>Ga0213853_11415910_pt1 | contig 21973 bp, 23 predicted proteins | sample ABR_2016_MetaT_FD_164456 | JGI IMG/M metagenome (GOLD analysis project Ga0213853, IMG submission 164456) | Metatranscriptome of freshwater sediment microbial communities from post-fracked creek in Pennsylvania, United States - ABR_2016... | ecosystem: Environmental > Aquatic > Freshwater >...
ACTGGTTATCCGCAGGCTCGACGGTCCTTCGACCCTTCTGTATGAGTAACGTCCCGCTGTCTCACGGTCAAGGGCTGCAGAGTGCGTGGGCGCGGCTATCTGCGATTCCGCGCCTCACCCGTCGGCCGATACCTAAAAAGCCGGTCGTAATCGAATTGGCGCACGACTCGAGTGACGATGCGCTTGCACTCGGGGTGACCGGGACTTAGCAGCGCGGCCGATTCCTCGGGGACTATGATCGACGGAACCGTCATGATCGCAGAGCGTCCCGAGGCTAGCCAAGCCGACCCGATTTTCACGCTCGCCTGGCCGGCGGGAATAGCTGACCAAGCCGGCGGCAGTGCTGCGACGGCGAAATCCTGTCGCGCGGCCCAGACATCATCCGGCACCTCGAGCTCAACCAGGAATCGGTCCAGCGGCAAGCCCGAATCGTCGATGTGTGCGGCCGTCTCAAGAACCGCGATTGCAATCGTCGGGGCGCAGTAGACAACGGGCTCGCCGTAGTCGTTCCATCGGCCGGGACTCTTGGCCGCGCCGGCGCCGCTGAGATCGTTCGCGGGATAGGCCCGCGTTTCTGCGGCAATGCGCCACAGCTTCACTGGTACGCGCCACTCTCGATCGAGCCCAGAAGGCGGGCAACCACGTCAAGGCCGGTGGGGGTATCAATAAGTTCGGCAGGCTTGCGACCGCCAAGTGCAGGCTGCGGCCGTTCGATCCATTGTCCAAGCCATTTTGCAGTATCGAATCCTTTCGCTTCGGTTGATTTGCTGTTGCCGACGATGTCCTGCGCAATGCCGAGGAGCCGGATCATGCCTACTGCGGCGAGGCCGCCGCTACCGGTCACCAGTTCGCCGGCGGCCGCCTTCTTCTCCGCGGTTGCCTTCGGTACTCCCAGGATGGTGAACGTCCGCGACGTCGGCACTCCCATCCTTCGCGAAAGCTCCTTGATGAATGCTCCCGACACGCCGCGTCGCTCGATGTCCATGCGCTGCGTGGGCGTTGCCGCGACAACCTCCCGGACGAAGGCGTCGACGCCCTTTGAGCGGGAATACGAGATCTGCCCGGTACGGATGCTGCGCGCCGACGTTGAGGTTGCCGGATCCAGGCGCGCGCGCGTCTTGGTGGCGGTGCTAGCCTGGCCGGTCTGGACGCGCTTGAGTGCGGAAACGGGCTTGGCTGCGGAATGGGTCATCGTCGGCTCGTGCTTGTCCATCGATGGACGAATTGTAGTCCCAAATGGGACGGCAGCGCGACGAAACCTTCACGGCGCCTCGAGCGAGGGACGCCGTTCGCTCGAACCTGGCTTCTGGCCGGATGTAGATTCTGTCCTTGGTGTTGTCGGACGTCGGACCCTCGAATACGCCAATCTCGCGCCGCCTTACGCGTGCGTTGCGAATTTGCGCTCCAATGCATGGATCCTCGAGGCGACGCCGCGCAAGGCCAGCGCGACGATGACCGCCGGTACGGCGGGCGCAACCGCAAGAGTCAAATCTCCCTTCAATGCCGCATGCGTTCTTCAGCCAGGCGTACAAAACCGATCGCGGGTTCGGTCAGCGTCTCCCGGTCCCTCATCACGAGTAGCAGACGTCGTTCGGTCTGCAGTCCCGAGAGCTTGGCGACGCGCAAGCCCATCGACTTGACATGCGGGGCAACGCTCGCACGCGGCAGGATGCCGATCCCCAGGCCGACCGCGATCATCCGGCAGACTTCGTCGAAGCCGCGCACCTGCACGCGGATCCTCAGCGCGCGGCCGGTCGCGTTTGCCGCCGCCGCCACCTGGCGCATCAGCGAGGTGGCGCGGTTCAGGCCCACGATGTCGTAGCGCAGCACCTCCTCGATCGGCACGATGGCGGTTCTCGCCAGTTCGTGCTCGGCCGCCATCAGCAGCACGAGCTCGTCGACATCGCAGACGAGCGACTGGAGGCCGAAGGTGGGCGTGTTTTCGCCGACGATGCCGAGCTCGGCCGCGCCGCGCGCGACGGCACGCACCGCATCCTCGCTGACCGCATCCTCGAGGTCGAGCATCACGGTAGGGTAGGTCGCCGAGTAATCGGCCAGCAGCTTCGGGAGGAAGCCGGTAAATGCGGACGTATTTGCCCACAGCCGCAGGTGACCGCCCGCGCCGCGCCGATAGTCGGCCATCGCCAGGGAAAGCTGCTCCAGGCTCGCGACGATCTCGATTGCGCGGCGAAGCAGGGTCTGGCCGGTCGCCGTCGGTTCGACGCCGCGCTTGCTGCGCTTCAGCAGTGCGCTACCGATGTGCGCCTCGAGCTCGGCGATCCGCTTGCTGGCGGCCGCGACGCTGATGCCGAAGCGCTCGGCGCCGCGCGTCAGGCTGCCGCCCTCGATGATCGCGACGAACAGGCGCAGCGAGACGAGATCGAAGCGGTTGAGCTGGATCGGCGCGACCATGTCCGCATCCTTAACCTGGCGTTAAGGATATCTCAACCGTATGCGAATCGCCCGCCTCAGCATGGTCATAGACTGTCCTCGGTGCCGATTCACCGACGCCGCACCGTCCGGCAGCCCGCGAGCCCGGCCTGCAACGATCAACAGAGACAGGAGGAGACGATGAAAACCATTGCCGCCCCCGCCGCGGAGGCCGCGGCCCCCTGGTACGCGGGACTGAACGCCAAGCACTGGCGCGTGCTGACCGCGAGTTGGCTGGGCTGGGTCTTCGACGGCTACGAAGCCTACGCACTGTTCATCGTGATGCCGTTCGTGCTGAAGGCGATGCTGCGGCCCGACCAGATGGCCAGCCGGCCCGTGTTCGCCGGTATCGCGATCGGCATCACGCTGCTCGGCTGGGGTATCGGCGGCATGGTCGGCGGCATCCTCGCGGACTACGTCGGCCGCAAGCGCATGATGCTCTACTCGGTATTCTTCTACGCGCTGTTCACGGGACTCACGACCTTCGCGACCGAGTTCTGGATCTTCTGCTTCCTGCGCTTCGTCACCGGTTTTGCGATGGGCAGCGAGTGGAGCACCGGGGTCGCGCTGCTGGCCGAGACGTGGCCCAATCGCGCGCGACCCAAGGGCGCGGGCTTCCTGCAATCGGGCTTCGGGTTCGGCACGCTGATTGCCGCGCTGGTCTGGCTGGTCCTCGGCCAGTGGAATCCGCTCGGCGAGAACACCTGGCGCCTGGTCTTCGTCGTCGGCGCCCTGCCGGCCTTCTTCTGCCTCTACATCCGCCGCGCGATCGACGAATCCGAGCGGTGGATCGAGGCCATGCGCGCCAGACGCTGGGCCGCCACCGAGGCTGCCGGGGCGAGCGTTGCGCGAACCGGCAAGCGTCCCTTCACGCTCGCCGAGATCTTCCGCGAACCGGAAAGCCGTCGCCGCACGCTGCTCGCGTTCCTTCTGTCGCTGACGACCACGGTCGGCTGGTGGGCGATTTCCGCGCTGTTGCCCGAATTCGCGACCCAAATGGCGAAACAGGCCGGCGAGGCGGCACCAAACGTCTGGGGCCTGCGCGCGGCGCTGCTCTATACCAGCGGCGCGGTCGTCGCCTACCTCGCGTCCGGCTTCCTCGCCGACGCCCTCGGCCGCCGCCCCTTCCTCGTATTCACCTACGCCGGCGCGCTCGCGACGACGGCGCTGGTCTACCTGGGAACGCACTCGCTCGACGCGCTGATGATCGCCTCGTTCGTCAATGGTTTCTTCACGCTCGGCTGCACCTACTCGTGGATGGCGATCTACCCTGCCGAGTTGTTCAGCACCGGTGTGCGCGCGACCGCGGCCTCGTTCATCTTCAACGCGGCGCGCCTGATCGCCTGGGTCTTCCCGATCATCGCCGGCACCATCATCCACACGTTCGGCAGCATCGCGCAGGCGGCGACGACGATCGGCCTGATCTACATCGTCGGCCTGGTCGTGCCGTGGTTCATGCCCGAGACGCGCGGCAAGGAACTACCCGAATGAATTCCTGCCGCCGGCATCTGAAAGGAACCGACCATGGAAACGCCTGAAACCCTGCCCCTCAAGGGCGTGCGTGTGATCGAACTCGGCACGCTGATCGCAGGTCCCTACGCCGCCAGCGTGCTCGCGCAGTTCGGCGCCGAGGTGATCAAGATCGAAGCCCCTGAAGGCGACCCGCTGCGTACCTGGCGCAAGCTGCACGAAGGCACGTCCCTCTGGTGGTACTCGCAGAGCCGGAACAAGAAGTCGCTGACGCTGAACCTGAGGGAAGAGCGCGGCCAGAAGATCGTGCGCGACCTCGCACAGACGGCCGACATCGTGATCGAGAACTTCCGCCCCGGCACGCTGGAAAAGTGGGGCCTCGGCTGGGAGCAGCTGTCTGCCGCCAACCCGGCGCTGATCATGGTGCGCGTCTCCGGCTACGGCCAGACCGGACCTTACCGGGACCGCCCGGGCTTCGCCGCGATCGCCGAGTCGATGGGCGGCCTGCGCTACCTTGCCGGCTACCCGGATCGGCCACCGGTGCGCGTCGGCATCAGTCTTGGCGACACGCTCGCCTCGCTCTACGGCGTGATCGGCGCGCTGCTCGCGCTGCACCACCACAAAGTCAACGGCGGCAAGGGCCAGTTCATCGACGTCGCGCTCTACGAGGCCGTGTTCGGCGTCATGGAGAGCCTGGTGCCGGAGTTCTCGGCCTTCGGCCATGTGCGCGAGCGCACCGGGGCTTCGCTGCCCGGCATCGCGCCGTCGAATACCTACCCGTGCCGCGACGGCCGCTACGTGATCATCGCCGGCAATTCCGACGGCATCTTCAAGCGCCTGATGCAGGCGATCGGACGCGCCGACCTCGCCGAGGATCCGCGCCTTGCGCGAAACGACGGCCGGGTTCAGCACGTCGAGATGCTCGACGAGGCGATCTCCGCCTGGACGCGCGGCCACGAACTCGAGGAAGTGCTGGAAGTGCTCGAGGCTGCCGCGGTGCCGAGCGGGCGGATCTATACCGCCGCCGACATCGCCGTCGATCCGCACTACCGGGCGCGCGAAATGATCCAGGAGTACTCCCTGCCCAACGGCGACCGCGTCGAATTTCCCGGCATCGTGCCGAAGCTCTCGGCCACGCCCGGTCGCACGCGCTGGCTGGGCCCGCGCCTCGGCGAGCATACCGAGGAGATCCTCGCCGGCATCGGCGTCACCGGCAACGCCTACGAACTGCTCAAGCGTGACGGCATCGTCTGAGGCCGCCACCCAGGAGACGATCATGCAACAGGCAAACGGCAAGCGCATCTACATCCAGGACGTCGCGGTGCGCGACGGCTTCCAGATCGAGCCGATCTTCGTTCCCACCGACGCCAAGATTGCGCTGATCGACCGGCTTTCGCGGACCGGGCTCGCGAAGATCGAGGTCACGTCGTTCGTCTCGCCGAAAGCGATCCCCGCGCTCGCCGACGCCGAGGCCGTGATGCGCGGCATCGCGCGCGTGCCGGGGGTCGAGTACGCGGCGCTGGTGCCCAACGTGCGCGGCTGCGAGCGCGCGCTCGAGTGCAAGGTCGACGAGATCAACCTGGTGATGTCGGCGAGCGAAAGCCACAACCGGGCCAACCTGCGGATGGGGCGCGAGCAGTCGCTCGCGCAGTTCGCCGACATCGTGCCGATCGCACGCGGGCGGGCCGCGATCAACGTTTCGCTGTCGACCGCGTTCGGCTGTCCGTTCGACGGCGACGTGCCCGATGCGCAGGTGCTCGAACTGGTCGAACGCGTCCGGGCGCTGGGCATCGACCGCGTGACGCTATGCGACACGACCGGGATCGCGAATCCGCGCCAGGTCGAACGGCTTTGTGCCGCGGTCGCAGCGCGCTGGCCGGACTTGACGCTGACCGCGCATTTCCACAACACGCGCGGGATGGGCCTGTCCAACGTGCTGGCCGCGCTCGACGCGGGCGTCGACCGCTTCGATGCGTCGCTCGGCGGTCTCGGCGGCTGTCCGTTCGCGCCTGGCGCGAGCGGCAACGTCTGCACCGAGGACATGGTGCATATGCTGCAAACGATGGGTTATGAAACCGGCGTCGATCTCGACGCGCTGCTCGCAGCCGCGCGCGAGATGCCAGGGATCGTCGGGCACGAGGTACCCGGGCAGGTCATGAAGGCCGGCCCCTCGACGCGCCGCTACCCGCTGCCGGAGAACGTTGCCGGCGTGCAGCAACGCCTGGCCGGCACGCCGGCGCGAGGTTGACGACGATGGACACGCCGCGCACGCTGTTCGAGAGGCTCTGGAAGCGCCACGTCGTGGCCGGAGCCTGCCGCCGGCGATGACGGCCCGACGCCGCGCTACATCGACCGGCATCTCGTCGATCAAGTCACCAGCCCGTAGGCGTTCGAGGGCCTGCGTCTCGCGGGCCGCGGCGTGTGGCGGCGCGAAGCCGTGCTCGCGACGCAGTGACTGGCGGTGCGCAGGATGAAGACGATCTGCATCCGGGTCGAAGGCGAGCTGCCGTCCGGTACTTCGGCGCAGGATCCGATTCTCGCGGTGATTCAGCCCAGGGGCGACGGTGGGCGGTACGGGGAACGATGTCTTCTACTTCGTCGTCGATACCGCGAATGGCAGTTTCGCGAGTTCGGAGCCAGTGCTCAGCGCGGGCTGGTCGACGCCCACGCTTTACAACGAGACGCTGTCCGATTTCGATGTCAACGTCGGTGCACTCAATCTCGGCCGGGAAGCGGGCGCTGGCGGAACGACGCCGACGATGCAACCGGGATCGACAGGCTACGACACGGACGCCTATACCGGGCTGGCATGGGCAGTCGGCACCGCCCACTAGGCCTCTTCCGCGCCAAGCACGAAGGGGCGCAACACAAGCGCAGCGGTGTTTCCGATCATTCGCCTGAATTCCTGGCCGGTAGTACTCGCTGCGCCGCCCGGCCCGCGCTACGATTGCCGCATGATCGAAATCTTGGGCGCGCGTCGCGAGGTCGTCTTTCCGGGCGGTGAGCACCGGCCGGCGCTCGGCATTGGAACGTGGCGCTTCGGGGAGTCAGGCGGCCGCCGTGCCACGGATGTCAAGGCGGTACGACTTGCGATCGATACCGGCTGCCGAGTCATTGATACGGCCGAGATGTACGGCGAAGGTGGCGCGGAGGAGGTCGTCGGCGAAGCCGTTGGCGGCGCATTGCGCGACGGCATCCCGCGCGATGATCTTTTCATCGTCAGCAAGGTCTACCCGCACAACGCGAGCCGCGCTGGCGTCGTTGCCGCATGCGGACGCAGCCTGCGACGCCTGCGGCTCGACGCGATCGACCTGTACCTGCTGCACTGGCGCGGCTCGGAGCCGCTTGCCGAGACCGTGGCCGGATTCCTCGAACTGCAGCAGCGCGGCTGGATCCGTCGCTGGGGCGTCAGCAATTTCGACGTCGCCGACATGGAGGAGCTCTTCGCGCTCGATGGCGGCGCGGCGTGCTCGGCGAACCAGGTCTACTACTCACTCGGCAAGCGCGGTGTCGAGTTCGATCTTCTGCCGTGGCTGCGGCAGCGCGGCGTACCGCTGATGGCCTACAGCCCGCTCGACCAAGGCGCGATTGGGCGTAAGCGCATTCCCGCGCTCGATGAAATCGCGCGGCGCCACGGTGCCACGCCGATGCAAATTGCGCTGGCGGCGCTGCTGGCAAGGTCGGGCGTCATGGCGATCCCGAAGGCCGGAAACGAATCGCACGTGCGCGAAAACATGATGGCAATCGCGCTCGAACTGGATGGACTGGATCTTGCGGTGCTCGAAGCCGCATTCCCGCCGCCGAACCGCAAGATGCGCCTGGCGGCGAACTGAGGTCGAGGCGAGTAGGCCGATTTGCGGTTCCGAGCGTGGACTTGGCAAGGCCGCGTCATTCCCGATATTGCAGCGCATCGACGACCAGACCAAACGCCGGCGAGTTCTGGCGTCGGCTCGGGCAATAGTGGTGATAGCCCGCTAGCGTGGGGCACCAATCCTCGAGGACTCGAACGAGGCGCCCGCGGGCCACGTGGCTCTGCACGAGGTCCTCCGGCACATAAGCAAGGCCGAGCCCGTCCAGCGCCGCATTGAGCATCTGGAACGTGCCGTCGAGGATGATCTGGCCGTCGACTCGAACGATCACGACAAGGGCGGGATCCTGAAGGCCATGGAGCCGCTGACCGGCAAGGTCAAGTGGGAGCACCCGTGGCAAGTTGCCAGCTGGTCGGGGACCCTCAGCTCGGCCGGCAACCTGGTCTTCAGCGGCTCGATGACCGGCGAGTTCTTTGCCTTCGATGCGCGCACCGGGGAGAAGCTGTGGAGCTTCCAGACCAGTGCCGCGATCAATGCACCACCAGTGACCTGGGAGAAGGACGGTACGCAATACGTCACCGTCGCCAGCGGCATCGGTACCGTCTACCTCGGCTTTGCCGGAGACGAGCGGCTCAAGACGGCGCCGATCGGCGGATCGCTCTGGACGTTTGCGCTGCGACCCTAGCAGGCGGCCACCTGTGGTACGGAATTGCGCGGGGAACGAACTTCGCGGGACTGCGCAACCCCGCCCAGATCGATGTCGCTTCGCCGGTGACGACCATGTTTCCGGTGGCGAAGTCGCGACCGATCCGCCTCTATCCGGCGAAGGCGGTCTACACGAGCGGTGGCGTCAATGTCGCGTCGAGCGACGTGTGCGAGGGTTCCGACGACGCCGAGGATCGCGGCAAGGAATGACGACCAGCGCGCCGGCCGGACCGCGATCGGCCGGCCGGCGAGGTGGCGGCGCATTCGAGGGCCGCGACGCAAAGAACGATGGCGGCCATGGCGCCTCGACATGATCGTCTCGCGCGCATCGATCGTCTTCGTGGGCCGAGGTTGAAGGCCGCGCGGTCGAACGGCCTTCGCTAACGTCGAAAGGCCCAGTAGGTGGTGTCACCGAGATGGCGGTCTTCCAGTTGCGGGCGACGTTCCGCGCGCAGGCGCTCCTGGATCAGCAGCGCGATGTCGGTCAACAGCGTGCGGTCGGACGCGAAGTAGGAATGGCCCAGGAAGTCGGTCGAGATCGCCGACGCGTCGATGGTCTCTACGCCAGGGGCCACAAGCAGTCGATCGCCGGATTCGCCGGCCCGCGCATCCTGATGCACTGCGTGGGACGCCTTCAGGGCCCGGTCGTTCGAGGAAGCGTACATCGTCAGCGGCTCCCGCAGGGCAGCAAAGCGCGGGGCGATGTCCCGCTTGAACACCACGGCGTCGATGTCGGGGGCGGCCAGGATGAGTTCGCGAAATCGCGAGCGCAGCTCGGGGCGGCGTTCCAGCAGATCGGCGAGCGCGCGTGTCGTGATGCGCGCGCCCATGCTGTGGGCGATGACGAATATGTCCGCTGCAGCGGAGCGCTGCGCGAAGATCTCCAGGAATCGCGTCAGGTTCGGCAGCGATCGTTCCACGGCGTCTTCGTCGGCAAGATAGCCTGCCGCCTCGCCCTTCGAGGGCCAGTCGTAGAACACGGGCACGGTGCGGATGTGAAGGTCGACCGCCAGTTGTGCGGTTCGCAGCGCCGCATCCTCGAAACTCACGTTGTAGCCATGCACGAACACCAGCGCGCTCGAGGAATGCCCGGCCGCCTGGGCGAGGCGAATCTTCTCGAAGAAAAGGTCTTCCGGATAGATTTCGCCTCCGCGCACCGTCATGAAGTCGTCCGGGTTCTCGCGGAACAATTCGGCCATCAGGCCGGGTTGCTCGATTTCGCCGACCCGATGCTTCAGCGGAACCGCCACGTGCACGGCGCCCAACACCAGTCCATCGGGCGGCTGGGCGTCGAGGACCCGCTTCAGTCCCGTGCGAGCCATGTCGCGGTCGGTGCCGAAAAAAACATCGACGACCTTGGCATCGACCGTAGGCGGCAGCCCGCGGTCACCGGGCGCTTGGGTCGCGCATCCTGGCAGCAGAACGAGCCAAAGCATGCCGACTGCCACTGCCATGCGCCGGGTCCGGTCGGACCGGCGAGGAAGCATGGGGGTCTCGACCGCCTGCGGCGGATACGACCGATCCGCCCGCGCCGGCGGGCACCGCGGTATTGCCGCGCCGGATGCCGGCGAGGAACCCGGTTCACTCATCCAGGTACCCCTCCCGCACGTCGCGCTCGGGAAGCAGGCCCGCCTGCGGCAGGACACCGCGCCCGCCGACAACGTCCTTGAGCAGCAGCGCGACTTCGTCCTTGCGGCGCGCCAGCAAGCCGGGTCCACCTTTGACGAAAGTCAGCATCTCCTGGGCCGCCAGGTCGAACTGACCGGCGTTCAGAAACCGCTTGATCTTGTTGTCGCCGACCCGGATCAAGTGATCCGGGCGGTCCGGGTCCTTGCGATAGACGATGAATGCCTTGGAGCCCAGATTGAATGCGAAATCGCAGACCGCGTCGAACTGGTCGCCGCTCAGCGCGCGCATGACATGTGCCTGCACGAGGTGCTCCGCGCCGTGCATGTCGATGGCGAGCACTTCGTCGCCCCGTGCGTGCGACCAGGGACCGGCGAACGGCGGCGGTGGCGGCTGCGCCTCGCAGGTCGCATGCGCATTGATCAGGTGACCGTAGCCGATCGTGCATAGACTCGCCGAGTCGTTGTAGGGATTGGACCGCCAGCCTTCGTGGGTTTCGGTCAGGCGCAGCCCCGCATCCGTCACGTGGCGCGGCGCGACGCCTTCCGGCAGCAGGTCGCGACCCGGTTCGTCGAAGAAGATGCCGGCGGCGAGGTGGTCCGTCGTCTCGAACGTCGCCGGCGCCGTCGTCTGGCACGCGCATAGCGCGAGCGTGATGGCGGCAAGAAGGGAATGCGGGAGAGGCTTCATGTTGCTGCCGGTCCGTTTCGAAGTTGTTGTGCGCCGATTCCCACGGCGCTCGCCCGGATTGGCATTCAGCGCGGCTTCACGTCGACGCTGATCTCGGCGGCATGCCAGCTATCCACATCGCCCGCGGCGGCGCGGTCGCGACGAGCCAGCTTGCCGAGCAAGGACGCCAGCGACTCATCGCCGCGCGCGAGCACGGTCATCGAAGGGTGCGCCAGGCTTCCGACAGGGACTTCGCTGCGACTGGCGATCAGCAGGAAGTGCTCGGTCCCGACGTCGGACAGTCGGTACGCTGCCACGCTCTTCGCCGGCGTCCCGTCATCGGTCCTTCGCGGAAAATAGGCATTCGCCGCCGTTTCGATGCTCGTCGGAAACAGCGGTTCGACGGCCGCGTCGGGTCCGATCGCGATCAAGTAGGCATTCCAGTCGTTTCCCGGGTCGAGATTGGCCATCGAAAAGACCAGGACGTCGTCCAGGCCGGGCGGCGGATCGATCGACTTGGCGGGATAGGGACCGCGGCGCCGGTAGGCCTGGCCGCGCGCGTCAAAGGGAGGCGGAGCGCACGAAACATCCTTGTCCTCCCTGCCTTCGCAGGCCGCGTCCCGTTGCCAGATATCGACGCCGAGCTGTATCGGCAGATCGCCGCCCTTCGCCCCGAGCAGGCGCACTTCGCGCGACCACTGGTAAGTCAGCAGATTGGCTTTGAATGTCGCGATCCCCCGGTCAAGATCGTCGAGCGGAACACGCAGGGCGGGGTGGATGAGGCGCCCGCCCGCGTCGACGACCCACACCGCCGGATGTCCGCCAGCAAGGGATTCCGGCAGCGGCGTACCGATCGCCGCCCGCTGGTCGGCAGCCTCGCGGACGAACATGATCGACCAGGCGGCGTCGCCACGATGACCCACGGGAAGGAAGTCCGGCAGTTCCGCGATCGCGTGCTGCAGGCTTGCAACGGCCGCCCGGTCGGCATCATCGTCGACATCGCCGCCCAGATAGACGTCGATCGGCGCGACAGCATAGGCATGGCGGGTCTCCACCAGCAGATCCATCGGTGCGAGGCTCCCGGACAACAGGGTCGCGCTGGCGGTGAACGGGCCGAGGTCTTCTTCATCGATCCGAACCGAAGGCGTGGCGTTGCCGCCGACTGGCGCCGTCACGCGCGCGCTGTACTCCGACCCCGCGGTCACGCCGGCAATACTGCCGTGGTCGATCTTGACGCGATTCCCCGTCACCGCCGTGACTGTCACCGTGGGGCGCGTATCCTCGAAGCGTCCATCGAATACCGCCAGGCGACCGTCGCCCTCGCGTTGCGGGATCTGCGCCGACGTGCTGTCGGCCGACACGAGCGCGGCGGCGCGGTTGAACACGTCCTGCCAGGTCTCGCCCGGCCTTGCCGCCGACAGCGCGCGGGTCCAGTGCCAGCTGAATACGCCGCGACAGGAGTCGGTGTTCCGCCGACACGGGCCCTGGTTGCGGATATCGAATTCAGAGGCCGTCTGGTCCTCGCGCGCTGCGCCGACCCAGAAGCCGAAGCTGCGAACGTCGATGTGCCGCTCTCCCAATGAGACTGCGGTGCGCGGCAGGACGATCATCGCCACGCCGCGCACCCCCCGCGGTTCGCCGCGGCTTGCGGCCTGCGAGTGGCATGAATCCGATACGAACACGATGTTCCGCGTCGGGAGCGGGGCGAGCCACTGCGCGATCTCCGTGCTGCGCACGTCGTATCGATCGAGCCCCTTGAAACGATCCGAACGCGCTCCGTAGGTGACCCAGGTCGGATGCGGCTCGTCATCGTTCTCGAGGCGGTACTCGGATCCGTGGCCGGAAAAGTGGATGTAGACAAAGCCGCATGCCGGCGTATAGGCGCTGAGACGCCGAAAGGCTGCCTGGATCTGCGTGTGCGTGGCTTCGCGGTCAAGCAGAACCTGGATGTGGCTCGCGTCGACATCGAAGCGCCGCCGCAACAGGGTGACCATCAACTGCACGTCATTGACCGGCCCGAACAGGTTGGGAACGCCGTCGGTGTTGCCGTAGTCGGCGATCCCGATCAGCAAGGCGCAACCGGTGGGCTTACTGTCCGCCTTGCCGAGCGAACCGGCCTGCGCGCCGCCCTCCGTCGCCGCGACGCTGGCAGGAGGGCGGCGCGTCAGACCACCGTCGGTCTGGCATGCCGCACAGCAGACCAGGGCCAGCGCCGCCAATGCCCGTGCAATCGCAGTACGCGGGAGCATCCGTAACTTTCTAGGGCGGCGTCGACTCGGTCGCCGAATGCGGACAGTGCCATTTGCCGGTAGCCCGGTCAACCAACGCCAGCAAGGTCCTCGCCGTCCCCCGACAATCGCAGGATCTGCTTTGGTGCGTATTGGCGCGGAGACTATCCGGTCCCCGCGGAGCAGCTTGCGACCCGCGGAGCCGCCGGAATCCCGATCAGGATCAGGAATCCGCACCCCGCAGGCCAGTGCCCGCTCCGGCGTGCTTCAGCGTGTACAAGCCGACGTCGATCTTGCCGCCGCGAAAACCCGCCTCGCAGTAACAGAGGTAGTACTCCCACAGGCGACGGAACGAAGCGTCGAAGCCGAGCGCTTCGATGGCCGCCCAGGACGCAAGAAAGCGGTCGCGCCATTCGGCCAGCGTGCGCGCATAGCTGACTCCGAAAGACAGCGCGGTACGCATGCTGAGGCCAGCGCGGGCGGCCTCCCCGCGCATGAGCGCCACCGAAGGGAGCATGCCGCCGGGGAAGATGAAGTGCTGGATGAAGTCCGTGCTGCGCCGATAGTGATCAAAATCGTCGTCGGCGATCGTGATGACCTGGATCACCGCCACGCCGGTGGGGCGCAGCCGGCGGCGCAGCGTCTCGAAGTACACGGGCCAGTAGCGCTCGCCCACTGCTTCGAGCATCTCGATCGAGACGATGCGGTCGTAGCTGCCGCGCACGTCGCGATAGTCCTGCAGCCGCAGGTCGATCCGTTCCCCGGCACCGGCCTCGGCGACGCGCCGCTGCGCGTGTGCAAGCTGCTGCGCCGAGAGCGTGAGGCCGGTGACGTGCGCGCGATGCCGCGCGGCGATCGCCAGTGCCAGCGCCCCCCATCCGCAGCCGATCTCCAGGACGGCGGATCCCTCCGGCAGGCGCTCGAGCGCCAGGAGATCGAGAACGCGGCTTATCTTGGCGGCCTGCGCATCCTCGAGCGACTGTGCTTCGCCCGCATACAGGGCGCTCGAGTAGACGAGTTCGCGGTCCAGCCAGCGAGCATAGAACTCGTTGCCAAGATCATAGTGGTGGGCAATGTTGCGCCGGCTGCCGGCGCGCGTATTGCTTCGTGCCAGGTGCGCGGCCCGTGCAAGGATGCGCGCGGGCCATGCCGAGTCGAGCGCGCTACCCCAGGCCGCCTGATTGCGCGCGCCGAACTCCAGCAGCGCGGCCAGGTCCGGGGTCGACCAGTCCCCGTCGCGGTATGACTCGGCCAGGCCGATGTCGCCGCGCAGCGCAAGCCGGCCCAGCGCGCGCCAACGGTGCAATGCAATCGCGGCATCGGGTCCGGGCGCGGCGCCGCGGCCCTCGACGTGCTGGCCATCCGGCAGATCGATGCCGATCGCGCCATGACGCACGCGGCGCAGCAGCCCCGTCAACATCCTGCGCAGCGGCCAGCCGGCGAGCCATTCGATCCCGCTGCGGCGCGATGCGATGCGGGCGTGATCGGCCGGCAGGCCAAGCAATGAAGCGGACTCGGATTTCAAGGTAGCGTTTGTCTGATGACGGTCACGGATCGGGTGGACGTCGCGGGCTTGGGCCGCGGGCGCAGGCCCTTGACGAACAGGCGCAGGGCCTCCCAGTGGATACCCGCCACGACTTTCAGCGTCAGCAGAGGGTAGGTGACGAAGACCCGGGCCAGCGCCGCGTCACCGAGTCGTCGGCGGCATGCGTCGAAGCGCGCGCCGAGCACGGGGCCGTCGGCGTCCTGCGCGACCACACCGATGCTGAGCGTGCCTCGCCCCGCGGCCGGCGGTTCGACGCGGAAGAGGTAGTTCATGTCGAGCGCAAGGAAAGGCGAAACATGGAACTGCTTGGCGCAACGTTGCACGATCCTGCGGCCTCGGCGCGCAGCCGCGTCGACCTCGATCAGGTAGCTGTGGCGCTCGCCGTAGGTGTTGTTGACCTCGTAGAGTATCGCCCGCAGCGCACCGTCGGCGGCGTGGCAGAAGTACACGCTCAGCGGGTTGAAGGCGTAGCCGAGGATGCGCGGCATCGTCAGCAGATGGATCGCTCCGCCGGCCGGCAGTCCGGCGCGGCGCAATTGCGCCTCGACATAGCCGCGCAGGCCGCGCAGGGCGCCCTGGCCGCCCTCGCCGTAATCGCGCTCGTACAAGCTGAACAGGTTGAACCGGTTGAGAGAAAAGAGCCGCAGCCGCTGGGCGAGCGCCGGCAACTCGTCCAGATCGAGCAGCAGCGAAAAGACGCGGTAGCGCAGCCGGTGCCGCGCCGGCCGGAGCCGCCGATGCGTCACGGCGCCGGTATAAAGGGCCGATGCGTGCGCCGCCTGGGCGGGCGCGGGCGGGCGACTCACGAGGCCCGCTCCAGCGGCACATCCAGCCGTATCCGCGACGATTCATTCGCGACCCGCCATGGTCGGCGCACGCCGCCCAGCGCCTCCGCCACCGCCAGTCCGGACTGCAGTCCGTCTTCGTGGAAGCCGGACCCGAAGTAGGCGCCGCAGAACCAGGTTCGGCGACGCCCCTGCAGGCACCAGAGCCGGTCCTGTGCGCGCATGGCCGCGCCGTCGAAGATCGGGTGCTCGTAGTCCTGGGTCCGGACCAGGTGCTCGGGCCGCGGCTCGAGTACGGGGTTCAAGGTAAGAAACAGCGGCGTTTCATTGCCGATGCCTTGCAGGCGGTTCATCCAGTAGGTCACGCACAGCGCACCCGGGCGGCTGCGGTCGCCCGAATAGTTCCAGCTTGACCAGACCGCGCGGCGCTGCGGCATCAGCAATGGGTCGCTGTGCAGCACCGCGCGATTGCGGCTGTAGCCGAATGCGCCCAGCAGCCGCGTTTCGTCCGCGTCGGCATCGGGCAGCATCCGCAGTGCCTGGTCGGCATGGGTGGCGACGACGACCTGATCGTAGCGTTCGGCGGCGCCGCCCGCATCGGTCGCGACGGCCACACCGCTCGCACCGCGCCGCACCGCGACGGCAGGGCTGGCCAACCGCACGCTGTCGCCGAGCGCCGCGGCAAGCCGGTGCACGTACTCGCGGCTACCTCCGATCACGGTACGCCAGATCGGGCGGTGGCCCAGCTTCAGCAGATCGTGATTCTCGCAGAAGCGGACGAAGGCCCCGGCCGGATACCGCCCGATCTGCGCCGCCGGCGCCGACCAGATGGCGGCGGCCATCGGGTACAGATGGTCATCGCGGAAGGCGCGTCCGTAGCCGCGGTCGCTCAAATAGTCGTCGAGCGACATCAGGCCGATGTGCTCGGCATCGAGCGGAGCCTGGCGGTAGAAGCGAACCAGATCGCGCAGCATCGACCAGAAGCGCAGGTTGACAAGATTGCCGCGTTGCGCGAACAAGCCGCGCAGGTCGGTGCCCGAGTATTCGAGCGCCCCGCCGTCCAGGCTGACCGAGAAGGACATTTCCGAGGGCCGGGTCGGTACGCCAAGGTGCTCGAACAGCGCGCTCAGATTCGGGTATGCAGGCTCGTTGTAGACGATGAAGCCGGTGTCGACGGCCGTCCTGCCGCCGCCGCGCGCGGGCACGTCGACGGTGTTGCTGTGCCCGCCCAAGCGCCGGTCGGCTTCGTACAGCGTGACGCGGTGCCGCCGGGCAAGCAGCCACGCCGCAGACAGGCCGGAGATGCCGCTGCCGATGACGGCAATGTCTAGCGGCGCAGGGGGGCCGGAATCCGGCCGGGCGGCGAGGAACATGGCAAGGTGACCCGGGGAGATGCGCAGCGCGCCTCCCTGTTCGTGGTTGGGAAGAACCGAATTCGTTCATCCCGTTGTACGTGTCATCGGGGGATTTGGATCGCGGCGCGCCGCCGGCGAGCCGGCGGTGATCCAAGCCGGCCGGCGCACCGTAAGAAAGGGATGGAAATCGCCCGGATAATGGCGGCGCCGGGCCGTGGGCCGGTTCGGGCGCATCCCTTGGGATTGTCGCTCGCCACACGCACACGGGGCGGGAACGCGATGCCGTCGAGCGAGGAACTGACCGAATTGGCCGAGGCGGTCGCAATCCGTGGCGACCGGCAGGCCTTTGCCGTGCTGTTCAAGCATTTCGCGCCGCGGCTGAAGGCGTTCCTGATGCGGGCGGGCAGCCCGGCGGACGTCGCCGAAGAGCTTGCGCAGGAGACGATGGTCTGCGTGTGGCGCAAGGCCTCGACATTCGATCCCGAGCGCGCACGTCTTTCGACCTGGGTCTACACCATTGCGCGCAATCTGCGCATCGACCAACATCGGCGCCAGCGGCATGCGGTCGTCGACGGGAGCGACGGCCTTGCCGACGGCGAGCCGGAGCCGCTCGTCGATACGGCGGCCCCGCTCGACGAGCAGCTCGGCGCGGCACGGCGCGAGCGCGGCGTGCGGCACGCGCTGGCGCAGTTGTCCGAGGAGCAGGCCATGATCGTGCGCCTTTCCTTCTTCGAAGAGCAACCCCACTCGCGCATCGCGCACGAACTGGGCATTCCGCTGGGCACCGTGAAGTCTCGCATTCGGCTGGCCATCCAGCGTCTGCGCGGCCTGCTGGATGATTTCAAATCATGATCCGCCACCATCCTGACGACTCCCTTCTGCTGGCGCTGGCTTCCGGAATGATCGACGGCGGCACGGCCGTCGTCATCGCGGTGCACGTCGAACGCTGCCCGCGTTGTCAGGGCCGCGTGCGCGATTACGAGGCCGTGGGCGGTGCGCTGCTCGAAGCGGTCGCCCCGGAGCGGTTGGCGCCCGATGCCCTGGCGAGCGCGCTGGCACGCATCGATGCGCCGGCCGCGGCGGCGCCAAGGCGCTCGAACGCGAACGTCGCTCGAGCGCAGCTTCCCGACGGCATGCCTTGGCCGCGCGGCATGCGGTCCTGCTCGATCTCGCGCTGGCGCTGGCTCGGGCCGGGCATGCGATGGAGCCGGGTCGAGGTCGCGCACGACCGCGCAGCCCACGTATTCCTGCTGCGCGTCGCTGCCGGGAAATGCCTGCCGCGGCACACCCACAGCGACACCGAACTGACTCAGGTCCTCTATGGGGCCTTCCACGATGGCCGCTCGCTGTTCGGCCCGGGCGACTTCGACGAGGCCGACGGCAGCGTCCTGCACCGGCCGGTCGTGGATTCCGGCAGCGAATGCGTATGCCTCGCATCGGTCAAGGGCAAGGTTCTCTTCGAGGGCGCGGTTGCGCGGACTCTCGGCGCACTGGTCGGCATGTGAATGCGGCAATCCGCGGCGCGTCGGCCGCGAAGCCGGATCGGCGCTGTCGCGGCGCTCAGCGGTCCGGATGCGCCGGACGCGTCCACCTCGCCGTCAGGCGGGCGCCGGCGATCGCGGCGGCGGACGTGGCAAAGGTGCCCCAACAGAGATCGGCGATCGTGACATGCCAGGGCCAGTCGCGCAGAGTGGCCTGGTTGGTCAGGTCGTAGCTTCCATAGGCGACCAGTCCGAGCAAGGCGCCGAAGCCCAGGGCCGTGGCAATTCGGCCGCTTGCAAGAGCCGGTGCGACCGCAAAGGCGACGACGCCGGCGACGTAAAGAACGTAGAAGAGTGCCGCGGGCGCGACGTCGAAGCGTTCGAGCATCAAATGACCCAGGGCCGGGCGGTAGAGGCGGTCGGCCATCGCGGTGAGCCAGAGCGCGTCGAGCGCCAGGAAGACGAGCGCGGTCGCCGCGTAGGCGAAGAGGAATCGTCGGGGGGTCACGGATTCGCGCTCCTTCGATGCTCGCGGCAGGCGCCCGGCGAATATACGACGACCGCCGCCGGCGGCGGCGTGGCCGTCGTCCCGCCGTCCGGCGCACCCTGCGCGGCCTGCGGCGCGAAGGCCGACGATCGGTTCATCGCGCAGGAGGCCCGGGCCGCCTCGGCGGGCCGGGCAAGAATGCGCGTGTCCGGGAGACGTAGTCCCGGTAGGCCGGCCGGCTCTCGGCGATATCCTTCTCGAGGAGGGCCACGCCGGAGACTTTGACCAGCAGCAGGGTCATCAGCAGCGGCGAAATCGCGCTCCAGGCGCCGGCTCCCCCCGCGGCGCCCAGCGCCATCAGCCACAGACCCCACCAGACGCAGGCCTCGCCGAAATAGTTGGGGTGTCGCGTGTAGCGCCAAAGGCCGCTATCGAGCACGCGACCGGCATGGGCAGGATCGGCCCGGAAGGATGCCAGCTGCGCATCGCCGACCGCCTCGAACGCAACGCCGAATGCGGCGACAGCCAGCCCGATGGCGTCGACCAGTCCCAACGGGCGCGTGCCCGCCATGCCGGCAAGTATCGGTGCCGTGACGATCCAAGCCAGCGCAGTCTGCAATCCAAAGACCAGATACAAGCTCTTGATGCCGAAATTCGGCTGGTTGCGGGCGCGCATCTGCCGGTAGCGGCGGTCCTCCCCGTGGCCCCAATTGCGATGCGTGATGTAGACAGCCAGGCGCAGCCCCCAGGCCAGCACCAGTACCAGGATTCCCGCGGCCCGGACGCCGGACCCTGGCAGGCAGAGGAAGTAGACGAGCGCCGCGCCGCCGATGAATACCGGCCACATGCGGTCGGCCAGGCTCGCATCGGAGCGCGCCAGGCTCGCGCACCAGGTCAGGACCGCCAGCACCGCGATCAGCGCGAGCGCGGCCAGCGCCGCGCCGAAAGGGCCCGTTCCTTCAAGCATGCAATGCCCCGTCGACGTTCGGGAGGACCACGCCGTCGCAGCGATTCGAAAGCCACATCAGAACGGGCATCAGCAGGGCCCAGGAACACGCGATCGTCGCGAGCGCCGGCGCGGCCTCGACGAAGCGCGCACCGCCCAGCCGTACGCCCGAGGCGAATGCGGCCGGGCCGCCCACGGCGCCGATCGCAGCCGCGAGCAGCAGCCGGTGTTTGAGCCAGCGCAGCGTCACGTTCGGCGCGATGGCGAGCAGCCCCCACAAGGCAACCAGCCAGTACGGGGCGAACCGGGCATCGGGCTGGCCCGACGGGTAGACCACGTAACCCTGCCACACGATGGCCGATTCGACGGCAAAGCCGATGCAGCAAGCCAGCAAGATCAGGCGCGCTTCCAGCGCGGGCCGGGCCGATACCGCCAGATGCCAGCCGATCGCCGCGGCCACGCAGGCTGTGCCCCGCAGCGGAACATGGTATGAGGCGCCGAGCACGGCAGCGAACCAGGCGGCCTGGAATACGACGAAGTTGGCGACTTTGCGTGCGCGCGACGGGGCCACGGCAAGGCGCGCCGCGGACGTTGGCGATCGAGTGGCGGCGTCCGTCATCTGCAAGGCGCGAACAGGCAATGGCTGACTCCCCACCGCCGTCCGCGCTCGAAGCCGAACAGCTCGGCCACCGCGAGAAAAAACAGACGCCACCGATTCCACCACAGCTCGGCATCCCGGCCGTACGCCTGCCGCAGCAGAGGCATCAGCTCCTCGCGGCGCTCATTCATATTGCGCAGCCACGCCTCCGACGTGCGTTGGTAGTGGGTGCCGTCCCAGCGCCAGCGCTGCAGCAGGCGCAAATCGTCCTGAAAGTGCAGCGCGAGGTCGTCGCTGGGCATCATGCCGCCGGAAAAGAAATGCCGGCCCATCCAGTCACTCTCGTCGCGATCGACGAAGGCGTACGGCGCGCCGCGGTGGGCGAACACATGAAGGAAGAAGCGGCCCTGCGGCTGCAGCCACCGCGCGACCCGCGCGAACGCGGTCGGCCAGTTTCGCAGATGCTCGAACATTTCGACTGAAACGATCCGATCGAAGCGCTCCGCGGAATCGAACTCGTTGATGTCGCGCGTGACGACTTCCAGGTTGGTCAGGCCGCGCCGAGCGGCCTGCGCCACGATGTGCTCGCGTTGACCGTGCGAATTGGACAGCGCGGTGATCCGGCTTCCGCGAAACCGGCCGGCCATCCACAGGCTCAAGGAACCCCAGCCGCAGCCCAGCTCGAGCACCCGCTGGCCATCCGCCAGCTCCGCACGCGCGCATGTGACCCGCAACGCCGCTTCTTCGGACTGCGTCAGCGTGCTTGTCCCTTCCGTCCAGAGGCCGCAACTGTACTTTCGGTGCTCCCCCAGGATGGCGGCGAAGAATGCCGCCGGCAATTCATAGTGCTGCTGATTGGCCTTTTCCGGCACCAGGGCGATCGGCTCGCTGCGCATTCCATCGACGAAGTCCCGGGTCAAGGCGGCCGTCGCGGCGACGTCGCCGTCGTGCAGCGCCGCCAGTCGCGCCTTCAGCAGCTCGCGCACGCCGAGGCGCACGACGCGATCCGGCACCAGGCCCTTTTCAACCCAATCGACGGCCCAGGCCGTGAGTCTCGACATGCGGCGCTTTCCCGAGCGATCGCCGATGAGCGCTCGCAGATACTGATACGAACGCCGCGCCGCTTTGGATCAATGCCCCGCGATCAGACGCACTCGACGGATTTCACCGCCTTGCGCAGCCACGCGGGCGCCGCGTCGGTGATGACAGTCTCCACCTGGTCCAGTCCGGCGACAAGCTGAGCTTGTACGAGATCGAATTTGCTCGCATCGGCCAGCAGCACGCGCTGCGCGGCGCAGTCGAGCATCGCGCGTTTCACCAGCGCATCGCCGGCGTGCATCGAACTGAGCCCCAATCGGGGATGGAGCGCACACGCGGCGAGGAAGGCCCAGTCCGCCCGATGGGCGCGGATCGTCGCCTCGGCCTGCGATCCGACGAAGGAACGCGTCTCGTGCGACCACACGCCACCAGCGAGAACCAGGCTCACGGTGGCGTCGCCGCAGAAAAGCAGCGCCACGTCGAGCGCCGCGGTGATGACCGTCAACGGCCGCGGCGCATCGGCCGCGCCGAGCGCCCGCGCCAGCGCAAGCGTCGTGGTGCCGCTGTCGACGAACAGGATCTGGTGCGCCTGCACGCGGGCCGCCGCGGCGCGGCCGATCGCTCCCTTGGTCGTCGCCTTCATGTTCGGATGATGGAGTTCGCGCGCCTCCACGAGGCGCCGTTCGGGGCCCAGGCCACGCAATTCGACGCGCAGATCCATTTCGTCGGCCAGATGCCGATTGAGCGCGAAGACGGCGGTGCTCTCTGTTAATTAGACGTCGACCACCGCGACGCAAAGA
>Ga0213853_10213082_pt1 | contig 21953 bp, 20 predicted proteins | sample ABR_2016_MetaT_FD_164456 | JGI IMG/M metagenome (GOLD analysis project Ga0213853, IMG submission 164456) | Metatranscriptome of freshwater sediment microbial communities from post-fracked creek in Pennsylvania, United States - ABR_2016... | ecosystem: Environmental > Aquatic > Freshwater >...
CCAGGGCCGGCGCGCCGGCCAACGGCAACGAGCCGGACAGCGCAGTCTGAAAGCCGTCCATCAGGTCAAAGCGTTTTCGAGCGAAGTGGGCACCGGTTCGCGTGAAGAAAACGCGTTCAAAAAATAAGTTAGGCCGGCACGTTGGGATCCGGAACGACCTTCGGCCCGGTGACTTCGGGCCGGTTCACAAGGTACAGCCCGGCCATCACCAAGAGCGCCGCGGCGGCGAAGGCCAAAGTCAACGTGTCGTGCAGGATGAAGTAGCTCGCGACCACGCCGAACAACGGCGTGATGAAGGTGAAGGCCGACAACTTACTGGCGGAATAGGTCTTCACCAGCGCAAACCACAGCGTAAACGTCAATCCCACCACCCACAACGCCTGATAGGCCAATAGCGCCAGCGACAAAGCGTGAGGGACATGGGTGATCCTTTCGCCGGTGATCCAGGCGGCGAAGCCGAGGATCGGGATCGACAGCGCGACCTGGTAGCCCAGGCCTTTTTCCGCGGGCGCCTTGATCAGCGCGGTGGCCTTCACCAGCAGGGTCGTCACCGCCCACAGCGCCCCGCCGCCGACGATCAGGAGATCGCCGAGCAGCACATTGGCATCGACGTTGGCCTGCGGAACGCCGATCGCGAGCGCGACGCCTGTGAAGCACAGCGCGAGCCCGCCCCATTGCGAGGCGCGCAGCCGCTCGCCGAGAAACAGATAGGAGCCGAGCGCCACGAAGAACGGCGCGGTGTAGAGGAACACCGCCGCGCGCGAGGCCGAGGTCAACAGCAGGCCGCGGTAGATCAGCACGAATTCGATGCCGAAGATCGCGCCCGCGCTCAGCCCCGGCCACAGCGTGCCGTCGCGCTCGAAAAATCTGACGCCGCGCGCCCAGCCGATCATGAGCAACACCGGCAGCGCGCCGACCGAACGGGTCAGCGCCTGCAACATCGGCGGCACGTCCGGCAGCACCAGCTTGACCGCGATCTGATTAAAACCCCAGGAGAAGCACAGCATCAGCATCAATGCGACGGCGCCGGGCGTGAGCGCGCGCCCGGCCGAACTAGTCCGCATTTCTCTTGATGACATGATGCCTCGCGCCGGCTTGTCGCCGCGTTGTTATCTCTAGGTTTGCTGTTGTTACGCGGCCTTCTGGCAGTGCGCGCAGGTGCCGGTGATTTCGACGACGGATAATTTCGGCGCAAAGCCGGTGGCGCGCGCCGCCGAATTGAGGCTTTGCGCCACCGGGACCGCCGGAATCTCGCCGACCGAACCGCAGCGCTCGCAGATCAAGAACGCCACCATCGCCGCGGTGTCATGGTCGTGCGCGCAGGCGAGAAACGCGTTGCGGCTCTCGATGCGGTGCACCAGGCCGTTCGCCATCAGGAAATCGAGCGCGCGGTAGACCGTGATCGGCGCCGGCCGCGGCATCGATTTCGCGAGCTCGTCGATCGCCTCATAGGCGCCGAGCGGGCGGTGGCTGGACAGCAAGACCTGCAACACCTGGCGGCGGATCGGCGTGAATTTCTGCGCCCGCGCCGCGCAGACCCGTTCGGCATGGGTCAGCCCCTCCGCAGTGCAGCGGTCGTGATCGTGATCGGGTGCGGGAAAAGCCGGCTTCAACGGGGTCATTAGCGGCGATTTGTAGCATTTTGCACCGCGATCTCAAAGCCCGGCCGGCCCGCAGTTCCCAGCCATGTCCTGTGGGCGGGGCAGCCCTCAATTTACTTGCCATGAGAAATTAGTAAGCTAGCTTATTATATCTGAAGCTTATGGAGACGAGGGCGACCCTGATGCGCGGTTCCGTGGATATGAACTTCCTGTTCACGCTTGGCGAATTGCAGCGCCTGGTGCGCGCCTATGCCGACAAGGAGGCCGCGCGTTTCGGCATTACCCGCGCGCAATGGGCGGTGCTGGCCAAGGTGGAACGCAATGAGGGCATGAAGCAGTCGGAACTCGCCGAACAGATGGAAATGCAGCCGATCACGCTGACGCGGTTGATCGACAAGCTTTGTGGCAATAGCTGGATCGAGCGCCGCGGCGACGACACCGACCGCCGCGTCAACCGCCTCTATCTGCGCAAGGCCGGACGGCAGCTGCTCGGCAAGCTGAGCGGGCTGCGCTCGGAACTGACGGCAACCGCGCTCGAAGGCATCAATCCTGCCGATTCGCACCGCCTGCTGGCGCAACTGGAAGCAATCAAGGAAAACGTCCGCAACGCGATTCAGAACACGACGGGCGAGCCACCCAAGAAGGAGCAGCGCTATGGCTGATCCGATCCTGAAATTTCCGCCCGAACAAAAGGGCGCACCGCCGGCCAGGCCGCGGATCAAGCTCGCCGCGGAGCCGCGGCGCCGGCTGCTGGCCGGCATGCGACGCTACCGCCGCTTTCTGCTGCTCGTCGTGTTGCCGCTTGCCGCCGTCATTGCGGGCCTGGTGTTCTATCTCAACGGCGGCCGCTACGTGACCACCGATGACGCCTATGTCGGCGCGCAAAAGGTCCTGATCACGCCGGATATTTCCGGCAAGATCGAGAAGGTCGTGGTCAAGGAGGGCCAGCAGGTCAAGGAAGGCGACGTGCTGTTCGAGATCGACCCGGAACCGTTCCAGCTTGCGGTGGCGCAAGCCAAGGCCACGCTCGACCAGGCCAAGACCACCTATGACAACCTCGTCGCCAACGTCAAAATCTACGGCCAGATGCTCGACCTCGCGCAACAGGGCATCGACTTGAAGCAGCGCGACGTCGACCGCAAACAGGCGCTGGTCAAGAGCAATGTCGGCTCGCAGCTCGACCTCGACAATTCGGCGAGCGGCCTCGTCACCGCGGGCGCGCAAGCCCAATTCGTCAAGCAGCAACTTTCCAATGCGAAAGCCCAGTTGCTCGGCAATCCGGAACTGCCGCTCGATCAGTTTCCGCCCTATGCCCAGGCCAAGGCGGCGCTCGGAATCGCGGAACGCAATCTCGATCACACCGTGATGCGCGCGCCGATGGCCGGCGTCGCGACCCAGGTCGAGCAGATCCAGCTCGGCCGCTTCATCGCCGCCGGCACGCCGGTGTTTTCCATCATCGACGTGGCGCACCCATGGGTCGACGCCAATCCGAAGGAAAGCGACTTCACCTATGTCGCGGTCGGGCAACCCGTCACGCTCGATGTCGATGCGTTCCCCAACCACCTCTTCAAGGGCTATGTTGGCTCGCTGTCGCCCGGCACCGGCGCGCAATTTGCGATCCTGCCGCCGCAGAACGCCACCGGCAATTTCGTCAAGGTGGTGCAGCGCGTGCCGCTGCGGATCTATTTCGACCAGGATGACAAGTTCGTCGCCAAGCTGAAGGCCGGCATGAGCGTCTATGCCACGATCGACACCGGTCATCGCCGCTCGCTCGCCGCCTTGCTCGGCTTCTTGCCGGCGGTCGCAAACCAGGACTGACGGTCATGGCCGGTCCGGCATCAGTTCCCCTGGCTCCCGGCCTGCGCCGGAACATGGTGACGATCTGCGCCATGACCGCGACCATCATGCAGGCGCTGGACACCACCATCGCCAATGTCGCGCTACCCTATATGCAGGGCACGCTGTCAGCGTCGCAGGACCAGATCAACTGGGTCTTGACCTCCTACATCGTCGCCGCCGCGATCATGACCGCGCCGGTGGGGTGGATCGCCAATCGTTTCGGGCGCAAGCGGATCTTCATCCTGTGCTCGGGCGGCTTCACGATCGCTTCCGTGCTGTGCGGGCTCGCCCAGGACATCAACCAGATGGTGCTGTTCCGCCTCTTGCAGGGCGTGTTCGGCGCGGCGCTGGTGCCGCTGTCGCAAGCCGTGATGCTCGATTCCTACGCGCTGCATGAGCGGGCCAAAGCGATGTCGATCTGGGGCATGGGCGTGATGATGGGCCCGATCATGGGACCCTCGTTAGGGGCCTGGCTCACCGAAACCTATTCCTGGCACTGGGTGTTCTTCGTCAATTTGCCGTTCGGCTTCTTCACCGTGCTTGGTCTCATGGTCTTCATGGACGAGACGAGGAAGGACCTCAATCTGCGCTTCGACTGGTTCGGCTTCACCGCGCTTGCGGTCGCCATCGGCTCACTACAATTGGCGCTCGATCGCGGCGAGCAGCTCGGCTGGCTGGAATCCAACGAGATCATCGCCGAGTTCATCGTCTCCGCGGTCGGCTTCTATTATTTCTTCGCCCATTCGCTGACGACCCCAAGACCGTTCATCCAGTTCTCATTGTTCAAAGACCGGAATTTCGTCACCGGCTGCATTTTCATGGCGGTGATGGGACTCGTGCTATACTCGACCATGGCGCTGGCCTCGCCCTATCTGCAGAACGTGATCGGATACCCGATCATCACCGCGGGCCTGCTGCTGGCGAGCCGCGGCTGCGGCACCTTCGTCGCCATGATGCTGGTCGGCCGCCTGATGCGCTATATCGAGGCGCGCACGCTGATCGTCTCCGGCCTTGGCCTGACCGCGCTGTCGCTGTTCTACATGACCGGCTGGACCGACCAGACCGGCGTTCCCGAAATCGTCACCTTGAGCATCATCCAGGGTTTCGGCTTTGGCCTCGTGTTCGTGCCGCTCTCCACGGTGGCGTTCCTGACGCTGCCCAATCAATTGCGCACCGACGGCACCTCGATGCTGACCCTGATGCGCAATGTCGCGAGCTCGATCGGCATTTCCGTCGTCATCGCGCAGCTGACCGAGGGATCGCGTCGCGTCTATGCGATCCTCTCCGAGCACGTCAATCCGTTCAACCATGCGATGCAGATGCCTGACGTCGCCGGCATGATCAACATGAATACCGACAAAGGCCGCGCCATGGCCGATGTGATGATCGGCCTGCAGGCGCAGATCATCGCCTTCTCGCAGGACTATCAGCTGGTGATGCTGTTCATCCTGGCCTCGATCCCGCTTGCGATCATGATCGGCTCGACCAAGGTGGCGCTGCGCGCCCAGTCGGCGCCGGAACACGCGGTGATGGAATAGAGATCAGCGCGGTCCGGCGGGCTTGGCCTGCAGGCTCAGCCACATGCCACCCAATGACAGCGCCCCGCCGATCAGGTGAATCATCGTCGGTGCCTCGCCGAGAAAGACGATTGACAATACCGCACTGACGATCGGTCCGAGGTAAAGGCTCAAGGACGTGGACACCGCGCCGAACCTCGAACCGAGATAGGCGTAGGCGGAATAGGCGAAAAGGCCGGGCACGAGACCGGCGAACAGATACACCAGCGCGGCACGCTTGTTGAGAGCTGCGGCGGGCGCAGACCATATTTCATGGAGCGCGAAGGGCAGCGACAACAAAGCCCCTGCTGCCGCAAACAAGCCGATCCGCGCCAGAAAGCTTAAGCCGCCGGCCACGCGATTCTGAAGCATGGTGTACCCCGCCCACCCCAACATCGCGAGCAGCGCGAGCAGATCACCGGGGGCCAACTTTGTGCCGACCGCCGCTTGCCCCTTGGTGATGATCAGCGCCGCACCCGATAGCGAAATCAGCATTCCGGCGATCTGTCTTCGATCGATATGGTCGAGGCCCGACAACCAGGAAAGCAACAGCACTACCAGCGGCGAGAGCGCCATGATGAGCGCAATGTTGATGGCCGAGGTCGTCACCCCGGCCACATCGACCGGGCCGCCACAGATGAACATGCCGAGAAACAAGGCCGCCGCGATACCACGCCGTTTTCGAGCGGGATAGACCAGGGCTCTGGCGCAGCGCAGTTACAACGGCAGGCAACAGGCCGATCGCGACGATGCTCCAGCGAAAGAAGGCGATCGTGAAGGGCGGCACCGTCCCGGCAACGCCGCGCGCCACGATCATGTTGGAGACCTGGGCGGTGGCGACCAGTAAAAACCCGAGCAGGCCCAGCGCTTCTCGTCCCCTGTCCGTAGCCTTGCTGGGCGGTTCGTTCGTGTGGTGAAGCTATTTCCGCTCTTCTTGGACCGGATGACGTCGCTGCAAAGGCGCGCAATTCTCAATCCAGCAGCTAACGGCATCCCTCACCCGGCGGCAACGTCGAGGACTCAAGAAGCGCGCTTGAATGGTCACTTGATCGGCGGGCGCGGCAGCACGGTCTCACCTTCCTCCATCCTGTAGACATGGTCGAGCGAATACCAGGGTGTGCCGACGTCGCGTTCGCTTCGATGCGGCTCATCATGGCGCACGAAACGACCGATCAGCGCGTTGGTCACGCCCAACTGCACGTCGCTGTCGATATGCGGATCGGCAGAATCATAGACCTGGGAGATCAACACCTTGAACCCCGGCTTGAAAATCAGCGCATGCAGATGCGCCGGCCGATAGGGATGCCTGTTCTGCGACTTCAACAGTCGACCGACGACGCCGTCGGTCGGAATCGGGTAACCGACCATCATCACCGAACGAAACCAGAAACGTCCGTCGGCGTCCGTCGTCAGCTTGCCGCGAAGATTCATGTCCGCCTGTTCGGGATCCTGATTCTCGTAAAGGCCGACCGGAGAAGCGTGCCACACATCGACCTCCGCGCCCGCAACGGGGGCGCCGGTTTGGTCCACCACGCGCGCGTGAACGAAGAGCGGCGCGCCGGGCGTATCGGAACGAACGATCGACCCGCCGTTGTCGACCCGCGGGGAGTGCAGTCGCCAGAAAGGCCCGAGCAGGGATTGGTCCGTCTCCGTATTGCCCTGATCGCCATTGTTCAGGAGGCAGACCAGCGATGACACGCCGAGCGAACCGGCCATCAGGACGATTTCATGATGCGCGTCGGTGGTGAGTTTACCCATCTCGGCCAGAATGGCGGTGGCCTCGCGGAATTCGGCCTCGGTCAGGCGAACGTCACGGATGAAGCCGTGAAGGTGCTTGACCAGAGACACCAGGATTTCCCGCAATCGCGGATCGGACGTCCGCTCCATCGCGGCGACCGCCGCGACCGTGACGTCCTGCTGACGTTCGATGATCATGCAGCGAAGCTGGTGAGCGTCAGTTCAGCTTATCGATCGCCATGGCAACGCCCTGGCCGACCCCGACGCACATGGTGGCAAGCGCGCGCTTTCCGCCGCGCGTCTCCATGCCGTGTACCGCCGTGAGCGCGAGGCGCGCGCCGCTCATGCCGAGGGGATGGCCGAGCGCGATCGCGCCGCCGTGCGGATTGACGAAATCGGCATCTTCCTTGACGCCGAGCTGCCGCAGGCAGGCGATGCCCTGGCTGGCAAAGGCTTCGTTGAGCTCGATCAGATCGAAATCGCTGATCTTCAGCCCGAGCCGTTCCATCAGTTTTCGCGTCGCCGGCACCGGGCCGATGCCCATGATGCGCGGCGGCACCGCCGCTGAGGCGAGGCCGAGGAGGCGCGCCCGTGGCGTCAGCCCGTGCTTGTTTACGGCTGCCTCGGAGGCGAGGATCATCGCCGCCGCGCCGTCATTGACGCCGGAGGCATTGCCGGCCGTCACCGTGCCGGGATTGCGCACGATCGGCTTCAGTTTGGCAAGGCCCTCAAGCGTGGTTTCGGGACGCGGATGCTCGTCCTTGTCGACGGTGATCGGTCCGGCCTTGCCGCCCGGCACCGAAATCGGGGTGATTTCTTCCGCGAAATAGCCCGACGCGATCGCAGCTCCGGCGCGCTGCTGCGAGCGGATCGCGAACGCATCCTGGTCGGCGCGCGAAACCTGAAATTCTTCGGCGACGTTCTCGCCGGTCTCCGGCATGGCATCGACGCCATATTGCGCCTTCATCAGGGGATTGATGAAGCGCCAGCCGATCGTGGTATCGAAAATCTCGGCGGAACGCGAAAACGCCTCGCTCGCCTTGCCCATCACAAACGGCGCCCGTGTCATCGATTCGACGCCGCCGGCGATCGCCAGATCGATCTCGCCTGCGCGTATTGCGCGGCCCGCGGCGCCGACCGCGTCGAGCCCGGAAGCACAGAGGCGATTGAGCGTCTGGCCCGGAACCGAATCCGGCAGGCCGGCCAACAGCAGCGCCATCCGCGCCACGTTGCGGTTGTCCTCGCCGGCCTGGTTGGCGCAGCCGAAGAAAACTTCGTCGACCTGCGACCAGTCGAGCTTGGGATGCTTCGCCATCAAGGCCTTAATCGGGGCCGCGGCAAGATCGTCGGCGCGCACCTTGGCGAGCGAACCGCCGAAGCGGCCGATCGGGGTTCTCACGGCATCGCAGACAAATACATCACGCATGGTTCTCTCCCTGAATGCCGCGTTTGGCGCGTTGAACGACCGGGCTGATGGCGAGTTTTAGGAGCGGCCTCGCGGCAGGTCAATTGACGCTTTCGCGGCAAGGCAGCCCATTCGCGCGAGGACGGATATCCCTTTGGGGGCAAGACGCCCGGCCGGGCGTGGAAAACGCGTTTTGTCACGGCAAAGCAATAGGACCGGGCGGTGAAATTTTGTAGTTTGCGCCCTCGATGACCTTCCAGCCGTCCATCCCCGTGCCACCAGATGCCGCACCAAGCGCGGACACTTCCGCGCGCGTCACGCCGATGATGGAACAATATTTGGAGATCAAGGCTGCCCATCCGGGGCTATTGCTGTTCTATCGGATGGGCGACTTTTACGAGCTGTTCTTCGAGGATGCCGAAATCGCCTCGAAAGCGCTCGGCATCATGCTAACCAAGCGCGGCAAACATCAGGCCGTGGATATCCCGATGTGCGGCGTGCCGGTCGAGCGCTCTGACGACTATCTGCATCGGCTGATCGCGCAGGGCCACCGTGTCGCGGTGTGCGAGCAGATGGAAGACCCGGCGGCGGCCCGCGCCCGCGGCAACAAGAGCGTGGTGCGGCGCGACGTGGTGCGGCTGGTTACCCCCGGCACGCTCACAGAAGACACGCTGCTCGACGCCCGGACCAACAACTATCTGCTCGCGATCGCGCGCGCCCGCGGCTCTTCCGGCGGCGACCGCATCGGGCTTGCCTGGATCGATATCTCGACTTCCGAATTCATGGTCACGGAATGCGCCGCAGGCGAACTTTCGGCGACGCTGTCACGCATCAATCCGAACGAGGCCATCGTCACCGACGCGCTCTATGGCGATGCCGAGCTCGGTCCGCACTTGCGCGAATTGCCGGCGGTGACGCCGCTGACCCGCGACGTCTTCGACAGCGCCACCGCCGAGCGAAGGCTATGCGATTATTTTGCGGTTGCGACCATGGATGGGCTTTCCGCGATGTCGCGGCTGGAAGCAACCGCTGCTGCCGCCGCCGTCACCTATATCGACCGCACGCAGGTCGGAAAGCGCCCACCACTGTCGCCGCCGTCGCGCGAGGCAGCCGGTACCACCATGGCGATCGATCCCGCGACCCGCGCCAATCTCGAACTGACCCGCACGCTTTCCGGCGAGCGGCGCGGCTCGCTCCTCGACGCCATCGATTGCACCGTGACGCCGGCCGGATCGCGGCTGCTTGCACAACGGCTGGCCGCGCCGCTGACCGATGCCGCGGCAATCGCGCGGCGGCTCGATGCCATCGGCGCCTTCGTCGCCGACAGCGCCACCCGGGACGATATCCGCTCCATCCTGCGCGGCGCGCCCGACATGTCGCGCGCGCTGGCGCGGCTATCGGTCGGGCGCGGCGGCCCGCGCGATCTCGCCGGCCTTCGCGACGGCATTTTGGCCGCCGACCAGGCGCTGGCGCGGCTTTCCGCGCTCGATCAGCCGCCGCAGGAAATCGCTGCCGTGATCGAGGCGCTACAAAAGCCCTCGCGCGAACTGGCCTTCGAATTTGCGCGCGCGCTCGCCGAACAACTACCCTTGATCAAGCGCGACGGCGGCTTTGTCCGCGAAGGCTTTGAGGCCGCGCTCGACGAGGCCCGCAATCTGCGCGACGCCTCGCGCCTCGTCGTCGCCGCGATGCAAGCGCGCTATGCCGACGACACGGGCATCAAGGGATTGAAAATCCGGCACAACAATGTGCTCGGCTATTTCGTCGAGGTCACGACGCAGCACGGCGACAAATTGATGGCGCCGCCCTTGAACGCGACCTTCATCCATCGCCAGACGCTGGCCGGGCAAATCCGCTTCACCACATCAGAACTCGGCGACACCGAGGCCAAGATTGCCAATGCCGGCGACCGCGCGCTCAATCTCGAGCTCGAAATCTTTGAGCGGCTCGCCGCGATGGCGCTCGCCGCCAGCGACGATCTGCGCAACGCGGCGTATGCCTTCGCGCGGCTCGATGTCGCGACCGCGCTCGCCAGGCTTGCGGTCGACGACAATTATGTGCGGCCCGAGGTCGACGGCTCCTTAAGCTTTGCGATCGAAGCCGGCCGCCATCCCGTGGTCGAACAGGCGCTCAAGCGCGACGGGGCGCCCTTCATCGCCAATGCCTGCGATCTCTCGCCGGTACCCCCACCCTACCCTCCCCCGCAGGCGGGGGAGGGTAGGGTGGGGGCAGGCCAGATCTGGCTGATCACCGGCCCCAACATGGCCGGCAAATCGACCTTCCTGCGCCAGAACGCGCTGATCGCGCTCTTGGCGCAGATCGGCTCGTTCGTGCCGGCATCGCGCGCCCGGATCGGCATCGTCGACCGGCTGTTCTCGCGCGTCGGCGCCGCCGACGATCTGGCGCGCGGCCGCTCCACCTTCATGGTCGAGATGGTGGAGACCGCCGTGATCCTCAATCAGGCCAGCGAGCGCTCGCTCGTCATCCTCGACGAGATCGGCCGGGGCACGGCGACCTTCGACGGCCTGTCGATCGCCTGGGCCGCGATCGAACATCTGCATGAGAGTAACCGCTGCCGTACGCTGTTTGCCACGCACTACCATGAGCTGACCGCGCTATCGGCCAAACTGTCGCGGATGTTCAACGCCACCGTGCGCGTCAAGGAATGGCAGGGCGACGTGGTGTTCCTGCACGAGGTGCTGCCGGGCTCGGCCGACCGTTCCTACGGCATCCAGGTCGCAAAGCTCGCGGGGCTGCCGCCGCCGGTGATCGCGCGGGCGAAAGCGGTGCTGGCAAAACTTGAAGCCCAGGACCGCGGCCAGACCGCGCGGGCGCTCGCCGACGACCTGCCGCTATTCGCGGTCCCCTCGCGCGCCAGCGCCGAACCGGCGCCGCCGAGCGAAGCCGGGCAACTGATCGAAGCGGTCAAGGCGCTGCACCCGGACGAGATGTCGCCGCGCGAAGCGCTGGAGGCGCTTTACGCGCTGAAGGCGAAATTGCCGAAGTGAGATTTCGTAGCCCGGATGCAGCGAAGCGAAATCCGGGGCCACAGCCAATGAAGCCCCCGGATTACGCTGCGCTTAATCCGGACTACAAGCGTACACGCCGCCGTCCGTTCCACCACAGAGCGAGATTCCAGCCGATGCCGGTCGCAAGTGCAAGGCTCAATCCGATCGCCGAGCCGAACTGAAGTGCGGCGAGATGCAGCACCGCGACCGAAAGGCCAAATCCCATCAGGCCCCAGCCGCTATTGGCGATGACGGCCGCGGTCGGCTGCCCGCCGATGCGCGGGTGCAGAATCAGCATCATGGAGGTGAACACCACCGGAAACAGCGCGAGGATGCCGCTGATCGTGGGTCCGACCCAGCCCGATAGCGTGACGACGGTCGCCACCAAGGTCGCGACCAGCACGGCGCGCAACGGGATGTCGTACCAGCGCCGCGTGATCAGCGGCATCTTGACATGCCGGAAACGCTGCAGGATCGGCACGCAGATCGAGAACGCGATCGCGTTGGCGAGCAAACCACCCGCGAGCGACCAGTGCACGGTCGGCGCCATCAAGGCGAGTGCAATCCAGACGACCACCGCGGCACCACAACTGACCAGCGCGCTATGGCGCTGCGCCAGCACGACATAGGTGAGGCCGAGGAAGATCGTCACCGCGTTGATCGGCAGGCTCGCCAGCGCGCCTTGCGCGATGAATGCCGCATCATGGTCGAGCGCGAGGAACACGTAGGAGGGGCCGGCCGAGACCGGCAGGGTCGCGACCAGCGCGCCGATCACCGGACCGGAACGCTCGGTGATGACGGACGCCGACACCACGAAGGCGGCCGTGATCGCCATGCGCAGGCCGAGCGTCAGGATGAAAATGAGTTCGGGGGACATTCTTGGCCGTCGTCCCGGCGATCGCCGGGACGACGCAAGCTCACATCCGCTTCATCGAGACCGAAACCTTCGGGCCGTTCCTGATGGTCTGATAGACCACGCAATAGCGTTCGGTCAGCTTCAGCAAGAGGTCGAGCTTATCCTGCGGCGCGTCGGTTCCGACCTCGAAACGCAGGCGGACCTCGGCAAAGCCGACCGGCGCTTCCTTGTCGACGCCGAGCGTGCCGCGGAAATCGAGATCGCCTTCGGCAATGACCCTGCCGCTCTTCAGCGGCACCTCGATCGCGGTCGCCACCGATTTCAACGTCACGCCGGCGCAGGCAACCAGCGCTTCCAGGAGCATGTCGCCGGAGCATAGTTGCAGCCCGGAGCCGCCGCTTGCGGGATGCAGGCCGGCCACCGCCAGCGCGCGGCCGGTCTCGACCTTGCAGGCGATGCCTTCGTTGTCGATCGAGCCCTTGGCTTTCAGCGTGATGATGGCGGCCGAAGGATCGGCCTTGTAGCGTTCCTTGATCGGGGCCTGGGTGGCGCGGAGTTCGGCGGCGTCCATTTTCTTCTCCCGGATATTTTATGAAGCCGGATTTAAAGCGGAATCGCCTCCGTGTCACCACCACATCGCTTCGCCTGTGGTCGATTTCGCGTCCCGGTCGGGCACGCTGCGATCGAGCGAACGGTCGAGTGCCGTCAGCACCCGGCGCTTGAAATTGTCGAACAGCGGCGAATTGCGGTCGCGCGGCCGCGCCAGGTTGATCGTGATCTCTTCAAACAGCCGGCCCGGCCGCGGCCGCATCACCAGCACGCGATCGGCCAGCACCACGGCCTCATCGACATCATGCGTCACCAGCACGAGCGTCGGGCGCGTATCGGCCCATAGGTCCAAAAGATGATCCTGCAGATCGCGCCGGGTGAAGGCATCGAGCGCGGAGAAAGGCTCATCCAGGAGCAGCACTTCCGGCCGCGGCACCAGCGCGCGTGCGATCGCCACCCGTTGAGCCTGCCCGCCGGACAATTCGCGCGGCCAGGCACCGGCCTTGTCAGCGAGGCCGACCCGGGCGAGCGCACGCGCCACCTTTTCGCGGCGAATATCGGCCGGCAAGTCGGAAAGGCCGAAGCCGATATTGTCGGCGACGCTGAGCCACGGCAATAGCCGCGGCTCCTGGAAGATGATGCCGATTTTGGCGTGCGGCGCCGAGATCGCGATATCGTCGAGCGTCACCGTGCCCGAGGTGGCGCGCTCGAGGCCGGCGATGGCGCGCAGCAGCGTCGACTTGCCGCAGCCGGAGCCGCCGATGATGGCGACGATCTCACCAAGCCCGACCTCGGCGGAAAAACGCTCCAGCGCGTTCACGCCGTTGCGATAGATTTTTCCGACGCGATCAAGTGCGAGCATCTAGTGCCCTCTTTCCGAAGTTCGTAATACGTCGCAGCGCCCTCTTGCACGAACTTCGGAAAGCAAGAGGGCACTAGCAAATTTATGATTCTAGTGCCGCTCGTCGATTTGAAGTTCCTGATCGAATTTGCCGCTCGCGCTGCAGGAACTTCAAATCGGCGACACTAGCCGGCTCCACCTTGTCGGCCGAAGCCGTCCTGCCAGCGCAACAGCGGCGCGCTAGCGATCTCGATCAGCCAGTCGGTGGTCTTGCCGAGGATCGCGAAGATGACGATCGCGGCAAGGATTTGCGCGGGCTTGCCGAGCTGCTGCCCGTCGATCAGGAGGTAACCGAGGCCTTCGGACGCGCCCATGAATTCGGCGGCGACCACGAACATCCAGCCCAATCCGAGACCGACCCGCAACGCGACCACGTAAGCCGGCAGCACCGCGGGCAGCAGGATGCGCCGGATCATGGCGGCTCCACTGAGGCGAAAAGTGCGGCCGACCTCGACGATCTTGCGATCGACCGACAAAATTGCGCCCAGCACGCCGAGATAGACGGGGAAGAACACGCCGACCGCGATCAGCGCGACCTTGGAGGTTTCGAAAATGCCGAGCCACAGGATGAACAGCGGCACCCAGGCGATCGAGGGGATCGCGCGCAACGCCTGCACGGTCGGATCGAGTAGCCGCCGCGCCAGGCCCCAATAGCCCGATATGGCGCCCAGTACCGTGCCCGCGATGACGCCGAGACCGAAGCCTGCGGCGACCCGGATCAGTGTCGCTACGATGTGGCGCACGAGTTCGCCGCTGCGCGCGAGTTCGACAAGGGTCGCAAATACGCGCGTCGGCGGCGGCACCAGCCGTCCATTGGACCAGCCGAGCCAGACGATCAGCTCCCAGATCAGCGCGAACCCCACCGGCAGCAACAGGCCGAGCGCCGGGCGCGCGTAGCGCCACGGCCGGCCGGACGGCGCGGGGCTCTCCGCCGCGTCAGCTCGTTCAATCGCCGGCAGCTCGATCGTCATGGCCATAGCAAGAACGCTTCTCGCAAGGGATTGCAAGGCGGTGAATGGGACGACGTGAACCCTCTACGGTCGTCCTTCCCTTCCTCCCCCTGCGGAAGAGGGGGAAGAAAGACGCAGCCTTCAATTCGTCGGCAGCGGAATCTGACCGTCGATCAGCGAATCCAGCGCTGCCTTGACGTCGACCTTGGCGTCGATGACGCCGGCCTGCTGCAGTGCCACGCCGGCCGCGAGAATGGAATCACGCTGCGGCGCGCCGATCCGGCTGTGGGTCAGCTCGGTGCGCTCCTTGAGCTGCTTGTCGACCACGTTGTCTGGCAGTTTTGTCACCGCGATAAACGTCTTCTTCAGCTCCTCATAATTCGCGAGCGAATATTTGCGCGCCTCTTCATAGGTCGCCAGCACGCGGCGGACCATATCCGGATAGTCCTTCAGGAACTGCTCGCGCACATTGAGGATGCCCCAGGTGTTGGCATCAGCGTTTCTGTAGAACAGCTTTGCGCCATCCTCGATCTCCGCCTGCGCCATCATCGGGTCGAGACCTGCCCAGGCGTCGACGTCGCCGCGGATCAGCGCGGTCTTGCCGTCGGCATGCTGCAACAGCACCGGCGTGATGTCCTTCTCGCTCAACCCGGCGCCGAGCAGCGCGCGCACCAGGAAGATATGCGGATCGGTGCCGCGCGTGACCGCGACGCGCTTGCCTTTGAGGTCAGCGACGGTTGCGATCCTGGAATCCCTGGTGGTGACCAGAGCGGTCCATTCCGGACGCGAATAGACATAGATCGACTTGATCGGATTGCCGTTGATCTTGGCGACCAGCGCCGCCGAGCCCGCGGTCGAGCCGAAATCGATCGAGCCGGCGTTGAGGAACTCGAGCGCCTTGTTGGAACCGGCCGATTGCACCCAGACGATGCCGATGCCGTCCTTGGCGAATTCCTTCTCCAACAGCCCCCTCTGCTTGAGCACCATCGACACCGGGTTGTAAGTCGCCCAGTCGATGTGAATTTCCTTCAGCGCGTCGGCCGCATGGGCAGCGGCGGGCAACAGCATCAAAGCCGCTATCACCGCAGCCAAAGCGCGCCGTGAAATGGCAGACATGTCCGTCCCTCCCTAAAAAACCTTGTGTTTTCTCAATGAGTTAATAGATCACGTCAACGAGAAAATAGCAGCGGGGAATTGCCTGCCACGAGAACAGGCTTGCTCAAAACGCCGTGAATCCAGCATGGATTCACTGCCGAGCCAGAATGTCCCGTGACAGCGCAGGCCACGTCCTTTATCGGATTGGATCATGGACAGCGTCGTGAAAGAGGCCCGCCCGGAAGCGGACGAACGTTTCGACAGCGCGCGGATCGCGGCTGCGGTCGATGCGCTCGCCGAAAAGCACTCCGGGCGCGAGGATGTTTTTCGCTCCAGCGTCGCCCAACTGCTCAAGGCCGAATTGATCGCGGCCCGCGCCACCGCGCAGAACGTGCTGTTGAAGGATCGGCACGGCCGGCGCTGCGCCGAGCGGCTGTGCTTCGTGCAGGACGAAATCATCCGCATCCTGTTTTCGGCGGTGACCCGTCATCTCTACCGCTCGCCGATCCCCTCCGGCGCCGAACGCATGGCGGTGGTTGCCACCGGCGGCTATGGCCGCGGGCTGATGGCGCCGGAATCCGATATCGATCTGTTGTTCATCCTGCCCTACAAGCAGACCGCCTGGGGCGAGCAGGTGGCCGAAGCCATCCTCTATTGCCTGTGGGACATGGGCTTGAAGGTCGGCCACGCCACGCGCTCGGTCGATGAATCGATCCGGCAGGCGCGCGGCGACATGACGATCCGCACCGCGGTGCTTGAGACGCGGTTCTTGACCGGCGACAAGCCGCTCTACGACGAACTGGTCGCCCGTTTCGACAGGGAAGTCGTGCAGGACACCGCGGCCGAATTCGTCACCGCGAAACTTGCCGAGCGCGAGGAGCGCCATCGCCGCGCCGGGCAATCGCGCTATCTGGTCGAACCCAACGTCAAGGACGGCAAAGGCGGCTTGCGCGACCTGCACACGCTGTTCTGGATCGCCAAATACGTCTACCGCGTGCGCGAGACCGACGAACTGCTGGAGCGCGGCGTGTTCGACGCGCAGGAGTACCGCACCTTTCGCCGCTGCGCCGATTTCCTGTGGTCGGTCCGCTGCAACCTGCATTTCTTCGCCGGCCGCGCCGAAGAGCGGCTGTCGTTCGACATGCAGCGCGAGATCGCGATCCGGCTCGGCTATACCTCCCATCCCGGCATGCAGGATGTCGAACGCTTCATGAAGCATTACTTCCTGGTCGCGAAAGACGTCGGCGACTTGACCGCGATCCTGTGCGCCAAGCTCGAGGATCAGCAGGCCAAGCCCGCGCCGGTGCTGAGCCGCATGATGGCGCGGTTGCGGCCGAGCCTGAACCGGCGGCGGGTGACCGAAAGCGACGATTTCATCGTTGACAACAACCGCATCAACGCCGTGCCGGACGTGTTCAAGCACGACCCGGTCAATCTGATCCGCATCTTCCGCCTCGCACAGAAGAACAACCTCGCCTTTCATCCGGACGCGATGCGCACGGTGACGCGCTCGCTGAAGCTGGTCAACACCCAACTGCGCGAAAATCCGGAAGCCAACCGCCTGTTCATGGAGATCCTGACCTCGAACGACGCCGAGACGGTGCTGCGGCGGATGAACGAGACCGGCGTGCTCGGCCATTTCATCCGCGCCTTCGGCAAGATCGTGTCGATGATGCAGTTCAACATGTACCACCACTACACGGTGGACGAGCACCTGCTCCGCTGCGTCGGCTTCCTGCAGGACATCGAGCGCGGCGGCAATGACGAATTCATCGTCGCCAGCGATCTGATGCGCAAGATACAGCCCGAGCATCGCCGGGTGATCTATATCACCACGCTGTTGCACGACATCGCCAAGGGCCGCCCCGAAGATCATTCGATTGCCGGCGCCAAGGTGGCGCGGCGGCTGTGTCCGCGGCTCGGCTTTTCCGCCGCCGACACCGAGCTGGTCGCCTGGCTGATCGAGCAGCATCTGACGATGTCGACGATGGCACAATCGCGCGACCTCTCCGACCGCAGGACGATCGAGAATTTCGCGGCCGTGGTGCAGTCGGTCGAGCAGATGAAGCTGTTGACGATCCTGACCACCGCCGACATCCGCGGCGTCGGCCCCGGCGTCTGGAACGGCTGGAAGGCGCAGCTGCTGCGCACGCTGTATTACGAGACCGAGCCGGTCCTGACCGGCGGCTTCTCGGAGGTGAACCGGGCGCAGCGCATCGCGGTGGCGCAATCGGAATTCCGCGCCGCGTTCACCGAATGGCCGGAGCACGAGCTCAACGCCTATATCGCACGGCACTATCCGGCCTACTGGCTCAAGGTCGAGCTGGCGCGCAAGATCCGCCATGCCCGCTTCCTGCGCGCCAGCGAACAGGCCGGCCACAAGCTTGCGATCAATGTCGGTTTCGACGAGGCGCGCGGCGTCACCGAACTGACCATCCTCGCAACCGACCATCCCTGGCTGCTGTCGATCATCGCCGGCGCCTGTGCGTCCGCCGGCGCCAACATCGTCGATGCGCAGATCTACACCACGACCGATGGCCGCGCGCTCGACACCATCGCGATCTCGAGGGAATACGAGCGCGACGAGGACGAGGGCCGCCGCGCCACGCGAATTGGCGAGATGATCGAGGACGTGCTCGAAGGCAAATTGCGCCTGCCCGAGGTGGTGGCGCGGCGCGCTGCCGACCGCGGCAAGATGCGGCCGTTCGTGGTCGAGCCGGAAGTGATCGTCAACAACCAATGGTCGGACCGTTACACCGTGATCGAGGTGTCCGGGCTCGACCGCCCCGGCCTGCTCTATCAGCTGACGACCGCGATCTCGAAGCTCAATCTCAACATCGCCTCCGCCCATGTCGCGACCTTCGGCGAGCGCGCCCGCGACGTGTTCTATGTCACCGACCTTTTGGGCGCGCAGATCAACGCGCCGACCCGTCAGGCCGCGATCAAGAGCGCACTGCTCCATCTGCTCGCCAGCGACGAGGCTGCGGCCGCCTGAGGCAAAGCCGTCGTCCGCTCTGGATTTTTGATTGAGCATGATCGCCGCGCAAACGCGTTCCGCGTTTGTCGCGAGGGAAAACCGGTATCCACTTTTCCGGATCATGCTCTAAAGCGTGGTGATCGGCTCCAGTTTCTCACCGGAACGGAACGCGCGCAATGGCGCGGTGTCGCTATAGACCCGCTCCTCGGCGATCTTGCCGTCCCGGATACGGAATTTGTCGACGCCGCGCCACTCGAACCTGATGCCGTTGACGTTGCGCGTGGTCTGCCATTCGACGATCACGACGTCGCCGCGCGAGGTCCAGTCGAGCAATTGCCAGACGAAATCCGGCGCCGCCGTGGTTTGTACTTCCATCAGGCGCGCGAGCTCGTTTCCCGCCACCGGCCGGTTGACAAGCGGGGTGTATAGCATCCCGTCGGGATGCCAGAGTTCTAGAAACGCGTTGCCGTCGCGCGCCGCCCACGCCGCCGCAAAGCGCGTCACGAAATCCTGAACTTCCTCGTCGGTCATTTCCCTCTCTCCTTGTTGGCTGCGATGGAGAAGCTAGCGGGACCTCAATGAGGCGTCTGGCGATTAACGGACCTGACCTTTCAGATCCACGCCCTCATGCGCGAGCAGCCAGCGCTTGCGCATCAGCCCGCTGCCATATTTGACCAGCGAACCGTTGGCGCCGATCAGGCGATGGCAGGGCACGACGACGCTGAGCGGGTTCGAGCCATTGGCGTGTCCGACCGCACGCAGCGCCTTTGGCATGCCGAGCCGGGCCGCCAAGGCGCCATAGCTCATCGTTGCGCCCGGCGGAATCTTCGCCAGCGCCATCCACACCTTGCGCTGGAACGGCGTGCCGGCGACGCGCCATTCGATGGTGCCCAGCGAAGCAAGATCGCCCTTGAAATAGGCTGACAGCGCGGCCCTGATTTTCTGCGGCGCACGCGCGTCTTTCAAGGACACGGCGCCATATTGCAGGCGCAGCAACTGCTTCAGGCGCAAGGCGTGATCCTCTCAGTCGAACGCGCGCAGCACGCCGTCGGTGTCGGTCACCAGCAGGGCGGTGCCGATCGGTGTCTGCAGCCGGTCGAGCAAGAATGTTTCAGGCGGCTTTGCGCTCACATTCGCTTCCATGTTCGCTTGCCCGGGCTTTTCCGGACGATACCGCAAGCGCGGCGCCTGCCGCCCACAGATGCAATGCCGCGTAGGCCCGCCATGGCCGCCAGCGTTCCGCGCGCGACAACAGTTGAGCCGGCGACGGACGCCTGCCGTCGGCTCCCGCCATCGCGCGCAGCAAGCCGATGTCGGCGGCGGGGAAGGCGTCCGGCTCGCGCAGCTCGCGCATCGCAATATATTGCGCGGTCCATTCGCCGATCCCCGGCAGCGACCGCAATTTGGCGATCGCCTCTTCGAGACCGGCGCCACGGCCGAAAATTGCGGGATCAGCGGCGATGACTTGCGCGAGCGATGTCACCGCCATCGCCCGCGCGCCCGGCATGCCCAGCGTCGTGAGATCGACGCCGGCGATGCGCGCCGGCTGCGGAAACAGGCGGCTCAGCCCCTCGCCATCGCTCATGCCTTGGGGCAGCGGCGCGCCATATTGCTGCACCAGCCTGCCGAGCAGTTTGGTGGCCGCGGCAACGGTGATCTGCTGGCCGAAGATCGCGCGCACCGCGAGTTCAAAGCCGTCCCATGCGCCGGGCACGCGCAGGCCCGGCCGCGCGGCGACCAGCGGCGCCAGCATCGGATCGAGCGCAAGATGCGCCCCGATCGTGTCGGGATCGGCGGCAAGATCGAACACCCGTCGTACCCGCGCGATGATCTGTGGCAGCGCCGCCATGTCGGGAAACCGGATCGCGACGTCGACGCGATTGTTGTCGGCCGGCGTGACCGTGACCACGCCGCTATGGCCGCCAAAAGCGATGCTGCGCTTGTAGCTATCGCTTGAAACCAGTTCGACGCCGGGAATGGCGCGGCGGCCTAGAAATGACAGCATCGTGTCCCAGTCATAGGGCGGCCGATAGGCAAGACGAACCGTGAGCGAACCTGCTTCGCACCTTCCCCTGTCACGGACGTGGCGCAGCGTCGCCGGCGAACGGTCAAACAATTCGCGAAAGGTTTCATTGAAGCGGCGGACGCTGTTGAAGCCGGAGGCCAAGGCCACCTCGGCCATCGGCAACGACGTCTCGTGGATCAGTTGCTTGGCGAGCAGCACGCGCCGCGTCTGGGCCACCGCGACCGGCGAGGCCCCGACATGCCTGTGAAACAGCCGCCGCAATTGCCGGGCGCCGACGCCGAGCCGGTTGGCGAGCCCTTCGACGTCGTCGTCATCGAGGCCGCCGGCTTCGATCAGGGCAAGCGCGCGTGACACGGTGTTGGACGTGCCGCGCCAGAACGCGAGTTCCAGCGAGATTTCCGGCCGGCAGCGCAGGCATGGCCGGAAGCCTGCTTCCTGCGCCGCCGCCGCGGACGGGTAGAACGAAACGTTCTCGAAGTTCGGGGTGCGCGCCGGGCAGATCGGCCGGCAATAGATGCCCGTGGTCTTGACGCCGACGAATAATCGCCCGTCGAAACGGGCGTCGCGCGTCGAGATCGCGCGGTAACAGGCGGTGCGGTCCAGATCCATCATCGGACGATGGGCTACGCGCCCGCCTCGCGCTGGCGGCGGCGCCGTCAGTTTTGAAAGATCAGGCATGTGGTCGTGCCATGGGCGAGCAGCCGCCCCTTGTGGTCGGTGATCCGCCCTTCGGCGGTGCCAACCCGCCGGCCGCGGGTCAACACGATGCCCTCGGCCCTGATCGTCCCCGTCTCCGGGGTGATCGGCCGCAACAGCGAAATCTTGAACTCAAGCGTGGTCTGGCCAACGCCCTTCTCGAGAGTAGACTGCACGGCCAGTCCCATGCAGCTGTCGAGCAGCGTGGCCGCGAAGCCGCCGTGCACCGTACCCGCCGGATTGAGATGGCTAGTGCCCGGTTCGGCGGTGACGACGACGCGCCCGCTCTCCGCCTCGCTGATATCGTAGCCGAGCGTCCGCGCGATCGTGTTGAGAGGCAGCGTTCCGTCGACGAGCCCCCGGACGAATTCCAGGCCGCTCATCTCCTTCTGCCGCTCGGCGCTTACAGTCCCATATGTCTTGCTCATGGGAGAACCATGCTCGATCGCGACAAGTCTGTCTCGCGGTTTTCGGACCTCATCATTTTCGATGCAACTGGGCTGCGAGAGACCTTTCACCCGGAGCATGCTAGCGTCCACCCGAAAGCAGGGTGCCGACCTGGGGGGATGCAACATGATCTGGATCGCCAATATCCTGGTGGCGCTGGTCGCCGCGCTGCACGTCTATTTTCTTATTCTCGAGATGTTTCTCTGGACCAAGCCGCTGGGCCTGAAGACGTTTCGCCAGTCACTCGAAAAGGCTACCGATTCCGCGGTGCTCGCTGCCAATCAGGGTCTCTATAACGGCTTCCTCGCCG
>Ga0213853_10133055_pt1 | contig 20718 bp, 13 predicted proteins | sample ABR_2016_MetaT_FD_164456 | JGI IMG/M metagenome (GOLD analysis project Ga0213853, IMG submission 164456) | Metatranscriptome of freshwater sediment microbial communities from post-fracked creek in Pennsylvania, United States - ABR_2016... | ecosystem: Environmental > Aquatic > Freshwater >...
CGACGCGCTGGCGCTGCCCGCCCGAAAGGCGAAGGCCGCGCTCTCCGACAAAGGTGTCGTAGCCCTGCGGCAACTGTGCGACGAACTCGTCCACGTGCGCCGCGCGCGCCGCGGCCAGCGCCTGCTCGCGGCTGGCCTTGGAATCCCCGTAGCGGATGTTGTCGAGCACCGAGCCCGAGTAGATCACCGGGTCCTGCGGCACCACCGAGATCCGCGCGCGCAGGTCCTCCAGCCGCAGCTGCCGCAGATCGATTCCGTTGACCAGGACGCTGCCGCCGCTGACCTCGTAGAAGCGCTCAAGCAGCTGAAACAACGTGGACTTGCCGGCGCCCGAGGGCCCGACCAGCGCGATGGTCTGGCCGGCCTCGATGACGAGGTTCAGTTCGTGCAGCACCGGACGCTCCGGGCGCGAAGGATAGGCGAACATCACGTTGCGGAATTCGACCTGAAGGCCCGCGCCGCTTGTCCCGGGCGGCGACGCCGATCCGCCGCGCCCATCCGCGTCGTGGGACAGGGGCCGGGGGTGGACGCGCTCCAGCTCACGCGGTGATGGCGGATCGACGATCGCGGGGCGGCTCGCCAGCAGATCGGAGAGCCGCTCAGTGGCCGCTGCCGCGCGCAGAAGGTCGCCCCAGACCTCGGCCAGCATGGCCACGCTGGAGGCGACCAGCGTGATGTAAAGCGCGGTCTGGCTCAGTTCGCCAGGGGTAATGCGGCCCGCGAGCACGCCCTGGACCCCGCCGTGCAGTCCGTAAAGGAGCGAGCCGAACACGCCGATTATCACGAAAGCGGTCAGAAAGGCGCGCGTGCGGGTGCGCCGCACCGAGGTGGCGAAGGCCGCCTCGTTGGCGGCGCGAAAGCGATCGGCTTCGGCCTGTTCCTGGGTGAAGCTCTGCACGACCGGAATGGCATTGAGCACTTCGCCGGCGATGCCGCTGGTATCGGCGATGCGGTCCTGGCTGGCGCGCGAGAGCCGACGTACGCGCCGGCCGATCGTCACCGAGGGAAGCACCACGAGCGCGATGACGCCGGCCACCGTCAGCATCAGCCGTGGGCTGGTCGCGATCAACAGCGCCAGGCCGCCGAAAAACAGCACGAAGCTGCGCAGCCCCATCGAGACGCTGGAGCCGACTGCGCTCTGGATCACGGTCGTATCGGTCGTCAGGCGCGAGAGCACTTCCCCGGTCTTGAGGGTTTCGAAGAACTGCGGGCTTTGCCTGAGAACGTGCGCGTACACCGCCAGGCGCAGATCCGCCGTCACGCGCTCGCCGATCCAGGTCACCATGTAAAAGCGCGCGGCGGTGAAGGTCGCCAGGGCGATCGAGGTCAGGAAGAGCCAGCCGAACTGGTGCCGGATTGCCACCAGCCTGTCAGCCAGCGTGACCTCGGACGGCAGGGCCAGGCCGCGATCGACCAGCATGCGCACGGCGTATGGCAGCCCGAGCGTCGCGACCGCCGCCAACAGCAGGAACAGCACCGCAGCGGCGATCTGCCCGCGATAAGGCAGGATGAAGGGAGCCAGGGCCCGCAGCGTGCCCAGGCGCCGCACCGGACTTGCGGCCGGCGCCGTCTCGTGCCTGCCTTTTTTCATGCGGGCCAGCTGCGCAGCCAGCCGATCGCCGCGGACACCAGCAGCACGCTCGCGGCGAACATCGCCAGCAAGAAACCGGCGCCGCGGCGGCCCGGCTCGCGCACGTAGGCATACGCATACCAGAGCCGTCCGGCCAGCCACACGGCTCCGACGATCGCGGCGTAGTCGGCTCGCCAGTATGCGGCAGCCAGCCACAACGCGGGCACGAACACCGCCGCCGACTCGAGCGTGTTCATCTGCACGCGGTAGTAGCGCTCGAAGACCGGATCGCCGGTCGTTGCCGGGGCTTTTACCTGGTAGCGCACGCGGGCGCGGCCTACGTTGTAGGCAAGCGCGACCTGCAGCAGCAAAGCGAGCCAGGTGATCAGGGCTGGCCATTGGTAGTCGTTCATGGTCGTGGTCTCGGATGTGGACCCTGCTTCGGGCCCGACGCAGGCGCGATGCTACAGGCACGCCATGTCATGGACTGGAGCCGTGGCCCGCCCCAGCGCCGCTGCGGGGCGGGCGGCGGACTACACTTGCGGCCCGTGCAAGAAAATCCCGCTTCGGACCGAGCGTCCGTATCTTCGCCGACGGTCGCGGACATCGCCAGGGCCGCCGAGCGCATCGCCGGCCAGGTCGAGGTCCCGCCCTTCCTTCATTCGCGCACGCTCTCGCAGATCGCGCAAGCCGACGTTTTCCTTAAGTTCGAGAACCTGCAGTTCACTTCCAGTTTCAAGGAGCGCGGCGCCCTGAACCGGCTGTGCACCTTGAACGGGCACGAGCGCGAGCGCGGGGTGATCGCCGTGTCGGCGGGAAATCACGCCCAGGGCGTGGCGTTTCACGCCCAGCGCCTGGGGATACCGGCGGTGATCGTGATGCCGCGCTTTACTCCCCTGATCAAGATCGAACGTACCCGCAGTTTCGGCGCCGAAGTGATCCTGGCCGGCGATACCTTCGATGACGCCTGCCAGCAGGGCGAGCGCCTGATGCTGGAACGCAAGCTGACGATGGTGCACCCCTACGACGATCCCGATGTGATCGCCGGCCAGGGTACGGTCGGCGCGGAAATGCTGGCATTGCGGCCGGATCTTCAATGCCTTTGCGTGGCGGTCGGTGGGGGAGGCCTGATCTCGGGAGTGGCGATCGCGGCCCGGGCGGTGCGTCCGGACATCGAGATCGTCGGCGTGCAGACCGACCGCTTTCCGGCGATGTTCGCCCGCTTCAAGGGGGTGTCGATGCCCTCGGCGAGCGCCACGCTGGCCGAGGGCATCGCGGTCAAGTCGCCGGGCACGCTGACGGTGCCGATCGTCAGGGCGCTGGTCGACGACATGGTGCTCGTCAGCGAAGGCGATATCGAACACGCGATCGTGCTGCTGCTGGAGATCGAGAAGACCGTCGTCGAGGGTGCGGGTGCCGCGGGCCTGGCGGCGTTGCTGCGCTTCCCCGAGCGGTTCCGCGGCAAGCGGGTAGGCCTCATCCTCTGCGGCGGCAACATCGACCCGATGATCCTGTCCGACATCATCGAGCGCGGCATGGTGCGCGCGGGACGGCTCGCGCGCATCCGCGTGACGATCCGCGACCTGCCGGGTGAATTGGCGCGTGCCGCCACCATCGTCGGGCGCATCGGCGCCAATATCGAGGAAGTCAGGCATCAGCGCGCCTTCACGGCTTTGCCGGCCATGAATGCCGAGCTCGAAATGGTGTTGCAGACGCGCGGGCCGGAGCATATCGAGCAGGTGCTGGCGGCCTTGCGGGCCGCCGGGTTGGCGGCGGAGCTGCCGCCACGCTGAGCAGCCGGTCAGGCGGCGAAAGGGTCGGCGATCACTTCTTCTGAATAGGCCATTTTGCCTACCATTTGTCCAGTACAACCTTCTTTACTCGGGCGCATGCCCTGGTTAAGCTGGCTCAAGCACATGCTAGATGGGTGAGAATTTCGAATCCGCGAGTGTGACCGGATGCGAAGGGCGCCAGAGTTACCGCAGGAACTTGTCAGGGTTCACTGACGAGCGCGTGTTCCGTCTTAGCGCAGGCGACTGCGAGGAACGCCGCCTGCGCAAACGGCGACAGGTAGAGATGAACTGACCACAGGCGACGACACTGTGGGAACTTTAAACCCATGCACAGTGCATGGACGAGCCCTGCATCTCGCCCCGGAACTCAACCGGCGCGAACTGGCCAGGATCTTTAACTCGGGCCTGCCGAGTTGATCGATGAACCTTCCAAGCTATCAGCCAAGCACGACCGAGATCGAGCCGCCGCCGACCAACGCGAGCTGGCTGGTGCTCAGTTCGGCGATGGCGTCGTCTATCTGCTTGGCACTGAATTCCTCGACCGCTTCAAGCGTGGATTCGGCGATGCTCGATTCGATGCTGATCTGGTTCATGGCTCTCTCCGTCCCTGCGTTTTTGAGTTTGGCGTACCCGCGCGCTTTCGCGCTCGGCGCCCCAATCCTCGCTCAAGTCAATGTCAGTCGCAAGTCCGTATCTCGGTGACGCGTTCGATCAAGCGCCATTCGGACTAACACCCATGCAAAACACTCTGGAACGACTTGAAGTCCTTGTCGCTTCCGGGACATCTGAAGCTCAGGTTGTTGCCGACACCCTGCTCGAGCTCGCGCGGGCGCTGGATCCGGAGCTGTCAGTGCCTTCGCAGCAGAGCGCGTATTTCTTCACGCGCGCCCTGGACCTGGTGGCGACCCTGCGCGCTGAGGCCGTCGGGGAGGCGCTATCCGAGTGCCTGCTGGCGATCGCCAAGTACGCCTACGTCTCCGGCCACGCGCTCAAGGGCCTGGCGCCGGCACAGCGCGCCGTCGAACTGACGCGGCACCTGAATTCTCTGCCGCTCCTGCGCAAGGCCCTGACCATACGGGGCGCCTTGCTCGCCGACACCGGCAACCTGCCGGGCAGCATCGAGTGCTACGCCGAAGCCCTGGAGATCGCGATCGGACTGGGCGACTCTTTCGCCGAAGCGGCGGTGTGCAACAACCTCGGCGGCGCGCTGATCTACGCGGCGCAGTACCAGGATGCGATCGCCTGCCTGGAGCGGATCGATGCGCTCGCCGAAGGCAAGCCCGCGCTGCGCGCCGTGCGCGGCATGGCCATGGCGAACATCGCGCTCGCCTGCCTGCACCTGGAGGACTTCTCGCGTGGCCTGCGGGCCGCCAGAACGGCGGTGGAACTGCAAAGCTCGCCCACGACCGCCAACGCCCGGCTGTCGCGGGTGCTGGCGGAAACGCATTACACGCGCCTGCTGCTGGAGGTCGATGCGCCGGAAGCGGCCAAGGAGCGCAGCGCGATCGCCAAGCGCATCGCCCACGAGTCGGGCCTGGAGCGGGCCGAACTGTTCGCCGGCATGGCCGAGGGCCTTTGCGAGGTGCACGCAGGCACCGTCGATGTCGGGCTGTCGCGCCTTTCCAAGGTGCTCGAGCGCGCGCGCGTGATGAAGGGCTGCCTGCGCGATGCGCTGATCGCGATGGTCAAGGCCAATGAACTGGCCGGCCGCCATGATGTGGCGCTCGTTTATCTACGCGAGCTGATGATGCACACCAAAGAGGTGCAGCAGGAAAATGCCTTGCTGCATCATCGCCTGCACCTGGAGCAACTCGAGCAGAAGCAGCTGCCGGCGTCCTCGCCCGACGCGCTGATGGCGCAGCGCGAGGTCAAGCTGCGCGACCGGCTGGTGCACCAGGTGGCCGAGCAGGAGCTGATGAAGTCGCGCATCGAGATGCTCGAGCGCCTGGCGGTGACCGCCGAGCTGCGCGACGACACGACCGGGGAGCACTCCTACCGGGTCGGCCGGCTGTCGGCGCTGCTGGCGCAGGAATACGGTTGCGACGAGAACACGGTGTTCATGGTCGACCTGGCCGCGCGTCTGCACGATATCGGCAAGATCGGGATTCCGGACGGCATTCTGCTCAAGGCCGGACGCCTGAACGAGGCCGAAATGAAGCTGATGCAGACCCACGCGCTGATCGGCTCCGAGATCCTGGCCCAGAGCAACGTGCCGCATATGAAAATGGCCGAGGAGATCGCGCGCTTTCACCACGAGCACTGGAACGGGGCCGGCTATCCCTTCGGGATCGGCCAGACCGCGATCCCGCTGGCTGCGCGCATCACCGCCCTGGCCGACGTCTTCGACGCGCTGACCCACCGTCGCCCCTACAAGGAAGCATGGACGATCGACAGCGCGCTGGCGGCGATCGCCGCGCTCAAGGGCGTGCAGTTCGATCCGGAGCTCACCGACCTTTTCCTGGCCCTGGTGCCGCGGCTGCAAAGGGAAGTCGGTGACCTGGACAAGTACCTGGGACAGGCGGCTCGCCATTCGCGGTTCATCCAGGCGCGCCAGAAGATCGCCGATACGCTCAAGCAGTTCAGCGGCAACGGCTCGTCCTCGCCGCGCTAGGCTGCGCGGGCGGGGACTCGATTGCGGCCCGCGCCTTGCGAGCGCCGGCTCAGGAGTTGGCGGCGCGCGCTACGGTGGTAAGCAAGGCCGGGGACCCCGCGCCGACATTGACCACGCGGTCCACGTTGCGCACTGTCTCGGGACGATGGGTGACGATCACCAGGCCGATGCCGATCCCTTTCAAGCGCTCGGTGATCTCGCGCTCGCGCGCCAGGTCGAGCTGGTCGAAGGCCTCGTCGAGAAACACGATATGGGGCTTGCGATACAGCGCGCGCGCGAGCAGCACGCGCTGCTTCTGCCCGCCTGAAAGCGCCGTGCCCAGGCTTCCGACGATCGTGTTGTACTGCATCGGCATCGCCAGGATGTCGGCGTCGATGCCCGCGATCGAGGCTGCCGCCCGCACCAGATTGGGGTTGTACTGAGGGTCGAAGAAGCTGATGTTGTCTTCGAGCGTGCCGACGAAAAGCTGGTCGTCCTGCATCACCACGCCCAGGCGCGAGCGATAGGCGGCGCGGTCCCAGTTACGCAGGTCGCGCCCGTTGGCCTCCACGATGCCTTCGGTGCGGTCGAGCAGGCCCACGAGCACCTTGACCAGCGTCGTCTTGCCGCTGCCGGAGGGTCCGACGATGGCCACCGTCTCGCCGGGGTGCACCGAAAAATCGACATGCCGGAAGGCGTAGCCCTCGACGCCGTAGGAAAAACCCACGCCCTGAGCCGAGATCTGCAGCGGCGTCTCGGGCGGGGGCTGCGCGCCGACGGTCGGCGTCGGCTCGGGCTTTGCCAGCGCGATGTCGGCGATGCGTTCGGCGTGCAGGTCCAGCATGCGGAAATCGATCGCCTTGTCGACCAGGTTGTTCACGCGCGACAGGAACAGCAGCTTGAACGACAGAAACCCGAACAGCATGCCGACCGAGAAATGCCCGTCCATCACCAGCACGGTGCCGAGCCAGATCACGGCGATGTTCTCCAGACCGAAGATCGCGCCGTTGCAGGCGCGGTGCAGGATCGCCAGGGTCTGCACGGAGACTCCGGCATTGACCTGCTCGACCACCAGGTTGTTGTAGGCGGCGCGGCGCGCGGTCTCGCGCAGGTTCAGCTTGATGGCCAGCATGCCGCGCAGCGTCTCGATGAAATGGGTGGCGGCGCGACCCTCGTGCACGAGCTGCTCGTCGAGCGCGCGCCGCTGCGGCCCGTAGAAGATCCAGCGGGTCAGGCCGTACAGCGACGCAGCGGTCATCACGATGCCGGCCAGCAGGGGGCTGTACCAGAACATCACGAGCACCGTCAGCAGCACCATGACCCCGTCGATGATCGACTCCAGGAAGGTCAGCGTGAGCGTGCGCTGGATCGCATCGACGCTGCGGAAGCGCGAGACGATGTCGCCGATGTGGCGCCGCTCGAACCAGGCCAGGGGCAGGCGCAGCAGCTGGCCGAACAGGGTGTCGAGCAGGCGCATGTTCAGCGTCGTCGACAGGTACACGCCGAGCCAGCCGCGCACGGCCGTCACCGCCACCTGCATCAGCACCAGCAGCGCGAAGCCCGACCCGAGCACGGCGAGCAGGTCGCGGTCCTGGCCGACCACCACGCGATCGACGACGATCTGCACGAAGAAAGGCGAGGCGATGGCGAAGATTTCCAGGACCAGGGACAGCAGCAGGATCTGGGTCAGGGTGCCTTGCAGCTGGTGCAGGCTGCCCATGAGCTGCCAGGCCGTGATGCGCTCGCGCTCGTCGCGCCGCGTAAAGCCGGCGCTGGGCGTGAGCTCGGCGGCGATCCCCGTGTAGTGGCGCGAAGCCTCCGACAGCGGCAGCACCCGCTTGCCGCGGGCCGGATCGTTGACGGTGATGCGGTTGGCGTCGACCTGGGTGAGCACCACGAAGTGGTTCATGTCCCAGTGCAGGATCGCCGGCAGCCGCAGGCGGCCCAGGCCCTGCAAGGGAGCCTGCACGCCCCTGAGCGACATGTTCATGCTGCCGGCCATCGCGGCGATGTGCTGCAGCGTCACGCCCTTCATCGAAGGGGCCAGGCGCATGCGCATGGCCGACAGATCGGTGCGAAGGCCGTGGTAGCTGGCGATCATGGCCACGCAGGCCACGCCGCACTCGGGCGCTTCGCTTTGCAGGATCAGGGGCACCCGGCGCCCGAACGGGTTGAGCGCGACCCCAATCATCGCAGCCGCTCGCGCAGGTCCAGCACCGGCTCGAACACCCATTCGAACACGGTGCGCTTTTCGAGCAGGATATCGGCGCTCGCCAGCATGCCCGGGCGCAGCGGGAACTGCTGGCCCGCCGACCCGGACTTGGCGTACTGCTGCTCGAGCTGCACGTCGATGCGGTAGACGGGCTCGCGCGCAGTGAGCGGGCCGATCTTCTCGCCCGGTGTCCAGACCGTGCGACTGACGCTGGCGACCTTGCCGCGGTACTGGCCGAAGCGCTGGAAGGGGAAGGCGTCGTAGCGCAGCACCACGCCGTTGCCCGGCGCGACGAAGCCGATGGCGCGGGTGGGCACCAGCAGCTGGGCGTGCAGGCGCGTGCCGTTGGGCAGGATCGTCACCAGCAGCGCATCGGCGGCCACCGAGTCCCCCATGCTGGGAACGATGTTCGTCACGACCCCGGCGATCGGCGCGTTGATCGTCAGCTCCTGCTTGGCGCGGTTCTGGACCAGCTCCTGGGCGAGCTCGGCCTTCTGCTGGTCGAGCTGCTGGATCTGCGTGCGCGAGCGCAGCTCGATCATCGGCAGCTCCGCCTGCGAACTGCGAAGCTCGCGCTCGGCCGTCGATTGAGCCCGCTTCAGGGCCTCGAGCTTGGCTTGCTGGTCGAGCAGGTCGTTGCGGTGGTCGCGCACCATGGCCTCGGACGAAAAGCCGTCGGAGGCGAGCTTTTCAAAGCGGTGCAGCTCCTGCTGGGCCGAGGCCAGGCGCTGCTCCTGGACCTGCACCGCGGCCTTGGACTGCTCGAGTTCCTTGAGCAGGTCGTCGATGCGCTTGCGCTGCTGATCGAGCAGATCCTGTCCCAGCAGGCGCGCCTGCGACTGTTCGCTCTCGATGCCGCGCTTGCGGTTCATCAGCTGCTGCTCGACCTGCTCGGAGGTGCTGCCGCCGCCGGCCTGGCCGTGCTCGAGTTTGACTCGCGCAATCTCGCTGCCGGCCTGGACCTCATCGCCCTCCTTGACGGCGATCTGCGTCACGGTCCCGGCGGCGGGTGCCAGCACGCGGGCGGCGCCGGCATCGCCGGCCAGGAAGCCCTCGACGCGTTCGCGCCGTGTGTACTCGCCGAGAAAGGCGAAGGCGACGAAGGCCACCGCGAAGCTCACCGACATGACGGTGAAGACCCAGATCGGCACCGGGCGAACCGTGCTGAGCTCGCCCAGGAGCTTTTCGCGCTGGGCGTCGATCGCTTCCTGGCGAAACAGCGAACGGGCCGGGCGGGGGGCAGGCTCCGTCGTCATGGGGGGCTCACGGGCGGACCTCGCGGCGCATCGTCGAGCCCTGGCCTTCAGGCCGGTGACAGCGCGGCAGGATGCAGGCGCAATTTCATGGAATCTTATTATCCATCAGCGCGGCGCGCCTGGAGTCCCCTGTCCCGCAAGCGCGAGAGTCGGGCGCGGCCCGGCTGCCCTGCATTCGCGCGGTGGCTTGTCCCTCCCACTGCCCTCGTCAGCCCGTGGAAGGGGGGTCAGGGAAAGCGGGCCCCGCGTCAGGCGCCGATGCCCGCCGAGACGATGTTGAAGCCGGCGTCCACGAAGGTGATCTCGCCGGTGATGGCCGCTGCCAGGTCCGACAGCAGGAAGGCGGCGACATTGCCGACGTCGTCGATCGTGACGTTGCGCCGCAGCGGGGCGTTTTGCTCGACGAAATGCAGAATCTTGCCGAAGTCCTTGATGCCGGCGGCCGCCAGCGTCTTGATCGGACCGGCCGAGATGCCGTTGACCCGGATGCCCTTGGGCCCCAGGCTGCCGGCCAGGTACCGCACCGAGGCTTCCAGCGATGCCTTGGCCAGGCCCATCGTGTTGTAGTTCGGCACCACCCGTTCCGAGCCCAGGTAGGTCAGCGTCAGCAGCGCGCCGTGGCGGCCGGCCATCATCGGCAGGGCCGCCTTGGCCAGGGCGCCGAAACTGTAGGCGGAGATGTCGTGCGCGACCCGGAAGCCCTCGCGCGAGAATCCGTCGAGGAAGTCGCCGGCGATCGCCTCGCGCGGGGCAAAGCCGATCGCATGCACCAGTGCGTCGAGCCCGTCCCAGCGGGTCGCCAGCGAGGCGAAGGTTGCCGCGATCTGCTCATCGCTGCCGACATCGCAATCGAAGCAGAGCGCCGATTCGAATTCGGCCGCGATCTGCTCGATGCGCTCCTTGAACCGCTCGCCGACATAGGTGAAGGCGAGCTCGGCGCCTTCGCGACGGCAGGCTCTCGCGATGCCGTAGGCGATCGAGCGGCTGGACAGCACGCCCGTGATCAGGATACGTTTGCCCGACAGCAAGCCCATGGTCGCTAAAGCAGGTCAGAGGAGCTGAACGCGAGGCGCTGCCGCTTGCCGCAAACGCATCGAGCCGCTTGCAGGCGCCGATTCGATAGTACCTGCTCCGCGCCCGAATCGGCGGCGGCAGGCCGCTAGCGCGAGCTTGTCTGCGCGATGCGTGTGGCCGCGCCGCTGGCGTGCACGGCGGCCGGGTGGGCGTTCTTGTGGCCGCCGGCGGCCACCGTCAGGCTCAAGCGCTGTCCGGCATAGACGGTGTTGTTGTGCAGGTCGTTCCAGGCCACGATCTCTTCGGCCTCGACATGCCAGCGCCGGGCGATCGACGCCAGCGTATCGCCGCGGCGCACGCGCACCGTGATCTTGCGCAGGCCGCTTTTCTCGGGCACCAGGGCCATGGACCCCTCGAGCATTTCGGCCGAGACGTCCTCGGAACTGGCTTCGTCGCGCGGCACCAGGATCGTCGATCCGGGCCGCAGAACGTAACGCGGCGGAACGTGATTGGCGCTGCGCAGGCTCGCTTCGGTCACGCCGACGCGCTGGGCCACGGCGGACAGGGATTCGCCACTCTTGAGGCGGTAGGCCGACCAGCTCGCGAGCGGCTGGCCGGTGGCTTCCCAGGCGGCGAGGTTGGCGCTGAATTTCTCGCCGCGGTCGGCCGGCAGCAGGATCGTCGGTGCCATGGCACCGACGATCAGCGGTCGGTTGAAGGCCGGATTGAGTGCACGAAAGTCCTCGATCGGCATGTCGGCGAGCTGTGCGGCGGTGGCCACGTCGATATCGCGCGAGCCGCTCACCGTGACGAAATACGGCTCGTCGCGGATTTCCGGCAGCTCGATGCCGTAGCGCTGCGGGTCGGCGATGATGTTCTTGATCGCCTGCAGCTTGGGGACGTAGTACTTCGTCTCGCGCGGCAGGCGCAGGCTTTCGTAATCGAGCGGTCGATGCCGGCTGCGGTTGTAGGCTAGCGCCCGTTCCACGCCGGATTCGCCGTAGTTGTAGGCTGCCAGCGCCAGCTGCCAGCTGCCAAACTGGGCATGGAGCTTTTCCAGGTAGTCCAGTGCCGCGCGCGTCGATTCGACCACGCCCAGGCGTTCGTCCTTCCAGAGGTTCTGTTCCAGCGCATAAAGCCGGCCGGTCGACGGGATGAACTGCCACAGTCCCGCGGCCTGCGCACTGGAAACCGCCTGCGGCTGCATCGCGCTTTCGACGAAAGGCAGCAGCGCGAGCTCGGTCGGCAGTCCTCGCCTTTCGATCTCCTGGACGATGTAGTAAAGGTACAGGCTGGCGCGTCCGGCCATGCGGGCGATGTAATCGGGCTGGCCGGCATACCAGTGCGTGCTGGCGGCGGCGCGCTTGTTCGCGAGGTCCGGCATCGCGAAACCCCTGCGGATGCGTTCCCACAGGTTGCGCGACTGCGCCGCGCCGGGCGCGGTCGACTCGGCAGGCGGGGTGGCATTGGGCGCGCCCGGTTCCGGTTCCTGCTGCGGCGAGGCCGGCACGGATTCGGGACCGGGGGCAGCCGGTTCCTGCAGAGGCGCACCGGGCTCCAGCGCGGCCGGGGGCGCGCCATCGACGCCGGGCGCGGGCCGGACCGCCGGGTCCGTGTTCACCACGCCGCCTGGCGCGGGCGCCTGCGGGGCAAGCGTTTCAGGGGTGGGGGCCGGGTCATGCATCAGCAGCACGGCGGCCATGGCATCCGGGGCCACAGCGCCTCCGACCGCCGCCGGCGCCGCCGCAACCGCCGCGGGCTGCTCGTCGGCGCCCCAGGCGGCGCCGCACAGGCACGACATGGCGATCCAGAAGGTGGCGCAAAACCGCAGCTTCATCGAAGGTTTCCGATGCAAATCAACCGCCTGCCGGGCACATTTCGGTGCCAGACCATGGAACGGGCCAGTGTATGTGGACGCCTACGAGCGCGCAAGCCTGGTAAAGGCCTGACGCAAGCCGCATATCGAGGCTTGGCTGGGCCCGGACAAGGCGGGCTCAGCTGCGCCCCGGCGCGTCCAGGCAGGGCTGTCGGACTCGCCCTGACGGCGGCTCAGAACGTGTTCTTCCAGGCGCGCAAGGCCGCAAAGGTCTGCACCGGGTCGGCGCCCGCGCCGGGCTTGCGGCGCTCGGCCGCCGCGCGCACCGCCGGCTCCGTGCAGCGCAAGAAGGGGTTGGTCGCGCGTTCGACGCCTATGGTCGAGGGCACGGTCGGCTCGCCGCGTTCGCGCTGCCGCTCGCAATGGAGCTGGCGCTGCGCCATCGCGGCGTTGTCGGGCTCCACCGCGCGCGCGAAGCGCAGGTTCGACAGCGTGTACTCGTGGGCGCAGTAGACAAGGGTGTCGGCGGGCAGCGCGGCCAGCCGCTCGAGCGAAACGCACATCTGCTCGGGCGTTCCTTCGAACAGGCGCCCGCAGCCGCCGGCGAACAGCGTATCGCCGCACAAGAGCGCGCCGATGGCGGGCGCATGCAGGGCGATGTGTCCGAGCGTGTGGCCCGGCACGTCGATCACCGTGAAACGCTCGCCGAGCAGATCGATGGCGTCGCCGTCGGCCAGCGCCACCTGCCGGCGCGGGATGCGCTCGCGCGCCGGGCCCCAGACCCGCGCCTTGCTGGTATCGGCCAGTTGCGCCACGCCGCCGACGTGATCGCCGTGGTGGTGAGTGACTACAATGTGCTCGAGCTTCAGGCGGTCGCGGCGTAGCATCTCGAGCACCGGTTCGGCCTCGCCGGGATCGACAACGACCGCCAGGCCGTCCCGCACCAGCAGCCAGATGTAGTTGTCCTGGAATGCGGGGATGGGACGAAACGCCAGGGTGCCGGCCTTGGAGGAATCGGTCATCGGTTGCGCGGCCTGGCCGCGACTTCTCTTGCGATCAATGCGATGCAGTCTATCGTGACCTTGTCGGAGTTCCTGGCCTCGCCGCCCGGCCGCTACATGCTGCGCTGGGAGCAGGGGCATCTTGACCGTGCCGTGGCCGACGTGTTCGGCTACCACGCAGTGCAGCTCGGCGTGCCGCAAATCGACACCCTGGCCGAGAACCGCATGCCGTTGCGCCTGTGCGTGTCGGATCACCTTCCCGAGGACGAACCCGGCGGGATCGCGGCGCGGGGCAACCGGCGCGTGGAGATCGTCACGCGCTACGAGGAGCTGCCGTTCGCGTCGCAGTCGATCGACCTGGTCGTGATGCCGCACGTGCTGGAAATCGCCGAGGAGCCGCACCAGGTGCTGCGCGAAGTCGACCGCGTGCTGGTGCCCGAGGGACAGGTGATCATCACCGGATTCAATCCGGCGAGCCTCTGGGGCATGCGCCAGGCTTTCGTGCGGGTCGGCGCGCGGCCCTTCCTGCCGCCGGACGCCCAGTTCATTTCGCTGCCGCGCATCAAGGACTGGCTCAAGCTCCTATCCTTCGAAGCCAATCGTGGCCGATTCGGTTGCTACGCCCCTTGGGCGGGAAGTGAGGGCTGGCTTTCACGTTGGGCATTCATGGAGAAAGCCGGGGATCGCTGGTGGCCGTTTCTCGGCAACATCTACCTGCTGACCGCGGTCAAGCGGGTGCGCGGCATGCGCCTGATCGGCCGCGTCTGGCGCCGCGTGGACGAACGCCGCGCCGCGCTGGCACCGGCGGCCACGCAGCGCACCACCGAGGGCTTCACGGTGCGAATCGTCAGGCCCGGGGATGCCGCCAACGACACGGCCCGGGACGTCGCGCGCGGATGAAGCATGCGCGATCGGTGCGGCTGCTCGACGATGTCGCGCCGGCGGCGGTGAGCGCGAAACCCGCAAAGTCGGCAAAGCGGTCTGCGCCCAGGGCCCCTGGGTCCGAGGCATCGAAGCAGGCGAGGCCACCGGCCGTCATCGAGATCTGGACCGATGGCGCCTGCCGCGGCAATCCGGGGCCGGGGGGCTGGGGCGCGCTGCTGCGCAGCGGGGAACACCTGCGCGAACTGCACGGAGGGGCGCTAGCCACCACCAACAACCGGATGGAGCTCATCGCGGTGATCGAGGCACTGTCGGCCGTCAAGCGCGCCAGCCCGATCGTGATTCATACCGACTCCCAATACGTGCGCCTTGGGATCACCGAGTGGATGGCGCAATGGGTGCGGCGCGGCTGGAAGACGTCCGAGAACAAGCCGGTCAAGAACGTGGACTTGTGGCAGCAGCTTGCGGCGCTGGCCGCGCTGCACCACATTGACTGGCGCTGGGTCAAGGGGCACGCGGGTCACCCCGGCAATGAGCGGGCCGATGCGCTCGCCAACCTCGGCGTGGACGAGGTCCTGCTGGCCAGGGAGCGCGGCGCGTGAGGCAGGTGGTGCTCGATACCGAAACGACCGGGCTGGAAGCCAAGGACGGCCATCGCATCATCGAGATCGGAGTCGTCGAGCTGGTCGGCCGCCGCCTGACCGAGCGGCGCCTGCACCGTTATGTCAATCCGCAGCGGCAGATCGACGCGGGCGCGCTCGCCGTTCACGGACTCAGCGCGGAATTTCTTGCCGACAAGCCGGCGTTCGGCGAGGTCGCCGACGAGCTTCTGGCCTACGTGCGCGACGCGGAGGTGATCATCCACAACGCGCCGTTCGACCTGTCGTTTCTCGATGCCGAACTGGCGCTGCTGGGGCGGCCCGCCTTCGCCGAACACTGCGCCAAGGTCATCGATACGCTGCGACTGGCGCGCGAACTGCATCCGGGCAAACGCAATTCGCTCGATGCCTTGTGCGAGCGCTACGGAGTGTCGAACCGCCATCGCACGTTGCACGGTGCGCTGCTCGACGCGGGCCTGCTGGCCGAGGTCTACCTGGCAATGACGCGCGGCCAGGACAGCCTCGTCATCGACCTCGGACATCGCCTCGCGGCCGATACGCCCTCGGTCGATGCCAGCGGCCTGCCGGTCATCGAGCCCAGCGAGCAGGAACTCGCCGCCCACGAGGCGATGCTCGATGCCATCGAGAAGGGCAGCCGCCAGCCGCCGGTCTGGCGCGCCGGAAGTTAGGCGCTGCCGGCGGTCGCTCCAGGTTCGATCACCCTCTTTCCCGTACCTTCTCCCGTCGGGCGGGAGAAGGCAACCGTGTGTTCGACGGTCCTGCCTCCATGGGCAGCAGAAGGAAGCCGTCGGATCGATGGCCCCGCCTCGATGGGCACAAGACGGGCGCCGAAAATGCAGCGCAACTCGTACCAGGAGCCCGGCCGCCGGGCTCCCCTCTTCCGCTGCGCGTCAGAGGGGTCGGGGGTGAGGGCCCCCGCGCCCGTCCTTCGTCAAAGCCTCGAGCCTTACTGCCCCACGCTGCTCGCCTGGGCCGCGTCGATATAACGCTGCACATCGTCGGGCAGAAGGAAGCGGTGCTCTTCGAGCTCGCGGGCGGCATGCCTGACCCGCCGCACGTAGTCGTTGTGGCTGGCATAGCGCTCCTCGATCGACAGGCGTGGATCACCGGAGGCCAGGCGCGCGGCCTTGGTCGCGGGGAACGGAATCCACTGTCCCGAGGACTCGCAGCCATCGGGGCCGCCGAAAGCGGTAGCGCGCAGCGCCCAGCCGGACGTCGTGGCGACCGGCACCGCCACCGGCGGCAGGCGCACGCCGGCGATCTCGTTGCCGTCGGCATCGACCTTGGAGACGAAGGAGGGATAGACCGGTCCGCTGAACGCCGGCGGATCGATGCTCAGGATGCCCTCGTTGAACTCCGGACCCCAGTCGAAAAGGTGACGTGAGGTGATGACCCCGGTGTAGGTCACGCCGGGAATATCGGGCCAGCCTAGCGCGCGCTGCGGAACCATGCCCAGCCCGCTTGCCTGCGGCACGGAGAAGACCGCGTTGCCATCTTCCACGCGCGGAACACGGCTGCGCGGTGGATTGCGGCCGGACGCCACCCATTCGTCGAGCGCAACGAACAGGGCGCGCAATGCCGGATTCGGGTCGGTCGGATTCTGGAATTGCTGGCAGATGCCGGTCGAATTGGGTACGGCGCCCGCCACCGTGTGTTCCAGGCCGGACAGCAGGTAATGGCGCACGTTGGCGGCGTCACCGCGGTGCTCGCCGTCGTGCCTATCGCCTTCCTCCTCGCCCGCGCCCAGATCGCGCCCGCGCGGATCGGTGTGCACGAGCGAGCCGGCCTTGACCCAGTACTCGTTGGCCGAGATGACGTCGAACAGCTTCGGACAGGTCGCCGAATCGCGGCATCGCTTGGAGCGGCCGTCGGTCTTGCCGGTCAGCTTATCGTGGGTGGTGGCAAAGGCGAAGGGAAAGATCCCCTCGGGGTAAAGGTGGTTCTGGCGATTGCGTTCGGTGCGCCCGGGCTGCGCGAAGCGGAAATTGAGCGCGACACCGTCGCCTGCGCCGATCCAGTTCTCGATGCCGTCGAACACGGGCTGGCCGTTTTCGTCCTCGTTAAAGCCGAGCCAGACGAAGTCGTTGACATAGCGTGCCGGCTGGGAGATGGTAAAGCCCAGGGTCTCGCTGACCGCGCCTGCCAGCGGGTTTGGGTTGCCCAGGTCGTCGGCGCTCGCGTGGCGCAGAAATGAAATGAAGTCGCGCGTGGCTGCAAAGCCCAGCCCGGCCACCGTCGGGTCCTTGGCGGTATAGGAAAGCTCGTAGATCGCGCTCTGGTGGAAGGCGGTCCCCGCGGGCAGCAGGTGGATCGACTTGGGCGTGATGAACTCCCAGTCGGTGGAAGCGATCGCCACGGGTGCGTCGGTCAGGTGCTGGCGCATCGTCAGGCGGGCCTGGGTAGTATCGAGGCTGGCGGCCGGATACGTGATGGCGGCCGACGTCGTGGTGCTGTTGTCGAACACCAGGTACTCATAGGACGGACCGGTGATGGAGCTGCCGTCGGCGTTATGGGCGACCGGCGGCCGGATGGTCAGGCGGCTGTTCCCCGGCGCCGCGGTCGGATCCCAGCCGCTCCAGGCCAGTGCATAGCCCTGGTTCATCACAAAGGCAGTGCCGGCGTCGGCTGCCGTGGTCGGATCGTTGTTCAAGCTGCTGCCGTTGAATGCGCCGAAGAGCTTGTTGCCCCGGTTGTTGACCTCGAAGAAGAGCTTGCGGTTGCCCTTCGACAGATCGATCGGCTTGAGGATGTAGAAGTCCATCGTGTACTCGACATGGCCGGCGGCGTTGCGCGGCGCGAGCGCGATGTCGGTGATCAGCGCGTTGCGCGGATCGCGCGGGTCGATCTCGCCGTGAGCGATTCCGACCAGCTTTTCATACATGCCGACCGCGCCGCCCGGGCCGAAACTGCGCGACTCGAATGTCGGCGACTGCTTCGTCACGAGCACGATCTGCGTGATGCGCGCCTGGGCCGGCAGCTGGCCCAAGCTCGCGATGAGTCCGAGCCCCACGGCGAGGCCCCTCGCGGTAAATCCCTTCATGGTCTTCTCCCTGGGTTCGCGCCTGTGAGGCGCGCGTTTTTCTCGGCAAACGGCACGCTGACGATGACAAGCTAACAGGCGGCGGGCGCGCACGATAGCTGCGCCGAGAAGGGATGGGCTGCTCCCCATCCGCAAGCCGCTGGAAAACCGGGAGGTCGAACGCAAGGAGACAGGAATCCGCACTGCAGCATCAAGCACCGCCGGCGCTTGCTGCCTGCCCGCCGGACCCCGAGGATATGTGCGGGTGCGGTAACATCTCCCACCCTGGGTGGTTAGCTCAGCGGTAGAGCACTGCCTTCACACGGCAGGGGTCACAGGTTCGAACCCTGTACCACCCACCATTCAGGCCGCCGGGGCGCGGCCGCGGTCGAGCAATGGCGGCAATTGTCCGTTGTTCCGTGCTGACCTGCCCGCACTGCGGCTTCGCCAAGCCGGAGCGGATGCCCACCGCCGCCTGCCTGTTTTTCTACGAGTGCAGCGCCTGTCACGCGGTGCTGCGACCGAAGCCAGGCCACTGCTGCGTGTTCTGCTCGTTCGGGACGGTAAAGTGCCCGCCAGTGCAGCTGTGCTCATGCGGGGATTGCGATAACTTAATCTGCACCAGGCTAGCGTCAGGCCAATGACCGTCCGAAGCGACGGGTCCGATCGGACTAATGCGGCCGCTCGGACTAGCCTGAGGCAATTACCGGGTCATCTCCGGAAAGTACTTTCCGAACGCCCCGACGAAGGCCCGCGGCGCGCGCAGGCCTTGCCCTTACGGGATGCCGGTTGCCGCTACCTTCATCGGGGGGATCCGCCGCTGCATGGCGTGGATCGATGCGTTTCCTTTCTTCCATCGCGCAAATCACCGAGGAGGTCGTTCGATGCATGGTCGTATGAAGATTCGTCTGGGGCTGATGCTGGCTGCGGTTGCGCTGGCGGCTCCGGTCGCCGCGCAGAACGTCGCTGCCGGCACGGTTGCTGTTTCGTCCGGCTTGCCGCCGGTGCCCTGGGGCCTGATCACGGCTCCCGTTTCGGGCAAATACGAGATCGGTGCCTATGCCGGAGCGGAACTGTTCGCGGGACCGAACAAGTTCGGCAACTACTTCGCCGGTGTCCTGCCGAACGGACGGATCGTCCAGCCCGCCGGGACGACGATCCAGGTGGGCATGAATCCGCTTGGCCTGGCGCTGACGCCGGACGGCCGGTACCTGATCTCGTCGAACGACGACGAGCGCGAAAACACCCTGGTCTCGTACCAGAATTCGATGAACAAGGGCTTTTATTCGCTGTCGGTGATCGACGCGACGAGCTTCACGGTGGTATCGAGCGTCCAGACCGGGGCGCGTTTCTTCATCGGTCTGCAGGTGACGGGCGATGCGACCAACGGCTACACGGTGTGGGCGGCCGGTGGGCCGGACAACAACGTCAAGATCTTCAGCCTGAGCCCGACCGGGACCATCGCCGCCGGCACGCCGGCGAGCGTTGCGGTTGCGCCGATCACCCCGGCGATCTCGGGCGTCGTGACCCACTACGTTCCAGACTCCACCTCACCCGGCATCGCAGGACAGCCGTTGTCGTCGCAGTTCAGCAGCGCCGGCGCGGCCATCACGTTTCCGGCCGGACTTGCGCTGAGCCCCGACGGCAGGTTCCTGTACGTGGCCTGCAACGGCGACAACAGCGTTGCCGTGATCGATACGGCCTCTAAGACGGTCGTCAGGCAGGTAGCAGTCGGCTTTTTCCCGTACGCGGTCGCGGTCAGCGCCGACGGCACGACGGTGACCGTTTCGAACTGGGGCGTGAGCGAGTACAAGTTCCGCAGCCCGACCTTCGACCCGGTGACCGGCAAGCTGACGTCGGTGGCGGTCGCCCCCGGCAACCAGCCGGACGGCTTCTATGTGCCGGACACCGATGCGGGCGGCGCCACGCCGCGCACCTCTTCGGTATCGGTGCTTAACGCGCCGGGCGGCGACGGCTCGCAGCTCGCGCTGCTGCGCTCGGTGTACGAGGGCCGCGCGCTCGACGAACTGCACCAGGTCGGCGACACGCATCCCTCGGCCACCGCGACGATAAGGCAGGGCAGCCGGGAGATCCTCTACGTCGTGAAGTCCAATGACGACAGCATCGGACTGATCGACGTCGCCAGCGGCGCCGACCTCGGAACCGTGCCGCTGTCGCTGCTGCAGGCCGTCGGGATCACCGGTGCCTATCCGGATGCGATCGTCGCCTCGGCCGACGGTAAGCGGGCATACGTGGCCGAGGCCGGGATCAATGCGGTTGCCGTGCTCGACACGACCGACGCGCTGCATCCGCTGATCGTCGGGCGCATTCCGACCGGCTGGTATCCGACCGCCCTCGCGCTCAGCACCGACGGCAAGACGTTGTACATCGCGAACGCGAAGGGAATCGGCACCGACGTCAATCCGCTCGCCAAAGCGCAGGTCGGCGCCGCGCCGCCGACCGGTGTCGCCTCGGATCCGAGCGTCGACAGCAACTTCATCTTCGGCACGGTCCAGAAGGTCGACGTCGGCGGGACGATCCCAGTGAACGGGGCCGTGCTGGCGAACAACCTGTCGGTGAACCTGAACGTCGACAGCCGGATCGTGCCGGTCGGCTTCGGACCCTCGAAAAAGATCAAGCACGTGTTCTTCATCCTGCACGAAAATAAGACCTTCGACTCGATGCTGGGCAACCAGTCCGGCAGGTTCGGACCGTTTGCGAGCACTGTGTTCAACAAGCGCGACGGCAGCAACTACACCAACGGTCAGTACACCGGCGTCTCGCTCAACACGCAGCTGCTCGCCACGACCTTCGCCACGGCCGTCAATTACTACTCGGATTCGGAGGAGAGCGACGCCGGCCACCAGTTCGCGGCGTCCGGCACGGCGACCGACTACACCGAGAAGACGCTGCTGGTGAAAAGCGGGCGCGGCCAGCTGGTCAAC
>Ga0213853_10861120_pt1 | contig 20204 bp, 19 predicted proteins | sample ABR_2016_MetaT_FD_164456 | JGI IMG/M metagenome (GOLD analysis project Ga0213853, IMG submission 164456) | Metatranscriptome of freshwater sediment microbial communities from post-fracked creek in Pennsylvania, United States - ABR_2016... | ecosystem: Environmental > Aquatic > Freshwater >...
CAGGCCGGCGGCGCGCGGGTCCTGCCCATCGCCGCGGAACTGTCGCGCGTCGAGGACTGCCGCGCGGCGGCCGCGTCCGCGCAGGCGGCGCTCGGTCCGATCGACGTGCTGTGCAATTGCGCCGGACTGACCTCGCGCGGAGACATCTTCAACACGACGCCGGACGTCTTCGACGCGCTGTTCGCGGTCAACGTGCGCGCGCCGTTCTTCATCGCCCAGAGTGCATTGCCCGCGATGGTCGAGCGCGGCCATGGGATCATCGTCAGCATCTCGAGCATGCTCGCGTACGGCGGGCCGCCGAACCTGCTGGCCTACTCGGCCAGCAAGGCGGCATTGAACGTGTGGACCAAGAGCCTTGCCAACACGGTTCGGCGCAAGGGCGTCCGCGCGCATGCGATCAACCTCGGCTGGACCGCGACGCCCGGCGAGCACGTGACGCAGACCCAGACGCACGGTATGTCCGACGACTGGGCGGCGCGCGAAGGCGCCAAGCAGCCCTTCGGACGCCTGCTCGCCGCCGACGATCCTGCCGGCGTCTGCGCCTTCCTCGCGTCGTCCGACGCGCGGATGATGACCGGATGCATCGTCGACCTCGAGCAGTGGGTCGCCGGCACGCTGGAACCGACCGCTTGAGCGGGATGACCGGCACCGATCCGCCCGTCTGGCAGCGCCGCTGGGCGCATGGACGTTTCGCGGTCAGCGCCGCGGGCGGTTTCCTCGCGGCGCTGCGCTTCGACGTCGGCGGGCGGGTCATCGAGCCGCTGTACCAGGCGCCCTGGATCGACGAGCGGCCGCCGGTCGCCGATCCCTTGCTGCGCCGCCTGCGCGGCGAGTTCCTGTGCCTGCCGTTCGGCGTCAGCCACGCGCCGGAGGCCGTCGACGATCCCGCATGGCGCGAGGCGCTGCGCAGCGAACTCGACGCGGCGAGCGCCCCGCTCGGTCCCAGCGACCGTTTCGTGCACGGGTACCCGCCGGTCCACGACTGGCAGTTGCTCGACGACGCGGCCGACGCGCTGACGATCGCGATCGATTTTCCGGTCGAATCGCCGATCCGCCGCGTCACGCGGACGCTGCGCCCCGACCCGGACGCCGCCGCACTCGACGTCGTCACCACGATCGAGGCACGCAGACGCGCGCGCCGGCCCGCGGGACTGCATCCGAATTTCGCGCTGCCTGCGGCGCCCGGCAGCCTGCGCATCGAACCGGCCAGGTTCGCCTTCGGTGTCGCTCATCCTGCCGGGCCGGAGAAGGGCGTCTCGCGCGCGCTGCCGGCCGCGGACTTCACCGACCTCGCCGCGGTCCCGCTGGCCGGCGGCGGGCTGGGCCGCTTCGATCGCCTGCCGTTCGCGTTCGACACCGAGGAGATCCTGCTGCTCGCCGGCTGTGGCGGTCACGTGTCGCTGGTCGACGAGTCCGCCGGCGTCGCGCACACCTTGACCTGGAACGCCGATCAGCTGCCCTCGCTGCTGCTGTGGATGAGCAATCGCGGCCGGCGTGCCGCGCCGTGGAGCGGCCGCAACCTGTGTCTCGGGGTCGAACCGGTGGCATCGGCATTCGACCTCGGTTGCGAAGCGAGCCTTGCCGCCAATCCCGTGGCGCGGCGCGGCATCGCGACCGCGCTGCAGCTCGACCCCGCGCACCCGACGGAACTGCGTTATCGCATTGCGACGCGGCTGCTTTAGTCGCGACGCGAGGCCGGTGCCGAAACGCTCAGGCCCGGCGCGCCGGACGCGCCTTCTTGGCCATGCCGTCGGCCGTCTCGGGGCCGAGCAGTTCGTCGGGGCCGTCCTTGTCGTCGACCCCATCGCCGACCGCGCGATGATGGCGGCTCGGCAGCTTCAATGCATTCGCGCGGTCGGCGACGCTGCGCGCATAGTCAGGGTTCGCCAGCAGCATGAAGACGGCACCGAGCGGCCGGCCGGCGGGCGCGTCGTCCTGCGCCTGCGCTGCGGCAGCGTCCGGCGGCGCGCCGGACGGCGGCGATTCTGGCGCGCCGTCGGCGCCTTTCGAGCGTGTCCTGGTCGACATGGTCCGATCCTTTCGAGGAGCGGGTGTAACTTTAACGTAGTTGAGGCGATCCGACGCTAAGTATGGCGATTGCCACGTACGCGTGATAGCTGCCCCATCAGGCCGCGCGGCGCGGCGCGCCACGGCGCAATAGCACCGGCACCGTGATCGTCACCAGCAGCAGCGCGCCGACGACGATCGTCATGATGATGCCCGGCACGTTCGCGAGGCCGAGGCCGTAGGTGACCATCCCGAGCGTGAATACCGCGAGCAGCACCCCGGCAATCGTGCCGGCGCCGCCGGCGATGCTGACGCCGCCGAGGATCACCATCGTGATCGCCTCGAGCTCCCACCCCAGCGCGATGTTCGGCCGCGTGCTGCCGATCCGGCCGGTCAGCAGCACGCCCGCAATCCCGGCCATCGTCCCGGCCGCGATGAACAGCGCGAGCCGGTAGCGGTCCACCGGTATGCCGGAATAGCGGGCGGCGGTCGGATTCGAGCCGATTGCGTAGATGCGGCGGCCGTAGGTGGTCCCGTGCAGCAGCAGCGCGAAGCCGAGCGCGAAGGCGAGCAGCACGAGGAATTCGCGCGGCACGACGCCGAAGGCGTAGCCCTGGCCCCATTCGCCGAGCGCGTCCGGATAGTTCGTGTAGGCCTGGTCGCCCAGCACGACGAGCGCGATGCCGCGATACAGCGACATCGTCCCGATCGTTACGACGATCGAGGGGATCGCGAAGCGGGTGACGAGCAGGCCGTTGAGCGTGCCGCACAGCGCGCCGACGGCGACGCCGATCGCCGCGAGGCCCGGTGCGGCAACGCCGCGGCTGTTCGCGTAGCCCATCGCGACCGATGCCACGGCCAGGATCGCCGAGACCGAAATGTCGATCTCGCGCACGACGATCAGCAGCGTCATCGCGAGCGCGATCAGCGCCTTCTCGCTGAAATTGAACGTGCTGTCGGCGAGGTTGTCGAGATCGAGGAAGCCATGCAGCGATAGTCCGCCCCCGGCGACGATCAGCGCGAGCACGACGACGAGCAAGGTCTCCCAGCGGCGCGCCAGCGCCGCGACGCCGAACGGGTGGTCGTCGGCGATGCGCGGCCGCGCCGTCGCGCTCATGGTTCCGTCCTCGCGCGCGGCGCCGGCCGCGATCCCCACCGGCCTCATCGTTCGTGCAGCGCGGCCACCGGGCCCGCGGCCTCCGGTGGCGCGGCATTCTCGTGCAGCGGCAGGATCTGCTTGCCCGCGCGCTTGCCTTCGCGCGCATTGAGCACGACGGCCACGACGATGACCAGTCCGGTGATCGCGCTCTGCCAGAACGGCGATACCTGCACGACCGGCAGCGCGTTGTTGATGAGGCCGAGGAACAGCGCGCCGAGCACCGCCCCGGCGACCGAACCGACGCCTCCCGCGATGCTGACCCCGCCGATGACGCAGGCGGCAATCACGCTGAGCTCGAACCCGAATGCGATCTCGGTGAAGGCGACCGCGTAGCGCGCGACCCAGAGGTAGCCGCACAGGCCGGCGACCATCCCCGAGATCGCGTAGACGCCGAACAGCCGGCGCACGATCGGCACGCCGACGTAGCGCGCCGACACCGGATGATTGCCGATCGCGTACAGCTCGCGGCCGAAGCGCGTGTAGCGCGTCAGGTGCCAGGCGAGGAGGGCGGCCGCGATCGCGCACCAGACCAGATGCGTCATGCCGAGCAGGCGCTCGAGCGGAAAATCGATGAACGCGCGCGTCATCTGGTGCGCCGAGACCCACGCGCCGCCGGACAGCACGAAGATCGCGCCGCGAAACACGCTCATGCTGCCGAGCGTCACGACGATCGGCGGCAGTTCGAGGACGCTGATCAGCAGGCCGTTGAGCGCGCCGAGGAGCAGGCCGCAAGCCATCGCGGTGACGATCAGAAGCGCCACGGGCAGCCCGGGATGATGCTCGCCGAGCAGCGCAACGACCATGCCGCAGAGCGCCAGGTTCGCGGCGACCGAAAGATCGATGCCGCGCGTCACGATCACCAGCATCTGCGCCAGCGCCATCATCACGAGGATCGCCGAATCGGTCAGCAGGCTGTCGATGCTGTGGCCGCTCAGGAACACCGGCGCGCGCAGGCCGATCGCCGCCGCGAGCACGACCAGGATCAGTCCGAGCTGAACCTCGCGCAGCTTCAGCCAGCCGGCGCGGCTGCGGCGCACGTCGCGGCGGCGTGCCACCTCCGGAGCGGCCTGCCGCACGCTCATCGAGCCGCCCCCATCGCCGCCGCCGCGACGCTTTCGGTGCTTGCCGCCGCACGCGTGAATTCGCGCCGGATGCGGCCCTGGTGCATCACGATGATCCGGTCGGACAGGCCCAGGACCTCGGGCAGCTCCGACGACACCATGATCACGGCGAGCCCCTGCTCGACCAGTTCGCCGATGAACTCGTGAACGGCGGCCTTCGAGCCGACGTCGATGCCCTTGGTGGGTTCGTCGATGACGATCACCTTCGGCTGGGTCGCGAGCCACTTCGCGAGCACGACCTTCTGCTGGTTGCCGCCGGACAGTTCGGCGACCGCCTGCCCGAAATCGGCCGCCTTGAGCTGCAGGCGTTCGCTGTAGCGGCGCGTCATCGCGAGCTCGGCGCGTCGCTTGCCCAGCAGCCAGACGCCGAACTTGTCGAGCTGCGGCAAGGTGACGTTTTCGCGGATCCGCATCCCGAGGTGCACGCCCTGGTGCTGGCGGTCCTCCGGAACGTAGGCGATGCCGCTGTCGATCGCGTCCTGCGGCGAGCGGATCTTCAGCGCGACGCCGTCGAGCCGGATCGAGCCGCGGCTCGGCGCGGTCAGACCGAACAGCGCCTGCATGAGCTCGGTGCGACCGGCGCCGATCAGCCCGTAGAACCCGAGGATCTCGCCGCGTCGCACGCCGAAGCTGATGCCGTCGAACTCGGTCGGGTGCGACAGGTCCTCGACCTCGAGCACCGTCGCGCCGATCGACGCTTCGCGCTTCGGATAGATCTGAGTCACTTCGCGGCCGACCATCATGCCGATCAGGCGCCGCTCGTCGGTATCGTCGACGCGGCCCGCGCCGACGAACTCGCCGTCGCGCATCACGACATAGCGGTCAGCGACCGCGAAGATCTCGTCGAACTTGTGGGTGATGAAGATGACCGCGGCGCCGTGCGCCTTGAGCTGGCCGATGATCCGGTACAGCTCGTGGATCTCGCGCCGCGACAGCGCCGCGCTCGGCTCGTCCATGATGACGACCCGCGCGTCCTGCGACAAGGCCCGCGCGATCTCGATGAAATGGCGCTGCGCAATGCTCAGGTCCTTGACGCGCGTGCGCGGCGACAGCTTGACCTCGAGACGCTCGAACAAGGCGGCGGCCGCGGCATCCATGCCGCGCCAGTCGACGCGTCGCGCGCGCCCGCAGACCGGGTGGTGGCCCATGTAGATGTTTTCGGCGACGGTCAGCTCGTCGAACATCACGGTTTCCTGGTGCACCGCGGTGATGCCGGCGCGCATCGCCGCGAGCGGACTGTCGATGTCGAGGAGCCTGCCGTCGAGGCGGATCTCACCGGCATCCGGTCGATGGATGCCGGTGAGGATCTTCACGATCGTGGACTTGCCCGCACCGTTTTCGCCGACCAGCGCGAGCACCTCGCCCGGATAGGCCGTCAAGTGCATCCGCGTCAGCGCGCGGACGCCGCCGAAGCGCTTGCTGACCTCGTCGAGGCTGAGGATAGGATCCACGATACCGCCGTGCGGCGCGCCGTCCGTTCAGAAGATCTTCGCGAACTTGTCGATGTTGTCGGCGTTGTACGTGAACGGCGGCGACATCGCCGCTTCGCCGTCGCCTTCCATCGTCACCTTGCCCATCCGGCCGACGGCGATCTGCTCGCCCTGCTTGCCGGTCGCCTTGCCCTTGACCGCCGCGTAGGCGAGATAGGTCGCCGTGTAGCCCAGGTCGATCGGATTCCAGATCGCGAAGCTCTTCACGGCGCCGCTCTTGACGTGGCCGGCCATCTCGGACGGCAGCCCGAGGCCGCTGACGTAGACCTTGCCGATCAGCTTCTCGTCGGCGACGGCCTTCGACGCGGCGACGATGCCCACGGTGGTCGGCGCGACGATGACCTTCAGGTTGGGGTTGCTGCGCAGCAGGCCGAGCGCCTCGCGATAGCTCTTGTCGGACTGGTCGTCGCCGTACACGGTCGCGACGAGCTTGAGCTTGCCGAACTCGGGCTTCGCGAGCGCCTTCTTCAGCTCGGCGATCCAGATGTTCTGGTTGGTCGCCTGCGCGGTTGCCGACAGCACGGCGATCTCGCCGCCCGCGGCACCGGTGGCTTCGGCGGCCATCTCGGCGAGCTTGGTTCCGATCAGCGTATTGTTCGACGGATTCAACTGAAGGACCCGGCCGGCCGGCGCAATGCCGCTGTCGAACGAGATCACCTTGATGCCGCGCTGCATCGCGCGCTTGGCGATCGGCACCAGCGCGTCCTTGTCGTTCGCGGAGATCGCGAGCGCGTCGACCTTCTGGCTGATCAGCGAGTTGATGACCTCGATCTGCGCCTCGGCGGTCGGCGCGGTCGGGCCGGTATAGATCAGGTCGACGTCGCCCAGCTCCTTGGCAGCCTCCTCGCCGCCCGCATGCGCGGCGTCGAAGAAGCCGTTGCCCAGGCTCTTGACGACCATCGCGATCTTGACCTTGTCGGCGGCGAAGGTGCTCGCACCGTGCAGCGCCAGCAGCGTGGCCGCGGCGATCGTGGCAATGCCTTGGATCGATTTCATTGTCGTGCTCCTTGCAGTGTTATCAGGGTCCAGCGGTAAAGCGTGACGTGGGCTGCGCGGGTGGGACGCGTCCACGGACTCAAAGGCGGTAGATCCGGCTGGCATTGTCGCGGAACAGCGCGGCGCGCTCCGGCTCGCTCGCGCCCGAAACGACCTTCGCGAACGCTTCCCAGACCGTGCGGTACGTCGCGTGCAGCTTGTCGACCGGGAAGTTCGACGCGAACATGCAGCGCGCCGGCCCGAAAGCGTCGATCGTTTCCAGCACGTACGGCCGGATGCTTTCGATGGTCCAGTCGTGATCGATCATGCCGAGGCCGCTGATCTTCGCCATCACGTTCGGCTGGGCGGCGAGCGCGCGGATGCCGTCGCGCCACTGGCGCCATCCGGCGACGCTGTCGCGGTCGACGAACATTCCCGTGTGGTTCAGGATCAGCGTCGTGTCCGGATGCGCCTGCGCGAGTTGCGCGGCCTCGGCCATCTGTGGCGGATAGATCTGCAGGTCGAACGACAATCCATGGTTCTTCAGCTGCGCGAAGCCGCGGCGCCACGCCGGCTCGCGCATGAAGTGCCGCCCGACGTAGTCGTACAGCGGATCCGCGTGCAGGTTCAGGATCTGGCGGATCCCGCGCACGTTGCGGAATCCGGCGTGGGATTCGAGCAGCGACGCGACCCCGGCTTGCGACAGGTCCGCGTAGGCGACGATCGCCTGCGGAAACCCGCCGGCGTCGGCCTGCGCCTGCAGCCAGCGCGTCTCGGCCAACGGATCGGCGGGATCGTGGCCCGCATCGACATGCACGACCGCAAGCACCTCGACGCCGTCGGCATCGGCGAGGAAATCGGGCATCTCGTAGGTGCGCGCGAGCCGATGATTGTCACCGCCGAACGTGACGCGCGGCGCGGCGAGCCACGGATAGTGCAGCCGTTCGAGGTTCCACAGGTGCATGTGCGGATCGACGACCCGCAGCGTCCGCGCGTTCATCGGGTGACCTTTCAAAGGGTTGCGATCCTGCGCCACGGGCGGCCGCGACGATCTGCGCGCGTCCGCGGCCCGCGCCGGCGGCGGAATCAGTGGGTGTAGGGCCGGTGCAAGGCGCACTCGGGATTCAGCCGCACACCGAAGCCCGGAGCGTCGAGCGCCGAAGCCTTCATCCGGCCATCGACGGGGACCGGCTCGTCGAGCAACTGCGGGTGGAACATCGGCACGACCTCGTCGGCCTTCGGGGCCATCATCAGGAACTCGGAAAACGGGCTGTTGTGGCGCGTGATCACGAAGTGGTAACTGTAAACCGACGAGCCGTGCGGCACGACGAGCTTGCCGTGCGCATCGGCAAGCGCCGAGATCTTGATCAACTCGGTGATGCCGCCGCACCAGCCGACGTCCGGCTGCAGGATGTCGCAGCACTCCATCTCGAGCAGCAGGCGGAAGCCCCAGCGCGTGGCCTCGTGTTCGCCGGTGCTGACCAGCAGGCCGCGCGGCACGTTGCGGCGCAGTTCGGCGTAGCCCCAGTAGTCGTCCGGCGGCAGCGCCTCCTCGATCCACTTCAGATTGAATTCGCGGTGCGCGGCGGTCGCCAGCCGCGTCGCATACTCGACATCGAGGCTCATCCAGCAGTCGAGCATCAGCCAGAAGTCGCGCCCGACCTTGCTGCGCATGTCGCCGAGGCGCTGCAGATTGCGCGCCAGGCCGTCCTCGCGCTCCGCCGGGCCGTGCTGCAGCGGCAGTTTGCCGCCGATGAAACCCATCTGCATGGCGAGGTCGGGGCGCGCGCCGGTCGCGTAGAACGTCAACTCGTCGCGCACCGGTCCGCCGAGCAGCGCGTGCACCGGCTCGCGGCGGATCTTCGCGAGGAGGTCCCACAGCGCCAGGTCGACGCCGGAGATCGTGTTGATCACGATGCCCTTGCGGCCGTAGTACAGCGTCGCGTTGAACATCTGGTCCCAGATCTTCTCGATGTCCGTGACGCGTGCGCCCTCGATGAAGCGCGCCAGGTGCTTCTCGACGATCCAGCAGCCGATCTCGCCGCCGGTCGTGACCGCGAATCCGACCGTGCCGTCGCTCGCCTCGACCTCGACGACCAGCGTGCCCAGCACGTTCAAGCCGAAGCTGCGACGGCTCTGCCGATATTCCGGGTAGCGGGCCATCGGCGTCGACACGTGGTCGTCGATCCAGTGGCCGTCGCCCTGGTCGTGGTAGTCCGCGCCGCCACCGCGTAGCGTGAAGGCGCGAACCTGGGTGATGGTCGGCATGGACATCGTGCAACTCCTTGGCATTCGGGCGGCGGCACGCGGGCCGCCGCGGCCGCGGTCAGTAGGTCGAGCGCCCGCCGGACAGGTCGAATACCGCTCCGGTACTGAACGCGCAATCCTCGGTGGCAAGCCAGCAGATCATCGCGGCGGCCTCGCGCACCTCGAGGAAGCGGCCCATCGGGATCTTCGACAGCATGTAGTCGATGTGCTCCTGCTTCATCGTGTCGAAGATCGCGGTGCGCGCGGCGGCGGGCGTCACCGCGTTGACCAGCACGCCGGTGCGGGCGAGTTCCTTCGCGAGCGACTTCGTGAATCCGATCACGGCTGCCTTCGACGCACTGTAGTGCGACGCGTTGGGGTTGCCGTCCTTGCCGGCGACCGACGCGATGTTGACGATGCGCCCGTAGCCCGACTTGATCATCTGCGGCACGACGCTGCGGCACGCGAGGTAGGTGCCGATCAGGTTGACCTCGATGACGCGGCGCCAGACCGCGGGATCGAGCTCCCAGCTCGTTCCGTTGCCGCCGGTGATGCCGGCGCTGTTGACCAGGATGTCCAGGCGCCCGAGCTGCGCGAGCGTGTCCGCCGTCGCCGCCTCGACCGAGGCCTGCTCGGTCAGCTCGACGACCTGCGTCGCGACCTTGCCGCGGACGCCGAGCGCCTGGCCGGCTTCAGCCAGTTTCCGCGCGTTGACGTCCCACAGCGCAAGCGACGCGCCGGAGTCGAGCATGCGCTCGGCGATGCCGTAGCCGATACCCTGTGCGCCGCCGGTGATGACCGCGACGCGGCCCTTCAGATCGAGCTGGTTCATGGAGTGGCGCTGCCTGCGAACGATACGTTGGGGCGAAGCATAGGCTCTTGACGGTATATCGATCCAATCGAAAGAATCGCGGTTAATATTCGAATATCGAATACCAGGAAATCGCGAAGCCCTGGATGGCGCTGCCGCCCAAGCTGGTCAATCGCCTGCGCCTGAAGCACTGGACTCTGCTCAGTGCGCTGGGCGATGTCCCGACGCTCGTGCAGGCCGCCGCGCGGCTGAACGTCACGCAGCCGTCGGCGACCAAGATGCTGTCCGACATCGAACAGGCGTTCGGCTTCGCGCTGTTCGAGCGCCACGCACGCGGCATGCGCGCGACGGCGCTCGGCAGCGAGGTCGTCGCGTACGCGCGCCAGGCGCAGGCGAGCCTCGATCGATTCATGGAGGGGCTGGAACTGAAGCGGCGCGGGGGCCACGGCTACCTGGTTTTCGGCGCGATCATGGGCGCGGCGCCGGACCTGGTCGCGCGCGCGGTCGCCGACATCAAGCGCGAACGGCCGCGGCTGAACGTGCGGATACTCGGCGAGACCAGCGATCAGATCGGCACGCTGCTCGAACGCCGCGAAATCGAACTCGCGGTCGGGCGCTTTTCAGGACCGCTCGAGCACAACAAGTTCGACTTCACCGCGCTGGCCGATGAGCCGATGCGCGCCGTCGCGCGTCACGACCATCCGCTGGCCCGGCGGCGCCGGCTCGCGCTGAAGGACACGGTCGACTGGCCGTGGGTCCTGCAGACGATCACCAGCCCGGCGCGGGTTCTGCTGGAAAGCGAGTTCGCGAGCGCCGGCGTGTCGACGCCGTCGGACATCATCGAATGCACGTCGATCTTCGCGACGCTGCAGCTGGTGCAGTCGAGCAATGCGATTGCCGTGCTGCCGGAATCCGTCGTGCGCGATCACGTGAAGGCGCGCCTGCTGACGGCGCTGGCGCTGGTCGTCGGCCGCGACCTGAAGGCTTTCGGCGTGCTGACCCGCAAGGGCGAGGAATTGTCGGAGGTCGGTGCAGCTTTCGTCGCCCGGCTGCACCGCAACGCGAATTCTGCCGGGGATGGGCGAACGGCACGGCTTTGACCGCGGCACAGCAGTTAGGGCACCGGCCAGGACGCGTCAATCGCTTCGCCGCGGCCCGATGACCGAAAGCCTTGCCCTCCCGGCGCCGGGGGCAAGGCCGAAACCCGTGAGCTCTCGCCGGGAAAGCCGGTGGCTAGCCGACCAATTGCTTGACGAGTTCGCGCTGGCCGCCTGCCGGCATGCCCTGCAGCGATTCGCGATTCGCCTTGAACCATGACACGGCCAGCGCAACTTGATCGGGATAGAGCTTGCGATCGAGGCCATCGAGGGCTGTGCCCACGATGCTGCCCATGTCCTGACCATAAAGATCGGCCAGTTCGGTCGTGAACGATTGCATGGTGCGCTCCTTTCGATCGGGGAATACGACAATGCAACACGCGGGGGCATCTAGACTAGCAGGGCCTTGCCGGATGCGAAATTCGGCCGATCGAAAGAGCACCCCCTAAACGCGCTAAGACGTTCGCCGCGTCATCCGCGCGAAGACATTCGGTCAGCCGATGGCGCAGGCGCGGATTGCGAAGACCTTGCGGTGCAGCAATTACTGGCGTAGCCGCGATGATGCCGATACCACGGCCCCCCGACGGGAACCGGGATCACGATGCACGCCGAAAGCGCCGCGCACATCAGCGCAGCAATCAACACGGTGGTCTTCATCGACGGGTCCTTCCTGAACGCGTACCGTTGGTACAGAACCGTTCAACGCCGTCCGTGCGCGCAAGGCCGACCTCGAAGCGCGCGCGCAAGTGGCGATTGGTAACCGCCCGTAACGGGGTTTCAAGCCTCGCGCGCGACCCTGGCTGCGCCGTCGGCGCCGCCATCGAGGCGCGGGTTCGGTGCCCGGCCGATCAGCAGCGTGACGAGCCATCCGGCCACGGCCGACGCGGTGATGCCGGGCGAAGTAACCAGCGAGCGCGCGAGTCGCTCGAGCGCCATGGTGCCCCCGTGGGGATTGCTGGCAAGATCCGGGCGCCGCGCGGCGTTTGCCGGGCGCACATCGATGATCGCCGCGCACCGGGCACCGTCACGCGCGCGCGGCATTGCGCGGGAGAATCGAGATGCTGCCTCACGAGGCAATCAAGCGCTACGACGCGTTGTATGCGTCGAGCATGCGCGATGCGAAGCGGCGCTTCGACCTAGAACTCGGCGACGTCGACAATGCGACGGTCGCGCAGGGTCCCCAGGGCGCGGAGCGCCGTATCCAGTTCCTGCTGGACGCGACGCAGAAGCTGCTCGCGGCGCAGACCGCGGCGGCGTGGCGCGATCTGCGCGAGGTCGCCGATGCCGGCCCCGACGGGCCATCCGAAGGGTACGCGGCCCAGCTGAGGCAGCTGCTGATCGAGACCAAGATCGACGCCCTCTATCGGCAGCTCGAGAACCTGCTCGCTGGCCAGTCGGCGCGGGCCGGCTCCGCGCCGAACACCGAGAAGCTCACGGCGGCTTATCAGGAACTCGTGCGCAAATACGGCGCCGCGATCGACCAGTACGCGTCCGATCGCCGGCGCGGCATCAAGACGCCGCCGCCGGGCGCGGGCCCGGGAGAGGGCGAGGCGGCCCCCGCGCAGAACCGCCCGGCGTACGTCGCGTCGGTGCGGATCGCCGAGCTGCGCGCGAGTCCGCGGACGCGCTGGGACCTCGGCCGCCTCGAGCAGTTGTGCGTCGAACTGAACGTCGCCCACGACGGCGCGTGCCACATGGCGACTGCGCTGCTCGTCCGCGCGATTCTCGATCATGTGCCGCCGATCTTCGGCCTCGCGAGTTTCGACGAGGTCGCGCAGCAGTACGATGGCGCCGGCCCGGGCTTCAAGCAGAAGATGCACCGCCTGCAGCATCTGTCGCGCAAGGTGGTCGACTGGCACCTGAACCGGCCGATCGGTTCCTCCGAGATCCTGCCGACCCAGGCCGACGTCGATTTCCGCAGTCCGCTCGGCGAACTTCTGGGCGAGGTCGTCCGCGTCTGCCGATCCTGACCGGATCTAACGCGCCGACGCCGCGTTCGCATGACCGGGACACGAGCCTAGCCCGACGCGCCGCGCATAGCCCACATGGCCGAGCGCCTCCGCGCGCCAGCGGCCTTTGTCGTCGGAGAACCTGGCGCAGGATGCGAATATCCCGGCGTAGGCACCGCTCGGGTCGTCATGGCCGACGTCCATCCGTGCATCCGGTCGCGCGCCGCAGGGCTACGGTTCCGCCTAACGGCGCCTTCCTGCCGTACGGCAGAAACCGATTGAATCGCGAACGCAAGCGCGTTGTCATCATGCTGTCACGATGGATGGCCGCATTCGGGAGAAGAGCGAATGTCGCGGTGGGGCTGGTTACCGGCGGCGCTGCTGTGCAGCGTGCCCTGGTTGGCGCGGGGGAGCGAATCGGTCCTCGAGTCGCCCGTCGCCTCGCAACTGGCTTTCCCGGCCGGCGAACTGGACGCCTTCGCGGAGCGTAACTGGCGCAAGAAGCTGGCGCAGGAGGAGCAGGCGGGTCTGCTCGGCTGCCGGCACGATTGCAAACGGATCGAGGCGATCTTCGGCAAGCTCGTGCTGGCAGCGGCGCGCATCGTCGATGCGCCCGACATGCACTGGCAACTCGCGATCGGCAGCAACCCGCGCGAAGACGCCTGGTCGCTGTCGGGCGGCCGGGTATACATCTCCGAAGCCTTCATCGCGAGCAATGCGCTCGGCGACGCCGGCATCGCGTTCGTGCTTGCCCATGAAATGGGCCACGTCCTGCTGCAACACGAAAACGAGGCGCTGACGCTGGCGATGGCCTTGATCCCGCGCGGCTTTTCGGCCAGCGTCGAGAATGTCTACGCCGAACTCGACTACAACATCGGCCTCGCGCTGAAGCTGCAGCCGGAGTGGCAGGCGGAGGAATTCGAGGCCGACCGGGCCGGGATGCTGATCGGCGGGGCCGCCGGCTTCGAAGCCGATGAACTGCTCTCGTACCTCGCGCGTCTCGCGCAGGAGCCGCAAGACGCGCGACCGGTCGTCGATACGCATCCGCAGGCAACCGAGCGGCTCGCTCGAGCCAGGACGTTTCGCGGCTCGGCGCTGGTGCTGCGCGAGCGCTACGGAACGGCCGCCCGCGAATGACGGCCTGATCGCGGCTTGCTTCGGCTCGTGAGTGCCGGGTCGCGCTGACCCGCACTGCGCCGGGCGCCAGCGCGTCGGCACGATCGTCCGGGTGAGCGTTCGGCATAATCGTGCGTGGTGCCGGGCTGCGGCCGTCCGCGCCGCGCAGGGCAGGCAGGCGCGCCGTGGTCCGCAAGCGCCGGCAGCCGAACCCGACCGGACCTCCAGACCATGACGACGAATTCCGCAAGCGCATCGCCTAAGGCGTGGACCGGGACGGCCGGCGCGCGTTGGGTCGAGCGCTCGACGCACCGTTTGTGGTTGCTGAACCAGGCGCGCTCGCTGTTCAAATTCTTCCGCGCCGCCTACAACCCGCTCGGCGGCTTTTCCCCGTTGGACGACGACGGCCTGCCCTTGCCGGCCGCCGCGACGACCCACGGTGTCGAGCGCCAGATCCACGAAACGGCGCGCATGGTCCACTGCCACGCGATCGCCAGCCTGATGGGCATCCCGGGCGCCGACCGCCACGTCGACCACGGCATGGCCTTCCTCTGGGAGCGCCACCGCGACGCGCTCCGTGGCGGCTACTTCTGGGGCGTCGACGACCGCGGACCCACGAATGCGACGAAGCAGGCCTACGGGCATGCCTTCGTGCTGCTGGCCGCGTCGTCCGCCAGGATGGTCGGGCACCCGGCCGCCGACCGCCTGCTCGAAGACGTCACCGCGGTGCTTGTCGCGCGCTTCTGGGAAGCCGAGCCGGGTGCGTGCGCCGAGGAATTCGCGGCCGACTGGGCGCCGCTGGGAGGCGGCGGCTATCGCGGACAAAACTCGAACATGCACCTGACCGAGTCGACGATGGCCGCTTTCGAGGCGACCGGAAACCGGCGCTTCCTGGAGATGGCCGAGAACATGGCCGGCCTGATCATCGGACGGCATGCGCGCGCGGAAGGCTGGCGCGTCGCCGAGCATTTCGACGATCGGTGGAACATCGATCGGGACTATGCCGGCAACCCGATGTTCCGGCCGCGCGGCACGACGCCCGGCCACGCGCTCGAATGGAGCAGGCTGCTGGTGCAGTTGTGGGAACTCGGAGGACGCCGGCACGCATGGATGTTGCAGGCCGCGCAGGCGCTGTTCCGGCGCACCGTCGAAGACGGCTGGGGCCCTGGCGGCGGGTTCTACTACACCTTGGACTGGGACGGCCGACCAGACCAGCCCGATCGCTACTGGTGGCCGTGCGCCGAAGGCATCGGCGCCGCGGCCGTCCTCGGCGCCGTCGTCGACGATCCATTCTACGAGGCATGGTACCGCCGCATCTGGAATTTCGTCGAGAACCATCTGGTCGACCACCGGCGCGGCGGCTGGATGCCGGAACTTGATCCGGACCTGCGTCCGGTCAACAAGGTATTCGTCGGCAAGCCCGATCTTTACCACGCCTTGCAGGCCTGCCTGATTCCGCTGCTGCCGACCACGGGCAGCATCACGCGCGGCCTCGCAGGCTCGGGCGTGCTGCGGATCTCGCTGGCAAGCGGCTAGGGGCTGTTCGCGCCATGGATGCCCGGGCATCCATGGCGTGAACAGGCCCTAGATCACGCGGCTCATCACGTTGCGCCCGAGGAAAGGGTAGAGCTCGACGTCGTAGACCTGGCCGGTCACCGGCGCCGAGCGCTCCGAAGCCCAGAAGACCACGTGCCGCGCGACCTCGGCCGGATCGAGTATGCGACCCTGCGGCGCGAACAGGCGCGGCACGCCCGCTGGCCAGTCGTCGGGCCGGCCCTGGGCACGCTGCGTCGCGATCTCGGTTTCGGTCAGCGTCCAGCCGACGTTCAGCTGGTTGACGCGAATGCCCAGCGCCGCGCAGTGGTCGGCCATGTTGCGCGTCATGGTCATCAGCGCGCCCTTGGACATCGAGTAGACGAGCAGGTCCGGCTGACCGCAATACGCGTTGACCGAACCGATATTGACGATCGCGCCGCCGCGTCCATCAGCCTGCATGACGCGCACGACCTCGCGCGACAGCAGCAGCGGGGCGCGCGTGTTGATCGCGAAGATGCGGTCGAAGGCGGCGCCGTCCGATGCGCGCAGGTCCGTGCGCGGGAAGATCGCTGCGTTGTTGACGAGGGCGTCAATCCTGCCGTGGATCGCGAGCGCCGCGTTCACCAGCGCTTCGGCGCAGTCGGGGCGCGCGAGATCGACCGCGATCGCCGGCACGCCGCCGAGCGCGCGTGCGGCGACTTCGAGGCCGGCCGCCGACTCGCCGTGCAGGATGACCCGGGCGCCCGATCGGGCGGCAAGGCGCGCGGTGGCCAGCCCGATGCCGGACGACGATCCGGTAATCAGGACGACCTTGCCCTCCAACACGGGATCCTTGGATCGCGCGGGTCCGCGGCGGCGCCGCTAGCCGACCCGCTGCGCATGCGGGGCGGACTCGTCTTCCCGCGCACCGGCCTGCCGGCGCCGATCGGCGGGCGCACCGATCGGTATTGCCGCGCGTTGGCCGCCCGCCGGCTCGTCATCGCGCTCCTCACCAACTTCCGAGCCGGTTTCGCCACGGCCCTCCCACCGGCGCTTGGCCAGCAGGCCGAGGTGCAGGAGCAATCCGCGCGGATTCCAGTTGGGCGCGCAGTAGGACCATACGCCGATTCTAAGCGGCTTGAAGTTCCGCGCCCACGGCGGATCGTTGACGAGGCTGACGACATCGATCGTGGGGTCTTCGCAGGCCAGCCGGATCGTGCGATCGAGCAGCAGATTGCCCGGCGCAATGTGTCCGCTGGCCGCATGGAAGCCGATCTTGAGGATGCTGAGCCGGTTGCCGATCTTCAGGCAGAACTGGCCCGCGACGGCCTGGTCGCCATGGTGCAGCACGTTGATCACGCAGGCGTCCACCGCGCTGAATTCGTCGACCAGCGCCCGGTAGAACGCGAGCATCGGCGGACGGCAGCGGATCGCCGACGACGTGCCGGAATCGCCCTTCCAACCCGAGGCTTCGATGTCGATGAAGGTCTCGAACGCGGCGACGATGTCCTCGCGTCGCCGATGGGATTCGTAGCGCAGCGGCGCCGATTGCTCGGCACGCCGGGCGAGCCGCCTGAGGTTGCGCCGGAAGGTGCCCGACATCGCCTCCGTCGCCTGCTCGTAGGTGCCGCTTGTCTGGAAAAAGCTGCTGCTGTCGTGCCGCATCGCGACGGAACCTTTCGGCAGCCTGGCGCGCGCGGCATGCGCAATCGATGAATCTTCGGCGGCCTTGCGCAGGCGCAGTACGTCCCAGCGGATCGTGCGCTGGCCGCGGAGCCACTGGATGAACGCGAACAGCAGGTCCCGGTTCTCCTCGGTCGGCGCGAAGACGAAATCGGACGACTGCATCTCGTCGTGATCTATCGTGCCGAAGACCTCGGGCCGAAGACCCTTGTATTCGTAGGACTGGAAATGCAGCGGCAGGATGCCGACGAGCGTACCGGACCGGTAGGCCGCGACGAAGCGGACGCGCTGGGTGTCGGTCTCGAGCGACGACACGTAGGCGCGGTACCAGGCCGGGAAATGGACGAAGCGCGGGCTGGGCAGGGAGCCGGCCAGCGCGGTCCATGGCGAGGAGAGTTCCTCGAGCCCATTCCATCCCTGGAAGGTCCGGAACTCCAAGGCATTTTCGCGCGTCGAGACCTGCATCTGGCCCTACCTCCGAGGTGTATGTACGGATCGCGATAGCCCTCGGCGCCATTCCTCATGGTCCGCCGCGCACGTTTCCGGTGCCCCGCGCGGCCGGAGCGGGCGCGCGGCGCGCGCATCGTCGGCACGGGATTCGATGCTCAGCTTGACGAATACTCCAACTTAGATTGGACAAAGAATACCGTTTTCATATCGCGACAGTCAACGAAGCCCAGCCATGAGGATTCGGCAGTCTGTCGCATTTTCCAGGCCGCGGCGCTTCCCATGCGGAATCCGCGCCATGCCTCAGTCCGGGCGCGACTGGACGACCGTGTAGCGATCCCGCTTCAGGCGCAGGAACGGCTGCTCGATCCAGCGATACGACGCGGCCGCGACCGGGAGCGTGCCCAACAGGCCGAATATCCAGTAGGCGATCATCTGGGAAGCCGATGCGTCGTGCCGCGGAAAGAGGTAGCCGCCGATCTTCAGCAGCAGTTCGTGGTACACGTACAGCCCGTAGGAGATGCGCCCGAGGTAGACCAGCGCAGCGCTGCGCAGCGGCGCGCCGAACCGGCCGCTCGAACCGAGCACGGCCACCAGGATCCCGCCGCAGGCCACTGCCGCGATGGGCCATCCGACGGCCAGCGGCAGCAGCGCAACCGGTACGCGCGTCAGGCCGAAGCCGTAGGCGATCGACAGCAGCACACCGAGGCAGGCGGCCAGCACGGCAGCCCGCATCGTGGCCGTCAGGCCCGGCGTGCGGCCGTTCAGGACGATCGCGATCAGTGCGCCGACGGCGATGCCGTCGATGCGCGTGAACGAATTCTTGCTGACCCAGTCGTCGCCCGGATGGATGATGCCGATCGCGATCCGCGCGCACAGCCCAAACGCCATGATGCCGAGCGCGTACTGCGCCACCCGCCGGAAACTGGTGCGGCGGATGACCCAGGGCCAGATCAGGTAGAACTGTTCCTCGAGCGAAACGCTCCACAGCGGGCCGGCGACCGTCGTCACGGGAACCAGGAAGTACGCCCAGTTGCCCGCGAAAAGCAGGTACGCCGCAACGTGCTTCCACGTCAGCTGCTCGCTCGCGTCGATGAGCGTGATCGCGTAGGCGACGAATACGAACAGGAAATACAAGGGCCAGATCCGCAGTATCCGCCGGACATAGAACGCCTTGATGTCGAGCGCGCCGCGCACCGCGCGCTCGCGCAGCAGCAGTTCGGTGATCAGGTAGGAACTCAGCACGAAAAACAGGTCGACGCCGAAGGTCCCGGCAATGCCGATCGCACCCATTAGGTTGCCGAGCCAGTCCGGCAGGCGGCTGTGATGGCCCACGCCGAAGCCGACCGTATGTTCGATGTAGACGGCCAGGAATGCGAAGAACCGCAGCCCATCGAGCTCGGGACGATAGAACCGCGTCGCGGCGGCGCGTGCGTCGCTCGCTTCGGCGGCGACCGAGCGCCCTTCGATCCGGTGATCGTCGGCAGCCAGGAGCGGTAGTGCCGGAGCGGTCGAATTCATGCCTTGTCTTAGGATTGAGCAGGGGCGAGCGGCGCGACGGATGGACGGTCGGGTCAGCGCAGGATCGCGCGCGCCCAGAACTTCATCAGCAGGAACTGCAGTTGCCCGTTGGTTTGGCGATACTTGTCCTGGATCCTGCGGTAGGAAATCGACATCTTCTCGTCGTTCTTCGCGAGGTCATGCAGGATCGATGCCTCGCCGGTGCGGTACCGGACCACCGGGCGATCGATGAAGACGTGGGCGGAAGCCTGCGCGATGCGCGCCCAAAGATCGGCATCCTCGCAGACCGGAATACCGGCGTCGAACCCGCCGACTGCGGCGAACACGCTGCGGCGCGCCATGCATGCGGAGTTGTTGAGGACAGAGGGCCGGAACACGAGGCTGGCCGCGAGCTGGCGCGCCCCCTTCAAGCGCCGGGCAGTCAGCCGCGCCCGGTCGAAATACTGCTGGTGGTGCTTGAGCAGAACCTCATCGCGTCCAAAGGGCCTGATCACGCCGAATGCCATTCCGGCCGCGGGGGCGGCATCGAGCGCCTTGGACAGGGCCGACAGCGCGCCGCTCTCGAGCATGTCGTCGTCGTCGAGGAAATGCAGGTAGCGGCCGCGCGCGAGCATCGCGCCGTCGTTGCGGACGCAGGCGGGTCGGCCGCCCGACGGCTCTTTGCGAAGTACGTAACGCACGCGCGCGTCGTCGATCGACGCGACCGCGCCGCGCGCCGAGCCCTCGGCGCTGTCGTCAACGACGATGATCTCGAAGGCGACCGCGTGTTGAACGAGGACGCTGCCCACGGCCTCCAGCAACTGCTTTTCGCGGCGAAACGTCGGGATGACTACCGAGACGTCGACAGGATCCATGAGCTCCGTTTGATCAATTGACCGGCTCCACGCGCGATGCCGGTTGAATTTTCAGCAAACTCGAATCACCCGTCGGGAAGGGTTCGTTCGCGTGAAGTTCGAAGGAAACTCGCTGTAGCGATTGGTACCGTATAAAGGGTAGCATTGAAATTCTTGGCCGTCGACAGGCCACGTAAATTCGAGCAGTTTTCTTGCGTCGCAAAAAATGACAA
>Ga0213853_10575456_pt1 | contig 20038 bp, 15 predicted proteins | sample ABR_2016_MetaT_FD_164456 | JGI IMG/M metagenome (GOLD analysis project Ga0213853, IMG submission 164456) | Metatranscriptome of freshwater sediment microbial communities from post-fracked creek in Pennsylvania, United States - ABR_2016... | ecosystem: Environmental > Aquatic > Freshwater >...
CAGAGCCAGGGATGGACCTGGGCTTCGTAGCGAAAAAGCTGGCCCAGCGTGCCTCCCCGGCGAAAGCCGCAGACGTAGCCGTTGAAGAAGCGCTGCCGGCTGCCCGGCAGTTCGAAGCTCACGCTGACGGCATGACCCAGCAGGTCGTTGGCCTTGATCTGGCCGCTCTGGCTGAGCAGCGTGAGTTCCCCCGACGGCAGGCCGCCGAGCGACTCGGTCCAGCTCAGCGAGCGAAAACGCAGCGCATCGCCGAGGGGGGATTTGAACAGAACCGGTACTTTGGCCGACATGGTGCCCAGTGAACCCCTTGCATTAGCAGCGAGGCTACCCGCGGGCGCGCTTCAGACCTATCGACTTTAGTCACAATCGCGCTCAGGTCGGCGCTTGATCGGGTCCTGCGGCAGCGGCGGCCGACTGCAAGCTCACGCCCGCGTGGCGCGGGCCTTGCGGTCCCGGGGATTCAATGGAACAGGCTGATCAGGTGGCCGCGCGAGCGCACGTCGAGCGCAAGAAGAATGGCCGACACGTAATTCTTGATGGTTCCGATCGACAGTCCGGTCGTGTTGGCGATCTCGCGGTTGTTGCAACCGGACAGGATCAGTTCCAGGATTTCCAGGTGCCGCGGACCGAGTTCGGCGACGCGGTCGAGCGAATGCGTTGCCATCGTGCGCGGATAACGATCGCCGCCGCCCTGGCCGGGAGCTTCGCCTGCCAGCAGGCCGTACAGCGATGCCTTCAGGTGCTGCGGCGCCCAGGACTTGAGCAGGTAGCCTGCCGCGCCCATCGCCTGCGCCTGTTGCACCACGAATTCGTCCTGGGTGCCGGTCATCACGACGATCTTGAGCTCGGGAAAGCCCTCGCGAAGCACGCGCAAACCCTGCAGTCCCTTGGAATCGCAAAGATTCAGATCGAGCAGGACCAGATCGATGCGGTCCGGCCCCGCGCAGATCGCGCGCGCCTCGCCCAAAGAGCCACAGTGCAGCACATGGCAGGAAATCCCGTCCAGGCTGTGCAGGAGGTAGTCGGTGCCCAGACGTACCAGCGCGTGGTCCTCGACCAGCAGCACGGTGCGCGAGACCGCCTTGGAATCCTGATCCTGTCGCAGTTCATCAGCATCCGAAGGCACGGCGGATGTCATTTGCGGGCCCCTGTCTGAAAAGTCGAGCGATACAAGCCCGACCGGAAATGGCCGGCGCCAGAGGCGGCGTCCGGGCGGCCAAGGCTAGTCGATTCACATTTTGGAAGCAAGCATGCGCCCCCCACGGTATTCGATTCAGCGCTTCGCATCGCGATTCTCATCAGGCAAATTTCAGCTTCTTGTAGTTCTGGCTCCAGGCGATGGCCAGGCCCGCCGCCCACGCGTAGCGCGTCCGGAAAAGCAGCTGGTCCTGTCCGCGCTCGGTGTAATAGGCGCTGATCGCCTGCGCATCCTGTTGCAGAAAGATTCCTTCGTCGGGCGCCATTTTGCCGGCGCCCTTGAGCTCGAAGCGCACGCCCAGCGCCTGCATGCTCGACCGCACGGCGGCCAGGTCGGCGCCGGCATCGAGCAGCTGCGCTTCGCTGAGCTTGAAATCGGCGAGGAAAAACGGCACGCCGAGGGGCATGAAGTCCGTGGACGGTTCCTGGACGAGGTATTCGAACACCGCGTCCCCGGCCCTGAGCCAATAGTGATTTCGATGCTGCCCGTCCGGGAACACGCCGGCCTTGCAGCCCGGCGCCTCCTGCGGGCTCGCGCCGATCATCAGGCGGGCCTCGTCGATGCCGGCCGCGACCAGAGCGCCGTGCACGCGGGTCGCGCCGATCCGCTTGAACGCACTTTCCAGCTTGCTTGCATCCACACCCATCACTGGTCCGCCAGATATCCCAATTGTTTAGCTTTTGCCACGTTGAACGGGCCATCGATCGCCGTATCCCAACCTTCGGGAGGACTGAGCTTGTACTGGATGCCGCCGCCGGGCTGATCGAACCATGGCGCGATGGTAGCCTGCTCGACGGGCAGCGGCTTGGTGACGAGGTAGTTGTTCGCAGGCGCGTTGGGCAGGCCGGGCATCGCGCGACTTTCGAACGACGCACCCTGGGGAGACAGGAACGATCCATTTTCGCTGCCGAAACGGTCCAGCGGGGTGCCTTCCGGCAGCGTGGCCTTGACCGGCGTGCCGGCGGCGCCGTCGTTCGGCGGCCACCAAGTGCTGCCGTCGGGCCTTTTCCAGTTGGCGGCCTTCGCCTGCTCGTACTCCGAGGCCAGCGGTGCCGGCGAGGCGGGCTCGGACGGCTCGGCTCCCCGGGCGCGCGCGACTTGCGAGGGCGTCATTGCAGTACCCGGGCTGGGACCTGCAACCGGTGCGGCCGGCTCGGGCCGCAGGCGCGGGTTGCGGATCAGGCCGCGCCAGTTGCGCTCGATCCAGGCGGCAAATCCTTCGCCGAGGCGCGAGGCGCGCAGCGTCGCGACCAGCCCCGCGACATTGGATTCGGCCAGCGCCATCGCTTCGCCGCTCGACAGTGCGCCAGCGCTGGCGCTGGCCGATCCCGCCGCCGTCCTCACCGCCGCCAGCGTCGGCCGCCGCAGCAGCAGCGCCACGATGCCTATCAGTATCAATTTGACGAGCGTCGCCTCGGCCAGGGCGAACTCCCGCGCCGCCTGGGTCATGGCGGCATCGCGCTCGCAACCGGCCAGGTGCACGCTGTCGATCGCGCGTTGCACGGCACGCTGCGAGATATCCTTGAGCTCGACCAGGTGAGCGCCGATCGCCACCGCGAGAAAGCCCAGGCCCAGCACCGACAGCGCGGCCACTCCGATGTCGTAGCCGAGCTGCCCGCCGATGACCGCGCCCGGCGCGGCCCCGACGCCGCCGGCCAGGGCACCGATCGCTGCGCCGGCTGCCGCCCCCAGCACCGAAGTTGCCGCCACCAGGGCGATGCACTTGCCAAGCGTCGGGAAAAGTCCTTCCAGGATCGACTCGAGGGCCTCTCCGGTTTCATGAAGGACGGTCGGTCCGAAATACGGGCCCGAGGCCCCGAATGCGTGCCAGATGGCGCCGGCGGCCGCCGGCACCTCGATCCATCGCAGATCGTGATGCGGCACCTGGACAAACGGCGTCGGCCCCGGCCCGGCACCCAGCGGTGAAGGCAGCGCCTGCGCGCCTCCGGTGCCGGCACCCGGCCGATAGCCGGCCTCGGGCTGCCAGGACAGGCCCTGCGCGCACTCGGTACGTCCGGCTGCCATCGGGCTGCGAAATACTCAGTCGAAGCGGTAGGTGAAATCGCCCCGGGTCACGCCCAGCGTCACCCGGCGCACCGGCTCGCCGCGCGACATTCGCGTCAGGTACTCCAGGCTGACCCGCGGCAGGACCGTATTCGTGAGAATGGCATCGACCACGCGACCGCCGCTTTCGGCCTCGTTGCAGCGTCCGACGACCAGCTCGACCACGGCTTCGTCGTAAGTGAAAGGAGCTCCGAGATTGGCCTGGACTCGCCCGGCGATCCTGTCGAGCTGCAGACGCACGATCGAGGCGAGCATCCGGTCGTTCAAGGGGTAATAGGGAACGACGACGAGTCGACCCAGCAGCGCCGCCGGGAAGATCCTCAGGAGCGGCTCGCGCAGCGCCTTGGCGATCCGGTCCGGATCCGGCATGGCCGACGGGTCGCGGCAAAGATCCACGATGCGCTCGGATCCGGCATTGCTCGTGAGCAGGATGATCGTGTTCCTGAAGTCGATGCGGCGGCCCTCGCCGTCCTCCATCCAGCCCTTGTCGAACACCTGGAAGAACAGTTCGTGCACGTCGGGATGCGCCTTCTCGACCTCGTCGAGCAGCACCACGCTGTAGGGCCGCCGGCGCACCGCTTCGGTCAGCACGCCGCCCTCGCCATAACCGACGTATCCCGGCGGCGCGCCTTTGAGCGTCGAGACCGTGTGCGCTTCCTGATACTCGCTCATGTTGATCGTGATGACGTTCTGCTCGCCGCCGTACAGGGCTTCGGCCAGCGCGAGCGCCGTCTCGGTCTTGCCGACGCCCGACGTGCCGGCCAGGAGGAATACGCCGATCGGCTTGCTTGGATTGTCCAGGCGGGCGCGCGAGGTCTGGATCCGCCGGGCGATCATCTGCAGCGCATGCTGCTGCCCGATCACGCGCTCTTGGAGCGTCTGCGCAAGGTTGAGCACGGCCTGGACCTCGTTCTTCACCATGCGGCCGACCGGAATCCCGGTCCAGTCCTGGACCACGCCGGCAACCGCCAGCTCGTCGACTGTGGGAAGCACGAGCGGTGATTCGCCCTGGATCCGCCCCAGTTCGCTTTGCAGTGCCACGAGCTCGTCGAGCAGGCGGCCGCGTTCATCTTCGGCGCGGTCGGGCGCGATCTCGGATGCCCCGCCCGCCGCGCCCGCCGCTCCCGCCTGCACGCCGTCCGCCTTGCCGCAGCCCTTGCGCAGTTGGCCGCGGATCTGCAGGATCCGATCGACCAGGGTCCGTTCCTGCTCGTAGCGCTCGCGCAATCCCCGCTCGACCGCGGCTTCCCGGTCGAGCTCGCCAGCCGCGCGGGTGCCGCGGTCTGCGACATCGATGCCGATGGCCTGCTCCCGCTCGATGACCTGGATCTCGATTCGCAGGGCTTCGATCCGCCGCTGCGAGTCCTCCAGCGCGGGAGGCGCCGCATGCTGGCTGACCGCCACTCGCGCGCAGGCGGTGTCGAGCAGGCTCACGGCCTTGTCCGGCAGCTGGCGCGCTGGAATGTAGCGATGCGAAAGCTTCACTGCCGCCTCGACCGCGCGGTCGAGCAGCTGCACGCGGTGGTGCTTTTCAAGGGCCGAACACACGCCGCGCAACATCAGGATCGCCGCCTGCTCGCTGGGCTCGGGAACCTGGACCACCTGGAAACGGCGGGTAAGCGCCGTATCCTTTTCGATATGGCGCTTGTATTCGGCCCACGTCGTCGCCGCGATCGTTCTGAGCTTGCCGCGCGCCAGCGCCGGCTTGAGCAGATTGGCCGCATCGCCCGTGCCTGCCGCGCCGCCCGCGCCCACCAGCGTGTGAGCTTCGTCAATAAACAGGACGATGGGCCTGGGCGAGGCCTGGACCTCATCGATCACCTGCCGCAGGCGCTGCTCGAATTCGCCTTTCATGCCTGCCCCGGCCTGCAGCAGGCCGACGTCGAGCGCCAGCAGGCTCACGTCCTTCAATTGCGGAGGCACATCGCCGCGGGCCAGCCGCTGCGCGAATCCTTCGACGATCGCCGTCTTGCCGACACCGGCCTCGCCGGTCAGGATCGGGTTGTTCTGGCGGCGCCGCATCAGGATGTCGACGATCTGGCGGATCTGCTCGTCGCGGCCCGACACCGGGTCGAGCTCGCCGGCGCGAGCCCGTTGCGTCATGTCCACCGTATAGCGCTTCAGCGCCTCCTGGCGGCCGAGTGCGGCAGGCCCCGGCTCCTGGCCGTCCGGGCCCGGCCCGCCCGCGGCAGCGGACTGTGCCGTGCGCTCCTCGGGAGATCCCTGCACGATGGCGCCCAGCCGGCCTGCGAGTTCGTCGACCCCGATGCGCTCGAACTGGCGCGAGATGCCGACCAGCACGTTGCGCAGGTTGTGGGTCTTGACGCCTCCGACCAGCAGGTAGCCGGTCCGCACGCGCGAGTCGCCGAAGAGCAGCGAGCCGTAGACCCAGGCCCGTTCGACCAGATCTTCGACATGCGCCGAAAGATCGGTCACCGAACTGGCGCCGCGCGGCAGCCGGTCGAGCGAGCGCGTCAGGTCGGCCGCCAATGAGGCCGCGTCGATTCCGAAATGTCGCACGATGCGATGCAGGTCGGAATCCTGGTTCTGCAGGATCTGGAACAGCCAGTGTTCCAGTTCCACGAAAGGATTGCCTCGCAGCCGGCAAAAGGCCGTCGCCCCCTCGATGGCCTTGTAGGCGAGCGGATTGAGCTTTCCGAAAAGCGTGGTGCGACTGATTTCCGCCATTTTCAGGGCCCCGGTCGAGCCTGCGCCGCGGGGGCAATGCGGTGTGATTCCGGGCCGTAACGCAGGTCGTCGCGACTGTGCTTGCGCGCCCCGCCCGCGAGCCACGCCGTCAGACCCAGGCGGCTGCGGCCATTGAGGCGCGACCGCCGAACCGCCTTCGGACGCAGGACCGGAACGAGCTCCCAGGTCATATCGAAACCGACGTACTGGCGCACCCAGTCGCGCACGACGATCGAACCCTCCTCGCCGGGTAAAAAGCGCTGGTAATCGCGCCATGACAGCGGTCCGAGCCGGATGCGGAACTTGTACTGCCGGTCCCACACGGCGGCGCCGACGATCGCGCCGCCCCCAAGTTGCGCGGCAGGCGTGCGCGCGCCCAGGCAGCTGCGATCCTGCGCCGACACCGGCATCCAGTGTCCGATCCACGGCTCGATCGAGACCGCAAGGCGCAGATAGTCGCTCAGGATGTCGCGCAGCCCTTCCGGGTTGCGGACGCTGCGCGCCAGCAGGCCGGCATGGCGGCGCTTGGCCGCGTCCTGCACCGAATCGCGCTTCCACCAGGCCTGCGCACCGCAGCCGAACATCGCTCCAACAAAAACGTCGAAGCGCGCATCGTCGTCGCGATCCAGCCACAGCGCCGGGCGTGCCTGCGCCCAGGCGCGGTAAAGCAGCAGGATCATCCGATGGTTGAAGATGTCCGCGAACGCGGACAAGGTCCGGTCGCCGTCGTGCTTGAGCCGATCGTGGGCGTATTCGGTCAGATGCAGCGGCATCGGCCCGTTGGGCCCGAACAAGCCCATGAATCGCACACCCAATCGCGACACGCGCTCAGGCTCGGCGGCGCAACAGGAACTGATCGGGGCCGCGGCGAAGTTCAAGCCAAGGTCCTGACCCAGCCGCACCGGCTCGTCCGCCGGTCGCAAGGCCGACCCGAGCCGCGGTCGGCCCGGCAGCGCATTTTCCAAGGCCCGCAGCAGGCCGTAGAAGTCCTGCTCATGCGGCGCCGCACAGGCGGCGTCGAGCAAGGCGGCGATCCGGCCGGAGCCGGCGTCCGGTGAGTTCACAGCAAGGGCCGTTCACCGCAGACCGGCAGGCCGCGGAAAAGCTCCCTGCCGCTGACCGATCGGACCACGAGTTCGACGAAGGAGTTGATCGCCGCGTGCCGCGCCAGCAGCGATTCGAGGACCCGCCCGAGCAGGAATGCACTGCCTCCCTGGAAGGCCAGTTCGTCGACGGACAGGCTCACTTCGACGCCGCTGACCAGGGCAAGCGGGCCGTTGCCGCTGATGCGCCTGGCAACCCGCCGGGCCGATACCGAACGCAGCCCATCGACCTGACGGCGCATCGCCGCATCGCTCTGGTCGCAATAAAGCCCCAGGATCGCGCGCAGGGCACTTGCGCCCTGCTGCTCGTCGCCGTCGACCAGCGACAGGTAGTTCAGGTTCAGCTGCGAGACCAGGGTCCACGCGCGGCGGCCTTCGACCAGCGTTCCGCGCGGAGCCGACGGCCCCCGCAGGCACTGCACGCGCAGCAGCGGAGCGGCCAGATCGAGATCGAAATCCCTGCGGTCGGACGGAAGCAGTCCGCCCGTGGGAAGCAGCAAGGGCAGATCGCGGTTCGAACACCAGGCATCGATCGCGATCTGGCGCAGGTCGCCGTGAAAAGGCGATTCGTCCCGGTCGACCAGCGAAAGGTAGACCTCGGAGCCCACGTAGGAGGAGCGCCCCCCTTCGAGCCGACTCTTGGCGCCGAGAACGCGAGGCTCGCGCTGCAGCGTGAAATAGGCGCGGTGCTCGGAGCTCTCCGCGTGCGTGGCTGCATAAAGAGGCCTGAACGCCTGTTCACCGATCGAAGGTCCGCCATAGGCGGTGACCGCCTCGATCTCGCGCACTTCGAAGTCGATCGGTCGCGCGCGATCGGCGATCACCTGGAACTCGACCTGCCCGCCCGACAGGTCGATCCGGTCCAGGCGCTTGCGGAACAGGTTGATCGCGGGCGTGCAGTAAAGCGCCAGGCTGTCGCGGTCGATCAGCGATTCGAGCGTCGAGTCGCCCCGGCAAAACGGCAAGACGAGCTCGATCACCCGGCCACGACAGCGCTCGAGGGCCGGCGCGAGCCCCCGGACCTCGAAAAACAGGTAGCGCTGAGGCAGGGCGGCATATTCCTGCAGCAGCCGGTAGCCACGAAAACCCGGGCGCGTCACCGGCAGCAGCGCCTGCGCGTCATCGAGCCCGATCTGACGCACGCTGCCCGGCGCGAGCGCAATGAGCGCGGCGGGCGCGGCGGGCCCGCCCGGAATCGCCGCGACCGCTCCGAGGCCGGCGCCGAAGATGAGCTCGTAGAGGCGGAAGGCCGAGTCGTCGGGTGCGCTGATGAAAAAGCACAGGCTGTCGGCCTTGACGTCCGATATCGAGCTGCCCTCAGGCACCTGCAATTCGATGCGAAGGCCCCCTTGGGCGCGTTCGAGCGCGGGAAATGTCGCCAGGGGCAGGTCGGGCGCGAAGGAAAAGTACTGCGCCGCCTCGATTCGCAGCGGCCACAGCTTCACGTCGTGAGCGGTACGAAACTCGCAGGCGGTGTCGGCACCGCGCCGCTGCACCGCGTGCAGCGCCGAGCCCCGGGCGACGGTCACGCCTCGCGCCAGCGCCGGCTCGGCCGGATCCGGCACGAAACGGCAGATCAGCATCGATGGCGTCGGCGCCGACAGGTTCGGATACGCCACCTCGAGCAGATGCTGGACGAAGTTGGGAAACTCCGCTTCGATCTTGAGCTGTACGCGGGCGGCAAGAAATGCAAAGCCCTCGAGCAGCCGCTCGACATACGGGTCCGCGACTTCCGTGGCATCCAGGCTCAGCCGCGAGGCGACCTTCGGGAATTCGCGCGCGAATTCGGTCGCCATCTCGCGGACATGGCCGAGCTCCTGGTTGTAGAGCGTGAGCAGGCGCGGATGCATGGGCTCAGAACGCTTCCTGGACCACGACCTGACCCGACTCCAGATCGAGCTGGGTTCGAATCAGCATCTGCAGCGGCACCGGCTGCGACCAGAGCAGGCCGCGGATCTCGATCTGGATGACGTTGTGCGCGTCGAGCACGGATTGCGATTCCACCGCATGCACGCTCAGGCTCTCGGCGAGGATGCGCGGCTCGAATCGGATGATGGCCTGGCGGATCGAGGTTTCCAGGGCGCCGACGTGAAGCATCGAGACCTGGCCTCCCGAGAGCGCCGGCAGGCCGAAGTTCAGCGTCGATGCCGCCGCCTGCGCATGGCGGGATTCGTCGATCGAGCCCGGCTGCACTGCGTTCATCAGCCAGGTCAGGTCCCTCAACACGGCGCGACGCAGCTGCGCCCTGGTCAAAGCCCTTGCCTCGACGGGCTCCTCGCGCTGATCGGGCGCCTCGTCGGTCAGGCGGTCCAGGAGCGCCGGCTGCAGGCGCTGGCGTTCGGGCGGCCTGCCGCCGATGCGCAAGGAACCGGCGCCATCAGACGTCGACATTGAAAGTGCTCGTAGCGCCAAGCTGCCCGCCCACCTGCTGCACCCGGTACTCGACTTCGGCGCTGGCATAGGAGAACGTCAGGCGTTCAACGACGTCCCCCTGATGATCGGCGAAGCACTCGATGTCGACCAGGTAGCCGTCGGTCAGCGTGATGCGCGTGAAATCCTGCTGGCCTTCGCCCGACTTGCGCATGGTCAGCACCGCGGTCTTGATCTTGTCGTTGGTCACCAGGGCCGCCATCAGCCCGGTCGAGGCGCGATCCAGGCTCTTGTCGACGACGAAAGGGCGAAGCGAGCGCCGCGCCGGCGTTCCGCCCTGTCCGCCGGCCCGGCTGGCCGCGTCGGTATTGGCCGCCATGCCCCAGCGCCAGCCGCGAACGATGATCTCGTCCGCATGGTCCAGGGACACGGATTCCCCCTTGATGCTGCCCGCGCGCGCCGACCGTACCGTCAGGTACATGTCGGCGCTGCGGCTGGCGTCCAGGACGTCCATCGAATCGGCTTCCGATGCACGATCGCCGCGAGACGCCCGATCAGGTCACCTCCGTCGTCGTGACGTCCCAACCCATCTTGACCGAGCCGCCGAGCGTTCCCTTGTCGTCCATCGGCTTGTACTCGAACTCGATCTTGTTGTAGGAAAGCGAGACGCTTTCGACGATCTCTCCGCCCGAGCTGGCCGACGGCGCGCAGGCAACGATCATGCAGTGCGACATCGTCACCTTGAGGAAGTCCTTCTGGGACTCGCCGGCCTGGCGGCAGGTCGCGATGACCGTCGGGAAATGCTTGCCCGAGGCGCAGTGCTTGGAGATCACCGGCGAGGACTTGTCGTAACGGTGCGTGAAATGAAAGGGGCCGGGTACCGCCTTGCCCTTCGCGTGGCCGGCCACGCCCGAGCCGACGGCGGAAGGCTGTGTGACGTCCCAGCCCCACGAGATGCAGTCGATCTCGGTCTTGTGGTCCTTGTGAACGGACTCGCCTTCTACACCTTCAATCTTGACATGACAATCGATCGGCATTTTCTTGCTCCTCAAGTGGGGGGTTCAAGTTCCAGCGGGCAAATCAAGCGTTCGGGCCGGGGCCGTCACTGCTTTCTGGCCGACGGCAGCTTCGAGACGAGCCGCAGCGAGACCGTCAGGCCCTCCAGCTGGTAGTGCGGCCGGAGGAAGAACTTCGATGCGTAGTACCCCGGATTGCCGGGTATCTCCTCGACCTGCACCTCGGCCGCGGCAAGCGGCTTCTGCGCCTTGGTCGTCTCGGAGGAGTTGGCCGGATCGCCGTCCACGTAGGTCATGATCCAGCTGTTGAGCCATTTTTCCATCGACTCGCGCTCCTTGAACGAGCCGATCTTGTCGCGGACGATGCATTTGAGATAGTGGGCGAAGCGGCAGCACGCGAACAGGTAGGGCAGGCGCGCCGCGAGCGATGCATTGGCCGTCGCATCGGGGTCGTCGTATTCGGTCGGCTTGTTCAAGGACTGCGCACCGATGAATGCGGCAAAGTCCGAGTTCTTGCGGTGCACAAGGGGCATGAAGCCGTTCTTGGCGAGCTCGGCTTCGCGCCGGTCGCTGATCGCGATCTCGGTCGGGCATTTCATGTCGACGCCGCCGTCGTCGGTCGGAAAGCTGTGGACCGGAAGGTTCTGGACCGCGCCGCCCGATTCGATGCCGCGGATTCGCGAACACCATCCGTAGACCTTGAAGGCACGGTTGATGTTGGTCGCCATCGCATAGGCCGAATTGGCCCAGGCGTACTTGCTGTGATCGCCCCCGGCCGTTTCCTCCTCGAATGCGAACTCCTCGACCGGATTGGTCCTGGCGCCGTAGGGCAGGCGCGCCAGGAAGCGCGGCATCGCCAGCCCGATGTATTTCGAGTCCTGGGAATCGCGAAGGGAACGCCAGGACGCGTATTCGGGCGTCGTGAAGATCTTCGTCAGGTCGCGCGGGTTGGCCAGTTCCTGCCAGGACCCCATCTGCATCAGCGACGGCGAGGCGCCGGCGATGAACGGGCTGTGCGCCGCCGAACAGATCTGCGAGAGCTCCTGCATGATCTCGACATCGCCGGGGCCATGGTCAAAATGGTAGTCGCCGACCAGGCAGCCGAAGGGCTCGCCGCCGAACTGGTCGTACTCGGCCGTGTAAAGCTGCTTGAAAATGGGACTCTGGTCCCAGGCCGTGCCCTTGTAGCGGCTCAGGGTCTTGCCGAGCTCGGTCTTCGTGATGTTCATGACCTTGATCTTGAGCATCTCGTCGGTCTCGGTGTTGCTGACCAGGTAATGCAGGCCGCGCCATGCGCCCTCGAGCTGCTGGAAATCCGGGTGATGCAGGATCTGGTTGATCTGCGCCGTGAGCTTCATGTCGATCTGGGCAATCATCGCCTTGATCGATTCGACGACGTCGGCGCGGATCAGCTGCGTCGAGGCCAGCGCCTGCTGCGCGAGCGTGAGCACCGCCGTTTCGACGGCCGATTTGGCGTGGTCGGTCTTGGGGCGGAATTCCCGGTTCAGCAGGGCGGCGAAGTCGCCGCCCTGGAATTCCACGCCGGCAAGTTGTGAGGTTTCGTACAGTGCTTCTTCCATGGCTGCGGCCTTTCAGGTTCGGCGATGTGGTCGGGCGATCGATGGCGCGGTGCGCCGCTCAGGCGTCGCCATCCTCGGGGCTGAGGGGGCGTTTCTTGTCCGCCAGGCTCTTGAGCAGTTCCGGATCCTTCATGACCCTGGAGATCAGCTCCTCGGCCCCGGACTTGCCGTCCATGTACGTGATGAGACCTTCGAGCTGCATGCGGGCCTGCATCAGCTTGTTCAAGGGCTCGATGCTGCGGGCGACGGCGGCCGGAGTGAAATCGTCCATGCACTCGAAGGTCATTTCGACCTTGAGCTCGCCTTCGCCGCTGAGCAGATTCGGCGTCGTGAACGCCACACGCGGCTTCATCGCCTTCATGCGGGAGTCGAAGTTGTCGACATCGAAGACGAGCATCTTGCGTTCTGCCACCGGCACCGGCGCCTCGGCGGGCCGCCCGGCCAGATCGGCCAGCACGCCCATCGTGAAAGGCACCTGGACTTTCTTCTGTGCGCCGTACAGCTCAACGTCGTATTCGATCTGCACCCGCGGCGCGCGGTTGCGAGCGATGAACGCCTGTCCCTTCGATCCCATTCGATTCTCCTAGGTGAACTCGCCGATCCGATTCACGGTCATTCCTGCTCCGCCGCCGCCCCGATCAGGTTCAGAACCTGATCGACGCCGTTCGGAGCAACGTCCCGCACGATCTGCAGGAAATCCATCTTCATCAGGCGCTGGGCGCGCCGGATGACCAGGGGGGCCGGATTGCTCGGCTCGGCCCGCTGCAGCCACTGGCACACGCGATCCAGCACCAGCAGCGCGTCTTCCCTGGACTCGATTCGTGGCTTCACGCCGGTCGCGGCCCACCCGGCCAGCCCGGCGGGATCGATGGCAGGCGCGTCCGGTCCCGACGCCTCCGGCGGCTCGACGGCGCTCGTCGCGTCGGCGAGCATCCGCGTGATCCGGCGCAAAGGCGCAAGGTCCGGCGCCGTCGCCGCGCCGGCGTTCGCGTCCAGCCTGGCGATGATCGACGCCACCGCGAGGTCCGTCGCCTGGACCTGCGCCGGCAGTGCCGGCTCGGCCGCGACCTGATCGGCCAGCGCCGAGCGAATTGCCGGCTCGCTGGTCACCGCTTCGGCGCCGTCCGCGCTGGCGCGGCCGATCGCCAGCTCCAACTGGCGAATCGGCAGGGCCTGCGGCCCGGCTCGCTCGCCGAGGTGCGCGCAACGCAGGTCGGCCAGCATGCCTGCGGCATCGGCCAGACCGGCCAGCGCGTTCAGGCGCATCGTGGCGTCGTCGTGATCGGACGCGTCGAGCTGGGGATGGACTGTCGGCCACTGGCGCTCGAGCAAGCCGTCGATCAGGGCCACGCCCTGCGCGAATCCCTTGAAACCCATCGTGTGCGTCGCCGCTCGCGTCCAGGTCAGGGCCACCCGCAAGTCCCGCGTGCGCATCAGCAGTCTTTCGGCGCCCTCGAGCACGACCGGCCACTCCGGAGCCTGCGGCTCGATGATCGTCTGGCCGTACTGTTCCCCGGGCTTGCCCCTGGCCGCCTGCTCGAGCGCCATGAACTCGGCGTCGTAGCGCAGGTCGGGCCCCGAAGGCTCGGCGTCTAAGATGGGGGCCAGCAAGGCCTCGACAGATATCAATCAATCCTCGCACCGGAGCCGCCCCTTGGCGGCTTCCCGCGTCGCCGTCAAGCGGCTCGCGTCTTGATCGGAAGACTAGGCGGCGTATCGCGAGGTGAACAGTTGCCGAAAGTCACATCGCCGTGGCGCGATGTGCCGGCCCGATCGTCAGATCGGCAGGCGGTCGATCATGTCGAGGATCTGGCGCGCACCGATCGGCTTGTAGACGATCACCAGTCCGATCTGGTGCGCCACGCGCAATCGGTCCGACGAGGTATCGCCGGTCAGCAGGATCGCGGGCGTGCCGGCGCCGACCAGGCGACGGACCTCGCCGATGGCCTGGATGCCGTCCTCCTCGCCCCTGAGTCGAAGGTCGGAGACGATGACGTCGATCCGCGTCTGGCTCGACTTCGCGTGCTCGACCGCCTCGGCGATCGTCGCCGCGGTCAGAACCCGGAACTGCTGGCGCGAGAGAAACTCGCGCATCGCCTCCCGGATCGCCTCCTCGTCGTCGATCACCAGCACGGTGAGCTGCCGGACCGGCATCGGCGGCAGCGTGTCGGCCGTGAGCTGGAGATCCTGCGGCACATCCTGATAGACGATGGGCACGGTAACGCGGAATATGCTTCCACGGCCCGGCGTGCTGCGCACGTCGACCGCGTGATCGAGAAGCTTGCAGATGCGGCGCACGATCGCCAGGCCCATGCCCAGACCGCGAGTGCGATCGCGTTCGGGGTTGTCGATCTGGTAGAACTCGCGGAAGATCATGTCGAGCTTGTCGCCCGGAATGCCGATGCCCGAATCCCAGATCTCGATCCGCACTCCCCGGGAAAACCGCCTGGCCGCCACCAGGACGCCGCCCGTTTCGGTGTAGCGCAGGGCGTTCTGGATCAGGTTGGACACGACGCGCTCGAGCAGCTGCGGATCGCTGCGGATGACGCATCCACCGGCGCGGAACCGCAGCGAGATCCCTCGCTGCTCCGCGTCGCCGGCGAACTGCAGGTACATTCTCCGGAACAGATCACGCACCGGAAAGATCTGCAGGTTGGGCTTGACCGCTCCGGAGTCCAGCCGCGAAATGTCCAGGATCGCCGCAAAGGAGTTTTCAAGCGCCTCGATCGCCCGCAGCATGCTGCGCAGGAGCGGCCAGTCCGGCGAATCGCGCATGCGCTGTTCGAAGCTCGACGCGAACAGGCCCAGGGCGTGCAGAGGCTGGCGCAAGTCGTGGGCCGCCGCCGCAATGAAGCGGCTTTTTTCCTCGCTGGCCAGCACGGCCAGAGCCATCTGGTCACGAAGCTGGGCGACGAGGCGTTCGTTCTCGCTTCGATAGGCCGCGGTGGCCATCATCAGCCTTTGCATCAGCGCGCCGCGTCGCAAGGCGAAGAGCAGGAAGATCGCCAGGGCCAGGGCCAGCCAGCGCTCGAGCGCGCCACCGCGAACCAGCAGCGCGGCGCCGGCAGGAAGCATCATCGGCACAGTCCATGCGGCGATGGCGGCGCGCGCGTAAGCGACCTCCGATATCGTCACGGCCGCCGCCACGAGCACGAAAGTGAAAGCGAGCAGCTCGTGCAGCGGGCCGCCTCGCGCCAAGTAAAGCGACGCGGCCAGGCCGAAGATTCCCGACACCAGCGCCAGCAGCCCAAGGCGAAGTTCCGGTCGGTCGGTCCACGAGGCGGAAGAACTCCGCAGGGCCCAGACGACGAGCAGGGCGGCCGCGCCGGCGGCCCAAAGGGGCCAGGCCGGCCCGGCGCCCGGTTCGACGACATCGCCGATCGTCGCCAGGAGCGCGCCCAATCCCAGAACGCTCAGGACCGCGCGCGAGCAGGAAGCGGCGAACTGCCGCGCTTGCGAATCGGCCGGCACGCCCGGCAATCGGTCTTGTTGCGCCGGCACGCTCATAGGCGCTCATGCCGGCGCGGCCCAGGGTGCCGGCAGCTGCCCTCGAGCATGACTACGTCCTGTGGCCGGTAACAGCCAAGTCCGCAGTGAAGCGCGGGCCGGCGTGCGCCGGCTGCGCGAGGCGGGCCGAGCCGAATTTCGGGCGCGTGTCGGCAAGGGCAGCGACCAAGCAGCCGGCCGCCGAGCTTCGCAAGGCAGCCTCGATTCGACGCCGACGGGGCGCCCGTAGCGCTTAAGCGGCGCAGGGCCGCGCAGGCGCGCCGCTCAGCTCGCGCACGAGGTCACGACCAGTTCGACGCGCCTGTCGAGCGCATCGCGCAGGTCGTCCGTGCCCAGACCGATCAGGTTCTCGCGCGAGCCCCTGCCCTGGGAGCTCAGGTGCCCGACCAGGGTCGGCGCTTCGACGGCGAGCCGATCGCGGATCGCATTGGCACGCGCGTAGGAAAGCTTGTCGTTGTAAGAAACCGTTCCGGTCTTGCTCGTGTGGCCCACCACGCGCAGACAGGCGCCCTCGCGGCTCGTTTCATCGGCGAGTTCGCGCAGCCACATTCCGTATTGCGGTCCGAGGTCGCCCGTCTCCAGCAGCGAGGTACGAGCCGGAATGAACAGGAACTTCAGCGGCAGCCTTTGCGCTCTCAGACCCGCGGTCACGATCCGATCGAATGCGGCGCGCGCATCGTCGGTCCGGCCGAGTTTCCAGCTGGTCAGGTAAAGACCGTTCAGTATCCTCAAATCGTCTTCTTCGGCCAGCGACGCGGCTTCCCGAAACAGGCGGTTGGCCTGCTCGAGCTGTCCGTCGCCGAACGCCTGCATTGCTTCATTGATGGCGGCCGCAGCAGGCAGACGCGCCAGGTAGGACGGGTCGGCCCTGTCTCCGATCTTCGTCTTGAAGGTGCAGGAATTGATGTAAGCCGCAACCGTGCGATCGCGCGGCCAGGTCGGGCTGTCGCGGTAATAACTCAGCGGGACCGCATCGACCGTCGATGCGGTGGCCTTGTCGATGGACTTGGCGATGATTTTTCCGCTGCGCAGATCGATCAGCGTCAGCCAGATGCGGAATGCATCGGCCGGGCGCCGGTCGGAACGCTCGGTGTTAAACGGGGTCAAGGTCCCGATGAAAAGCACCGGAGACTGAGCCAGTGATGCGCGCGTCAGAGGCGCGGGCGTCAAGGATGGGTACCGGGTGTGCAACAAGCCGGCGAGCTGCCTGCCCATTTCCACGGTGCCGGCGGTCTGCTGGCCGGTGTGGCCGTCGACCAGCGGGTCGATGACCAGCAGGCGCGGCTCGCTTCCCAGGGACCCGCGTGCCTGTTCGAACAGTGCATCGGCGGCGCGCGACACGGCGTCCCGGAACGGCAGCGCGCGCAGCGGATGCTGGCTGTCGTCAGGATAGGAATCGAGCGCAGCGGCCCCGTTGAAGCTCGGAGCCGGCTCGGGATCGTCCATCGCCGGATCCCGCGCTGGGGTCGGGCTTGAGGCCGGCTCCTGCGGCTGGATCGGCGCCGGGCTTGGGTTTGCCGGGCCCGAAGCCGGGCCGGCAGCGACAGGCGGCGTATCCTGCGCGCCGGCAGGACCGCGCCTGGTGTTTTCGGTGGCCGGATAGGCGGTCGGGACCTGGGCGTCCGCTGAGGCCGCAGCCGGTGCGGCCGCGGCCGCGGCGTTATTCGAGGCGCCACGCTCGCCATCGAGATTGACCGCGGTGCAACCGCCGAGCGCCGCTACTGCGAGCGCGGCGACCCACGGCACGGATCGCCAAGCCTTCAGAATGTCTTTCATTTCTGCACCCCGGGTCGAGGAAGGAGGCTTCTGGAGCGACCATCCTAACCCTTCGCGGCCGGCTGGGAAATGGAACAAAGTCATATTGCGCAACGGAGCTTTATGCGCAACGGACCCTTAGCGCCCCGCGCAGTGCCCGCTTTCGAGCCTCGCGCGCAATTCCGGCGTGTCTTCCCCAATCGACAGTCTCTGCAACAGGTCAGCGCATTCCGGCGTGGCCGTCGGCTTGGCGGCATGTGCCGGCCCGATCGTCGCTCCGACCGGCGGCTGGCGCTGCGGGCTGCGCGGTTTGGGCGCGGCCGCCGCATCGGCGGGATTGGTAGCCGACCCGAATTGCGCAGGCGGCGGCTCCTTCGTCACGGGGAGCGGCTTTGCCAGCGCAACCCCGTTCGAAGGCGTCGTCGCGGGCAAGCTCGCCTTTGCCGGCGCCGCTTGCGGCTCGGTCGCCCGCGCCGGTAACGGAGCCGAAGCAGGCGCCGGTCCGACGACCGCGCGGCCGGCTTCGATCACCAACGCAGGCGTCTTGACCTCCGGGGCGACCGGACCCGAATTGACCGACTCGATGGCCGACCCGGTTATCCTGGATCCTGCTTCCGAAGCCGGCAAAACCGGAGCTATGGTCGGACCCGGCCGCGCAGCCGAAGCGCCCGCCGCGGGCGGCCGCTTCGGTCCTTCCACCTCGGTTCCGGTAAGCCCCAGAAGCCGCCAAAGGCCGCTGGCCGAAAGGATCGTCACCACGGCCATCACGGCGAGCGCGAAACCTGCATATGTCAGGTGGGCCCGGATCCCGCGGCGCGGCGCGCGGCCCATCTTCGGCGGCGCAGCGACCGGGACCGGCGCCGTCGGCAGTTCAGCCGCCGCAGGCGCAAGCGGCATCCTGAGCGTGGGCGGACGCTCCAAGACGGCCACGTCCAGCAAAGCGCGAAACTGGGCGATCGACTGAGGGCGCTCCTGCGGCTTGATCGCCAGTCCCGCCTGGATGCCCTGGAGGAATCTGTCCGAGAATCCCGGCCGGGCACCGTCCGTCACGGGGCGCAACTCGTCATTCATCATGCGCCCGACCGATGGCGGCGGAACGCGCCCGGTCACGGCCCAATAAAGAACGGCAGACACAGCGTAGATGTCGGTCCAGGGACCCTGCCGGATCGACGCGGTCTCGGCGTACTGTTCGATCGGCGCGTAGCCGGGCTTCAGGATCGCGGTCAGGGCCTGGGTCATGTCGCCGATGACGTGGCGCGCCGCTCCAAAATCGAGCAGCAGCGGCGCGCCGTTTTGCAGGACCAGGATGTTGTCGGGCGCGATATCGCGGTGAAAGCAATTGGCCGAATGCAGCAGTTCGATGGCATCGAAAAGAGGTGTCAGGATCGACGCGAGCCAGGCCTGCGTAGGCTCGAAACCCGGCTGCTGCATCGCCTGCTTGAGCGTCACGCCTTCATAGAACGGCATGGCCATGTAGGCGGTGCCGTGGTCTTCCCAATAACGAAGGACCTTGACGAGCGCTGGATGATCGAACCGCGCCAGAATGCGGGCCTCGTTGACGAAGCTTCGCAGGCCCAGGCTGAAGGTCTCCCGCAGTCGATCCGATTTGACCGTGATGCCGTAATCGGAGCTGCGCATCGCCAGGGGCCCTGGCATGTATTCCTTCAACGCGACATGCCGATGCAGCTGGCGGTCGCGTGCCAGGTAGACGATGCTGAATCCACCGACGCCGATGACCTTTTCGATCTGGAAGTCGCCCAGCACGAAACCGGCCGGCAGAGAGCTTCCTGCGAAAATCGTGGGAGCCTCATCCGGCCGCAGCGACGAAGGCTGCGTCACCACGCGAGTTCGATCGTCGTCGTCGTCACTCATGGCCTGCGCCGCAACCCTGGCTCCCGCGAAGCGCGCTCGTCCGGACGCCCGGCCCGGCGAATTCCAGCGAGCCTTCCGCCGGTTCGCCCCAGCCTGGATTGAAGTCTGCTTTTGCAGCGCATGAACGTCGAGCGGCCCCGATGCGGCACTGCGCAGCAGTTTAACGCTCCCCGCAGGCGCCCTTCGAGCCGACCTGCCCCCTGCCTTGACGCGTTGCCCTTCAGGCCGGTAGGCGAATCGCAAACCTCCCGACCGGCCGCAGGTCACGCGACACGGCGCCGGATAGTTCCCTCGATCGACAGGATTTGGTCGCGGCCTTGATCGCCGGCAACGCAGGTTCGGCGCGACAAGTACCAGACTAAGATCGCTGCCTTACCTTAACCCGTGCCTATGCCTCCGATGTCGGATCTGGAGGGGGCGATTTCTTTTCTCCGCGCCGGTGAAGCTGAGCCGCAACCTGATCGCCGGTTTTGCCAATTCCGCCTGGACCGCAATCGTCGGATTGGCGGTCGTTCCGCTTTACCTCAGATTCATCGGCGTCGAAGCGTATGGCCTGATCGGCTTTTTCGCGACAATGCAAACGCTCGCTACCGTGCTTGACCTCGGCATCGCTCCCGCCATCAATCGGGAAGTCGCCCGCCATGCGGCCACCGGAAGCATCACCGGGGTGGGCCGCCTGCTGCACTCCCTCGCGGTCTTCTATTGGGCGATGGCTTTGCTACTGCTTGCGACCCTGGCCGCGCTCGCACCCTGGATTGCAGGGCATTGGCTGCATCCGAAGGGACTGCGCCCGGAAGTCACCCTGCATGCCGTTCAACTGATAGCGGTCATCATCGCCTGCCGCTGGCCGATTGCCTTGTATCAAGGGGTCCTGATAGGAGCGCA
>Ga0213853_11156978_pt1 | contig 19712 bp, 15 predicted proteins | sample ABR_2016_MetaT_FD_164456 | JGI IMG/M metagenome (GOLD analysis project Ga0213853, IMG submission 164456) | Metatranscriptome of freshwater sediment microbial communities from post-fracked creek in Pennsylvania, United States - ABR_2016... | ecosystem: Environmental > Aquatic > Freshwater >...
GGCGGGCGTCGCGCTGTTCGCGGCGATCGGCTGGCTCCTGCTGCGCGCCGCGGCGCCGCTGCGCGCCGCCAGCGGCGGCTACGGTCTGAGCTGGCGCTTCGCGCTCGCGGCCATGTCGCGCCGTCCCTCCGCCACCGTGGTCCAGGTCGTCGCGCTCGCGATCGGACTGATGGCGCTGCTGCTGCTCGTCGAGGTCCGCACCGACCTGGTATCGACGTGGCGCCGCCAGGCGCCGCTGGACGCGCCGAACCGATTCGTCATCAACATCCAGCCCGAGCAGGCCGATGCGGTCGCGCGGCAGCTCGCGCAGGACGGCGTCTCGGACGCGACGCTTTACCCGATGGTGCGTGGCCGGCTGGTCAAGCGCAACGACGCGCCGATCTCCTCGGCCGACTACGACGACGAGCGCGCGCGCAGGCTCGTCGATCGCGAATTCAACCTGAGCTATTCGGATGCACCGAATCCGCGCAATCCGCTGGTCGCCGGGCGCTGGTACGCGCCCGACAGCGCCGAGTTGTCGATGGAGGCCGGGCTCGCGAAGACCCTCGGCCTGAAGCTCGGCGACCGCTTGACGTTCGAGATCGGCGGCGACGCCGTGACGGCAGCCATCACGAGCCTGCGCAAGGTCAACTGGGATTCGATGCAGGTCAATTTCTTCGTCGTGATGCCGAGCCGCCTGCTGGCCGACAAGGGCCGCAGCTTCGTCACGGCATTCCACGTCGCGCCGGCGCGCGCGGGCGTCGCCGCCGATCTCGTGAAGAACTTTCCTAACCTGACCGTCATCGACACCTCGGCGGTGCTGGCGCAGGTCCAGGCCGTGCTCGACAAGGTGATCCAGGCGGTCGAGTTCCTGTTCGCGTTCACGCTGGCCGCCGGCGTGCTCGTGATGTACTCCGCACTGGCCAGCTCCCACGACGAGCGCATCCGCGAGGCGGCGCTGCTGCGCGCGCTCGGTGCCCAGCAGGGCCAGCTGCGGCGCGCCCATACGATAGAGCTGGTCGCGATCGGCGCGCTGGCCGGTTTCCTCGCCGCGATCGGCGCCGCGGCCATCGGCTGGTCGCTCGCGCACTATGCGTTCGAGTTCACGTACCTGCCGCCGTGGTGGATGATCGGGGCCGGCATCGGCGCCGGCATAGCGTGCGCGTGGGGGGGCGGCTGGTCGGGACTGCGCCGCGTGCTCGCGGCGCCGCCGATGACCAGCCTGCGCGAGGCGACGTGAGTCCGCCGGGCCGCCCCAAGGGCTCACAGCCCTGCGAGCGTAGCGAGCGGGAAGCCCGATGAATCCGCCGGGCCGCCCCAAGGGCTCACAGCGGCAGGAGCCCAGCAGGAGAGAAGCAATGAGTCCGCCGCCGTGCGCTGCGCGCCGGGGTAGCGCAGGCGCATGACCACGTTCGTCGTGACGGCCGGCCTGCTGGCGTCGATCGCCGGCGGCGCCGTGCTGTTGCTTGCATTGATCGTCGCGGTGGGCATCGCGGCGACCTCGCGCCGTGCCCGCGCGGCCTATGCCGACACGCTGCGTGCCGAACTGGCGGCGCTCGAAGCGCGCCTGCGCAACGACGATGAGCGCCTTGAGCGCGAGTTGCGACAGGCGATCGATTCGACGGCCAGCGCGAGCCGCCTCGAGCTCGGCGCGCGGCTGAACGAGTTGCAGTCGGCGCAGGCGATGCAGGTGACGCAGGCGATCGGCGTGCAGAACGAGCAGATCAATGCCTATGGGCGATTGATGCAGCAGCAGCTCGGCGATGTGTCGGCGGCGGTCCAGCGCAATCTCGCCGACCTGCGCCTGACGCTCGAGCAGCGGCTGCTGGCGCTTCAGCAGGGCAACGACCAGCGCCTGGAGCAGATCCGCGCGACGGTCGAGGAAAAGCTGCAGACGACGCTCGAGACGCGCCTCGGGGAATCGTTCCGGCTGGTTTCCGACCGGCTCGAGCAGGTCCACAAGGGCCTGGGCGAGATGCAGTCGCTGGCAGCGGGCGTCGGCGACCTTAAACGCGTGCTGAGCAACGTCAAGTCGCGCGGCAACTTCGGCGAGGTGCAGCTGGCCGGCCTGCTCGAACAGGTGATGCTGCCGGACCAGTACGAGGCGAACGTCGCGACGCGCCCGGGGTCGAGCGAGCGGGTCGATTTCGCGGTCCGAATGCCGGGCCGCGGCGGCGCCGGCGACCGGGCGCTGTGGCTGCCGCTCGATGCGAAGTTTCCGGTCGAGGACTACGAGCGACTGCTGGCCGCGCAGGAACTCGCCGACCGCGCCGCTGCCGACGAATGCGCGCGGGCGATCGAGCGGGCGGTGCGCGTGCAGGCGCGCTCGATCCGCGACAAGTACATCGAACCGCCGCACACGACCGACTTCGCGATCCTGTTCCTGCCGACCGAAGGCCTGTTCGCCGAGGTGCTGCGCCGGCCCGGGCTTGTCGAGGCCTTGAATCGCGACGAGCGGGTCGTCATCGCCGGACCCACGACGCTGTTCGCGATGCTCAACGCACTGCAAATGGGTTTCCGCACGCTGGCGATCGAGCAGCGCTCGGCCGAGGTCTGGCAGGTGCTCGGTGCGGTCAAGACCGAATTCGGCAAGTTCGGCGACGTGCTGCAGGCCGTCAAACGCCAGCTGCAGAGCGCGTCGAACTCGATCGACAGTGCCGAGACGCGCACGCGCCAGATGGCGCGCAAGCTGCGCGACGTCGAGGCCCTGTCGGCAGAGCACGCCGCCGAGCTGCTGCCCCCCGTCCCCGACGAACCCGACGGCTAATGCCAAATCGTGGGGCCAGGTCGCGCATTGCTGCATTTTCGATCGCGACGACCGCGCGCAAGGTTGCAACCGCGATACCTCCGATGCAGCAATGCGCGACCTGGCCCCACGCTTGGGGGTGTCAAAGGTGCGCGAGGCGGTCGAGGGCGCGCTGCAGCGTGGATTCGCCTTTCGCAAAGCAGAAGCGGATCAGGCGTTCGGGACCTGGCTTCGTGCAGAAGGCGGAGATCGGGATCGCTGCGACGCCGTGTTCGCGGACCAGGCGCTCGGCGAACAGGCGGTCGGGTTCGTCGGATACCGCGGCGTAGTCGGCGAGCACGAAGTACGTGCCGGCGCAGGGCAGGGGGCGCAGCCGCGTTGCGGCGAGGCCGGCGACGAAGCGGTCGCGCTTGGCCTGGTAGAAGGCGGACAGGCCCAGGTAAGGTGCCGGGTCTTCGAGGTAGCGCGCCAGCGCGTGCTGCAGCGGCGTATTGACCGCGAACACCATGAACTGGTGCACCTTGCGGAATTCGGCGGTCAGGGGCGCGGGCGCGCAGCAATAGCCGATCTTCCAGCCGGTCGCATGCAAGGTCTTGCCGAAGCTCGAGACCACCAGCGTCCGCCGGGCGAGCCGCGGCGAGCGCGCAAGGCTCAGGTGCGGGCGGCCGTCGAACACGATGTGTTCGTAGACCTCATCCGACAGCAGCAGCAGATCGTGGCACGCGACCAGCGCCTCGAGTTCCACGAGATCATCGGCACGCAGCGTGACGCCGGTCGGATTGTGCGGGAAGTTCAGCACGATCATCCGGGTCCGCGGCGACAGCCGCGCGCGGACCGCGGCCCAGTCGATCCGGTAGCCGGTCGCCGCCTCGAGGACGACCGGAACCGGCGTGCCGCCGGCTAGCACGATTGACGGCTCGTAGCTGTCGTAGACCGGTTCGAAGACGATGACCTCGTCGCCGGGGCGCACCAGCGCGAGTATCGCCGTCATGATCGCCTGCGTCGCGCCGGCCGTGATCGTGATTTCGCGATCCGCGTCGTAGGTGTGGCCGTACAGGCCTTGCTGCATGGCCGCCAGCCGTGTGCGCAGCGCGGGGACGCCAGCCATCGGCGCGTACTGGTTGTGGCCCGCATCGATCGCCTCGGCGACCAGTGCCTTCAGCGCGGGAGCGCAGTCCCAGTCGGGAAAGCCCTGGCCCAGGTTGACCGCCCCGTGCTGCGCTGCGAGTTGTGACATCACGGTGAATACCGTCGTGCCGACCGCCGGAAGCCGGGAGGGGCCGATCAGGGCTTCAAGTTCCGCGCCAGGCGCGACTTCGGATTGTTGGATCGCGGATCGAGGCATAGTCGTTCGCTGAGCACGGCGGCGTGGGATCGGCCCAGTTCGGCACGGGCGACATCATAGTCGGCGGGCGAACGGAAGCTCTCCGCGGTGCGGGTCCCTGGGACTTTGTCGTCGCCGCGCACCGCGAGAGAGCGTCCGTCGATCGTCGCGGGCGTATCAACGCGAAGACTGCTGTGGCATGATCGTAAGCCTCAGAGTGGGTGTTGTCCGCAGACCGTCCACAGCTCATCGACCGCAAGTTCGCCGCCGCGGCTTGGCCGAGGCGGTGCCGCCGGCGCGTCGCGACCTCGGTCGGGAAAGTGCCCGCGTGCGTACGCGCCGATTGCCAGCTTCGCCTCACCAGAAAGGAGAATGATGAATCATCCGTACCTGATGACTTGCGCGGCGGCCCTGTTTCTGCTCGGAGGCTGCGCGCAGATCGACAGCATGAGGGGCAAGAACTCCGCTGCAGCGGCGACCCCGGCGCCGGCCGCCGCGCCGGCCCCCGCCGCCGCGGCAAAGGTCAAGCCGGGCATGGACGCCCAGGGCAATGTGATCGATTCGAGCAAGGTCGAGTCCGGCAGCGGCAGGACCGTCAAGGGCCTGAACGACTGGGAAGGCGAGATCGTCGGCAATCCGGTGCCGGGCAGCAAGTTCTCGCAACTGCAGATCGGCATGTCGATGCGTCAGGTCGTCGACATCGTGGGCCCGCCGACCGATCAGGGTGCCTACGTGACCGGCAAGGCATTCATTCCCTTCTATTTCGGCAGCGACCGTCATCGCTTCGAATTGGTCTACAAGGCGCAGGGCCGATTGATTTTCGCGGGCGGCGGCGGTTTTGGCTTCGGCGATTACGGCGGCGGCAATCTGATCTGGATCATCCAGAGCGCCAACGACACCGGCTATCGGTAGGCTTGCCGTCACGGTACGGGCGCGGATCTCGCGCGGAGCCCGCCGGCGGCGCTCGCGCGGGACCCGCCCGACGGGGCCCGATGTGGCCCAACGTGGCCCAACGTGGCCCGATGCGGCCCGATGTTGCCCGATTTGGCCGCCTATTCGCGGTTCCACGCCCGCACGCGCATGTGACACTGCAGGCCCTGATGGCACGGCCCGGTTCGGCGCCATCGTCGTAGGTCATACGGTTCATTGCGGATGTTGCCGATCTCGCACCCGAGTCTCGTGAGCCGTCCTGGCCTCGGCGCCAGGGTCACGCTGCGGCATGCCACCGCCGCCGACCTGACGCGGGTCTACGAATGGTTCACGGCATCCGACCTGACGCGCGAGGTCATGGGGCCGCCGATGTTTCCAGATCGTCCGGCGCTGGACTTCGCGGGATTCCTTGCCGCCTATCCCCCCCATGTCTTCGACGGCAGCCGGGTCTTCGCGGGCCGCGGCTGGATCATCGAGTCCGCCGAGGACGAGGTCGGTTTCCTGCATCACGGGCGGATCGACATCGCGCGCGATGTCGTCGAGCTCAATGTCTGGCTTGCCGCGCGGCGCTACTGCGGACACGGCATCGGGTCGGCGGCCATCGCGCTCGCCTGCGAACGCTTGCAGGCCGACTGCGGCGTCAATCGTTTCGTGCTGCGTCCTTCGCGCCGCAACGTGCATGCGCTGCGCGCGATGCGCCGCGCCGGATTCCGCGATGTCGGCATCGATCCGAAGCAGGTCGCCGCGAAACTCGACCTGCGCGCGGGCGACTACGGCGACGAGGTGCTGCTGTTCATGGCGCTGCCGATGCCGCCGACGCACCTCGAGCGGGCGTCCGGACGGCGCTACGTGTTCGTCGACAGCGAATTCACGAGCCTCGAAAGCCCGCGACTGGTCAGCCTCGGGGCGATCGACACCGAGGGCACTTTCTTCTATCGCGAATTGAACGGCTGGCCCCGCGAGGACTGCAGCGAGTTCGTCGTGCGCACCGTACTGCCGCTGCTTGCCGGCGGCGCGATCCCGCCGGCCGACGCGGCGCGCGAATTCCTGGCGTGGCTCCAAGGCCTGGCGGTCGACGCGCCGCTGACGCTGGTCAGCGACTCCGGCTTCGATCGCTGGGCGATCGCCGATCTGCTCGGCCGCGAGGACCTCCCGGAAGGCGTGCAGTGGCGGCGCGTGCCGATCCCGTACCAGGAACTGGATCGTGTCGCCGAGCAGCTGGGCCTGCGCCGCCACCATGCGCTGGACGACGCGCTCGCGCTACGCCACGCGATCCTCAATCCCGAGCAGTGAGGCCGCGGCGGCCACCGCGACGATCGCCAGCCCGCGCGCGCGCGCGGCGCGCGCCAGCTTCAGCAAGGCGCGGTCTTTCGTGACCAGCACCGTCGCTGCGGCGGCATGCGCCAGGTCGAGGAACTTCTGGTCGTCCCGATCGGAGCAATGCCACGGCGCCGCTTGCCTCGGCTCGAGGGGGCGTGCCAGCGACTGCCAGCGCCGCAGCAAGCCGCCGGCAGCCGCATAGGCCGCGAATTGCGGCCGCCGCAGCACGTCGGCCAGTTCGTGGTCGCAGGCAGCGCTGCGCACGGCATCGAGACGGTGACCCTCGAGGGCCGCCCGCAGGCCCAGCGCAGCGGCGTCTTGGAACAGCCACAGGTCGAGAACGACGTTGGTGTCGAGCACGACCGTCGGCCCGGCGCCCGGCGGCGACACGCTCATCGTCGCGCGCCGCCCGGCGGGCGTCAGGCGGCGAGCAACTGGCGCAGCACGAAGGGCAGTATGCCGCCGTGCTTGTAGTAGTCGACCTCGATCGGCGTGTCGATGCGCAGCGTCAGCGCGACGCGCTGCACCGAGCCGTCGCGCCGCGTGACCTTCAGCGTCGCATCCTGCTGCGGGCGCAGCGTGCCGTCGAGGCCCTCGAGGTCGTAGGTCTCGGTGCCTTCGAGCCCGAGCGACTGCGCGCTGTCGCCGCCCTTGAACTGCAGCGCCAGCACGCCCATGCCGACCAGGTTGCTGCGGTGGATCCGCTCGAAGCTGCGCGCGATGACGGCGCGCACGCCCAGCAGCTGCGTGCCCTTCGCGGCCCAGTCGCGCGACGAGCCGGTGCCGTACTCCTCGCCGCCGAAGATCACGGTCGGCACGCGGTCGCGCGTGTAGCGCATCGCCGCGTCGTAGATGGACAGCTGTTCGCCGGACGGCTGGTGCAGCGTGACGCCGCCCTCGACGCGCGAGCCGTCAGCGTTGGCCGGCAGCATCAGGTTCTTGATGCGCACGTTGGCGAACGTGCCGCGCATCATCACCTCGTGATTGCCGCGCCGCGCGCCGTAGGAGTTGAAGTCGGCCTTCGTGACGCCGTTGGCGATCAGCCAGCGGCCGGCCGGCGAGGTGTCCTTGATCGAGCCGGCCGGCGAGATGTGGTCGGTCGTGATCGAGTCGCCGAAAATGCCAAGCGCACGGGCGCCGCGCACCGGCGGCATCGCGTCGGGTTGCATCGCGAATCCGTCGAAGAACGGCGGTTGCGCGATGTAGGTCGAGGCCGGCCAGTTGTAGACATCGCCGCGCACCCCCTTGATCGCCTGCCACAGCGGGCCCGGATCCGACTTGACGCGCGCGTAGTTCGCCGCGTAGGCCTTGCCGTTCATCGCGTACTTCATCAGCGCGTGGATCTCGTCGGAGCTCGGCCAGACGTCGCCGATGAAGACGTCCTTGCCGTCCTTGCCGCGCCCGAGCGGCTCGGTCATCAGGTCCCGCAGCACGGTGCCGGTGATCGCGTAGGCGACGACCAGCGGCGGCGACGCAAGGAAATTCGCCTTCAGGTTCGGATGGATGCGGGCCTCGAAATTGCGGTTACCCGATAGCACCGCGGCGCAGACCAGGTCGTTCTTGACGATCGCTTCGTTCAACGCCGGCGTCAGGTCGCCGGCGTTGCCGATGCAGGTCGTGCAGCCGTACGCGGCGACCGCGAAGCCGAGCTTCTCCAGGTAGGGCAGCAGGCCGGCCTTGGTCAGGTATTCGGTGACGATGCGCGAGCCCGGGGCCAGCGAGGTCTTGATGTGCTTGGAGACCGTCAGGCCGCGCTCGACCGCCTTCTTCGCGAGCAGGCCCGCGGCGAGCAGCACGCCCGGATTCGACGTGTTGGTGCAAGACGTGATGGCGGCGATCAGCACGTCGCCGTTGCGCACCTCGAAGCCGTCGCTGGTCATGACCGGCTGGCCGAGCTTCGCGGCCGGCTGGTTGAAGCCGTTCTCGGATGCGGACTTCGAGAACAGCGTCGTGAAGTTGCTCTTGACGTTGCCGATCTCGATGCGATCCTGCGGGCGCTTCGGCCCGGCAAGCGACGGCGCGACCGTCGAAAGATCCAGCACCAGGGTCTTCGTGTAGTCGATCTCGCCGGCCTGCGGCACGCCGAACAGCTTCTGCGCGCGGAAATAGTTCTCGAACGCGGCGATCTCGGCGGCGCTGCGGCCGGATCCCTCGAAGTAGGCGATCGTCTTCTCGTCGACCGGGAAGAAGCCCATCGTTGCGCCGTATTCCGGCGCCATGTTGGCGATCGTCGCGCGGTCAGGCAGCGCGAGCGTCGTCGTGCCGGCGCCGAAGAACTCGACGAACTTGCCGACGACCTTCTCGCGACGCAGCATCTCGGTGATCGTCAGCACCAGGTCGGTTGCCGTGACGCCTTCGCGCAGCCGGCCGCGCAGCTCGACGCCGACGACATCGGGCGTCAGGAAATACACCGGCTGGCCGAGCATGCCGGCCTCGGCCTCGATGCCGCCGACGCCCCAGCCGACGACGCCGATGCCGTTGATCATCGTCGTGTGGCTGTCGGTGCCGACCAGCGTGTCGGGGTAGTAGACGCCCTCGCGCTCGTGCACGCCGCGCGCAAGGTACTCCAGGTTGACCTGGTGGACGATGCCGAATCCCGGCGGCACGACGCCGAAGGTGTCGAACGCGTCCATGCCCCACTTCATGAACTCGTAGCGCTCGTGATTGCGCTGGAATTCGAGCTTCATGTTCAGGTCGAGCGCGTCGCGGCCGCCGAAGTGGTCGATCATCACCGAGTGGTCGACGACCAGGTCGACCGGCACGAGCGGCTCGATGACTTTCGGATCCCTGCCGGTCCGCGCGGCGACGCTGCGCATCGCGGCGAGATCGGCGAGCAGCGGGACGCCGGTAAAGTCCTGGAGCACGATGCGCGCGACGACGAAGGGGATTTCGTCGCTGCGCGCGCCGGTCGGTGCCCAGTTGGCGAGCTGGCGCACGTGTTCCTCGGTGACCTTCCTGCCGTCGCAGTTGCGCAGCACGGCCTCGAGGACGAGGCGGATCGATACCGGCAGTCGGGCGACTTTCGGGAACGTCGCCGCGAGCTGTGGCAACGAGTAGAACCGGCCCCGGCGCGCGCCGTCGATCTTGAATTCCTGCAGGGTGTTGAACAGGCTGTGGGTCATCGTGACTCCTTGGGTCGCTTGGCGGCCGCCGCCCGTGGCGGAGCGGTCAGCCTCGATCGATGGGGCGGCGGTTTCCGGGACCAGCGCGCGCTCAGGGCAGAAGGTGCTTGACGCCTTCGCGCTCCTCGTTCAGTTCCCCCAGCGTCTTGTCGATGCAGGCGCGCGAGAACTCGTCGATCGGCAGGCCGGCGACGATCTGGTAGACGCCATTCGCGCAGGTCACCGGGAAGCCGAACATCGTGTCGACCGGGATGCCGTAGCTGCCGTCCGACGGGATGCCCATCGTGACCCACTTGCCGCCGGTGCCCAGCACCCAGTCGCGCACGTGGTCGATCGCCGCGTTGGCCGCCGAGGCCGCCGAGGACAGACCGCGCGCCTCGATGATCGCCGCGCCGCGCTTTCCGACCGTCGGCAGGAAGGTGTTGCGGTTCCAGTTCTCGTCGTTGATGATGTCCTTGACCGATTTGCCGCCGACCGTCGCGAAGCGATAGTCGGGATACATCGTCGGCGAATGGTTGCCCCAGACGCAGAGCTTCTCGATCGACGCGACCGGCCGACCGGCGCGCGCCGCGACCTGCGACAGCGCGCGGTTGTGATCAAGGCGAAGCATCGCGGTGAAGCTGCGCTTCGGCAGGCCGGGCGCGGATTTCATCGCGATGTAGGCGTTGGTGTTGGCCGGATTGCCGACGACGAGGACCTTGACGCCGCGGTCCGCCACCGCGTCGAGGGCCTTGCCCTGCGCCGTGAAGATCTGCGCATTGGCGGCGAGCAGGTCCTTGCGCTCCATGCCCGGACCACGCGGGCGGGCCCCGACGAGCAAGGCCATCTGCACGTCCTTGAACGCGGTCATCGGATCGCCGTGCGCACTGATGCCGGCGAGCAAGGGGAATGCGCAATCTTCCAGTTCCATGATGACGCCCTGGAGCGCCTTCTGGGCTTTTTCGTCCGGGATTTCAAGCAGTTGCAGGATGACCGGCTGGTCGCGGCCGAGCATCTCGCCGGCCGCGATCCTGAACATCAGCGAATAGCCGATCTGGCCGGCGGCGCCCGTGACGGCGACGCGCACTGGAGCTTTGGTCATCTGGAATCTCCGATCATGACGGCGGGAAGGGATGGGGCCGGATGGCGGCGAGGCGCCGCAAGGGGCCGCCGCGGACCGCGATTCCGCGGTGCGTCGCAGCAGTGTAAGCGTCGCCCGTACGCGTGGCCCTCGGATCGCAGCATGGTGGTATTCTAGTCATGTGTAAGACATATGTGTTGACCGATGCGTCGCCATTCCTCGTTTGCTCCCGTGGTCGCGCTACCGCCGCGCGGCGTGCGGCGCGTCGGGTCCGCCGGGCGCGACCGGACGGACAGGTCGTCCCATGTCGACTGATCCGGGCGCGCTGCCGCGCGGCCGCGCCGCGGCGTCCGGCGCGGTTTTCGCGCCGCTGTACCGGCAGATCCGCGAGCTGCTGCTCGCGCGCTTGGACGCGGGCGAATGGAAGCCTGGCGCGATGATCCCGAGCGAAATCGAACTCGCGGCGCGCTTCCAGGTCAGCCAGGGCACCGTGCGCAAGGCGATCGACGAACTCGCCGCCGAAAACCTGCTGGTGCGCCGCCAGGGAAAGGGCACCTACGTCGCGACGCACCACGAGCCGCGCGCGCAGTTCCGCTTCCTGCGCCTGACGCCGGACCATGGCGACGCGGAGCCCGCCCAGAGCCGCTTCCTCGAGTGCCGCCGTTCGCGGCCGCCGGCCGACGTCGCGGCCTTGCTCGACATGGCGGCCGCCGACGGCGCCATTCATATCCGCCGCCTGCTGTCGATGAGCGGGCGGGCCGTCGTGCTGGACGACATCTGGCTGCCGGCGGCCTTATTCGGCGGACTGACCGCCGAGCGGCTGGCCGCCTATCACGGACCCCTGTACGGCCTGTTCGAGTCCGAGTTCGGCACGCGGATGATCCGGGCCGACGAGCGGCTGCGCGCGGTGGCCGCGCAGGAGCCGGCGGCGAGCCTGCTCGAGGTCGCTGCCGGCGCGCCGCTGCTGCTCGTTGAGCGCGTGTCGTTCACCTATGGCGAACGGCCGGTCGAGGTGCGCCGTGGACTGTGCGTGACGACATCGCATCACTATCACAACACACTGACATGATGTCCTTCGGACCCGCGCTGCCGGCGGCCGACGAGGCGACGCATCCGTGCATCGGTTTGTGCGCGCGCATCAAAATCGGCGAGAATGCCCCACCGTTGGCGGACCGGCCGGCGGGTTCGTGACCGCATGCCAGCCGGCCCGACCTTCCGCGAACCTCTCAGGCGCCCGCGCGATGACCCCCCAGCCCCCCAACGCCCCCCGCTCCGCCCGCCCGGTGATTCGCAACATCAGCCCGGGCCAGCTTGCCGCCTACAAGCTGCCGCCGCCCGGCGTCGTCTCGATCCTGCACCGGATCAGCGGGCTGCTGATGTTCCTGCTGCTGCCCTTGCTGCTCTGGCTGCTCGATCTGAGCCTGACCTCCGAGCTCAGTTTCGAGCGCCTGCGGGCCGTCGCGGCGAGCCTGCCGGGGCGGTTGGTGCTGCTTGCGCTGGCCTGGGCCTTCCTGCACCACGCATTCAGCGGGGTGCGTTTCCTGCTGCTCGACCTGCACATCGGGGTCGCGCTCGCGGCTGCGCGCCGCAGCGCGGTGATCGTGCTGATCGTCAGCGTGCTGCTGGCGGCCGCGGCCGGCCTGCGTATCTTCGGAGTCATCTGATGGCGATCGGAGCCAGGCGCCTCGTGGTCGGCGCGCACTACGGTTTGATCGACTGGCTGGCGCAACGCGTCACCGCGATCATCATGATCGTCTACACGCTGGGAATCGCGCTGGCCTGGTGGGTCGTCGGCGACCAGGGCTATGACGGCTGGGCCGGCCTGTTCTCGACGCTGACGATGAAGATCGCCACCCTGCTCGCGTTCGGGGCGCTCGGCTACCACACCTGGGTCGGGATGCGCGATATCTGGATGGACTACGTCAAGCCGGCGGGGATCCGCCTGTGCCTGCACCTGCTGACCATCCTCGCCCTGGCCGCCTGCGCGGTGTGGGCCGTGCAGATCCTCTGGAGAGTGTGAGCCCATGGCTGCGACCTCGATTGCGCGGCGCCGCTTCGATGCGGTGATCGTCGGCGCCGGCGGCGCCGGGATGCGCTGCTCGCTGCAGCTGGCGAATGCCGGTCTCAACGTGGCGGTACTGTCCAAGGTGTTCCCGACGCGCTCGCATACCGTCGCGGCCCAGGGCGGCATCGGGGCCTCGCTCGGCAACATGACCGAGGACCAGTGGCTGTGGCACATGTTCGACACCGTCAAGGGCTCCGACTACCTCGGCGACCAGGATGCGATCGAGTTCATGTGCCGCGAGGCGCCGCACGTCGTCTACGAACTCGAGCATTTCGGGATGCCGTTCGACCGCAATCCCGACGGCACGATCTACCAGCGGCCGTTCGGCGGGCATTCCGCGAACTTCGGCGAGAAGCCGGTGCCGCGCGCCTGCGCGGCGGCCGACCGCACGGGGCATGCGCTGCTGCATACGCTGTTCCAGCGCAACGTCGCGGCGCGTACCCAATTTTACGTCGAGTGGATGGCGCTCGACCTGATCCGCGACGCGGCGGGCAATTGCGTCGGCGTCGTCGCGCTCGAGATGGAAACCGGCGCGACGATGATCCTCGAGGCCAAGGTCACGGTGCTCGCCACCGGCGGAGCCGGGCGGATCTTCGCGCAGTCGACCAACGCCTACATCAACACCGGCGACGGACTCGGCATGGCGGCGCGCGCCGGCATTCCGCTCGAGGACATGGAGTTCTGGCAGTTCCACCCGACCGGCGTCGCCGGAGCCGGCGTGCTGATCACCGAGGGCGTCCGCGGCGAGGGCGGGATCCTGCTCAACGATCGCGGCGAACGCTTCATGGAGCGCTACGCGCCGACGCTGAAGGACCTCGCACCGCGCGATTTCGTCTCGCGCTCGATGGACCAGGAGATCAAGGAAGGACGCGGCTGCGGCCCCGACAAGGACCACGTGCTGCTGAAGCTCGATCACCTCGGCGCCGACACGATCATGAAGCGGCTGCCGTCGATCCGCGAGATCGCGATCAAGTTCGCCAATGTCGATCCGATCCGCGAGCCGATCCCGGTCGTGCCGACGATCCACTACCAGATGGGCGGCGTGCCGACCAATATCCACGGCCAGGTCGTCGCGCCCGCCGGCGACGAGCCGAACGCGATCGTCGACGGCCTGTACGCGATCGGCGAGTGCGCCTGCGTCTCGGTCCATGGCGCCAACCGGCTCGGCACCAATTCGCTGCTCGACCTCGTCGTGTTCGGGCGCGCCGCCGGCAACCATATCGTCGACGCGGTGCGCGCCGCGCCGCGGGTGCATCGCGAGCTTCCGGCCGACGCGGGCGAAGCCGCCCGCGCGCGGCTCGCGGCGCTCGATGCGCGCAGCGGCGGCGAGCGCACGCAGGACGTCGCCAACGACATCCGCAAGACGATGCAGGTGCATTGCGGCGTGTTCCGCACCGCGGGTCTGCTGCAGGAGGGCGAGCGGCGCATCGCCGCGCTCGACGCGCGCCGCAAGTCGGTGGCGATCGCCGACAAGTCGCAGGTGTTCAATACCGCGCGCGTCGAGGCGCTCGAGCTCGACAACCTGATCGAGGTCGCGCGCGCGACGATCAATTCGGCGAGCGCGCGCACCGAGAGCCGCGGCGCCCATGCGCGCGACGACTTTCCCGAGCGCGACGACGCCCAGTGGATGAAGCACTCGCTGTGGTACTCCGACGGCGGCCGCCTGGCTTACAAGCCGGTCAAGTTGAAGCCGCTGAGCGTAGAGACCTTCCAGCCCAAGAAACGCACTTTCTGACGAGTTGCCCATGAACGCAGCCAGCAGTCCCGATCGTCCCGCCGCCGCGACGTCGGCGCCCGGCGCCGCGACCGCGGTCGCGCCGCCCGCGTCGGCGGCGGCCGTTCGCACGGTTCGGCTCGAGATCTACCGCTACGACCCGGACCGCGACGCGAAACCGCGCATGCAGGCGATCGAAGTCAAGCTGCTGCCGACCGACAAGATGCTGCTTGACGCGCTGATGCGCATCAAGAGCGACGTCGACGATAGCCTCGCGTTCCGGCGTTCGTGCCGCGAGGGCGTCTGCGGATCGGACGCGATGAACATCAACGGCCGCAATGGACTCGCCTGCGTCACGAACTTGCGCGACCTGAAGGAGCCGATCGTGCTGCGGCCGCTTCCGGGGCTGCCCGTGATCCGCGACCTGATCGTCGACATGACGCATTTCTTCAACCAGTACCACTCGGTGCAGCCGTTCCTGATCAACGACGCGCCGCCGCCCGAAAAGGAAAGATTGCAGTCGCCGGCCGAGCGGGAGGAACTAGACGGCCTGTACGAGTGCATCCTGTGCGCGTGCTGCTCGACGTCCTGCCCGTCGTTCTGGTGGAGCCCGGACAAGTTCGTCGGCCCGGCCGGGCTGCTGCAGGCCTACCGTTTCATCGCCGACAGCCGCGACCAGGCCACCGGCGATCGGCTCGACAATCTCGAGGATCCCTACCGCCTGTTCCGCTGTCACACGATCATGAACTGCGTCGACGTCTGTCCCAAGGAACTGAACCCGACGCGGGCGATCGGCAAGATCAAGGAATTGCTGGTGCGTCGCGCGGTCTGACGGCCGCGGCTGCGCCGGCGATGGCCTGATGACCGGTCCGGATGCGGGCGCGGCGGCCGGTGCCGAACGGCTGCGTCGGCTGCGCTGGCGCGCGCGCCGCGGGCTGCTCGAGAACGACCTGCTGCTGACGCGTTTCATCGACCGCCACGGCGCCGCACTGTCCGCGGATGCAGGACGGATGCGGACGTTGATGGACTTGCTCGAATTGCCGGACGGCGAGCTGCTCGACCTGCTGCTCGGGCGCAGCGAGCCGGAGGGCGCGCTCGACACCCCCCGGGTACGCGAGTTGCTTGCACTGGTACGCTCGGACTGAAACCTGACTGCGCGAGGATCCTGCCATGGCTCTGACCCCTTCCGAACACAAGGCCACGCTGAGTTTCAGCGACGGCAGCCCGCCCCTCGACCTGCCGATCTACAAGGGCACGATCGGCCCCGATGTGCTCGATATCCGGGCGCTCTACGCAAAGACGGGCCGCTTCACCTACGACCCCGGCTTCCTGTCGACGGCGTCCTGCCATTCGTCGATCACCTATATCGATGGCGACAAGGGCGAGCTGCTGTACCGCGGCTATCCGATCGACCAGCTCGCAACGCATTGCAATTTCCTCGAGGTCTGCTACCTGATCCTCTACGGCGAGCTGCCGACCGGGCCGCAGCGCAAGGAATTCGTCTATCTGGTCACGAACCACACGATGGTGCACGAGCAGATGCAGCTGTTCCTGCGCGGGTTCCGGCGCGACGCGCATCCGATGGCGGTGCTGACCGGGCTGGCGGGCGCGCTGTCGGCGTTCTATCCGGATTCGATGAACCTGCACGACGCGCGCCAGCGCGAGATCTCGGCGATCCGCCTGATCGCGAAGCTGCCGACGCTGGTCTCGATGGCGTACAAGTACACGATCGGGCAACCCTACATCTATCCGCGCAATGAACTCGGCTACACGGCCAATTTCATGCGGATGATGTTCGCCAATCCCTGCGAGGAATACCACGTCAACGAGGTGCTGGTGCGCGCGCTGGATCGCATCTTCATCCTGCATGCGGATCACGAGCAGAACGCCTCGACCTCGACCGTGCGCCTGTGCGCTTCCAGCGGCACCAATCCGTTCGCGGCGATCGCCGCCGGCGTCGCCTGCCTCTGGGGGCCGGCGCACGGCGGCGCCAACGAGGCGGCGCTGAACATGCTGATCGACATCCAGAACAACGGCGGCGTCGCGAAAATCGGCGAGTTCGTCGCCAAGGTCAAGGACAAGAATTCGAGCGTCCGGCTGATGGGCTTCGGCCATCGGGTCTACAAGAACTACGATCCGCGCGCGAAGCTGATGCGCGAGACCTGCCACGAGGTTCTCGGCGAGCTCGGCCTGCACGACGACCCGCTCTTCAAGCTCGCGATGGCGCTCGAGAAGATCGCGCTGGAGGACGACTACTTCGTCAGCCGCAAGCTCTATCCGAACGTCGACTTCTACTCCGGCATCGTCCAGAAGGCGATCGGCATCCCGACCTCGCTGTTCACCGCGATCTTCGCGCTCGCGCGCACGGTCGGCTGGATCGCCCAGCTCAACGAGATGATCGCCGACCCCGAGTACAAGATCGCCCGCCCGCGCCAGCTCTTCGGCGGGTCGATGCGGCGCGACGTCACCCCGATCGCCCAGCGCAGCGAGTCCTCGGGGACGCCGCGGCTGCGCTAGCGGCAAGGCGCGGCGCGGCGCGGGCTGCGAAGGAGGCTTCCAGCGCGCCGGCGCTCGCGTGCCCCGGTCGCGTCCAGTACGGGGCGTCGCGGCACTCGCCGCAGGGCGTCCCGCGGCCGCCCTGCGTCACGCGTGATATCCTTTTGCGGCTTTTGTAAGCCTGCGCTGCGCATTCGCGCGACGTTGGCCAGCTGTTCGCCGACCGGCCAGGCCGCGAGGCGAAAGGGCAAACCTGCTCCTGCATCCAACGTGCGAAGCGCCCGGCAAGGTGAAGCGCCATGATGAAGCAGTTCCAGGTCAACTCCTACCTGTTCGGCGGCAACGCGCCGTATGTCGAGGAGCTCTACGAGCAGTACCTCGACAATCCCGGCTCGGTATCCGAGCGCTGGCGCGCGTATTTCGACCAGATGCAGCTGGTTCCGGCCGCCGACGGCAAGGCGGCGACCCCGGACGTCGCCCACGCGCCGATCGTCGAGTCCTTCGCGCTGCGCGCCAAGGAGGGCACGCTGCGGCCGCACGTCGCGCCGACCGACCTGTCGGTGGCGCGCAAGCAGGTCCACGTCCAGTCGATCATCGCCGCTTATCGCTTCCTCGGCAGCCGCTGGGCCGACCTCGATCCGCTCAAGCGCCTCGAGCGCCCTCAGATTCCCGAACTCGAGCCGGCGTTCTACGACCTGACCGAAGCCGACATGGACACCGCGTTCTCGGCGTCCAACACCTACTTCGGCCAGGAGCAGATGACGCTGCGCGAGATCATCAAGGCGCTGCGCCAGACCTATTGCGGCACGATCGGCGTCGAGTTCATGTACATGGCCGATCCGACCGAGAAACGCTGGCTGCAGGAGCGCCTCGAGTCGATCCGCTCGACGCCGTCGTTCCCGTCCGAGCATCGGATCCACATCCTCGAGCGGCTGACAGCCGCCGAAGGCCTCGAGCGCTTCCTGCACACCAAGTTCGTCGGCCAGAAGCGCTTCTCGCTCGAAGGCGGCGAAAGCTTCATCGCCGCGATGGACGAGGTGGTCCGCCACGCGGGCGTCTCGGGCGTCGAGGAGATCGTCATCGGCATGGCCCACCGCGGCCGGCTGAACGTGCTGGTCAATACGCTCGGCAAGATGCCGGGCGAACTGTTCGCCGAGTTCGAGGGCAAGGCGGCGGCGGACCTTCCGGCCGGCGACGTCAAGTACCACAACGGATTCTCGAGCGACGTGTCGACGCCGGGCGGCCCGGTGCACCTGTCGCTGGCATTCAATCCCTCGCACCTGGAGATCGTCAACCCGGTCGTCGAGGGCTCGGTGCGCGCGCGCCAGGAGCGGCGCGGCGACCGCCAGGGCGACAAGGTCCTGCCGGTGCTGGTGCACGGCGACGCCGCCTTCGCGGGCCAGGGCGTCGTGATGGAAACCCTGAATCTCGCGCAGACGCGCGGCTACGGCACCGGCGGCACGGTGCACATCGTCATCAACAACCAGATCGGCTTCACGACCTCCGATCCGCGCGACAGCCGTTCGTCGATCTACTGCTCGGACGTCGTCAAGATGATCGAGGCGCCGGTGCTGCACGTCAATGGCGACGACCCGGAGGCCGTCGTGCTGGCGACCCGCGTGGCGATGGACTATCGCCACGAGTTCCACCAGGATGTCGTGATCGACATCATCTGCTTCCGGCGCCTGGGCCACAACGAGCAGGACACGCCGGCGGTCACGCAACCGCTGATGTACAAGAAGATCGGGCAGCATCCGGGCACCCGCAAGCTGTTCGGCGACAAGCTCGCGACGCAGGGCGCGGTCGGCCCCGAAGTCCCCGACGAGATGGTCAAGGCGTACCGCCAGGCGATGGAGGAAGGCCGGCTCGCCTCCGATCCGGTGCTGACGAACTACAAGAGCCAGTACGCGGTCGACTGGTCGCCGTTCCTGAACCGGCGCTGGACCGACCACGCGGATACCGCCGTGCCGCTGGCCGAACTCAAACGGCTGTCCGAGCGGATCACGACGATCCCTTCGAACTTCAAGCTCCATCCGCTGGTCGAGAAGGTCGTCGCGGACCGACGCGCAATGGGCGAAGGCAAGCTGCCGCTCGATTGGGGCATGGGCGAGCACCTCGCGTTCGCGACGCTGGTGTCGAGCGGTTTCCCGGTGCGCATCACGGGCCAGGATTCGGGGCGCGGCACGTTCTCCCACCGCCATGCGGTGCTGCACGACCAGAGCCGCGAAAAGTGGGACGAGGGCGCGTACCTGCCACTGCGCAATGTATCGGACAAGCAGGCGCCGTTCCTGGTGATCGACTCCGTGCTGTCCGAGGAGGCGGTGCTGGCATTCGAGTACGGCTACTCGTCGGCGGAACCGAACGCGCTGGTGATCTGGGAAGCGCAGTTCGGAGACTTCGTCAACGGCGCGCAGGTCGTGATCGACCAGTTCATCTCGTCGGGCGAGGTCAAGTGGGGCCGGCAGTCCGGGCTCGTGCTGATGCTGCCGCACGGCTACGAAGGGCAGGGGCCGGAGCATTCGTCGGCGCGCATCGAGCGCTTCCTGCAGCTGGCGGCCGACAACAACATGCAGGTCACGCAGCCGACGACGGCGGCGCAGATCTTCCACCTGCTCCGGCGCCAGATGATCCGGCTGTTCCGCAAGCCGCTCGTGATCATGACGCCCAAGTCGCTGCTGCGGAACAAGGACGCCGCCTCGCAGATGTCCGAGCTGGCGCGCGGCGAGTTCCAGACGATCATTCCCGACAGCGCCGAGCTCGATCCGAAGAAGGTCAAGCGCGTCGTCTTCTGCACCGGCAAGATCTACTACGACCTGAATGCCACGCGCCGCGATCGAACGATCGACGACGTCGCGGTGGTCCGGATCGAGCAGCTGTATCCGTTCCCGCACAAGTCGCTGCTCGCGGAGCTGAAGCGGTACCCGAATGCCAGCGAGCTCGTCGGGTGCCAGGAGGA
>Ga0213853_10737609_pt1 | contig 19687 bp, 19 predicted proteins | sample ABR_2016_MetaT_FD_164456 | JGI IMG/M metagenome (GOLD analysis project Ga0213853, IMG submission 164456) | Metatranscriptome of freshwater sediment microbial communities from post-fracked creek in Pennsylvania, United States - ABR_2016... | ecosystem: Environmental > Aquatic > Freshwater >...
GCGATCTGCGCCAGTGCCGCGACCCAGGCGTCGGGCGGCGCGATCATCCGCGCGGCCACCGGCATCAGCGGATCGTCGTCCGCCGCGTGCAGCACGCTCAGTCGCGCGCCGCGACGCGCCGCATCGCGCAGCCGCACCGCGAGCAGCGGATGATCCTTGCGCAGGAAGGAACCGACCAGCAGGACCCGGTCGAGGCGCTCGAGTTCGGCCACCGGCAGGCCGAGCCACGGCACCCCCGCGCGCCGGCCGTCCGCGGTGAAGTCGCCGTGGCGCAGCCGGAAATCGATGTTCTCGCAGCCCAGGCCGCGGACCAGGCGCGCGAGCAGCGCCAGTTCCTCGAACGTGCTGCCCGGCGCGGCGAGCGCACCGAGCGCATCCGGGCCGTGCGCCGCGACGCTGCGGCGGATGCGGCCGACGACGAATTCGAGCGCCTCGGGCCACTCGACTTCCTGCCATTGGCCGCCTTCCTTGACCATCGGCCGCGCCAGGCGGTCGGCCGCGTACAGGCCCTCGTACGAGAAGCGGTCGCGGTCGGACAGCCAGCACGAATTGACCGCCTCGTTCTCGAACGGCACGACACGCATCACGCGCTGGCCCTTGACCTGCGCGACCAGGTTGGAGCCGAGCGAGTCGTGGGCGCTGACCGAGCGCCGGCGCGCCAGTTCCCAGGTGCGCGCCTGGTAGCGGAAGGGCTTGCTCGTCAGCGCGCCGACCGGGCAGATGTCGATCATGTTGCCGGACAGCTCGGAGTCGACCGCGCGATCGACGAAGGAAAGGATCTCGGAGTGCTCGCCGCGCCCGGCCATGCCGAGTTCCATGACGCCGGCGATCTCCTGGCCGAAGCGCACGCAGCGCGTGCACTGGATGCAGCGGCTCATCTCCTCGGCGGCGACCAGCGGCCCGATGTTCTTGTGGAACACGACGCGCTTGGGCTCGTCGTAGCGCGACGCCGAACCGCCGTAGCCGACCGCGAGATCCTGCAGCTGGCACTCGCCGCCCTGGTCGCAGATCGGGCAATCCAGCGGATGATTGATCAGCAGGAATTCCATCACCGACTGCTGCGCCTGCTTGGCGCGCGGCGACGCGGTGCGCACGATCATCCCGGCGGACACCGGCGTCGCGCAGGCCGGCAGCGGCTTGGGCGCCTTTTCGACGTCGACCAGGCACATCCGGCAATTGGCGGCGATCGACAGCTTCTTGTGATAACAGAAATGCGGAATATAGATGTCGAGCTGGGAGGCGGCATCCATCACCATGCTGCCCTCGGCCACCTGCACCTTGCGGCCGTCGATTTCGATTTCGATCATCGTCGGCTGACCCTAGACGTAGTCCGGAACGACGCACTTCTTGTGCGCGACGTGATGCTCGAACTCCGCCCGGTAGTGCTTGATGAACGCCCGGACGGGCATCGCCGCCGCGTCGCCGAGCGCGCAGATCGTGCGGCCCTGGATGTTGTCGGCCACCGAATTCAGAAGGTCGATGTCCTCGGGACGGCCTTCGCCGTGCTCGATGCGGTGGACCACGCGGTACAGCCAGCCGGTGCCCTCGCGGCACGGGGTGCACTGCCCGCACGATTCCTCGTAGTAGAAGTACGACAGGCGCTCCAGGCAGCGCACCATGCAGCGCGTCTCGTTCATCACGATGACCGCGCCCGAGCCGAGCATCGAGCCGGCCTTCGCGATCGAGTCGTAGTCCATGTCGGTGGACATCATGACCTCGGCCGGCAGCACCGGCATCGACGAGCCGCCCGGGATGACCGCCTTGAGCTTCAGTCCGTCGCGCATCCCGCCGGCTAGTTCCAGCAGCTTCGCGAACGGCGTGCCCAGCGGCACTTCGAAATTGCCCGGCTGCGCGACGTCGCCCGACACCGAGAAGATCTTCGTGCCGCCGTTGTTGGGGCGGCCGAGCGCGAGGTAGGCGTCGGCGCCCATGCGCAGCACCCAGGGCACCGCGGCGAAGGTCTCGGTGTTGTTGATCGTTGTCGGCTTGCCGTACAGGCCGTAGCTCGCCGGGAACGGCGGCTTGAAGCGCGGCTGGCCCTTCTTGCCCTCGATCGATTCGAGCAGCGCGGTTTCCTCGCCGCAGATGTAGGCGCCGTAGCCGTGCGTCGCGTACAGGTCGAAATCGAAGGCGGCGCCGAGGATGCCTTTGCCGAGGTAGCCCGCCGCGTAGGCCTCGTCGAGCGCCTGCTGGAAGCGTTCGTAGTCGGTCCAGATCTCGCCGTGGATGTAGTTGTAGCCGGCCGTGGCGCCGGTCGCGTAGCCCGCGATCGCCATGCCCTCGATGACCGCGTGCGGGTTGTAGCGCAGGATGTCGCGGTCCTTGAAGGTGCCCGGCTCGCCCTCGTCGGAGTTGCAGACCAGGTACTTCTGCCCCGGGAACTGGCGCGGCATGAAGCTCCACTTCAGGCCGGTCGGAAAGCCGGCGCCGCCGCGGCCGCGCAGGGCGGACTTCTTCAGGTCGGCGATCACGGCCTCGGGGGCGATCTTCTCGCCGGCCAGGCGCTTGAGCGCCGCGTAGCCGCCGCGCGCCTCGTAGTCCTTCAGGTGCCAGTTGGACCCGTCGAGATCGGCGAGGATCAGCGGATTGATGTGGCGACCATGGAAGCAGGTCTGGACGGTCATCGATTCAACTCGTCGATCAGCGCATCGAGCTTGGCGTCGCTCATCAGGCTGCACATGCGCTTGTTGTTGACCAGCAGCACCGGCGCATCGCCGCAGGCGCCCAGGCACTCGCCCTCGCGCAGCGTGAAGCGGCCGTCGGCCGTCGTCTCGCCGAATTCGATGCCGAGGCGCCGCTTCAGGTGGGCCGCGGCGCGATTCGCGCCGGCGAGCGCGCACGGCAGGTTCGTGCACAGCGTGATCTTCGAGCGGCCGACCGGCGCCAGGTTGTACATCGTGTAGAAGGTCGCGACCTCGTACACCGCGATCGGCGCCATGCCGAGGTAGGACGCGACCTCGACGATCAGTTCCTTGGGCAGCCAGCCCGCCTGGTCCTGCGCGATGGCCAGCGCCGCGATGGCCGCCGACTGCTTCTGGTCGGGCGGAAACTTCGCGATCTCGCGGTCGATCCGCCGGCAGGACTCCGGCGACAGGCTCGCCGCCTGCGCGGCGCCCGGCGACAACCCGGCTCCACCGGGCGCTACGTCCGGCACTGCATTCATCGATCGATCTCTCCGAACACGATGTCCTGGGTGCCGATGATGGTCACGGCATCGGCGATCATGTGGCCGCGCGCCATCTCGTCGAGCGCCTGCAGGTGCGCAAAGCCCGGCGCGCGGATTTTCAGTCGATAGGGCTTGTTCGCGCCGTCCGACACCAGGTAGATCCCGAACTCGCCCTTCGGGTGCTCGACGGCCGCGTAGGCCTCGCCGGGCGGGACGTGCATCCCCTCGGTGAACAGCTTGAAATGGTGGATCAAGTCCTCCATGCTCGACTTCATGCCGACGCGCTGCGGCGGCGCGACCTTGTGATTGTCGCTCATCACCGGTCCCGGGTTCGTGCGCAGCCAGTCGACGCACTGGCGGATGATCCGATTCGACTGGCGCATCTCCTCGACGCGCACCAGGTAGCGGTCGTAGCTGTCGCCGCTCTTGCCGATCGGGATGTCGAAGTCGAGTTGGTCGTAGACCTCGTAGGGCTGCTTGCGGCGCAGGTCCCATTCGATTCCCGAGCCGCGCAGCATCGGTCCGGTGAAGCCCATCGCCAGCGCGCGCTCGGGCGACACGACGCCGATGCCGACCAGGCGCTGCTTCCAGATCCGGTTGTCGGTCAGCAGCGTCTCGTATTCGTCCACGTAGACCGGAAAGCGCCGCGTGAAGTCCTCGATGAAGTCGAGCAGCGAACCGCCGCGGTTCCCGTTCAGGCGCGCGATGTCCTTCGCGGCGCGGTACTTCGACGGCGCGTGCTGCGGCATCCGCTCGGGCAGGTCGCGGTAGACGCCGCCGGGCCGGTAGTAGGCCGCGTGCATCCGCGCGCCCGACACGGCCTCGTACATGTCGAACAGGTCCTCGCGCTCGCGGAACGCGTAGAGGAACACCGCCATCGCGCCGACGTCGAGGCCGTGGGCGCCGATCCACAGCAGGTGGTTCAGCAGGCGGGTGATCTCGTCGAACATCACGCGGATGTAGCGCGCGCGCACCGGTACCTCGACGCCGAGCAGCTTCTCGATGGCCATCACGTAGCCGTGCTCGTTGCACATCATCGAGACGTAATCCAGGCGGTCCATGTAGGGCACCGACTGGATGAAGGTGCGCGTCTCGGCGAGCTTCTCGGTCGCCCGATGCAGCAGCCCGATGTGCGGGTCGGCGCGCTGGACCACCTCGCCGTCGAGTTCCAGCACCAGGCGCAGGACGCCGTGGGCCGCCGGATGCTGCGGTCCGAAATTGAGCGTGTAGTTCTTGATGTCAGGCACGGTGGGCGCCGCTCGATGGCTCGCGCGAGGCGAGCGGTTCAGTGTTCCTCGCCATAACCTTCCTCGCGGATCACGCGCGGCGTGACCTCGCGCGGCTCGATGGACACCGGCTGGTAGACGACGCGCCGCTGCTCGGGGTCGTAGCGCATCTCGACATGGCCCGAGACCGGGAAATCCTTGCGGAACGGATGGCCGACGAAACCGTAGTCGGTCAGGATCCGGCGCAGGTCGACGTGGCCTTCGAAGACGATGCCGTACAGGTCGAAGGCCTCGCGCTCGTACCAGCCGGCGGCGGCCCAGGTGTCGGACACCGTCGCGACGATCGGCAGGTCGTCGTCGGGACAGAAGGTGCGCACGCGCAGCCGCCAGTTGTGCTGGATCGACAGCAGGTGCATCACGACCGCGAAGCGCGGGCCATTCCGGTCGCGGTTGCCGTAGTCGAGGTAGTCGACGCCGCACAGGTCGATCAGCTGCTCGAAGTGCAGCGACGGATCGTCGCGCAGCAGCCGGGCGAGCGCCGCGTGATCGGCCGCGACGACGACGATCGTGACCTCGCCGAGCGCGATGTCGACCGAGCTCAGCTTGTCGCCGGCCGCGGCGCGCAACGCGGCCGCCAGGGATTCGGGTCGGGTCATGGACGGCGCTCGGGGCTCAACGGGCAATCGTGCTGGTGCGCCGGATCTTGCTCTGCAACTGGATGATCCCGTAGATCAGGGCCTCGGCGGTCGGCGGGCAGCCGGGCACGTAGACGTCGACCGGCACGATCCGGTCGCAGCCGCGCACGACCGAGTAAGAGTAGTGGTAGTAGCCGCCGCCGTTCGCGCACGAGCCCATCGAGATGACCCAGCGCGGCTCGGCCATCTGGTCGTAGACCTTGCGCAGCGCGGGCGCCATCTTGTTGCACAGCGTGCCGGCGACGATCATCAGGTCGGACTGGCGCGGGCTCGGACGGAACACGACGCCGAAGCGATCCAGGTCGTAGCGCGACGCGCCGGCATGCATCATCTCGACCGCGCAGCAGGCGAGTCCGAAGGTCATCGGCCACAGCGATCCGGTCTTCGACCAGTTGATCACCGTGTCGATGCCGGTGGTGACGTAACCTTCCTTCAGCAGACCGTCGAGGCTCATCGCGTCACCCGCGCGGAGGCGCCGCGGCGGACTGCGCCGGCGGGCACCCGGATTGATCGTTCGCTGCGGGTCGGCAACAGCGGCCGCAGCGGCTGGCGCCGCGCGGCGCATCGCGCGCCGGCGCGCTGCTGGACCGGGGCCGCTTCATTCCCAGTCGAGCGCACCTTTTTTCCATTCGTAGACGAAGCCGATCGTCAGGATCGCGAGAAACACGACCATCGACCAGAATCCGATGCCCCAGGAGCCGAGGTGAACGGCCGCGGCCGCCCACGGAAACAGGAAGGCGACCTCGAGATCGAACAGGATGAACAGGATCGCGATCAGGTAGTAGCGCACGTCGAACTTCATGCGCGCGTCCTCGAAGGCCTCGAAGCCGCATTCGAACGCAGAGAGCTTGGCCGGATCCGGTCGGTTGGGCCCGAGCACGGTGCCGATGACGATGAAGGCGGCGCCGACGGCAAGGCCGACCAGGATGAAGAGCAAGACCGGGAGGTAGGTTTGAAGATCCACGGAGTAAGTCGGGTCCAGTTGACTACGACTGACCACTGCTGACCGCTGCGGCCTCGCCGCATCTGCCCATTGACCGTGCTGCGTTCTCGATGATGCCCGGTGCGTGCGACCGCGTTGCGACCAAGCCCGCGCGGCGGCGCGCGTCGCAAGCCCCGGCCGCAAACCACCTTGCTGCATCGCAGTGTAGCGCGCCCGCGCCGAGGGTCGCCGCCACTGGTGCCGTCGGTGAGACTCGAACTCACACGGCTTTCGCCGCCACCCCCTCAAGATGGTGTGTCTACCAATTCCACCACGACGGCAGTGGAGCGCGATTCTACTTGAACGCGCCCTGGCCTGCGTTGCGGCACGGCGGCTCGACCGCGGGGCCGTCGCGCCGCCGCATCGGCGCGCAGCGCCGGCCTACTTCGGCACCTCGGACGACTTGGCCGGCGCGTTCTTCGCGTCGGCCGGCGGCGGCGCATCGGACTTGGATTCGGCCGGCTTCGCGTCGCCGGTCGCGGCCGCGGGCGTCGACCCGGGTACCTCCGAGGCCGGCTTCGGCGCCGCATCGGCCTTGCGGGCTTCGCCGCTCATCAGGCCGCCGCCGCCGGGACGGGCCCCGCGCATGCTCGTCGACGCATAGACGAGCGCCAGCGTCGTCACGAAAAAGACGGCCGCCATCACGCCGGTCGTACGCGACAGAAAATTCGCCGCGCCGCTGGCGCCGAACAGGCTGCCCGACGCGCCGCTGCCAAATGCCGCACCCATGTCGGCGCCTTTTCCGTGCTGGAGCAGCACGAGCACGATGATCGACACGGCGGCGATCACCTGAACCACGATCAACAGACTGGTCCACCAGGCCATCAGCTACTCCTTCTTGGGTGTCGCCTTGCCGACGGGTTCGGCAGCGGCGCAGATCGCGGCGAATTCGACGGCGTTGAGCGCCGCGCCGCCGACCAGGCCGCCGTCGATGTCGGGTTGAGCGAACAATTCCGCGGCGTTCGTCGCCTTGACGCTGCCGCCGTAAAGTATGCGTACCGCCGCCGCCGCCCCCGCGGCGCGGCGCGCCAGCGCGCCGCGGATCACGGCGTGGATCTCCTGCCCCTGCGCGCCGCTCGCGGTGCGGCCGGTGCCGATCGCCCAGATCGGCTCGTAGGCGATCGCGCCGCCCAGCAGCTGCTCGACCGAGCAATGCGCGAGCAGCGCCGCGACCTGCGCCTCGACGACCGCCGCCGCCTGCCCGGCATCGCGCTGCGGCAGGGTCTCGCCGACGCAGACGATCGGGCGCAGGCCGAGCGCGAACGCGCGCGCGGCCTTGGCCGCCACCAGCGCATCGTCCTCGCCGCGCGCCTGGCGCCGTTCCGAATGCCCGACGATGACCCAGCGCACGCCGATGTCGAGCAGCATCTCGCCGCTGACGTCGCCGGTGTGCGCACCCGGCGCGTCCGCGCACAGGTCCTGTGCGCCCGCCATCACGCCACGCACCGAGCCCTCGAGCCCGGCGACGAGCTGAGGCAGGTAGACGAACGGCGCGCACACGACGACCTCGCACCGCGAGCCGGACGCGGCCGCCGCGAAGTTGGCGAGCCACTGCCGGTTCACGGCGAGCGTGCCGTTCATTTTCCAGTTCGCGGCAACCAGTCGCGTGCGCATCGGATCGAATCCTGTCGTGGCGGGAGTTGGTTCAGCGCGCGACGGGGATCGCTGCGGCGCGGGAGCCGACCGCCAGCACGATCTTGCCGATCTGCGCGCCGGACTCCATCAATGTGTGAGCCGCCGCGGCGTCGGCAAGCGGGAAGGTCTGGAACAGGACCGGCTTGATCCGGCCGGCCTCGAACAGCGGCCACACGCGGGCCTGCAGCTGGCGGGCGATCGCCGCCTTGAACTCGACGCTGCGCGGGCGCAACGTCGAGCCGGTCAGCGTCAGCCGGCGGCGCAGCAGCGCCGTGAGGTCGATCTCGGCGCGCGATCCGCCGAGCAGCGCGATCAAGGCGATGCGCCCGTCGTCCGCCAGGCATTTCAGTTCGCGCGCGATGTAGTCGCCCCCGACCATGTCGAGGATCACGTCGACGCCGCGGCCAGCCGTCGCGGCCGCGATCACCGCGACGAAATCCTCGACGCGGTGATCGATGCCGCGCGCGGCGCCGAGCTGCTCGACCGCGCGGCAGCGCGCCGCCGATCCCGCGGTCGCGTAGACCGTGTGACCGAGCGCCGAGGCGAGCTGGACCGCGGCGACGCCGATGCCGCTGGCGCCGCCTTGGACCAGCAGCGATTCGCCGGGCGCGAGCCGCGCGCGGTCGAATACATTGCTCCAGACCGTGAAAAAAGTCTCCGGGACGGACGCCGCATCGGCGAAGCTCAGGCCACGCGGCACGGGCAGGCAGGACCCCGCGGGCGCCACGCAGAACTGCGCGTAGCCGCCGCCGGCGACCAGCGCGCAGACCGGATCGCCAAGCGACACCAGGCCGCCGGTGTCGCCACCGACGACGACGCCGGAAACCTCCAGGCCGGGAAGGTCGGAGGCACCCGGAGGCGGCGCATAGTTGCCCTGGCGCTGGAAGACATCCGGACGATTGATGCCGGCGGCCTGCACCTCGATCAGCACTTCGCCCGGACCCGGCTGCGGCCGCGGGCGCTCGACGAGGCGCAGCACATCCGGTGCGCCCGGACGCGCAATCTCGACAGCCTGCATGCCCGCGACCCGCTTCTACGACTGCTACGAGTGCTGCGCAGCCGCCGGCACTTCGCCGGCTGCGGCCTTCATCGACAGCCGGACGCGGCCCTTCTCGTCTGCCTCGAGCACCTTGACCTTGACCGACTGGCCTTCCTTCAGGTAATCGGCCACCTGGTTCACGCGCTCGTTGGCGATCTGCGAGATGTGCAGCAGACCGTCGCGACCCGGCAGGATCTGGACGATCGCACCGAAGTCGAGCAGGCGCAGCACGGTGCCATCGTAGACCTTGCCGACCTCGACGTCGGCGGTCAGTTCCTGGATCCGGCGCTGGGCTTCCTTGCCCTTGTCCAGGTCGACGCTGGCGATGATCACCGTGCCGTCGTCCTCGATGTCGATCTGCGTGCCGGTTTCTTCGGTCAGCGCGCGGATCACCGCGCCACCCTTGCCGATCACGTCGCGGATCTTCTCCGGATTGATCTTCATCTTGATCAGGCGCGGCGCGAACGCCGACAGCTCGCCGCGCGCCGCGGTGATCGCGTCGTGCATGCTCTGCAGGATGGTCATGCGGCCCTCGCGCGCCTGGGCCAGCGCGACCTGCATGATTTCCTTGGTGATCCCTTCGATCTTGATGTCCATCTGCAGCGCGGTGACCCCGGACGCCGTGCCGGCGACCTTGAAGTCCATGTCGCCCAGATGGTCCTCGTCGCCGAGGATGTCGGTCAGGACTGCGAACTTGTTGCCATCCTTGATCAGGCCCATCGCGACGCCGGCGACGTGGGCCTTCATCGGAACGCCCGCGTCCATCAGCGCCAGGCAGCCGCCGCAGACCGAGGCCATCGACGACGAGCCGTTGGATTCGGTGATCTCGGACACGACGCGGATCGAGTACTGGAAGTCGGCCGGATCGGGCAGCACCGCGAGCAGCGCGCGCTTGGCGAGCCGGCCGTGACCGATCTCGCGCCGCTTCGGCGAACCGACGCGGCCGGTCTCGCCGGTTGCGAACGGCGGCATGTTGTAGTGCATCATGAAGCGATCGCGATACTCGCCCATCAGCGCATCGATGATCTGCTCGTCCTGCTTGGTGCCGAGCGTCGCGGTGACCAGCGCCTGCGTCTCGCCGCGCGTGAACAGCGCCGAGCCGTGCGTGCGCGGCAGCACGCCGAGGCGGATCGCGATCGGACGCACGGTGCGCGTGTCGCGCCCGTCGATGCGCGGCTCGCCCTCGAGGATCTGGTTGCGGACGATCTTCGCCTGCAGGTCGAACAGGATGGCCTCGACCGCGTTGGGATCGGGCAGCGGTTTGCCGGTGCGGACGGCGTCGCCTTCGAGCTTGATCCAAACTTCCTTGTAGACGTCGTCGATGCGCTGCGTGCGCGCCTGCTTGCTGCGGATTTGATAGGCCTGGCGCAGCCCGCTCGTCGCGAGCGCCTTCAGGCGCTCGAGCAGCGATTCGTCATGCGCCGGCGCCTGCCAGTTCCAGGAGGGCTTGCCGGCATCCTTGACGAGTTCGTGGATCGCGTCGATCGCGGCCTGCATCTGCATGTGGCCGAAAACGACGGCGCCGAGCATGACTTCCTCGGGCAACTGGCGCGCCTCGGATTCGACCATCAGCACGGCGCGCTCGGTGCCGGCGACGACGAGATCGAGGTGGCTCTGCTTGAGCTGGCTGGCGGTCGGATTCAGCACGTACTGGCCGTCGACGTAGCCGACGCGCGCCGCGCCCACCGGACCCTTGAACGGCAGGCCCGACAGCGACAGCGCCGCCGAGGCGCCGATCATTGCCGCGATGTCGGGGTCGATCTCGGGATTCACCGACAGCACGTGGATGACGACCTGGACCTCATTGAAGTATCCGTCCGGGAACAGGGGACGGATCGGCCGGTCGATCAGGCGCGAGGTCAGCGTTTCCTTTTCGGAAGGCCGGCCTTCGCGCTTGAAGAATCCGCCCGGGATGCGGCCCGCGGCGTAGGTCTTCTCGACGTAGTCGACGGTCAGCGGAAAGAACTGCTGGCCGGACTTGGCGTGCGGCTGGCCGACGACGGTGGCGAGCACGACGGTGTCGTCGATCGAGACCAGCGCGGCGCCGCTGGCCTGGCGCGCGATTTCACCGGTTTCGATCGTGACCGTGTGGGCCCCGTACTTGAACGACTTCGTGACTTTTTCGAACACTGGCGTTTCCTTTCAGACCCGAAGCGGCGACGTGCAGCGCACCGCCGCGCTTCGCGAGGGGATCGATGGCGACGCGGCAAGCGAGCGCCGCGAGGGGCGGTGCGCACCCGGGAGCGGCGCGCGCGCCGTCGCAGATTGCGCAATTGCAGGGCGAGACTCCACGGCAGCGCGGCCGGCTACTTGCGCAGGCCCAGGGTCTCGATCAGGCCCTTGTACGCATCCGGACTGCGGCCCTTCAGGTAGTCGAGAAGCTTGCGGCGCCGGCTCACCATCTTCAGCAGTCCGCGCCGCGAATGGTGATCCTTGACGTGGGTCTTGAAGTGATCGGTCAGCTCGTTGATGCGGGCCGTCAGCAATGCGACCTGCACCTCGGGCGAGCCGGTGTCGTTCTTGGCTCGCTGGAACTTGGCGACGATGTCGCCCTTCTTAATATCGGCTACGGACATGATCGGGCATTTCCCTTGAACGTGTGGATGATTCCAACGCGCGATCCCGGAAGGAAATGACCGGGTCGTGAGCCTTCCATTATAGCGCGGCCGGACATCTGCCGCCGGGAGGACGTGTCGGACCGCTGACCGCCGCGGGGCGGGGCGCCGCTCGTGCCGCCCCGGCCGCCGCCGGAGCGCCGGCGGCGGCTAGGGCGCCAGCGAGGTCTGCGGATTGAGGCGCTCGCTCGTCGAATACAGCTTGTTCAGCGCGTTGAGGTAGGCCTTTGCCGACGCGGCGATGATGTCGGGATCGGCGCCGACGCCGTTGACGATGCGTCCGGCGCGCGCCAGCCGCACGGTGACCTCGCCCTGCGATTCGGTGCCGGTGGTGATCGCGTTGACCGAATACAGCAGCAGTTCGGCGCCGCTCGCGACGCGGCTTTCGATCGCCTTGAACGACGCATCGACCGGACCGTTGCCGTCGGACTCCGCGACGACCTCGTCCTGGCCGATCGCGAACACGATGCGCGCATGGGGCCGCTCGCCGGTCTCGGAGCGCTGCGCGAGCGACGCGAGGCGAAAATGCTCCTGGTGCTGCAGCACGGCCTCGTCGGAGAACAGCGCCTGGATGTCCTCGTCGAAGATCTCGGCCTTGCGATCGGCCAGGTCCTTGAAGCGCGCGAACGCGGCGTTGATCTCGGCCTCGCTGTCGATCGGGATTCCGAGCTCGACGACGCGCTGCTTGAACGCGTTGCGGCCCGACAGCTTGCCCAGCACGATCCGGTTGGCGCTCCAGCCGACGTCCTCGGCGCGCATGATCTCGTAGGTCTGGCGCGACTTGAGCACGCCGTCCTGGTGGATGCCGGACGCATGGGCGAAGGCGTTGGCGCCGACCACGGCCTTGTTGGGCTGCACCGGAAATCCGGTGATGTTGGACACCAGTTTCGAGACCGGGACGATCTGCGTCGCGTCGACGCCGATCTCGAGGTCGAAGAAATCGTGCCGCGTGCGCAGCGCCATCACGACCTCCTCGAGCGCGGTATTGCCCGCGCGCTCGCCGAGACCGTTGATCGTGCATTCGACCTGGCGCGCACCGTTGAGCACGCCGGCCAGCGAATTGGCCACCGCCAAGCCGAGATCGTTGTGACAATGCACCGACCAGACCGCGCGGTCGGCGTTGGGGATCCGGTTGCGCAGCGTCGCGATCAGCTCGCCGAACTGTGCCGGCACCGCGTAGCCGACCGTGTCCGGGATGTTGATCGTCGTCGCGCCCTCGTGGATCGCGGCCTCCAGCACCCGGCACAGGAAATCGAGGTCCGAGCGGCTGCCGTCCTCGGGCGAGAACTCGATGTCGTCGGTGAAGCGGCGCGCGAAGCGCACCGCGAGCTTGGCCTGCTCGAACACCTCGTCGGGGCTCATCCGCAGCTTCTTTTCCATGTGCAGCGCGGAGGTCGCGATGAACGTGTGGATGCGCCGCGCGCGCGCGCCTTGCAGCGCCTCGGCGGCGCGCGCGATGTCTCGATCGTTGGCACGCGCCAGCGAGCAGATGATCGACTCCCGGACCGCGTTCGCGATCGCGCGCACCGCGTCGAAGTCGCCGTTGCTGGACGCCGCGAAGCCGGCCTCGATGACATCGACGCGCAGGCGCTCGAGCTGCTTCGCGATGCGCAGCTTCTCGTCGCGCGTCATCGACGCGCCGGGGCTTTGTTCGCCGTCGCGCAGCGTGGTGTCGAGGATGATCAGGCGATCGGGCATGGGACGGCTCCTGGACGTGCGGCGCCGGCGCGCCGCGCGGGGCGAGAGGCGGAATGACAGGCGGAATTGTAGGAGAAGCGCGCGCCGCGGCGGCGGCGGCCGCGCTCAGCCGTCGTCATCGGCCGCCGGTCCGCCGGCGCGCGCCGGGTTGGGCTCGCCGTTCCACCAGCGCCACAGCCACAGCACGTAGCCCGACAGCGCGTAGCAGCAGAACAGCGCGAACAGCACGATCGGCGGGTCGGACGAGACGACGAAGATCCCGACGACGACGACGATCATGACCCAGAACGGCACGCTGCGGCTCAGGTGGAACTTCTTGCCGCTGTAGAACGGCGCGCTCGAGACCATCGTCAGCCCGGCGTAGACCGTCAGCCCGAGCGCGACCCACGGCATCCAGGTCTCGTGGATCGAGGACAACTTGTTGTCGACCGCGAGCCAGACGAAGCCGGCGACCAGCGCCGCCGCGGCGGGACTGGGCAGGCCCTGGAAGAAGCGCTTGTCGACGATGCCGATGTTCGCGTTGAAGCGCGCCAGGCGCAGCGCGGCGCCGGCACAGTAGACGAAGGCCGCCGCCCAGCCCCAGCGCCCGAGCTCGCTGAGGATCCACTCGTACATCACGAGGGCCGGCGCGACGCCGAACGAGGTCATGTCGGACAGCGAGTCGTACTGCTCGCCGAAGGCGCTGGTCGTCTTGGTCAGGCGCGCGACGCGACCATCCATGCCGTCGAGGACCATCGCGGCGAAAATCGCGATCGCGGCGAGCTCGAAGCGCTGGTTCATGCTCTGGACGATCGCGACGAATCCGGAGAACAGCGCCGCGGTCGTGAACAGGTTCGGCAGCAGGTAGATGCCGCGCCGGCGCCGCGGCACGGCCGCATAGGCCTCGCCGCGCAGGGTGCCGGGGCCGGTCCCCTGGAAAAGCCGCGGCTTGCGGCGACGAAAGCGCATCCGCGCCGCTCCTAGAGGTCGGCCAGGATCGTCGTGGTCGCGCGGACCACGTCGCCGACGGCGACCCGCGGGCGGGCGGTCAGCGGCAGATACACGTCGACCCGCGAACCGAAGCGGATGAATCCGAAGCGCTGCCCGCGCACGAGCCGGTCGCCGGCCTTGACGTAGCACAGGATGCGCCGCGCGATCAGGCCGGCGACCTGCACGACCGTGATGCGCAGCGTGCCGTCGCCGACGACGATCGCATTGCGCTCGTTCTCGGTCGATGCCTTGTCCAGGTCCGCGTTGATGAACTTGCCGGGCGCGTAGTCGACGCGCTCGACGATTCCGTCGACCGGCGCCCGGTTGCTGTGCACGTTGAATACGTTCATGAACACGCTGACCAGCAGCGCGTCGCGCTGCGTGTAGGGATCGTGCGCGCGCTCGACCTTGACGATGCGGCCGTCGGCCGGCGCGAGCACCGTGCCGGCCGCGCCCGGAACCGCGCGCGGCGGATCGCGGAAGAACTGGATCACGAAGATCGCGACCAGCCACAGCGGCAGCGACAATGCCCAGCCCGCCGCCAGCGCGCAGGCCAGCGCGGCGGCGAGCGCCGCGCCGATGTAGGGCCAGCCCTCGCGCGCGAGCAGCGGATGCGGATACGCCGACACGGCGCGGGCGCTCAGTTGCGGCTCTGGTCGACGAGGCGGTTGCGCGCGATCCACGGCATCATCGCGCGCAGCTTCGCGCCGACCTGCTCGATCGGATGCTCCGCGGTCAGGCGCCGCCGCGCCTCGAGCGTCGGCGCGCCGGCGCGGTTCTCGAGGATGAAGCTCTTCGCGTATTCGCCGGCCTGGATGCGCTCGAGGACGCCCTTCATCACCTGGCGGGTCTCCGCGGTGATGATCTGCGGCCCGGTCACGTACTCGCCGTACTCGGCGTTGTTCGAGATCGAATAGTTCATGTTCGCGATACCGCCTTCGTACATCAGGTCGACGATCAGCTTGAGCTCGTGCAGGCACTCGAAGTACGCCATCTCCGGCGCGTAGCCCGCCTCGACCAGCGTGTCGAAGCCGGCCTTGACGAGTTCGACGCAGCCGCCGCACAGCACCGCCTGTTCGCCGAACAGGTCGGTCTCGGTCTCCTCGCGGAAGTTGGTCTCGATGATGCCGGCCTTCCCGCCGCCGATCGCCGCGGCGTACGACAGCGCCAGATCGCGCGCGATGCCGGACGCGTCGCGATGCAGCGCGATCAGCATCGGCACGCCGCCGCCCTGCGCGAAGGTCGAGCGCACCGTGTGTCCGGGCGCCTTCGGCGCGACCATGATCACGTCGAGGTCGGCGCGCGGCTGGATCTGGCCGAAATGGATGTTGAAGCCGTGCGCGAACGCGAGCGCGGCGCCCTTCTTGATGTTCGGCGCGATCGCTGCGCGGTACACCTCGGGGTGCGTCTCGTCGGGCAGCAGCATCATCACGAGATCGGCGTCGCGCACCGCGTCGGCGACTTCCATGACGTCCAGGCCTGCGGCGAGCGCCTTGCTCCACGAGGCACCGCCGGCGCGCAGCGCGACCGTCACCTTGACGCCGGAATCCTTCAAATTGAGCGCGTGGGCATGGCCCTGCGAGCCATAGCCGACGATCGCGACCTTGCGCGCCTTGATCAGGGAAACGTCGGCGTCCTTGTCGTAATAGACCTTCATGTGTCCTCCTCGAAAACTGCACTTGAATTCGGCGCCGGCCGCCGGGTCCGGGCGGATCGGTGGCGCCGCCGTCTTGCGGCGCTGCCCTTCGCCCGCCGGGTGGCGCTCAGAGTCTCAGGATGCGCTCGCCGCGGCCGATTCCGGAGCTGCCGGTGCGCACCGTCTCGAGTATCGCGGCCCGGTCGACCGCGCGGATGAACGCGTCGATCTTGTCGGTGTTGCCGGTCAGCTCGATCGTATAGGTGCGATCCGTGACGTCGACGATCCGGCCGCGGAAGATGTCCGCCATCCGCTTCATCTCCTCGCGCTCCTTGCCGATCGCGCGCAGCTTGATCAGCATCAGTTCGCGCTCGGTGAAGTCGCCCTCGGTCAGGTCGACCACCTTGATCACCTCGATCAGGCGGTTCAAGTGCTTCGTGATCTGCTCGATGACGTCGTCCGAACCCGCGGTCACGATGGTCATCCGCGACAGCGAGCCGTCCTCGGTCGGGGCGACCGTCAGCGTCTCGATGTTGTAGCCGCGCGCCGAGAAGAGGCCCACGACGCGCGACAGCGCGCCGGGTTCGTTTTCCAGCAGCACCGAGATGATGTGGCGCATCAGAGGTCCTCCGCGCCGAGCAGCATCTCGGTCAGGCCCTTGCCGGCCTTGACCATCGGCCAGACGTTCTCGGTCTGGTCGGTGATGAAGTCCAGGAAGACCAGCCGGGTGCGCATGCCGAAGGCCTCGCGCAGCGCCGGCTCGACGTCGGCGGGCCGCTCGATGCGCATGCCGACGTGGCCGTAGCTTTCGGCGAGCTTGACGAAATCCGGCAGCGCGTCCATGTACGACTCGGAGTAGCGGCTGCCGTAGTCGATCTGCTGCCACTGCCGCACCATGCCCAGGTAGCGGTTGTTCAGGTTCACGATCTTCGGCGTCAGCCGGTACTGCTTGCAGGTGGACAGCTCCTGGATGCACATCTGGATCGAGGCCTCGCCGGTGATCACCGCGACCTCGGCCCCGGGATGCGCCATCTGGACGCCCATCGCGTACGGCAGCCCGACGCCCATCGTGCCGAGGCCGCCCGAGTTGATCCAGCGGCGCGGCTGCTCGAAGCGGTAGTACTGCGCCGCCCACATCTGGTGCTGGCCGACATCGGACGTGACGAAGGCCTCGCCGCGCGTGACCTCCCAGAGCTTCTCGACGACGTACTGGGGCTTGATGACGCTGGTCGAGTTCTCGTACTTCATGCAGTCGCGGCCGCGCCATTCGTCGATCTGCTTCCACCAGGCGCGCAGCGGAGCAGAATTGCCGCCGCGCGCGGCCGGCTCGATCTGGCCGAGCAGGTCGCCGAGCACCTCGCGCACGTCGCCGACGATCGGCACGTCGACCTTCACTCGCTTGGAGATCGACGACGGATCGATGTCGATATGGATGATCTTGCGCGGGTTCTGCGCGAAATGGCCGGGATTGCCGATCACGCGGTCGTCGAAGCGGGCGCCGACGGCGAGCAGCACGTCGCAATGCTGCATCGCCATGTTCGCCTCGTAAGTGCCGTGCATGCCGAGCATGCCGACGAACTTGCGGTTGCTGGCGGGGAACCCCCCGAGGCCCATCAGCGTGCTCGTGCACGGATAGCCGAGCAGGTCGACCAGGCGGCGCAGTTCGTCGGAGGCGTTGGCAAGGATCACGCCGCCGCCCGTATAGACCATCGGCCGCTCGGCCTGCAGCAGCAGCTGGACCGCTTTCTTGATTTGGCCCAGGTGGCCCTTGACCACCGGATTGTAGGACCGCATCGTCAGCTCATGCGGATAGTGGAATGCGCAGCGCGCGACCGTGACGTCCTTCGGGATGTCGACGAGCACCGGGCCCGGGCGGCCGCTCGCCGCGATGTAGAACGCCTGGCGCATCGCGGTGGCCAGGTGCGCGACATCCTTGACCAGGATGTTGTGCTTGACGCACGGCCGGGTGATCCCGACCGTGTCGCACTCCTGGAACGCGTCCTGGCCGATCGCGTGGGTCGGCACCTGGCCGGAGATGATCACCAGCGGAACCGAGTCCATGTAGGCCGTCGCGATGCCGGTCACCGCATTGGTGACGCCGGGGCCGCTCGTGACGAGCGCGACGCCGATCTTGCGACTGCTGCGCGAATAGGCGTCGGCCGCATGGACGGCCGCCTGCTCGTGCCGCACCAGGATGTGCTGGAAGCGATCCTGCTTGAAGATCGCATCGTAAATATAGAGGACCGCGCCGCCGGGGTAGCCGAACACGTGTTCGACGCCCTCCTCGGCGAGGCAGCGGACGACGATTTCGGCGCCGCTCAACACCTCGCCCGGCGCTGACGGGGCACCGCGCGCGCCGTCGGCGCGCGCATCGGAGTTCTTCTGATGGCCAGGCTCATGGCGCGACACTTCCGCGCTGATCGATTGCATTTTGCAGATCCTCTCAAGGTCCACTGGAGATTGATTGGATGCCGAACCCATGGCCCGCCTGGATTCCCTCAGGCCGAGTTGCCTGGCTGAGTTTCCTGGATTGGGCGCCCGCTTGTGGCGAGCGGTGCGGCGAAGCGCGTAGCGTGCTCGAGGCAACGTGGTCTGCTGCGTCGGACGAAAGCCTTTCTTGCTGTACAAGAACCCTTCAGGATACTTCTCAATGCCGGCTTCGGCAAATCGCGCCGGCGACCGCTGCCACCCGCGGCGGCCGCTCTGCTACGATCGCGCCGCGATCAAGGGACGTGGGGGAAGGTGCCGCAGGCACCGGCAGGTGGTTGGGATTTTTTTGCGCAGGGCCGTCGCGGCAGCGCCGCCACGCGCCACTGCTGCCCGGACCGCCGCAGGCTGCGGCCGCGACCTGCGCAATCGACTTCCAGCCGCCCTGCCGCGGCTCGGCGCCGAAAATGGCAACCCAAAAGGAACTTTCGGATTTCCTCGCTGGCGTCGAACGGCGCGCCTTCAAGCAGGCGGCGTTCGCCGTGCGCGACGACGATTCGGCGCTCGACATCGTCCAGGAGGCGATGATCAAGCTGTCGCAGAACTACGCGGAACGGCCGGCGCCCGAATTCCCCCTGCTTTTCACGCGCATCCTCCAGAATGCGATCCACGATCATTTCCGCAGGCTCAAGGTCCGCTCGTCCTGGCTGACGCTGTTTTCGGCGCTGCCGCAGGGCGATGACGACGACGTCGATCCGCTCGAGCGCCTGGAAAGCGAGTCCGGTTCCCCGGGCGCCGAGAGCGCGGCCGACAAGGTCGAGCGCGAACAGATCGTCCGGGTGATCGAGGACGAGATGGCGCGGCTGCCGGCGCGTCAACGCGAAGCCTTCGTGCTCCGTTATTGGGAGGATCTCGATGTCGCGGAAACCGCGGCTACGATGGGCTGTTCCGAAGGCAGTGTCAAAACTCATTGTTCGCGTGCGACGCACGCTCTGGCACGTGCCTTGCGTGGTCGTGGAATAACGCTATGAAAGAGGTTGAATTCGCATTCCGGGTGCGCCAGGCCCTCAATGAGGGCGCGGAGCAGCTCGCCCCGCGCACGCTGCACCGCCTGGAACAGGCGCGCAAGGTGGCGCTGGCACGTCGCAAGACCGCCGGCACGCAGGTCGCCTGGATGCCGGCCGCCACGCTGGCGGGCGGCGCCGCGGTGCCGCAGGACGCGCCGTCGCGCTTGTGGTCCTGGCTGTTCCCGGTCGGCGTCGCGGTTCCGGTGGCCTTGCTGCTGGTCGGCTTCGTGTCGGTCTACCAGTGGCGCCAATCCGAACAGATCGACGAACTCGCGGCGATCGACTTCGCGGTGCTGCTCGATGACCAGCCGCTGTCGACCTACGCCGATCGCGGGTTCGGGGCCTTGCTCAACGACGAACAGGGACTTTGAGTCGGCTGCGATGCGGGACCACTACCGGCTCGGTGCGGTGCTTCTCGGCGTGGTGCTGCTGACTGCCGGCGGATCCGCCGCGCTTGCGCTCGCCGCCGGACCAGCGCCGGCATCCACCCCGCCGACCGCACCGGCGGCGCCGGCCAGGCCGGCGAGCGCGC
>Ga0213853_11607388_pt1 | contig 18891 bp, 18 predicted proteins | sample ABR_2016_MetaT_FD_164456 | JGI IMG/M metagenome (GOLD analysis project Ga0213853, IMG submission 164456) | Metatranscriptome of freshwater sediment microbial communities from post-fracked creek in Pennsylvania, United States - ABR_2016... | ecosystem: Environmental > Aquatic > Freshwater >...
AGCATCGTCAGCTTGGCCTTGTTCGCCTTCAACTCCCCGCTCAGCCGCCGCGCCAGATTGTTCGCCAGGATCGTCCCGCCCATCCCGCCGCCCACAATTAAAATTTTCATCTTCTTCTCCTCCGTCTCTTAAATCCCGTTTCTTCTATCGCGCAATTCGCATCCTGCCGGCATCCCCTCAAGACGCGAATCCCGCATCGGCCGAATGTCTCTCGGTTGTCACGTGCGCGGCTCGAACCGCTGAGGCTTCGCGCCCGATCCATCGAGCCAGGGGGTCCGCATCGGCACACGCGGGGCCCTGCTCGCTTGGCGCCCACAGGGTTTCGAACGTTCGTTGCGTCAGCCGCAAACGAATGCATGCACGCATGAGAATACGACTAGAATCCGTGCAACTCAACGCACATTCGAGTGGGGGCGTCGGCAGCGCATCTCGTGCTTGAGCGGGTCGCATGGAGGAAATACGTATTTTTGCTTTTCACGTACGTAGTTCTTCGTATTTCCGGAAAACCATGCTCCCGAATATAAATAAGAACTGTCGCTCTCAAACATTCGATCTTTCGTGAGTAAAAGGGGGGCAGAAAGATGCATCCATCGCTTAAAGAAGAATACATGCGCGAACGGCCCTTTGAGGTCGACATGAAGAAATTCGCGGAGGTCTTGATGTCGGATGCCTCGCTTCAGAAGTCCTTGAAGGACGCGATTGAAGGAGGCATCGATCGCAGCGGCTTTCGCGAGCTGTACATCAAACTCGCGGCCGGATACGGCTGTCACTTCACGGCTGATCAGCTGGAAGTGGCCATGCAGGAGCAGAAGCAGGGCAAGGACAAACTGCTGCCCAGCTTCGTGCAAAAGATGGTCGCGTTGCTTTAAAGGTTCGGTCGAAGGCGCAGCGGTCCGCCTACGTGAGCTCGCTGACCCGAACGCGCGGATTCAAGCCGCACATCAGTTCGTAGGCGAGGCGCTCGGATCTGCGCGCGACCTCGTCGATGGGTAGCTTGTCGCCCCACAGCTGGACCGGGGTGCCCGGGCCTGCGCCCGCGTGTCCGGTGATGTCGACGGCCAGCATGTCCATCGAGACGCGCCCGACGAGGTCCGCACGAACGCCTCCAACCCATACCGGCGTTCCATCTGGCGCGCTGCGCGGGTAGCCGTCGGCGTAGCCGCAGGCGACCACGCCGATCCGGCTCCTGCGCGATGCGGTCCAACGGCTGCCATAGCCGACGGACGCGCCGGCTTCGACCTCCCGCACTGCAATCAGGGCCGAGTCCAGATTCATCGCCGCGCGCAGTCCCAGTTCGCTCGCGACCGTGCACGCCGCGGGCGCCGCGCCATACAGCGCGATGCCCGGCCTGACCCATTGATCGCCCAGGTCCGGGTGCAGGAACAGAGCCGCTGAATTGCACAGGCTCGTCTGGCCGTCGAAATCCTGCCACAGGGCCTCGAAGCTGCGGCGCTGCGTCAGGACGTCGCAGGGACCCGCTGCGGTCCGATCCGCATTCGCCAGATGGCTCATCGCATCCAGGCGCTTGACCGCGGGGGCGGCCATCAGGCGCGCCCGCGCACGCGCGGCCTGTTCCGGTGCAAATCCTAGGCGATTCATGCCCGTATCCAACTTGAGGTAGACCGCCACCTTCAGGTCCCGCCGCAGCGACTCGACCATGACGATCTGCTCCTCACAGTGAATCACGCAACTCAGATCGTGCAGCGCGGCCTGCTCCAGTTCACTCGCTTCGAAGACACCCTCCAGAAGCAGGACAGGTTTGTGCCAGCCACACTCCCGTGCGCGCAAGGCCTCGTCGATTTCGAGCAGGGCCAGGCCGTCGGCGTCCGCGAACGCGCGCACGGCTCGTTCCAGGCCATGTCCATAGGCGTTCGCCTTGGCGACAGCCCAGATGCGCCGCGCCCCCGCGCGGACGCGGGCCACGGCGAGGTTATGCGCCATCGCGCTCGGATCAATGCGGACAATCAGCGGGCGTGGCACGTGCTCTCGAGTCTCCTGGCGGCCTGGCAAGAATACCGGCTCCGCCGCCCGGATCGGGACGGCCCTCGTGTTATAAACCGCGGCCTCCATTTCCCACGCCCTGCCGGCAGTCGTACTTGATCCCGACCTCCACCCCGATAGGGCCCACGGCGCGCGCCTTCTACTTCGTGATGGCGGCGCAGTTCTTCTCTTCGCTCGCCGACAATGCGCTGCTGATCGCCGCCATTTCCCTGCTCAGCGAAATGCACGCGCCGCAGTGGATGACGCCGATGCTCAAGCTTTTCTTCTTCATCTCCTATGTACTGCTGGCAGCGTTCGTCGGGGCCTTCGCCGATTCGATGCCCAAGTCGCGCGTCATGCTGATTACGAACGGCGTCAAGCTGGGCGGTGGCGTGCTGATGCTGGTCGGAACCCATCCCTTGCTGGCATATGCCGTGGTCGGCTTCGGCGCGGCGGCCTATTCGCCGGCCAAATACGGGATCGTCACCGAAATGCTGCCCGCCGAAGGACTGGTCGCGGCCAACGGATGGATGGAGGGCCTGACGGTGGCCTCGATCATCCTGGGCTTCCTGCTCGGCGGCGTTCTGGTTTCACCGACCGTCGGTGCGGCCCTGCTGGCGGTTGACGTTCCGTACATCGCCGCCGGCAACGTGAAGGTAGGCGAGGCGGCCATCGCAGTGATTTCCTCCATCTACGCGCTGGCCGCGCTGGTCAACCTGTGGATCCCCGATACCCGCGTCCGCTACGCACGGCAGGAACACACGCCCTGGCGCCTGTTAAGCGATTTCGGACAATGCATGGTGACGCTCTGGAAGGACCCCTTGGGACAGATATCGCTGTCGGTCACGACGCTCTTCTGGGGAGCGGGCGCCACCTTGCAGTTCATCGTCCTGCGATGGTCGCAGGACGTGCTGGGGCTGGATCTTTCTCACGGCGCACTCCTGCAGGCACTGACCGCGCTCGGCATCGCCGGGGGAGCGATGCTGGCCGCCGCGCGCGTGCCGCTGCGCCGGTCCTTGTCCGTGCTGCCCGTCGGCATCGCGATGGGCCTGTCGGTCGCGAGCCTGTCCTTGCTGGATTTCGGCGCCCTGACCGGCTCGGGCCTGACGATCGGCACCACGATGTTCTCCTGGGCACTGCTGGCGGCTGCTGTGATCATGGTAATGATCGGCGCCTTCGCGGGCTATTTCGTCGTGCCGATGAATGCACTCCTGCAGCACCGCGGTTACGTACTGCTGTCGGCCGGCCATTCGATCGCGGTACAGAATTTCAATGAGAACCTGGGAATTCTCGTGATGCTGGGGATCTATTCGACGCTGCTCGTGCTTCGATTTTCCCCCGCGAGCACGATGTTCCTGTTCGGCATTTCCGTTTCGGCCGCGATGGCCCTGGTGATGCTCAGGCACCGGTCCAACCAGCGCCGCTTCGACGCCGTGTCGCAGATCGGCCAGGCCCGTGGCACCCGGTCGGCGGTCGAGCCAGGGTCCTCGCCGCGCTGAACCGCGATCGAACGCCGGGGCTAACGCCTCATCCGGCCTGTTCGTAGACTTCCCGGGCCAGGCAAAGGTCGGCCCAGACCTTGGACTTGTCCGCCAGATTGCGCAGCAGGTAGGCCGGGTGATAGGTGACGATCACCCGAACGCAGTTTCCGGCCACGTCGATCCGGTGCGCTCTTCCGCGCAGGCTGGCGATGCTGGCATCGCTGCCCAGCAGGGCCTGCGCGGCGAACCGCCCCATCACGAGGATGACACGCGGCGACAAAAGCGCGATCTGCCGCCGCAGGAAAGGCTCGCAGTGCGCGACCTCTTCGGCTTGCGGATTCCGATTGCCAGGAGGGCGGCATTTCAGCACATTGGCGATATAGACCGCGGAGTCGCCCGAACCGCTACGGTCCAGGCCCGCCGCTGCCAGCATTCGATCGAGCAGGCGACCGGCCTGGCCGACGAAAGGCTCGCCGCGCGCGTCCTCTTCAGCCCCTGGAGCCTCGCCGATGATCATCCAGCGCGCGCATCGATCTCCGACGCCGAAGACGGTCTGAGTGCGGGTGTCGCACAGCGCGCAGGCCCGGCACTCCGATACCGAGTGCCGCAGGCCTTCCCAATCCAAAGCGGCGATTTGCGCGGCGCGATCCGCGGCTCCTGCCGGCGCGTGCGGCGGACGTTCCAAGGGGTCGGCAAGCGTGCGTTCACGCCAGATGGGGCCGAGCCCCAGATCGCGCCAGAGGCGGGCGCGCCGCGCGTCCAGCATCACAGGGGCACCCGCATTACCACGGCGTCTTCCCGCCCATGGGTGGCCGGGTAATAGGCCGGGCGCAGGCCAATCTTCTCAAACCCGTAACGGCGATAAAGGCTCAGCGCCCGCGCATTGCTGGGACGCACTTCGAGCAGCAGGCTGCGTGCGCCGAAGTCGCGCGCCTGTTGTGCCATCCATTCGAGCATGCGCCATCCGTATCCCTTGCGCTGATACGGTGCCGCCACGCTCAGGTTCAGCAAATGGGCCTCATCGACGGCGATCATGGCCACCGAATACGCGATGATCCGCCCGCGCCCATCGAGCATGGCCCAGGCCGTGTTGCCCGCGCGCAGCGCGTCCTCGAAATTGCCGCGCGTCCATGGATGGGGATAGACCTCGTTTTCAATGCCCATCACCTCGTCGAGCTTCAGGCTCGAAAGCGGCACAAAGCACTCCTCGGGCGCTTGAGCCAGCGCGCTCAATGCGGGTCTCCGGCCGCTGGGCCGCGCCGCTGCGCTACGGTCAGAGCAACCCGGTCACGCACGTACTCCGGCGTAGCGTCGCGCGGCGCCTGCTGCCGCCCATCGCGCAAATCAAGGCTCGCCAGTTCGGCGACCGAGCTCGCCTGCAGCCGCAGGTCCGGCAAGAGGGTCCGGCCCTGCAGCGGCGGCCACGCCGTTTCAAATGTCGACAAGGCATCGCCTGCGACGACGGCGGGGTCCCACCGGGCAAGAAGCCCGGGCAGCTGCCCCGGATCGGCCAGGCTTGGAGCGGCCAGCACCTGTAATTCGGGGCCCGATTCGAACACCGCCCAATAAATCTGCCCCATGCGCGCGTCGGTGGCGGCCATGAGGCGTCGTCCGGGTCCGCAAGCGGCCGCGTGGGACAAGGCGCGCAGGCTGTTCACCGCGACGACCGGCCGTCTGCAGCCGTAGGCGAGGCCCTGCGCGAGCGAACAGGCGACCCGCAAGCCCGTGAAGGCGCCCGGACCGCTCGCGAAGGCAAAGGCGTCGATCATCGCCAGTTCCAGGGCTTGCTGCGCGAGTAGCTCCTGGATCATCGCGAGCGCCTGCTCGGCATTGCGGTACGCCGCTGCCGAATGGCGCTGGGTGAGGCGACCGGCGTGCAAGAGCGCGACCGAGCAGTGCTCGGACGATGCTTCGATCGCAACGATGCTTGCAAGCTCGGATGCATTCACTTGAACCGGCGACGCGCCGACCCCGGCGTCACCGCGCTTTGCATTTTATTCGCAAGCTGCCGGCCGCAAGCCTAATCCCGACCCGCACGGCCTCTGCGTGATTCCCGGTGAGCATCCCGTATCGCTTCCCGCAAGCTGCGCCTTTCTTCCGGACTCAAGCGGGCGCCGCCCGGCCGACCCGGCCGTGCCTCCGGGCCCTCGGGGTGGCCACCCCAGCGTTCACGCAAGGCCTGGCGCTGGTCGGGAGAAAGGCGTTCGCGAATCGCCTGCCTCTGCCCGGGTGTCAGACGCCTCCAGATCGACGCCTGTTCTTCCGGAGTCAGTCGCTGCCACAGCTGGCGCCGCTGCTCTGGCGTCAGATGTGCCCAGATGTCTGCGCCGTCAGCGGCCCGAGGCGGCGCCTGCGGGCCGACGGTTTGAGCCGAACTGAGGGCGCAAGTCAGCAGCGCCATTGCGAAGGCGAGGAAGCGGGCGTTCATGAACGCGTTGCGGTTCGGCTCAAATCGTTCCGATCTTGTCATCCTCGGAGAAAACGCGCCAGCCACCGATGCAAAATCTCGCCCAGAGTCGCGTAAATTCTGTAACACTTTGTGCCCCGGAGCCGCTCTCCAGGGTTCGAGAGATACGATCGCTGCGGCCAGCGAGACCTCGATGTCCAAAGCTCTCGTCCATAAGATTCTCGTCGTCGACGACGACCAGCGACTGCGCGACCTGCTGCGCCGTTATCTGGCGGAAAACGGCTTTACCGTCTACACGGCCGATGGCGCGCCGGCCATGAACAAGCTCTGGCAGCGTGAACGCTTCGACCTGCTGATCCTGGACCTGATGATGCCGGGAGAGGACGGGCTGTCGGTTCTGCGTCGACTGCGCGGCGCCAACGATCCGACCCCGATCCTGGTTCTGACCGCCAAGGGCGAAGACGTCGACAGGATCGTCGGCCTTGAAATGGGGGCGGACGACTACCTGCCCAAACCGTTCAATCCGCGCGAATTGCTGGCGCGCATCAATGCGATCTTCCGCCGCAAGGTGCCTGCCGAAGCGCCTGGGGCTCCGGCACAGGAGGCTGCGAGCGTCATGTTCGGCGATTTCGTGCTCGACCTTGCCACGCGCAGCTTGACGCGGGGCGGCGAGCCGGTTTCCCTGACGACCGGCGAATTTGCGGTGCTCAAGGTATTCGCGCGCTTTCCCAGGGTCCCGCTGTCCAGGGAAAAGCTGATGGAAATGGCGCGCGGCCGCGAATACGAGGCCTTCGATCGCAGCCTCGACGTGCAGATTTCCCGCCTGCGAAAGCTGATCGAGCCCGATCCCTCCAAGCCGCGGTTCATACAGACCGTCTGGGGTCTGGGGTACGTCTTCATCCCGGACGAGTCGGCTTGACATTGCGCTCTCCGCCGCTTTTCTGGCGGACGTTTCTGCTGATACTGATGCTGATCGTGGCCAGCATGACCGCCTGGCTGCCCACGGTACGCGTTCTCGATCGGGAGCCACGCGCCAGGCAGATCGCGCAGCAGGTGGTCTCGATCGTCAACACGACGCGCAGCGCCCTTATCTTTTCCGATCCGAGCCGGCGTCGCGAGTTGCTGGCCGACCTGGCGGAAAACGAAGGAATCCGGGTCGTTCCTCTCGAGCCCGCCGATCAGGTCCAGCCCCTGCCGGACCAAGCCATCGTGGCGCTTATCACGCGCAATGTGCGCGCCAAGCTCGGTCCGGCGACTCGTCTGGCCGCCCAGGTCAATGGGGTGCCCGGCGTCTGGGTCAGCTTCACGATAGACGAGGACGCATACTGGGCGTTCATCGACCGCGACATCTTGGCAGGCGACGCCGGGCGCGCGTGGATTTCATGGGCGGCGCTGGCCACCCTTCTTTCGACCTTGATTGCGGCTGCGGTCGCCCGCGTCGTCAATCGCCCGCTGGCGGCACTTTCGAAATCGGCAGCGATCCTCGGAGCCGGAGGACAGCCATCGCCCCTGCCGGATGACGGCCCCGCCGAGATCCGGACCGTCAATCGCAACTTCAACCGCATGGTCGCAGATCTGGATCGGCTGGAGCGCGACCGGTCCATCCTGCTGGCGGGCATTTCGCACGACTTGCGCACGCCGCTGACGCGACTGCGCCTCGAACTGGAACTCAATGCCCTGTCCGATCCGATACGCGAGGCGATGACCGGCGACCTCGATCAGATGGAGTCGATCGTCCGGCAGTTCCTGGACTACGCGCGCCCGATGACGGCAGCGCCGACCGATCCGGTCGATCTATCCGCCCTTGCGAGGGAAGCCGTGGCTCGCAGCCGAGTCGCTTCCGATCCGCGCTGCCGACTGAGCTTGCATATCGAGCCCGGCGTCCACGTCCTCGGTCATTCGACCGAGCTCGCGCGAGCCCTGGACAACCTGATCTCGAACGCGCTGCGCTACGGGCGCGGCTCGGATGGGCTGTTGCAGCTGTCTGTCCTCGGGCGCCGCGAAGGGGACGAGGCGGTCCTGGAGGTGGGCGATCGTGGCCCGGGAATCGCGCCGGACGAGGTCGATCGGCTGTTACGGCCTTTTGAACGCGGCGAAGCCGCGCGAACCGGCGCCGCGGGCGCCGGACTGGGCCTTGCGATCGTCGATCGGATCGCCCGAATTCATCGTGGTCGGCTCCAGCTTGGACCGGCGCCAGGCGGCGGACTGATCGCCCAGTTGCGGCTGCCCGGTTGGGGTACTGCCGCATCTGCGGCTCAAAGCCGGGCGCAGTAAGCGCGGACGATGCGCGCCCACGAGCGAGCGGCGGGACTCAGAGCGAGGTCTTGTTCTGCGGCATCTGCAAAGTGCGCCGCGCCTTTTCCGCCTGTTCCAGCGCATGGGCTGCATCCGGCGGCATGTAGTTCTCGTCGTGCTTAGCCAGCACTTCGCTGGCCACGAAGACCCCGTCCGGCGAGATCCGACCCTGCGCGACGACGCCTTTTCCCTCGCGGAAAAGGTCCGGCAGGATCCCGTCGTAGGCCACGGTGATCGTCTGAGCGGTGTCGGTAAGGCGGAAGCTCACTCGTATGCCGTCGCGGTGCAGGCTGCCCGCCTCGACCAGGCCGCCGACCCGAAACAGGCGATCCACCGGCGCCTTCCTGGCAACGATATCCGACGGCGTATAGAAGAAAACGAGGTTCTGCCGGAATGCAGACAGCACCAGGGCCGTCGCGACCCCGACGAGCGCGACTCCGGCGATGATAAGCGCCGCGCGCCGATGCCGTGGCTTCATTGGTCGGACTCCCCGGAATCGACACGGACGCGCATGCGCTCCAAGGCGCGCCGCGCGCGGCTTCTCACAAGGAAAATCTCGACCGCAAAGACGACCGCGGTCATCCCATAGGCGCTCCAGACGAACGAGCCTGAACCGCCCATCGCCCAGAACTGCTGCCAGCTTTCCCAGTGCATCAATCGTTCCTTGCTGCGGCCTGTGCCCAGGCCGCACGCCGCTCGCGCTCCAGCAGGATCGCGCGGGCACGCGCCAGGGATACCGCAATGCTGTACATCCAGAAGGAAAACATCATCACGAACATTGCCTCGAGCATGGTCGTTGCCATGCTCGGCGCCCGCGTCAGACTGATAGACGCGCCCTGATGCAGCGAGTTCCACCATTGCACGGAGAAATAGATGACCGGCAGGTTCACCAGGCCGACCAGAGCCAGCACGCCCGCCGCCCGATCCGCGCGGCGCGGATCGTCGATGGCGCCGTGCAGCGCCATGAAACCCATGTAAAGGAACAGCAGGATCAGCGTCGATGTCATGCGGGCGTCCCAGGCCCAATAGGCTCCCCAGGCCGGACGCCCCCAAAATGCGCCCGTCCACAGGGCAATGAAAGCCATCAGCGCCCCGGTGGGCGCCATTGCGCAAGCCCACATGGATGACATGCGCGTATTAAAGGCCATGCCGACGCCGGCCCAGAACGCCATCACGGCGTAGATAAACATCGCCATCCAGGCCGCCGGGACGTGAATGAAGATGATGCGGTAGACCTCACCCTGTTGAAAGTCGCTGGGTGCCACGAAAAACCCCAGATAAAGGCCCGCCGCCGCCAAAATGGCGGCCAGGGCAGAAAACCAGGGTATGAGGCGCCCGGCCAGCCGATAGAACTCGGGCGGCGACGAAAACCGATGGACGCCGAAATGGGACCGCGGAGCGGATTCGATCTGCACGTGGGCGCATTATTCCAAATTATTCGAGGGACACCCGCAGGGCCGCCCCGATCGCCCAGGGCGCCAGGGCGGCGGCCGCCAGCGACAGTCCCGCCAGCAGCATAAGGTGCGATTGGGGCGACAAGCCCTCCGCGACCGCTTCCGGCGCTCCAGCGCCGAAAATCAGTATCGGCACGTACAGCGGCAAGACCAGCAGCGTGACCAGGACACCGCCGCCACGCAAACCAAGGGTCAGCGCTGCACCAACCGCGCCGATCAGGCTCAGGCAGGGCGTGCCAAGCAGAAGCGAAGCGACCAGGGTCGCCCCGGCCTGTGGGCTCAGGTCGAACATCATCGCCAGGATGGCCGAAATCAACGTGATCGGCGCACCCGTCATCAGCCAGTGCGCGGCGCTCTTACCAAGTACCGCCAGCGCCAGCGGTTCCCCCGACAGCAGGATCTGCTCGAGGGTTCCATCCAGAAAATCGAGCGAAAAAAGGCGCCCGAGCGACAGGATAGCCGACAGCAGCGCGGCAACCCAGACCACTCCCGGCGCGATCATCCGTAAGGTTGCTTTGTCGGGTCCGACCCCGAGCGGCACCATTGTGACGACGATGATGAAGAACAAAAGGACGTTGATCAAATCCGCGCGCTGCCTCATTCCCAGCAGCAGATCACGGCGAATGACGGCGAGCACGATTCCGATCACTGCGTCCCCGCGTTGGCCAGGTCGAGCTGAACCGCGTCGACAGGCGCCTGCCACGCCTGGTGCGTCGTCAGCACCACGGCCCCACCCGCACGCAAGTGCTGCGCGATCATGCCGTCAAGCGCCTGTACGCCTTGCCGGTCCAGGGCATTGAAAGGCTCATCGAGTATCCACAATCCCGCCTCGCCGTGCTCCTTCGGCAAGCCCAGGCGGGCCAGCGCGACACGGCGCTTCTGGCCCTGCGACATCTGTCCAGCCGGCACCTGAGCCAGTCGATCGATCGCAAGGCATGCGAGCGCCTCGCGGATCGCGCCGGGCCCCGGACTCAGCCCCGCCATCGCAGCCCAGACCTTGAGGTTTTCGAACGCCGTCAGGTCGTCCTTGACGCCGTTCAGGTGGCCTACATACTTCAACTGGGCCCCGAACTCGTCGCGAACCCGGGTGATGGGGCTGCCCAGCCACCGCACTTCGCCGGACACCGGCTTGAGCAGACCACAGAGGATGCGCAGCAGGCTGGTCTTGCCGGCTCCGTTGGCACCAATGACGTGCAGGCATTCGCCCGCGGCAAGGCGAAAGCTCAGGCGGTCAAAAAGCACGCGCTCGGAGCGTTCGCATTGCAACTCGATGGCCTCAAGCACGATAGCGCGCCGGATCCGAGCTCATGCCGCAACCAGAAGCGCCACCGCGCTGGCGGCGATGGCCTCGCCGCGGCCGACAAAGCCGAGCCGTTCGCTGGTCTTTCCCTTCACATTGACCTGGGCCGGGTCGATCTGCAGCAGACCGGCGACGCACTGGCGCATGGCCTCGGCGTACGGAGCGATCCTGGGCCTTTCGGCCATGATCGTGCAATCGAGGTTCACCACACGCCACCCCCGCGCGATCACGGATTGCATCGCATTCGCGAGCAGGGCTCGGCTGTCCGCTCCCAGGTAGGCCGGGTCCGTATCCGGGAACATCGTTCCTATGTCTCCCAGACCTGCGGCGCCCAGCACGGCATCGGTGATCGCATGCAGCAGGACATCGGCATCGGAGTGGCCCAGCAGGCCCCGATCGAATTCGATCGGGACACCACCAAGCATCAGGCGCCGCCCCGGCACGAGCGCGTGAACGTCGAAGCCCTGACCGATGCGCATGCGCTCTACCATCGTCCCTGCGCCCTCAAGAGAGTTTCCGCCAGCAGCCAGTCCGCCGGGACCGTGACCTTAGGATTTGTACCCGTCGCCTCGACGATGCGGGGATTCAAACCGCTGAGCTCGACCGCGCTCGACTCATCCGTGATGCCCTCGAGATCGCCGGCGTTTTCGAGCGCGTTCAGCAGGATACCCAATGGAAAAAGCTGCGGGGTAAGCGCACGCCAGAGCCCCGCTCGCGGCGCGGTTCCCGCCACCTGGCCCTGCTCGACGCGCTTGAGCGTGTCCGCGACTGCGCAGGCGAGCAGGCCCCCGCACTCCAGGTGCCCGGCCTGATCTAGCAGGGCCGTCAGATCGGCGGCGTCCAGGCAGGGACGCGCCGCATCATGCACCAGAACACGGTCGGTCGGATGGGACTCGCCGGCGAGCAGTCGCAGGCCATTTAGCACGCTGTGGGCACGTGACGATCCTCCGACCTGCGCAAGTGCCGCCCCGGGCGGCAGCCGCAGCTGAGGAACCGGCTCGCCAGGCGCAAGCACGACCAGCACGCGCGCGACGCGAGGGTCCGACATCAGGGCGTCGACCGCATGCTCCAGCAGGGTCTTGCTGCCCAGCTTGAGGAACTGTTTGGGCGCGTCCGCGGACATGCGCAGGCCGCGCCCGGCCGCCGGAATCAGTCCGAAGTATCGAGGGTTCAAGGCAGTCCGGTTTGCTCGTTCGATCCCCGAGGGGCGATCCGGGGGCGGGCCGTATAATAGGCGCCCGCACAGACGAGCGGAGAGTCAGAGTCAGGGCGCTTTGCCCTGGTCGTGCTGCCGGACCCGCGCCTGGCGCGGCTCGCTCGCCGGCCGCCGGCGCAACCAGAATCGCCGCGCGCCGATCTGTCTCGGCCAGGTGCTGTCGGTACGGATCGACCCGAAAACCGAACGGGGCCCGTGCCGCGAGAAGTGCCTTCCGATCGACGAAACCCCGCCAGCGGTGAATGAGCGCCACCTGATTTCCCCGGATGCCTTCCTGCCACCGGCCCTCGAGGCGGGACGGCGCGTTGCGCTCGGACGTCCGGCCGGTTCCGCCGACTCCCTGCTGCTGGCTCGATGGGCGCAACGGACAAAGGCGCTGGGCCAGCTGACGGTGGTCATCTGCGCCGACGCGCTGGACGTGCAACGCCTGGCCGAAGAGCTCGTGTATTTCGAGCCCGAGCTGTCGGTGCGGGTCTTCCCGGACTGGGAGACCCTTCCCTACGACATTCTGTCTCCCCACCCGGATCTGATCTCCGAGCGCGTGGACAACCTGTATCGATTGATGTCACGCGGACAGTCCGTCGACGATGCGCACATCGACGTGCTGCTGACGGCAGCCAGCACCGCCCTGCAGCGCCTGGTGCCGCCCTCCTTCATCGCGGCGCGCTCGTTCGCGCTTCGCCAGGGACAGCGCATCGACGTCGAGCAGCTGCGTTCACAGTTGGCGCTGGCCGGTTATCACAGCGTTTCGCAAGTGGTCGGCCCCGGCGAGTTTTCGTCGCGCGGCGGGCTGATCGACTTCTTCCCGACAGGCCAGAACCTGCCCCTGCGGATGGATCTGATCGACGACACGATCGAATCGATACGGGCGTTCGACCCCGACAGCCAGCGCAGCGTCTACCCGATTCCCCAGATCCGCCTGCTGCCGGGGCGGGAGTTTCCGTTCGAGGAGGCCGCGCGAACGGCCTTCCGCGGGCGCTGGCGTGAGGCCTTCGAGGGCGATCCAAGCCGCGCGCCGACCTATCGCGACGTCGGCAACGGCATCGCCGGGCCCGGCATCGAGTATTACCTGCCGCTTTTCTTCGAACAGACCGCGCGCCTTTCCGACTACCTTCCAGCCGACGCGCGCATCGTCCTGCACGGAACGGTCGAGGCCGCCGCGCGCCGCTTCTGGAACGAGACCAACGAGCGTTACGCCTTTCTCTCGCGCGACACGCAGCGTCCCTGCCTGCCGCCGGGCCAGTTGTACCTCGATGCCGAGGAGCTGTTTACGGGGCTAAAGCCCTTCGCCCGCCTGGCGATCGGCGAAGACCCCCACGCGGACTTCGCGCCTCTGCCGTCCCTGGCGGTGGATCGCAAGAGCGCTGACCCGATCGAGCGGCTGCGCCAGTGGTGCGCGCAGTTCGATGGACGCGTTCTGCTGCTCGCGGATTCGGCGGGAAGACGCGAGACGATGGCACAGCTGCTTTCAGACGCCGCGCTGGCCTTCGTCGAGTGCGAGAGCTACGCGCAGTTCCTCGCGGCGCCAGCGCGGCTGACGCTCGGTTCCGGTTCAGTGCACCAGGGATTTGCCTGTCTCACCGCGGGCTTGGCGGTCGTGACCGAAGCCGAGCTGTACGCGGCCAGTCCGCGCCGTCAGCGGCGGGCCCTGCGCGACCGTTCGACCAATGTCGATGCGATGGTGCGGGACCTTGCGGAACTGCGCCCGGGCGATCCGGTCGTGCACATCGAACACGGCATCGGGCGCTACCTGGGTCTCGAAGCCCTGGACCTGGGGGACGGCCCGACCGAATTCCTTCATCTTCAGTACGCCAATGACACCAAGCTGTACGTTCCGGTAGCGCAGCTGCATCTGATCGGCCGATACAGCGGCGCCGATCCGGAGTCGGCGCCGTTGCATACCCTGGGCGCGGGCGAATGGGAACGCGCCCGCCGTAAAGCAGCGCGCCAGGTCAGGGATACGGCCGCGGAACTGCTTAATCTGTATGCGACCCGCGCCTTGCGCAAGGGACACGCCTTCGAATACTCCGAACGCGACTATCAGGCCTTCGCCGAGGGCTTCGGCTTCGAGGAGACGCCGGACCAGCGCGAGGCCATCGCCGCCGTCCTGAAGGACATGCGCGCGGGTTTCCCGATGGACCGACTGGTCTGCGGCGACGTCGGGTTCGGCAAGACGGAGGTCGCCCTGCGCGCGGCCTTTGCGGCCGTCGCCGGCAACCGCCAGGTCGCCGTGCTGTGCCCGACCACGCTGCTCGCCGAGCAGCATGCCCAGACCTTTCGCGACCGCTTCTCGCAATGGCCGGTGAACATCGGCGAGCTGTCGCGCTTCCGCTCTGCCCGCGAAACCCAGCAGATCCTCGAAGGACTGGCGACGGGTCAGATCGACATCGCCGTCGGGACGCACAAGCTGCTCTCGCCGGACATCCGCTTTGCGCGCCTCGGCCTGGTCATCATCGACGAGGAGCACCGATTCGGCGTTCGCCAGAAGGAAAGGCTCAAGTCGCTGCGGGCGGAGGTCGACGTGCTGACCCTGACCGCCACTCCGATACCGCGCACGCTGGCCCTGTCCCTGGAGGGTATCCGGGACTTCTCGGTGATTGCAACGGCACCGCAGCGCCGGCTCGCGATCAAGACTTTCGTATGCCCCGAAAGCGGCGGATTGATCCGCGAAGCCTGCCTGCGCGAACTCAAGCGCGGCGGGCAGATCTATTTCCTGCACAACGCGGTCGAGACGATCCAGCACCGGCGCGATCGCCTGGCCGAGCTCGTCCCCGAGGCCCGCATCCGGATCGCGCACGGCCAGATGCCGGAGCGGGACCTGGAGCACGTGATGCGGGACTTCTACCAGCAGCGATTCAACCTTCTCTTGTGCACGACGATCGTCGAGACCGGAATCGACGTTCCGACGGCTAACACGATCCTCATCCACCGGGCCGACCGATTCGGCCTCGCGCAGCTGCATCAGCTGCGCGGACGTGTGGGCCGTTCGCATCACCAGGCCTATGCCTACCTGATGGTGCACTCCGAGGACAGTCTGACGCGCAATGCCGAAAAGCGGCTCGAAGCGATCCAGAATCTCGAAGAGCTGGGCAGCGGCTTTTTCCTGGCGATGCATGACCTGGAGATCCGGGGGGCCGGCGAAGTGCTCGGCGAATCGCAGTCCGGCAATCTGCAGGAGATCGGCTTCGACCTGTACACCCAGATGCTCAATGCCGCGGTTAGGGCCCTGCGTTCGGGCCGCGAACCGGACCTGCTGCTGCCGCTGGCGGCGGTCACCGAGATCAACCTGCACACGCCGGCCCTGCTTCCGTCGGACTACGTGGCCGACGTACACCAGCGACTCTCGCTCTACAAGAAGCTCGCCTCCTGCCAGGACGAGGCCGGCCTGGACGAGCTTCGCGAGGAGCTCGTCGACCGGTTCGGCAAGCTTCCCGCCTCGGCCCGCGCGCTGATCGAAACGCACCGGCTCCGACTGCGGGCCGCCGCTCTCGGAATCCGCAAGATCGACGCCTCGGCAGAAGCCATCGCCTTTCAGTTCGGCGCCGACACTCCGGTCGACCCGGCCCACGTGATCCGACTGATCCAGGCCGACAAGCGCCTGCGTCTGATCGGCCCGGACCGGCTCAGGATGAGCGTCGCGGTGGCCCAGATCGAGCCGCGACTGCAGGAAATTCACCGTCTGTTGCGGGAGCTGGGCTGATGGCCCTAAGCCGCGACCGCGACGGCAACTTCGCGCGACGGCGCGCGTGTTCGGACCCGGTCGTACAGGCACCGACGCACGGGCCACAGGTCGTCGACGCGTTTCGCTTCGCCACTGCGCACGCCCGGATCGTGAGCCCTACGGGCTCGGCGTGGCAGGCCACCGGCCGGCGGCATCGCGCCGCGCGCCTCAGGATGCGGGACGCTCGAAGATCGCCGCGATGCCCTGGCCGCCGCCGATGCACATCGTCACCAGGGCGTAACGCCCCGCGACCCGCTGCAGCTCGTAGAGCGCCTTGATCGTGATGATGGCCCCGGTTGCGCCGATCGGGTGACCGAGGGAGATTCCGCTGCCGTTCGGGTTGACGCGCGCCGGATCGGCTCCGAGTTCCTGGACCACCGCGCAGGCCTGCGCGGCAAACGCCTCATTGGATTCGATCACGTCGATCTGCTCGAGCTTCAATCCGGCCTTCTCCAAGGCCAGGCGCGAGGCCGGCACCGGGCCGATGCCCATGATCTTCGGGTCGACACCTGCGTGCGCGTAGGCCACCAGGCGCGCCAGCGGGACGAGTCCGCGACTCTGGGCGGCCCCTCGCTCCATCAGCACGACCGCCGCCGCGCCATCGTTGATACCCGAGGAATTGCCGGCGGTGACGGTTCCTCCGTCCTTGAGGAAAACCGGCTTGAGTTTTGAAAGGTCCGCGGCAAGGATGTCGCGGCGCACATGCTCGTCGGTGTCGAACGCGACGGTGCCCTTCTTGCCGCGCACCTCGATCGGAACGATCTGCGCCTTGAAGCGGCCTTCGTCGATTGCGCGGGCCGCCCGGTGATGACTTTCCAGGGCGAGCGCATCCTGCTGCTCGCGGCTGATGCCGAAGCGGGCGGCGACGTTCTCGGCGGTCACGCCCATGTGGATCGCATGAAACGGATCATGCAAGGCCGCCACCATCATGTCGATGATCTTGGCATCGCCCATGCGCTGGCCCCAGCGCGCAGCAGGCATCGCATAAGGGGCGCGGGACATGCATTCGGCACCACCCCCGACGGTGATTTGCGCGTCGCCGAGCATGATCGACTGCGCTGCTGAGACGATCGCCTGCAGGCCACTGCCGCACAGCCGATTGACGGTCAGGCAGGGCGTGTGCTCGTCGATGCCCCCGTCCAGGGCTGCGACTCGGGCCAGGTACATGTCACGCGGTTCCGTGTGCACGACGTTTCCCATCACGACATGGCCGATCTCGGCGCCCGAGACCCGCGAGCGCGCCAGCGCTTCGCGCACGACCGCGGCACCCAGTTGCGACGGGCTGCAGTCCTTCAGACCACCGCCGAAAGCGCCGACCGCCGTCCTGGCGCCGGCCACGATCACGACTTCCTTCATGCGAGCCCTCCTTTGGCGGGTTCCTGCAAGCCCCCGGGATTCAGACATTCGGCGAACAGGTCGTGTTCGTCGGAACCTACGATACGTGCATCGTAAAAGCTTCCAGGCTTGAGCGAAATGCCGGCCGCCAGATGAACGACGCCGTCTATTTCGGGCGCCTCGGATGCGGTGCGGCCGATACCCCCGTCCGGAGTCGATGAATCCACCAGGACGCGATCGACGGCGCCGACCCGCGCCGCGAGCCGCCTGGCCGAGATGCCTGCCTGCACCTGCATGAGCCGCGCCCTTCGCGATTCCCGCACATCCTCCGGCACCGGATCGGGCAGGCCGTTCGCCTCGGCACCCTGAACCGGAGAATAGGCAAAGCAGCCGACTCGATCGAGCTGCGCTTCCTGCAGGAAACAGATCAGGTCTTCGAACTCGGCCTCGGTCTCGCCCGGGAACCCGGCGATGAAGGTACTTCGGATCGCAAGGCCGGGACAGCTGCGGCGCCAGGCGCGTATGCGCTCGATCGTACGTTCGACCTTGGCCGGCCGCCGCATCAGCCCCAGGATCCTCGGATGGGCGTGCTGCAGCGGCACATCCACGTAAGGAAGGACGCAAGCCGAGGCCATCAGATCGATAAGCTCGTCCACGTGGGGGTAGGGATAAAGGTAATGCAGACGGACCCAGGCACCCAGGCGCCCGAGTTCCAGCGCCAGCTCCTTGATCCTCGTCTTGACCGGCCGCCCGTCGACGAAATCGATGCGCGAACGCAGATCCACACCGTAGGCCCCGGTGTCCTGGGACACGACCAGAAGCTCCCGCACACCGGCTTCGATCAGCTGCCCGGCCTCGCGAACGACCTCGCCGATTGGACGCGACGCCAGTTTGCCTCGCATCGACGGGATCACGCAGAACGTGCAACTCTGGTTGCAGCCCTCCGCGATCTTCAGATAGGCATAGTGACGCGGCGTCAGCTTCAACCCGCCGGGCGGAAGCAGGTCGAAAAACGGCTCATGGGGACGGGGCAGATGTTCGTGGACTGCGCCAAGCACCTGCTCGGTCTGTTGCGGACCGGTGACCGCCAGTACCGCCGGATGCAGACGCTTGACCAGGCTCTGGCCTTCGCCATCGGCCCGGGCCCCGAGGCACCCGGTCACGATGACTTTGCCGTTCTCGGAAAGGGCCTCGCCGATGGCCTGCAGCGATTCTTCGACGGCCGCATCGATGAACCCACAGGTATTGACGATAACGAGGTCGGCCTCGGCGTAGCTTGGGCTGACCGCGTAGCCCTCGGCCCGCAGGCGGCTCAGGATCCGTTCCGAGTCGACCAGGGCCTTGGGGCAACCGAGCGAGACAAAGCCGACCGATGGCGGCTGGCGGGAACGTCCCCGGGGCGTCGTCCGGCCTTGCGCAGAGCGCGTCGGCCGGGCCGGGCGCGCGCTCACCCGCTCTTCTTGTCGGTCGGCGTTCCAAACGGAAACGTCGAGAACATCGACCGCGTCTGGTTCTGCATGTTTTCCTGCATCTGGACGAACAGGTTCTTGCTCTGCTCGATGTAATTCGACATCATCGACTGGATCATCGGTGCCTGCATGTTGACGAATTGCGTCCAGGCTTCGGGGCCGATCTTATTGGTGTCGTAGAACGCCCGGCTCTGCTCCTGCAGCTTGCGCTGAATGTCGATGAAGGCCTGGAT
>Ga0213853_11574212_pt1 | contig 18827 bp, 17 predicted proteins | sample ABR_2016_MetaT_FD_164456 | JGI IMG/M metagenome (GOLD analysis project Ga0213853, IMG submission 164456) | Metatranscriptome of freshwater sediment microbial communities from post-fracked creek in Pennsylvania, United States - ABR_2016... | ecosystem: Environmental > Aquatic > Freshwater >...
CCGCACCATCCGGACCGCGCGAGACCGCACCTCAGACGAGAACTTGTTCGAGGTCTTCTTCTTCGTTTCCATAGCCCCATCCTCTCAAGAGTTGGGGCCTCCGGCAAACCCGGGGCGGTTCACATCGCCGCAGGCTTGCCCTCGCCCGACGACCTCTCGGGCCGCATCGTCGATGCCCTCTGGAAGGCGGGCTTCTTTAGGCTTCGCGGCGTCCTGGTCGGCACCTTGGCCTTCCAAACCTATGCGGGCCCCCTGGGGGTCAAGCTAGCGGGTCGCCCGTTGCAGACGCAGGATGCGGATTTCGCGCAGTTCTGGGGCATCTCGGAGAATATCGGCGACAGCACCCCGCCGATGATGGAAGTGCTGCGGGGCGTCGATCCGACATTCAATTCCTTATCCAACATCAGCGATCCCTTTGTCTTCACCGCATACCGCAACGCCGCCCGCTACCGCGTGGATTTTCTCACTCCCAATCGCGGCTCCGATGACCATCAGAGCCGGCCGGCGCGAATGAAGGCTCTGGGCGGGGCGAGCGCGCAACCCCTGCGCCATCTCGATTTTCTCATACACGAGCCCGAGCGATCCGTATTGTTGACCAAGGGCGGCGTGCCCGTCACCATCCCGCGCGCCGAGCGTTTTGCTGTCCATAAGCTGATCGTTGCGGTGGAGCGGCGAGACCAGGCCAAGTCGGCCAAGGACATCCTTCAGGCGGCGACGTTGATCGGCGCGCTTGCGATCCGGCGGCCCCTCGAGCTGGCAGAGGCGTGGAAGATCGCTTGGGGTGGCGGCCCTCAATGGAAGGAAAAACTGGAAGCAGGCCGGGAGCGTCTCCCCGAGACAGCGCGGACAGCGCTTGCCAACGTCGTGGCGCGAGCGGCGGCGAGCAGCCGGCGGAGGAGGAAGCAAACAGCCCTCTAAACCAGCAACCCCTCCGCTTCCGCCTCGCCCAGCGCCGTTGGCCATTCGCAGCCTTGCGCGATTTTCACGGGGCGGCCCTCGGTCGCGGCTTCGAGGATGCCGGCCATGATCGCGAGCACATGCAGGGCGACATCGCCGTTGGCGCGATGCCGGCGGTTTTCTGTGATCGCGCGCGCCATTTCGGCGAGGCCGAGGCCGCGATAATTGGCGTGGACGGGCTTGTCGCTGGGCCAGTTGGGCTGGCCGAACCGCTGCTGTTCTGTCCCGATGGCCGTCCATTCGCCGCGCCGGGTGGATTTCTCGATGGCGCCGCCGAACCAGTTGGGATCGGGCACGCGCATCGAGCCGGTCTCGCCGTAAAGTTCGATTGGCGGCACGGAATTGTTCCACACGTCCCAGCTCGCCAGAAACGTGATTTGCGCGCCGGACTCAAATTGCAGCAGCGCCTGCGCGCTGGTCAGCGTCTCGACCTTGATCGATTGACCCAGCAGCGGCGAATTTGGCGCCGAAATCACGCGAGTCTTGAAGCCGATCTGGCCAAGCGCGACGATGCTGGCGACGGGGCCGAGCAATGTCACCAGCGTCGTCAGATAGTAAGGCCCCATGTCGAACACCGGTCCGCCGCCCGGACGAAAGAAAAATCCCGGATTGGGGTGCCAGTGCTCCATGCCGTGGCCCATGATCGAGGCGACGCCGAGCAGGGGCCGGCCAATCGCGTCAGCGTCGATCAGCCGGCGCGCCTCCTGGGTGCTGGCGCCCAGCACCGTGTCGGGCGCGCAGCCGACGCGCAGACCGCGCGCCCGCGCCGTCTCGATCAGGCGGGCGCCATCGGCCACGTTGGTCGCCAGCGGTTTCTCGCCATAGACGTGCTTGCCGGCTTCCAGCGCCGCCTGCGAGATTTCGGCATGCGCCTCCGGGATCGTCAGGTTAAGCACGATGTCGACTTCGTCGCTGCCAAACAATTCCTTCGGGGTCATCGCCTTGATCGCGTAGCGCGAAGCCTGTCGCTTTGCGGCCTCATTGTTGATGTCGGCGCAGGCGGTAAATGTGATGTCGCGGAACAGCGCGGCGTTGAGGAGATAGATGTCCGAAATATTGCCGCAGCCGACGAGGCCGATCCGCATGGTCATCGCTTGTCTCCCGCAGCGAAGCCGCGCATCGCCGCCGCGCTGACACGGGCGAAGCGTTCAAAATCATTCGGATTGTCGTGCTCGGCGATCATGATCTCGGCGCCTGACGCGACGCAGCGCGGCCACAGCTGCGCCCAGGACACCACGCCCGCGCCGACGTCGGCCCAGCCATCCTCGTCGAGATTCTGGCCGGCGGGCGCGATATCCTTGACATGCACGAGCGGCATGCGGCCGGCATAGCGCGCGATCCACGGCTTTGGATCGACCTTGGCGCGCGCGATCCAGGCGATGTCGGCCTCCCAAAGCACGTGCTGGCCAAGAATGTGTTCGATCGGCATTGAGCCGTCGGGCAGCGCGATGAATTCGAAATCGTGATTGTGCCAGGCGAACCGGCGGCGCTTGGCGGCGAACCAGGCGTTGATCCGGATGAGCCGCTCGCCAAGTTCGGCCCAGCCCGCGACATCGCCCGGTCGCTCAGCCGGAAGCAGGTAAGGCGCGACGATTGTTTCGATGCCCAGGATGTCGGCGATCTCGATCACCTTGTCAGGATGTTCCTCGGCCATCGAAAGGCTGAAATGTCCGCTGCGCGCCGTCAGCCCGTGCTTGTCGAGCAATCGCCGCGTCTCCGGCGCATTGTCATAGAACGGGCCGAACGTTTCGACATTGTCGAATCCGGCCTTGGCCGTCGCGGCAAGCTGCGATTCGACGGGCGGGAATTTGCGGGCGGAGTAAATTTGCATCGACAATGGGTGCGTGAGCGTCATGGATTGGCCCTTGGTTGGAGTCGAATAATCTCGCGGCATCGCCTCACAGCCGCTCGCCCGAGGTCGCGTCGAACACGGAAGCGCGGGCTGCATCGAACCAGAATGCGATTTCGTCGCCGACCTTGACTGTGCTGTCGCCGTCGGCGCGGATCGTCATGGATTTGCCGGCGAAGGTTGTCCACAAAATTGTTTCGGCGCCCATAGGCTCGACGATGGAAACAATTCCGCGCGCGCCATGCGCGCCGGCGGGCGCATCGCCGAGGTCGATATGTTCGGGCCGCACGCCGAGCGTGACGCGCGTTCCCTCTGCCGGCGGGCGGGCGAACGGATAGCGCGACATATCGACAGAGCCGCCGTCATAGTCGCAGGCGACGCCTTGCGAGCCGCGCAGCGCGCCGGAAATGAAATTCATTCCGGGCGAGCCGATAAAGCCGGCGACGAACAGGTTGGCGGGAAAGTGGTAGATATCGTGCGGCGAAGCGAGTTGCTGGATGACGCCGCTCTTCATCACCGCGATGCGGTCGGCGAGCGTCAACGCTTCGATCTGGTCATGGGTGACATAGATCATCGTGTTGCCGATATCCTGATGCAGCTTCTTGATTTCGACGCGCAATTCGTTGCGCAATTTGGCGTCGAGGTTGGACAGCGGCTCGTCGAACAGGAACACGCCGACATTGCGCACCAGCGCCCGCCCGATCGCCACGCGCTGGCGCTGGCCGCCCGAGAGTTCCGAGGGCTTGCGCTTCAGCAACGGATCGAGCTGCAAGAGCTTTGACGCCTTGGCGACACGCGCCGCGATCTCGTCCTTGGGCGTCCCGGCGATGCGCAGGCCGAACGACAGGTTCTGTTCGACGCTCATGCGCGGGTAGAGCGAATAGGACTGGAACACCATGCCGATGCCGCGATCCTTCGGCTCCGCCCAGGTCACGTTCTTGCTATCGATCCATACCTGCCCCTGCTTGATGTCGATGAGGCCGGCGATGGCGTTGAGCAGGGTCGATTTGCCGCAGCCCGATGGGCCGAGCAGCACAATGAATTCGCCTTCAGTGATTTCCAGCGACAGATTGTTGATGACGCTGACGTCGCCGAAACCGATCGCAAGATCGCGTACTGAAACCGCGCCCATGACTCAGCCCTTCACCGCGCCGGCGGCGATGCCGCGCACGAACCAGCGCCCGGAGACGAGATATACCGTCAGCGGCACCAGCGCGGTCAGCACGGTCGCGGCCATGTTGACGTTGTATTCGACTTCGCCCTGCGTCGAATTGACGATGTTGTTGAGCAGCACTGTCATTGGTTGATTGGTGCGGCCGGCGAAGGTCAGGCCGAGGATGAAGTCGTTCCAGATGCCGGTGACTTGCAAGATCGCCGCCACGATGATGATTGGCGTCGACATCGGCAGGATGACATGGCGGAAAATGCCGACGAAGCCCGCGCCGTCGACGCGAGCGGCATTGAACAATTCGACCGGCAGCGATGAATAGTAATTGCGAAACAGCAGCGTCATCAACGGCAGGCCAAAGATGACGTGAATGACGACGATGCCGGAGATCGAACTGTAGAGGCCGATCATCGAGAAAATGCGCACCAGCGGATAGAGGAACACCTGGTAGGGGATGAAGGCGCCAACCAGCAGCACCGCGAACAGCGCATTGGCACCGCGCACGCGCCAGAATGACATCGCATAGCCGGTCAGCGCGCCGACGAAGATCGAGACGATGACGGAGGGGACGAGGATGCGCACAGAATTCCAGAAGCCGACGCTGATGCCGTTGCAGGCAAGGCCGGTGCAGGCGCTCGACCAGGCCTTGAACCACGCGGCGAGCGTCGGGTTGGCCGGCAGCGAGAGGATATGGCCGAGGCGGATCTCGTCCATCGTCTTGAACGAGGTCATCATCATGACCCATAGCGGGATCAGGAAAAACGCTGCGGAAATCGCCAGGAAGGCATAGACGCCGAGCCGCGCGACACTGAAATGCTGTGGCTTCGGGCCAGCGGGCGTCAGTGCGAGACTCATCGCCGCCCTCGCTTCGGGCGCAGGTGCTCGGCGTAAATCCATGGCGAAAGAATCGCGATCACAGTGACCAGAAGCACCGTGGCGGCGGCCGTGCCGAGGCCGACGTTGGAGCGCTCGAACAGGTTGTCCATGATGAATTTTGCGGGCACTTCGGAGGACAGGCCGGGGCCGCCCTTGGTCATCGCGACGACGAGATCGTAGAGTTTTGCGACCGCCACCGCGAGCAGCACCGCGGCGGTGACGACCATCGGCGCGATCATCGGCAGCACGATCGAGACATACACGCGCCAGGTCGGGATGGCGTCGATGCGGGTCGCCTTCCACAACTCTGAATCGATGCCGCGCAGGCCCGCCAGCATGATCGCCATCACCAGCCCAGAGGACTGCCACACGCCGGCGATCACTAGCGTATAGACGACCAGATTCTGGTCGACGATCCAGTCAAAAGAGAAATTGGGAAAGCCGAGATCGCGCACGACCTTTTGCAGCCCGAGCTCCGGATTAAGAAACCATTGCCAGACGAGGCCGGTGACGATGAAGGACATCGCGAAGGGATAGAGAAAGATCGTGCGCAGCAGCCCCTCGAAGCGCACGCGCTGATCGATGAACACCGCGAGCAGAAAGCCCAGCACGAGACAGCCAGCGATGAACAGAACGCCGAAGATGAGAATGTGCCAGGCGGAGAAAATGAACCGCTCGGTATTGAACAGTCTCTGGTATTGCGCGAAGCCGACATTGTCGAAAACCGGCAGCATTTTTGAGCTGGTGAAGGACAGCCGCACCGTCCAGACCATCGCGCCGACATAGGCGACGAGAACGATGATCGCGGCTGGCGCGAGCGCGAGCGCCGCGGGCAATTGCGCGCGCAGGCGGGCGCGCAAGCGCGAGGGGGCGGGGTTGGCGGGGGCGCTGGTCACGCGAGGGCCGGTCGGGGGTGACCGTCAACCGCAGTCCCGCGTGGATGCCCGGCACAAGGCCGGGCATGACGACCGCGCGTGGCTTGCCCCGACGACGGCGCCGCAAGCCTGGGCGAACGGGCGCCCACGGCTCACCCCGAAGTCTTCACCGCCGCGGCGAACTTGGCGATGAATTCGTCAACCTTCTCCGCCGGCGTATTGAGGAACTGCGTGATGACGTCGTTGAGGGCGCCGTTCTCGTCCTGCGAGATGAGATAGTTGGTGCTGGGCAATTGCTTCGCCGGGTCTTTCAGTGCGGCGACCCCTTTCTGCGCGCAGGCGTCCATCGCGGAGACATCGACATCGAGACGGACCGGCACCGAGCCTTTCTTCATGTTGAACGCAATCTGCGTATCGGGCGCCAACATCAAGGTCGATAACTTGGCCTGGGCGGCCTGAGCGGAAGGGTCTTTGTTCTTGGGGAACACAAAGACGTCGCCGCCCATCAGATAGCCGCCCGCGCCGGGGACGACGCAGCCGTATTCCTTGCCCGGACTTTGGCCGGCGGCAATGAACTCGCCCTTGGCCCAGTCGCCCATTATCTGCATGCCGGCCTTGCCGGTGATCACCATCGAAGTGGCGTCGTTCCAGTTGCGGCCGGGCATGCCGGGATCCATCAGGTCACGCAAGGAAATGAAGACTTCCGCGACGTGCTTGAATTTCGGATCGGCGATCGCCGCCTGCGCGTCCTTGCCGTAGACTTTCATGTAGAGATCGGCGCCGCCTTCACCGGCCAGCACCGCGTCGAACAGGATGTGGTCCTGCCACGACTGTCCGCCGTGGGCGAGCGCGATAAGGCCCTTGGCCTTGAGTTTTGCGCCCGCAGCGATGACGTCGGACCAGGTCTTCGGCTCGCTCGCGCCTGCGTCAGCGAAGGCCTTGGTGTTGTACCAGAGCCAGTTCTGACCGTGGATGTTGACAGGCAGCGCGTAAAAATGACCATCGCGCACCGACGCCGCGGTGATCGCCGCAGGCAGCACGTCCTTCCACTTGCCGGCCGCGGCTTCCGCATCGAGGTCGGCGAGATAGCCATTCTTGACGAGTTCATCGAGCTGCTTGCCGGTGTTGAACTGCATCGCGGTCGGTGGATTGCCGCCGACGATGCGGTTGATGCCGGCCGCGCGCGCCTGTTCGCCTCCGGCGATCGCAGCATCGACCCACTGGCCGCCCGCTGCGTTGAATTTGTCGGCGAAAACCTTGACCGCGGCGGACTCGCCGCCCGAGGTCCACCAGTGAAGAACCTCAGCTTTGATCGGGTCCGCCGCGAAGGCGGGGACGCAGGAGACCGCCATCGCGGCGGCCAGAGCAAGCACGCTCGGGAATATTCGCATTCATTCCTCCCAGGTGTTTTTTCGCCACGGCAAACGTAATCGGTACGTAAGGCTAGGCGAGTGCGTAATCGATTACAAGCGGGATCAGACGATCACGCTCAGGCGCTGGATGCGGCTTTTCTGCCGAGCGCGGCCTGGGCGGCGGCGAGGCGCGCGATAGGCACGCGGAACGGCGAGCAGGAGACGTAGTCGAGCCCGACTTTCTCGCAAAACGCGATGCTGGCGGGATCGCCGCCATGCTCGCCGCAGATGCCCAGCTTGATGCCGGGCCGCGTCGCGCGGCCGCGCGTCGCCGCGATTTGCACGAGTTCGCCGACGCCCTCCTGATCGAGCGTGACGAAGGGATCGGCGGGCAGAATTCCTTTCGCGGCGTAAAGCCCGAGGAACGACGCGGCGTCGTCGCGCGAGACGCCGAGCGTAGTCTGGGTGAGATCGTTGGTGCCGAACGAGAAAAACTCGGCGCTCGCCGCGATATCGCCCGCGCGCAACGCGGCGCGCGGCAATTCGATCATCGTGCCAATCTGGTAAGGCGTCTTGACGCCGCTCTCTTTGGCGACCGCCTCCGCCATGGCGACGATCACGGCTTTGGTCGCGTCGAGTTCGGCGCGAGCCAGTACGAGCGGAACCATGATTTCCGCTTCGACCGGCTTGCCGGTCTTACGACCCGCCTCGACCGCGCCTTCGAAGATCGCGCGCGCCTGCATCTCCACGATCTCGGGATAGCGGATCGCGATGCGCACGCCGCGGAAGCCGAGCATAGGGTTGAACTCATGCAGATCGGCGGCGCGCGCGCGCAGCTTGTCCGCGCCGACGCCCATCGCTTCCGCAACCTCGGCGATTTCCGCCTCGGTGTGCGGCAAAAACTCATGCAGCGGCGGATCGAGCAGACGAATCGTGACTGGCAGGCCGTTCATGATCTCGAACAGCTCGGCAAAATCCTGTCGTTGCATCGGAAGCAGTTTCGCCAGCGCGGCGCGGCGTCCCGCCTCGGTCTCCGACAGGATCATCTCGCGCACCGCGATAATGCGCTCGCCGTCGAAGAACATATGCTCGGTGCGGCAGAGGCCGATGCCTTCCGCCCCGAACGAGCGCGCCGCTCGCGCGTCCGCGGGCGTCTCGGCGTTGGCGCGCACCTTCATGCGGCGGATGCCGTCTGCCCAGCCCATCAGCGTGGCAAATTCGCCGGTAAGCTCCGGTTTCACCATCGCCACGGCGCCGATCAAAACTTCACCTGTGCCGCCGTCGATGGTGAGGAGATCTCCCTTGCGCAATGTGACGCCGGCGGCGACCATTGTTTGCGCGGAATAGTCGACGCGGATCGTCCCGGCGCCTGACACGCATGGCTTGCCCATTCCCCGCGCGACGACCGCCGCATGGGAGGTCATGCCGCCGCGCGTCGTGACAATGCCCTCGGCGGCGTGCATGCCGTGAATATCTTCGGGCGAGGTTTCGATGCGAACGAGGATGACCTTGCGGCCGGTGTTGCGCAGCGCTTCCGCCTCGTCGGCGGAGAAGACGATCTCGCCGCATGCCGCTCCGGGCGAGGCGGGCAGGCCCGTCGCCAGACAATCGCGCTTGGCTTTCGGATCGATCATCGGATGCAGCAATTGGTCGAGCGAGGCGGGCTCGATCCGCACGACCGCGTCCTCGCGCGAGATGAGGCCTTCGTTGGCCATCTCGACCGCGATGCGCAGCGCGGCTTTGGCGGTACGTTTGCCGGTGCGTGTCTGCAACATCCACAACTTGCCGCGCTCGACAGTGAACTCGAGGTCCTGCATGTCGCGATAGTGGTTTTCGAGCTGTTGCGTCGTCGCGACGAACTGCGCGAACACCTCCGGCATCAGCATTTCCAGTGATGGCTTTTCCGACAGTGCCGCCTTGCGCGCCGCCTCCGTAATATTTTGCGGTGTGCGAATGCCCGCGACGACGTCCTCGCCCTGCGCGTTGACGAGAAACTCGCCATAAAGCTCACGCGCTCCGGTGGAGGGATTGCGGGTGAAGGCGACGCCGGTCGCCGATGTCTCGCCCATATTGCCGAACACCATCGCCTGCACGGTGACGGCGGTGCCCCAGCTCTTGGGGATCGCGTTGAGCCGGCGATAGGTGATGGCGCGCGGGTTCATCCACGACGAGAACACCGCGCCGACCGCCCCCCAGAGTTGATCGCGCGGGTCCTGCGGGAACGGTTTGCCGGTGGCGCGCACAACCTGCGCCTTATAGTCGGCGATGATCTCGCGCCAATCGGGCGCCGTCAGGTCGGTGTCGAGCGTGTAGCCGCGCTCGTCCTTGAAGCGCTCAAGAATCTCTTCAAAGTGGTGATGGTCGATCTCCAGCACGACATTCGAATACATCTGGATGAACCGGCGGTAGCTGTCGTAGCCAAAGCGCGCATCGCCCGAGGTCTGCGCCAGGGTCTCGACCGCCGCGTCGTTGAGGCCGAGGTTCAGCACCGTATCCATCATGCCCGGCATGGAGGCGCGGGCGCCCGAGCGCACCGACATTAACAGCGGATTGTCGGCCTTCCCGAAGACGCGCCCGGTCAGCTTTCCCACGGCCTCGATGGCCGCCTCGACCTGCGCCGCGAGTTCGTCGGGAAAGGCTTTCTCGTGCGCGTAAAAATGGGAGCACACTTCCGTGGTAATCGTCAGGCCGGGCGGCACCGGCAGGCCGAGGTTGGCCATCTCGTGCAGATTGGCGCCCTTGCCGCCGAGCAAATCGCGCATTGCGCCGGTTCCCTCGGCCTTGCCGCCGCCAAAGGAATAGACCCACTTCGTCATGTTCTCTCCACTACAGCGTCGGGAATCTCGTCGAACCTGTGTGCGTCATGCCCGGCCTTGTGCCGGGCATCCACGCGGAACCGCCGGACAAGCCCGGCCATGACGAACCCTGGTATGTAATCTGTTTCGTCGTTCAAGCCGGCCGCGTCAATGCCGGCTTCTGAGCGCCAGTCCGAACTGAATCCAGCCAACGCCGTGGAAGATCAGATCGATGCCGAGCAACGTGCCCAGCACATAAAGACTGCTGCCGGGCCAGTAAACAATGATGACGAGCCCGAGCAGGCCGGTCACGGCGCCCGCGAGGAAAATCATGGAGCGCGAGGGTCCCGATGGAAGCTGGAACGCCAGATAAATTCGCACCGCCGCCGCGGCGATGAGCCCCGCGCCCAGCGCCAGAGTCAAAAACACCGATGCGACCAAAGGGTTGAGGATGCAGATGATTCCAACGACGAGATAAAGCAGGCCGCCGATCACCCACAGAAAGAACCGACTCCAGGCTTGCGCTTGCATGCCGATGCCGATTTCCGCGGCGCCGGCGACAAGAAAGAACACGCCGTTCAATGTCACCGTGGCGACGGTCGCCTCGAATGAGAAGGTCGTCGCCGCGATTCCAAGCACCAGCAACAGGACGCCAAAGGCGACGATCGCACCCCATTTGCCGTGCAAACGATGAATGGCGCCGCCAAGGCTGTGGGGCCCGAGTCCCTGGCTTACCGGATCGGACATGCTCATTGCGCGTCTCCCGCTAACTCGGCTTTTGCCGTGGATGGCCTTACCCTATCTCTCAATGCTTGCCCATGAGGTCGCCCAGCACGCGGGCAGTGTATTCAACCATCGGGACAATTCGCGCATAATTGAGGCGGGTCGGGCCGATAACGCCGAGGACGCCAGCAATGTTCCGGTCGCGATCGCGTAGCGGCGCGGCGATCATCGACGAGCCGGACAGCGAGAACAGCTTGTTTTCCGAGCCGATGAAGATTTTTACGCCGTCACCGCCCTCGGCGCGATGGAGAAGATCAATCACGTCGGTCTTGGTCTCAAGATCGGCGAACAGCAGGCGGATGCGCTCGAGATCCGCCTCCGCGTGCAGATCGCCGATCAGATTGGCCTGGCCGCGTACGATAAGCTGCTGACGCGCCTCATCCACCCCGGCCCACGAAGCGAGCCCGACATCGACCAGCCGCGCCGCCAACTCGTCGAGCTCGTTTTGCGCCGCATGCCGCGCTTTCTCGATTTCGAGCCGCGCCTCGGCCAGGGTGCGGCCACGAAAATGCGCGTTGAGATAATTGCCCGCCTCGATCAGCGCCGAAGCGGGCAGACCGGGCGGCGTCTCGATGACGCGATTTTCGATCGAGCCGTCCTCCGCGACCAGCACGGCGAGCGCTTTGCGCGGTTCGAGGCGCACGAATTCGATATGCTTGAGCCGCGCGTTCTCTTTGGTGGTCAGAATGACGCCGGCCCCGCGCGACAGGTCGGACAGAAGGCTGGTGGCATCCGCCAACGCATCGCCAAGACCCCGTCCTTGCGCCGACGCCCGCACCTGCGCGTCGATGCGCGACCTCTCGGCCATAGGGAGTTCGCCGAACTTCAGCATCGCATCGACGAAGAAGCGCAGGCCCTGTTCGGTCGGCATGCGGCCTGCGCTGGTGTGCGGGGCGTAAATCAGGCCCAACTCCTCGAGGTCCTGCATCACGTTGCGGACCGAGGCGGGGGAAAGCGAAACCGGCAGCAGGCGCGACAGATGGCGCGAGCCGACCGGCTCGCCGGTGACAAGATAGGAATCGACGATCTGGCGAAAAATCTCGCGCGAACGCGAACTCAGGTTGGCCAGAGCGCTTGTTTCAGCGCGCGGTGTCTCGATGGGATCCGCCATGACTCCAACATGGCGACAAGCGCGCTCCGGTGCAAGCTCGCGCGTTGCCGGTCCAGATCATGCGCCGAACACGAACTGCGTTCCGGTATAGGAGCGCAACAGCTTCGCCGGCATTTCGGCCTTGGCCATATCGTAGAAGGCCTCGCCGGAGCAGTGCAGCGGAATGACGTAGTCGAGATCGATCTGCTTGAGTGCGGCGATTGTGTCGTGCAGGTAATCCTCCTTGTAGGGGGCGAGATGGAATCCGCCGATCACGGCGTGAACCTTGTCGACCCCGGAAGCCGCCTGCGCCTGCTTGATAGCATTGACGACGCCGCGATGACTGCACGAAGTCAGGACAACTAGCCCGCGTCCCCTAACGTTATAGGCGGTCGCGATCTCATGGCGGAACTGGTCGGGAGCGGTCGTCAGCGCGCGTTCGTCCTCGGGGAGTTTCTCCGCGTAGCAGCCGAACCCGTGGGCGACGCCGATTTTCATCACGCTTGGCGAGAGTATCTTCTCGAAGCTGGTCGCGCCGATCTGGCCGGTCGTGAATCCGTGGTCAGCGACCAGCGAGGGTCCCTCCGCATAGGTCAGTGCAACCTTCGCCGCTTCGATCGAGGCACGGTCGATCGCGCCGAAGTCGCCCTTGACGGGAGGGCCGGTCCACTGGCGCGCGCAGAACGCTTCCTCGCCGCCGATGAACAGCGGCAGGTTCGGCTTCAACGAGCCGCCACGGGCCTTCAGAAACCCCGCCATACCACCGAAATGATCGTAATGGCCGTGGCTTAGGACCATCGCGTCAAGGCTCGCGGGATCGAGACCGGCCAGCGCCGCGTTATTGAGCAACGCCTCGGGCGTATAGCCGAAGTCGACGAGCACATTGCGGGTTTCGTCGCCGCGCTTCGACTGGGCGTACATCGAAAGGCCGAACTCGCTGATGAGAGTTTTGCCCGGCGCGGCGTCTGGCGAGAGGCCCCAGCCGAAGTGATTGATTTCGACGTTGCCGGCGTTGCGGCTGGGCGCGACGGCGAATTGGTAGGAGTCGATGAGGACGCGGATGGAAAGCTTGTCGATTTCCGGGACGGCGCCTGCCAGATTGGCGGCGCGAACCGGCCGGACGCCGCCGCCGAGCATGGCGAGCAGGCTGAGGAACGCTATGCCGCCGCAAACCATCTCGCGGCGGTCGATCCGCGCGCATGAGTGCGAAAAGATCGCGTTGTTGAGCAACATGGCGCACCTCCCAGAGTCGCCGGATGAGCCTCGCCTTCCTTGTCCAGGAGTTCCGCGCAGCGCGGAGTCGCCCCTGCGGCGGCTGGCTGTTCGCTGGGAATACCAGGACGGAAGTTTTGCGGCGGTGAGCGTAACATGCGGCAAGGCGCCGCGCCATTGTCCGTTCGGTCGGTGCGCATTCCCGCGCGGCGGGCGCGACCCGAGGGTAGCGTCTCAGTTTGTATCTCAGCGCCCTTGACGACGGCCTCGCGGTCGCCATCGACTTGCGCTATCCTCACGGGAAGCAGGGTCGGAACGGGATGAGCGGGTCGAGTTTTGTCGTTGAACTCGTCGGGGCCGTAAGTGGCCGGCCTCATAAGCATTTTGTTCGCTATAGCGATGCCTCTGCGCATGCGATCAAGGCGGTTCAATCTGGCGAGGCCGACCTTGCAAACATTTACGAGACGCCGGGCATCAATGCTCGTGTCGCTGTCGATTTGGTTGTGGCAGGGGGCGCAAAGCTCGTCGGGAGCAAAGCGCGCCAGATCACTCCCGAAGAAGAGCACAGAGCCGCAGAAGTTGACCTGCGTCGCGACTTCCCCGGAACCATCCTAAAACTCTTGGGCTTGGGGAAGAAATAGCGATGCCGACTGCCGAAGCGATCGGCAATACCCCTGCGCGTGACGCCGCGATGGCCGCTGGCCTGTCAACAACGGTTATGGATTGGGCACAGATTGTTTGAAGCAATGGACCCGCCTGCAACAACGCCCCGCCCTTACAAAAAGCAGTCCAATAATGCTGTCGCAAACTAAACTGCTTATGGTTTGCCGAGCGCTCTTCGGGAGCGGCATTGGCGTTCTCGTTGGGTTCGGACTTTACGCGCTATCCCATGGCGCAGAAGCCACGGGCTTTGAGTATTGGTTCTTTCATCCGATCAGCAATCCCGTCGGATGGTCCATGTACGGCGCGACCATGGGAATGTTGCATCACCTAATTTCTCAGATCGACAAAAATTCAAACTGAGACACTACCGACCCTAGCGGCTGCTTGATCTTGGGCCCGGTGCCGCCATAGATAGCGCGCGGGCGAAAACAACCGGCGCGACAAGCGCGTTTGCCCGCGCTGGAGCCGCGATATGCATTCCCAAACCGCCCGGTTCACCTGGGACGACCCGTTCGATCTCGAATCGCAATTGAGCGAAGAGGAGCGGGCCATCCGCGACACCGCGCGTTCCTATGCCCAGGACAAGCTGGCGCCGCGCATCATCGAAGCCTATGCGAAGGAATCCGTCGAGCCCGCTATTTTCCACGAAATGGGGGCGCTCGGCCTGCTCGGACTGACGCTGCCGGAGAAGTACGGCTGCGCTGGCGCGAGCTACGTCTCCTATGGCCTCGCGGCGCGCGAGATCGAGCGCGTCGATTCGGGCTATCGCTCGATGATGAGCGTGCAGGCCTCACTCGTCATGCACCCGATCCACGCCTATGGCGACGAGTCGCAGCGCCAGAAATACCTGCCAAAACTCGCAAGCGGCGAGTGGATTGGCTGCTTCGGCTTGACCGAAGCAGAGGCCGGGTCGGACCCCGGCTCGATGACGACGCGGGCCGAACCGATCGATGGCGGCTATCGTCTGAGCGGCTCAAAACTCTGGATTTCCAACGCGCCCATCGCCGACATCTTCGTTGTATGGGCGAAGTCCCCGGCACACGGCGGGGAGATCAAGGGTTTTGTGCTGGAGAAAGGCATGCGCGGGCTTTCAACGGCGAAGATCGAAGGCAAGCTGTCGCTGCGGGCCTCCGTCACCGGCGAGATCATCATGGAAGGCGTCGAAATCCCGGCGGAGCAACTCTTGCCGAATGTCGCGGGTCTCAAGGGGCCGTTCGGCTGTCTCAATCGCGCGCGTTACGGCATCTCGTGGGGGGCGATGGGCGCGGCGGAGGATTGCTGGATGCGCTCGCGCGACTATGCGCTGGAACGCAAGCAGTTCGGCCGCCCGCTCGCGGCGACCCAGCTCGTGCAGAAGAAGCTGGCGGACATGCAGACCGAAATCGCGCTCGGGCTGCAAGCCTCGCTGCGGGTCGGCCGGCTGATGGACGAAGGACGCGTCGCGCCCGAGATGATCTCGCTGGTGAAGCGCAACAATTGCGGCAAGGCGCTCGACATCGCCCGCAGCGCGCGCGACATCCATGGCGCCAACGGCATCATGGGCGCCTATCATGTGATGCGGCATGCGCAAAATCTTGAGACGGTCAACACTTACGAGGGCGCGCATGACGTGCATGCGTTGATCCTCGGCAGGGCGCAGACCGGGTTGCAGGCGTTCTTTTAAGGGCAGGGGCAATGAACGAAGCGATGCCGCGCAGCGGCGGCAAGATCCTTGTGGATCAATTGGTCGCGCAGGGCATCGAACAGGTGTTTTGCGTCCCGGGCGAGTCCTACCTTGCCGTGCTCGACGCGCTGCACGATTCCAAGGTGAAAGTCGTCGCCTGTCGGCAGGAGGCCGGGGCGGCGATGATGGCGATCGCGGCGGGCAGGCTGACCGGCAGGCCAGGCATATGCTTTGTCACGCGCGGTCCTGGCGCGACCAACGCCGCGCATGGGATTCATATCGCGGAACATGATTCAACGCCGATGATTCTGTTCATCGGCCAGATCGAGCGCGCTGTGCGCGGCCGCGGGGCCTGGCAGGAAATGGATTATCGCGCGTTCTTCGGCTCGACCGCCAAATGGGTGGCCGAGATCGAAGACGCCGCGCGCATTCCCGAGATCGTGCAGCGCGCGTTCCAGATGGCGATGCAGGGCAGGCCTGGCCCGGTGGTCATCGCGCTGCCCGAGGACATGCTGCTTGACCTTGCCAGCGTCGCCGACGCGCCGCGCGTCGAGCCCGCGCCGATCTGGCCCGGCCAGACGCAAATAGCTGAACTACAGAAGATGCTGTGGGCGGCGAAGCGGCCGATCGTCATTCTCGGCGGCGCCGGTTGGGACGAGCGCGCCCGCTCGGCGATGCAGCGTTTCGTCGAGCGTTTCGAACTGCCGGTCGTCACATCGTTTCGCCGCGCCGGGTTGTTCGACGGCGACCATCCCAATTATGCCGGCGAGATTGGCATCGCGCCCAATCCAAAGTTGAAGGCGCGCATCGCCGGGGCTGACCTTGTGCTGCTGATCGGCGGGCGGATGGCGGAAGTCCCCTCGCAGGGCTACACGCTGTTCGACATCCCGGCGCCGCGCCAAAAGCTCGTGCATGTGCATGCGGACGCGGCGGAACTGGGCCGCGTCTATCATCCCGCGCTTGGCATCCTCGCGACGCCGCCGGCATTTTGCGCGGCGCTGGAGAGCCTGCAGCCGCCCGGCGTCATTGGCTGGAGCGGCCATGCCGGCGAAGCGCGCGCCGACTATCTCGGCTGGAATGAGCGCTCGCCCGTCACGCCCGGCGCGGTGCAGCTCGGCGAGATCATGATCTGGCTGCGCGAGAACGTCCGCGATGCGATCTTCACCAATGGCGCCGGCAATTATGCGATCTGGGTCGGGCGTTTCCTGCGATTCCGGAAGATCGACTCGCAGCTCGGGCCGGTCTCCGGCTCGATGGGCTTTGGCGTGCCGACTGCGGTGGCGGCAAAGCTGCTGAGGCCGCAGCGGCCAGTGATCTCATTTGCCGGCGACGGCTGCTTTCTGATGAACGGTCAGGAGTTCGCGACCGCCGTGCAATACGATCTGCCGATCATCGTCATCGTCGTCGACAACGGCATGTACGGCACCATCCGCATGCATCAGGAGCGGGAGTATCCCGGCCGCATCATCGCGACGCAGTTGCGGAACCCGGACTTCGCCGCCTACGCCCGGGCGTTTGGCGGACACGGCGAGACAGTGCTGCGCACCGAGGATTTCGCGCTCGCCTTCGAGCGCGCGACCGCTTCGGGCAAGCCAGCGATTCTGCATGTGAAGATTGACCCGGAAGCGATTACACCGGCGACGACGCTGGCGGCGATAAGGACGGCGGCGCTGGCGGGGAAGTGAAGGGCGCGGTTTGGTCGGGGTGCGCGAAATTCAACGTATATCAAGAGTTCCGCACAATAGCGGGGTTCGCTCGCCGAGGGCTAACCAGCCAGCCGTTGCGTCCGGCTTTCGGTCGCATATCATTCGCCGCTCTCGAACTTTCTCACATAAGGTACGCCATTGAATGTATGCGTGCAGCAGGCGCAGAGAGGTTTCATATCCTCGACGCGCAATTCCGGATCAACACGCGCAAGCCGGTTGTCCTGGTTAATGAAGAAGCCGCTGTAATACGAGCTTTCGCCCACCCGCACGAAAGGTCGCTTCTCCGCTTCGCTGCGCGCAACGAGCCAGAAGATGGGGTCCGGTCTGTCTAACCGCGCAATCGCCGCGCTATAGATTTCGTTCCAATCGTCGCCAACCCTCGAAATCAAGAAATTGAATAGCGGCATGTAGTCGAGGCCGTTCCGCCGATTCGCATGCATCGAGCCTCGGCCCGACTCGCTTCGCTTCTCGCCGTTGAATTGCGTGCCCACCGGTATTCGCCGCCCCCATGGAAAACTCCGCGCGTGCGAGTGTTAATTTTGCGGTACAAGGGTTTCTGTTCGTACATCACCGCAGCCCTTTGATTGTTGCGGATAGAGCGCAGGGCAAATTCCTTATTCGAAAAATCCGATTTGGTCTCGCGGTTTCTCTGCAACACTGACTCGGGGACCGTGACGTAAACTCAAGCGGATGGTTTTCATTATGCCAATTCTTACACCCCAAATATCTCCCGCACGTCCGCCGGTTCGCCGAGCGCTTCGTGAATGTCCAGCTCGCGCTCGACATGCCCCAGGTGCTGTTCCATCAGCTCGGCGGCAAGCGCGCCGTCGCGGGCTTTGAGCGCCTCGAGGAGGGCGCTGTGCTCGCCCTTCGAACATGACGACAGGCGCGGGGCGCCGAACAGGGCGATGATCAGCGAGGTGCGCGCGACAAGCTCTTCAAGAAAGCGCGTCAGCACGGGATTGCCGGCGACTTCGGCCAGCTTCATGTGAAAGAGGCCTGACAGGCGGATGGATTCGCGCCGGTTGCCGGCGGCGCCCGCCGCGGCTTCGGCAGCGATGTGGGCGCGCAGCGTTTCGATCTGTTCGTCGGTGATGTCTTGGGCGGCGCGCGCGGAGATGGATCGCTCGATGGCGCGGCGCGCCTGATAGACGTCGCGCGCTTCGGCCGCCGAGGGGCTCGCGACGAAGGCGCCGCGGTTGGGATGCAGCGTGACGATGCCGCGTTCGGCCAGCTTGATAAACACGCTGCGAATGCGCGCGCGGCTGACGCCGAACGCTTCGCACAGGACATTTTCGGCGAGCTTCGCGGCCGGGTGCAGGCGCCGGTCCATGATCGCCGCGACGATCTGCTCGACGATCTGATCCTCGGATGCAGGCGTGCGCGTGAGTTGCGACGGCGCGGCGCGCTCGATCTCCCGCAATGGGCCGTCCTGCTCGATCACCTCAACCTCTTTGCTCAAATCCGCGTCGCGATGCTTTGCAATTGGGCGCACCGGCGCAACTCAAACGCCGCATCCCAGCGCAAGAGAAACCAGCGCTGAGGCTTATCCACGGCATTTGATCACAAGCTGGCGCGACAAGAATAACAAGAAACGATGTATTGTCTACAACATGGAGAAATTTTGTTGACAATCCTCGGAGGCATCGTCAAGCTGGACGGGCAAACGACGACTGGCATAGCGCCTGCAGGGGCCTGAAGCCCGGCGGATTTGCGCAGCTTGGGAGGAGAAGCGACAATGACTGGAAAATTGCATCCTGTTCGTCCCGTTTTGACGGGATTGGTTTCGGCGCTGGCGTTGGCGCTCGCCATGAGCGGCGCGCAGGCCGCCAACAAGG
>Ga0213853_10480067_pt1 | contig 18671 bp, 19 predicted proteins | sample ABR_2016_MetaT_FD_164456 | JGI IMG/M metagenome (GOLD analysis project Ga0213853, IMG submission 164456) | Metatranscriptome of freshwater sediment microbial communities from post-fracked creek in Pennsylvania, United States - ABR_2016... | ecosystem: Environmental > Aquatic > Freshwater >...
ATTGAATCCGATGATGCGGCGCGAGAAGACGTCCATCACGACCATGACCCAGTGGCTGCGCAGCAAAATTGACTGGCAGCGAAACAAGTCGACGCTCCAGAGACTGTCCTTGGTATGCGCCAGAAACGTCAGCCAGGAGGGCCCATCCAATCCAGATGGCCGCGGCCCGTAGTGGCGTGCGAGGACGCGTCGCACCACATCCTTGTCGAGGTCGATGCCGACATCGAAGCTGATCTGCTGCACAATCCGGTCATAGCCGAAGGTCGGATTTCGACGCTTCATTCCGACGATGGCGGCGATGAGTTCGGCGGTCGGGCCCCTTGGGACCGGGCCTGGCGCGGCGACGGCGCGAAGAAAACAGCAGTCGATACTTGCGTTCGACCAGGGCACGATGAAAGCTGAGGAGGGTAGCCGGCTGGAGAACTGCCGCCAGTTGCGGCAGCCTACGGGCGCTGATGAATAGCGTCGTCAGGCCGAGGGACGGTGATCAAGCGCGGTCAGGTTCGGCGCGCGCTATCCGGCGCGCCCAGCGATGACCAGCTGATGCTTAAGCAGAAGGGATTCGGCGGCGACGGCGCGAACGCCGCCTGGTCGCAAGAGTTTGGCGACCGTGACGACCAGGTGAATCGCGAGGATGAGCAGATCGCGCATGGCAGGAACCTACCACACGCGAGAATTTGGGCGCCGGGCGGCGAGTTGCGACCGAAGGCGACCAAAGTTGGGAATCCGCACCCCTCAGGTACGACGCACAGCGTTCCTGGCATCGCACAGGCCGCGGGGCGCGCGACGGGGATGCGCCACAATCAGTTGGTTGAAATAACCGCCCGCGCGCCTAACAACGTAAACTAGCGCGATGGGAATCCCCGCACCGATTCGACGCCTGACACCGGCCGAGTACCTCGCCTGGGAAGACGAGCAGCCCGATCGCAACGAGTTGGTCGATGGCGTGCCGTACGCCATGGCTGGCGCCGGTCGGCTGCATGAAGAGGTCGCGGGTGCTTTGTTCGCTCTGCTTTGGACGCACCTCAGGGGGCAGCCGTGCCGTAGCTACAAGAGTGATCGCCGGCTGCAGGTCGGCGATGACTTCTTCTACCCCGACATCGTCGTGACCTGCGATGCCGAGGACCGGCGTACCGAGGGCGCCATCAGGGCGCCGGCCGTCATCATCGAGGTACTTTCGCGTCCCACCGCCGCCTATGACCGCGGCGAAAAGCGCGAGCGGTATACGATCCTGGCCAGCCTCGACACGTACGTGGTCGTCGACCCGGAATCTCGTGCGATCGAGCGGTATGACCGCAGCGGCGGGTGGGCACGGCGTGTGTTGGCGCCCCAAGATGCCTTGGTTCTCGAGCGAGTGGGGTTTTCAGCTGCTCCGGGCGAAATCTTCTCGTCGCTGGACTAGCTGAGCCAGCGGCCGCGTAAGTCCTACGCGGATATTTGACGACTACGATCCCGCAGCAGCACAGGAGGTCATGCGCGAGTACGATGCCCAAGCTTGTGCTTCCGGGCAGTCGGCATTTCTCGCAGCAAGAAAACAACCTTTAGTCATCCGAGAAATCATAAGGCACTTTCCGTCAAGATGGCCAAACAAGGCCGGCCGACCCGCTCGCGCAAATGAAGTTCTCATGCGGTATTGGAATCAGATCGTCGACGACTTCAGCCATGAAATCGTGCACCTGCCGTATATCGAGGAGCCAGGCACGGACGGTATCCTCGGGCGCGACTGGGCGCGCGGTTACCTGCGCGGCACGCGTCTGGCGCCCGATGGGTGGGGGCGGCTCTTTCAGGACGAAGGCGAAGGCCTCGCGCTTACCATTCCGGTGGTCGCCGGCGAAGTCGACCCGCATTGGCCCCTGCAGCCGCAGACGAAGGAAGGGCGCGAGGAGTCGTTGAAGATGATGGTCGCTGCCGCCGGCCGCGCCTATCGGTATTTCGAGGCCGACCGCCGGGCGTTTGCCGATGCGGCGCGCGTAGCGGCCGCGCCCTACGAGCGGGACGAGCCGAAGGTCGGACGCAACGAGCCGTGCCCGTGCGGCAGCGGGAAGAAGTTCAAGAAGTGCTGCGGCGCGCCAGGCGTCGCGATGCTCCATTGAGCGGGGTGGGCCAAGAGGCGGGCAATTCTTCCCCAGAGGGCTCGATCCGCGGTCACGCTCGACGCCGCGCGGCTGGATCGATTCGAGGTAGGCAAGCCGTTTGGTCCGTTGAACGCCGGGTGCGACCGAAAGGACGCGCTGCTTGGCAACAGGCGATTCGGGACGGGAAAGTTCTTCCACCGGCTGCCGCGAAATCACGCCCCAAGGAGAGCTGATGGCGGCGGAATTGTCCACAGATCCCATGGCCAAGCCTGTGGATAAGGGATCCCGGACCCCCGGCAGATGGATTGCGAGGCCGCGGGCGCGGGAATGGCGGTTCATTGGCGGAACATGCGCCGCGGGTCGATGCCCGACCGCAGGCGTGGGCTGAGGTGACATCTCTTGCTACGCTGCCAAGCTTCAGCTCGTCCCCGAGGACCGATGAGCACGTCGTTGCCGACCGCCGCTGCGCAGCTGACCCTGTTGCTTTCATCGAGCGTGTACGCCGACGAGCCGGACTCCGACGCGGTATTGAACTGCCAGCGCGCGCACGTTGCCGCAGCCGAGGCAATCAATCAAGGCAAACGGGGCGGCGCGGCCTCGATCCGGATCGATTGAGCTCCACGCACGCTGTGCGCGTGCTCAAACGAAAAATGCCGCAAGCCGCGGCCATTTCCCCCTGAGCGTTTGGCGCAATGGCGCAGCGCGCTTCCGACCGAGATCGCCGCCGGCCGCTGCGTCAGCAGCCGCGGAAAGCGAAACCCCCCGCGGCGTCAAACGCACGATGAACAACTTCGCTGTTCGCCACCGCGGTGCTCCGCTCCATCAGATCCAGCGCCCGACACCAGTGTTGCACATCTGAACAGTATTTCGGGTTCAGGCCGGAAAGTCGAATCGCCCTTCGGCGGCCCGCTCCGACAGCGGTACGCGCTGGTTGGGTACTTCGCGCGCCTGCAGATTCTCGGGCAGCACCGATTTCTCGGCGCGCCGGCCGACTGCGACGACGGCGTGCAAGGCATGATCCGGAGGAATGCCCAGCGAACTGCGCGCGCGGTCGTGGTCGAAACCGCCCATCGCGTGCGCATGCCAGCCCGCGGCGGCGACTTGCAGCGCCAGGAAGCCCCAGGCGGTGCCGGCGTCGAATGCATGGGACGCATTGGGCCGGGCCTCGGTCTTGCCCTGCGGAATCCAGACCGTGCGCGACAGCACGACGATCAGCGCCGATGCGCGCTGCGCCCAGACCTGGTTGGAGGGGACCAGCGCCTCGAAGATCGGCGCCCATGCCGCCGTGCCGGCGCGACCGTAGATGAAACGCCACGGCTGGATGTTCGATGCGGAGGGCGCCCAGCGCGCCGCCTCGAGAAAGCCGAGCAGCGTCGGCTCGTCGATCGGCTCGCCGGTGAAGGCGCGCGGCGACCAGCGCCGGATGAACTGCGGGTCGATGGGATGGTCGGGGGTGCGGTCCGGCAAGGCGGTCTCCAGGCAAGTGCGCGGCATCAGGCACGCGATCCACGCGATTGTACGAACGGTCGTTTGCGGACTTGGTATCCCGCGCCTCGCCCCGATATGCTGCGGGTCGTGCCGTCGGCTCGCGCCGGCGCAGCCCGGCCAAATCCCCACGCGTGATTGGAGAACGCCATGACTGCCGCGAAGACCGAGCCGCGACCCGCCGATGCGGTGACGCATGCGCGAACGGTCGAACGGGTGATTGCCGGACAAGCGACGTCCGATGGCGCCGGCGTGAAGCTGACGCGCGTGCTGACCCAGCCGCTGCAGCGCCGCCTCGATCCCTTCTTGATGCTCGACGCGTTTCGGACCGACAATCCCGAGGACTACATCGGCGGGTTTCCCGATCATCCCCACCGCGGCTTCGAGACCGTGACCTACATGATCGCGGGCCGGATGCGCCATCGCGACAGCGCCGGTCACGAGGGCCTGCTGTCCAACGGCGGCGTCCAGTGGATGACCGCAGGGCGCGGCGTCATCCACTCCGAGATGCCCGAGCAGGAGGACGGCCGCATGGAGGGCTTCCAGCTCTGGCTGAATCTCGCGGCCCGGGACAAGATGCGCGCGCCGTGGTACCGCGACATCCAGGCGCCCGACGTCCCGGAGTTTGCGACGGCCGAAGGCGTCAAGGTGCGGGTGATCGCCGGACGCAGCCATGGCATCGGCGGCGCCGTCGAGCGCGACGTCACCGAGCCACTGTATCTCGACCTCGAACTTCCGGCCGGGGCGCGCTACGCGCAGGCGCTGGCGCCGGACCACAACGCCTTCGTCTACGTCTATCGCGGCGCTCTGCAGATCGGGGCGACGCAGCTGCCGGTCGAGCGGATGGCAATCCTCGCCAACGACGCGGGCAGCGATGGCGTCGAGCTGCGCGCCGGCGCGGCGACGCGCGCGCTGCTGGTGGCCGGGCGACCGCTGGGCGAGCCGATTGCACAGTACGGCCCGTTCGTGATGAACACCAACGACGAACTGCGCCAGGCGGTGCAGGACTTCCAGTCGGGCAGGCTCGCGTTGAACGCATAGAAGAGGGCGACTGCGCGACCCTTCGGCGCCGATCCCGGCGGGAAGCGCGCGGTCGCTCGCACCCGATCCGATCGCCCGGGGCAAGTCGCTTCAACGGACCGCGCGCCGGCCAATGCGCGTCGCGCAGGACTCAGGCCGAGGCGAGGTCGAACGGCAGCCTGCGCAGCCGCTTGCCGGTCAAGGCCGCGACCGCGTTGGCGACCGCGGGCGCGATCGGCGGCACGCCGGGCTCGCCGAGGCCGGTCGGCGGATCGTTGCTCGCGACGAAATGCACCGCGACCGGCGCGGCATCGGTCATCCGCGGCGGCGCGAAATCCGTCAGCTGCGTCTGCTGCACGATACCGTCCTTCAGCGTGATCTCGAAGCTCGGCAGCGTCATGCCGAGGCCGAAGACAGCGCCGCCCTGGATCTGCGCCTCCGCGGCAAGCGGGTTGACGACCTGGTTCGCGTGGACGCCGGCCGTGACCTGGTGCACCTTGGGCCGCCCGTCGACGATCGACACGTCGACCACGTGGGCGACCACCGAACCGAAGGATTCGTGGACCGCGACGCCCCAAGCATGCCCCTCCGGAAGCGGCTTGCCGTAGCCCGATTTCTGGACCGCGAGCTTCAGCGCCGCGATATGGCGCGCGTGCTTCTTCGCATCGAAGCGCGCAAGCCGCCACGCGACGGGATCGGTCCCGGCAGCCTGGGCGATCTCGTCGACCATCGTTTCCATCACGAAGGCGGTGTGCGTGTGCCCGACCGAGCGCCACCACAGGACCGGAACCGGCACGTCGGTGTGCGTGATGCGAACGCGCATCGGCATCGCGTAGACGTTCTCGACGACGCCCTCGACCATCGTGCCGTCGATCCCGTCCTTGACCAGAAAGGACTCGAACGGCGTGCCCTTCAGGATCGACTGGCCGACGATCACGTGGTCCCATGCGACGACCTTGCCGTGGGCATCGAGCGCGACATCGACCTGGTGCAGGTGTGCCGGGCGATAGTAGCCGCCCTTGATGTCGTCCTCGCGGCTCCACATCACCTTCAGCGGACCGGCGGGCGCGCCCTTGCGCGCGCTCCAGGCCTTGGCGATCGCGGCGCCCTCGCGCAGGTAGTCCGAGGTCGGCACCGCGCGGCGCCCGAAGCCGCCGCCGGCCGGCATCGTGTTCAGCGTGACCTGCGCGGGCTTCAGTCCGAGCGTCTGCGCGATCGCGCCCTGGTCGATGGTCTGGAACTGCGTGCCGGCCCACACGGTGGCGTGGTCCGGATGGACGTCGAAGGTTGCATTCAGCGGTTCCATCGGGGCGTGCGCCAGGTAGGGAAACTGGAACTCGCCGCCAAGGCGGCGCGCGGCGCCGTCGGCGGCACCGACGTCGCCCTTGACCGCGGTCAGCTTCGGATTCCTCGCCTCGTCGCGATACGCCGCGAACAGCGCATCGCTGGTGACCGTGCCGCCGACGCCGTCCTTCCACTTGACCTTCAGCGCATCGCGTCCCTGTTTCGCCGGCCAGTAGCCGTCGGCGACGATCGCGATGCCGCTGCCGCCGCGATCGGTCGGGACCTCGAACGCATCGAGCACGCCCTTGACGGCGAGCGCGCCGGCCGCGTCGAAGCCGTCGACCTGGCCGCCGAAGGTCGGCGCGCGCTGCAGCAGCGCGACCTTCATGCCGGGCAGGCGCACGTCGATGCCGTAGTTCTTCCTGCCGGAGGCGCCGGCGCCCGCGTCGATCCGGCGCCGGCCGATGCCGATGATCTTGTAGTCGGACGGCGCCTTCAGTTCGACCTTGTCGGGCACCGGCAGCGACGCGGCGGCCGACGCGAGCGCGGCATAGGTCGCCTTGCGCTTGCCCGAGTAGACCATCCCGCTGCCGGTCGTGCACAGGTCGGCAGGAACGTGCCACTGCATCGCCGCGGCGGCGATCAGCATCGTGCGGGCCGTGGCGCCGATTTCACGGTATTGATCCCAGGAATTATGTACCGCACTCGATCCGCCGGTCATCTGGATGCCGAAGACCGGGTCCTTGTATGCGTCGCCCGCCGGCGCCAGGCTGGCGCTGACCTGGCTCCAATCGACGTCGAGCTCCTCGGCAATCAGCATCGGCAGAGCCGTCAGTGCGCCTTGACCGAAGTCGAGCCGGTTGACGCGGATCTCGACGGTGTTGTCCGGATTGATCTGGACGAAGGCGCTCGGATCGAGCGCCTGGGACATCGGCTTGGCGGACGCATCCTCCGCGGCGTGCACGCGGGGGGAGGTCCACGCGACGGCGAGACCGCCGCCGGCGAGCGCGGAAACCTTCAGGAAGTCGCGCCGGCGGATACCGGCTGTCCGGGCGGCAGCGTCGCCTTGCCCGGTCAGGCGCCGGGCGATCAGGTCGAGGTTCATGCGGCGCTCCTCAGGCCAGGCTCTTGGCCGCGTCGCGGATCGCGGCGCGGATCCGTTGATAGGTGCCGCAGCGGCAGATGTTACCGGCCATCGCGGCTTCGATATCGGCGTCGCTGGGATTCTTGCGGCTCGCGAGCAGCGCCGTCGCGCTCATGATCTGTCCGCTCTGGCAGTAGCCGCACTGGGCAACGTCATGGGCGATCCATGCTGCCTGCACGGCCTTGCCGACCCGCCCGCCGGCGATCGCCTCGATCGTCGTGATCTTGCGGTCGCCGACCGCCGAAATCGGCGTGATGCACGAGCGCTTTGCCTGGCCATCGATGTGCACGGTGCAGGCGCCGCATGCGGCGACGCCGCATCCGAACTTGGTGCCGATCATTCCCAATGTGTCGCGCAGGGCCCACAGAAGCGGGGTCGAGGGGTCGAGGTCGACCGCGACGGTCTTTCCGTTGATGTCCAGTGTCGTCATGCTGCTTACCCGCAATGGTCGATGAGGAGGGCAATGGCGACATTGCCACCGTAGCGGTCCTTTATACCAAAGCGTCGACACGGCATTGACCCGGGCACGGCAGTGGTCGGCGCCGCCGCGCGGTCGGATTCACCGGGGTGCGTCAGGCATGGCGGTCGACGGGATCGTCGGGGCGGCCGAAGGGCTCAGTGCGCCGGCAGGCACGCGTCGATTCAGATCGCGATCACGCAGCCCGGGTCGAAGGCCGGATTCTCGAAGCGGTCGTTGGCGCCGTCGCGATAGCCGCGCGGGTTCGCGACGACGCGGCAGTTGCCGACGCGATAGTCCGAACTGTCGTGAAGGTGTCCGTGGATCCACAGCGCGACGCCGGGCATCAGTGCCTCCAGGTCCGACGCGAACGCGGCGCTGACCGGGTCGCTGGCAAAGCGCGGATGCACCGAGCGCGCGCTCGGCGCGTGGTGCGTGACGACGACGGTTTTGCCGTCGAAGGATTCGGCGAGCCTGGCCTCGAGCCAGGCGCGCTGCCGCCTGTGCTCGTCGACGATCTGTTCGGCGCGCAGCGGCGCGCCGGCGAACCGGATCTGCGTGAAATCGGTGATGACCTTCTCCGCGGCGGCGATCGCGTCAGCGCGCGGTACCGCGGGCTCGTACAGCCGGAAGTCGGTCCACAGTGTCGCGCCAAGGATGCGCGTACGCAGGCCGGCGCGATCGCTTGCGATCATCTGCCCCGGGTCGAGAATCGCGACGGCGCCGCGCTGCATCTGCGGCAGGGCCGCCATCCGGGTCCGCAAGGATGGGTAGTCGGTCCGGTAGTACTCGTGGTTGCCGAGAACATAGACAACCGGCACCGGCCAGTCGCGGAAGGCTTCGACGGCCCGGTCCTGATCCGCGATATCACCGGCGACGACCATCACGTCGGCCTCCGGCACGGGCGCGATGCGTCGCGAGGGATGTCCGTGCGGCAGGAACTCGAAATGAAGGTCGGAGACGATCTGCAGTTTCATGGTTCGCCGTGATAGCCGCGGCCGCGCTCGGACTCGCGCCGGGCGCGTCGTCGAGGCCGGGTGGCGAGGGCTCCGGATCGGCGGTTTGTGCATGGACGGCAAAGTCCGGGCAGTCCGAAGCCGCGCCGATTCTCGGAAGGACCGACCGGACCGTCAAGCGAATAAGTCGGACCGCGCGCGGGCGCCAGCGGAGGTCAGGCGGCCGCCCGCGAGTCTCGCGGGCGGCCGGCGCCGCCCAAAGGTGGTTGGCTTGCATCATGGCAGATTCTCGGTGGGGTTCAGCGACGGGTTTCGAGAATGCCCAGCTTGCGGTGCAAGGGCGCCTAGTCGGCAAGGTAAACGAAGGCCGGCGCATCGGCCGAGCGGTTCGCAAGGCGCGTCGCCGGGTAGCCCGGAATGCAGCAGGCGTCCGCCTCGGACAGATCGAAGGCCTGGGCGTCGGCGCGGATCTCGATGGCGCCTTCGACCAGGTGGAACACGGTCGCGCGGGCGCGTGCCGGCCGCTGCAGCGCTTGTCCGGTCGCAGCATCAGCGCGTAGCAGCCGAGGATGTTCTGGGCGTCGCTGCCGGTCTCGGGATACACGCAGCCGATCTGCACCGCGTCGAGCGAGGGCTGGTCGCCGGCGAGCGAAGCCGGTCGGGGTCAGGATCAGGTCGCCGCGGCTCATCGGGCACTACTCGCCGTCGACGGCCGTGTAGGCGCCGCGCCCCCAGCACGCATCGAGCGGAATCAGGCCTGCAGCAGTGCGGACAGCACGCGGCGATTGCGCACGAGGTCGGCCAGCGTGTAGCGGTCGAGCACCGCATGGAAGGCCGCGGTGGCCTCGCGCAGCACGCCGCGCAGGCGACAGGCGCGCGCGATCGGGCAGGAATTGGTGTCGCGGTCGAAGCATTCGGCCGGCAGGTCCGCGCCCTCGGTGCAGCGCACGACGGCGCCGACGCCGATCGTTTCGGGCGGCTTTGCGAGGCCCAGGCCGCCGCCCTTGCCGCGCACGGTCGCCAGCCAACCCTCCTTGCCGAGGAAGTGGACGACCTTGGTCAGATGGTTCTCCTTGACGTCGAAGGCCTTGGCGATCTCGGCGATCGTCGCCCGGTGTTCCGGCCGCGCGGCGACGTAGATCAGCACGCGAAGGCTGTAGTCGGTGAAGCGGGTGAGTTTCACGATCGGCCAAAGGTGGATGAAATATGCATTTATGCTAGGGCCTGGCCGCCGCGCGCGCAAGGCGTGCGCCGGCGCGGCGGACGCCCGTGGCTGCCCGGCCCCGTGCTTCGTTGATCCCGATCAAGCCCTTTGCGCGAACCGGTCTTCACAATAAATGCATCCTAAATGCATGTTATCGTCCCGCGACCATGAACGTTTTCGCCGGTATCGCGGAGCCGCGGGCTAGGCGGGTTCCGCCCGATCCGTCCGCCGGCGCGCGTCCGCCCGCCGGTTTTGCGCTCTGGGAGCTGGGCTTCCGCCCGTTTTACCTGCTTGCCAGCGTGTTCGCAGCGCTGTCGATCGGCGTCTGGGCGCTGCAGCTCGCCGGCGTGCTCCGGCACGCCGTGCTCCAGGGGCCGGTCTGGCACGCGCACGAGATGCTGTTCGGCTTCGTGCTCGCGGTCGTCGTCGGCTTCCTGTTCACGGCCGGTCGCAACTGGTCGAACCGGCCGACGCCGCGCGGACTGCCGCTCGCCGGCCTGGCGCTGCTCTGGATCGCGGGTCGCATGCTGGTGCTGACGCCGTTCGGCTGGGCCGCGGCGATCGTCAACGCCGCCTTCCCGCTGCTGGCGGCGATCGGATTGGCGGGCCCGCTGGTCGGCCGCGCGCAACCGCCGAAATTATTTCTTCGTCGGCCTGCTGCTGCTGCTCGCGGCCGTCGAACTGCTGGTCCATCTGGCGCTGCTCGGCGTGATCCGCTTTCCCGCGTGGCTCGGCATCCAGGTTGCGCTCGACGTCGTTCTGTTCCTTCTGACCGTGATGGGCGGGCGCGTGATCCCGATGTTCACGAACAACGGCGTGCCGGGCGCCCGCGCCTGGACGGCAAGGCGGGCTGAGCGCGATGCAGTATCTCGTCGTCAAGGCGGTCCACGAGTCGGCGGTCGCGCTGTCGATGGCCGGATTCTTCGCGCGCGGCATCGGCGGGCTGAGCGATGCCGCCTGGGTTCGCGGACGGCCCGCCAGGACCCTGCCGCATCTCGTCGATACCGTGCTGCTCGGATCGGCGCTGCTGCTCACCTGGATGTTGCGCCTGGATCCGACGGCCGCGCCTTGGTTGATCGCGAAAATCGCCGGCCTGCTGGCCTATATCGGACTGGGCATGGTCGCGCTGCGCCCCGGACGATCGCGGCGGGCGCGCGCCGCGGCCTGGATCGCGGCGCTGGCGATCTTCGCCTGGATCGTCTCGGTCGCGATCACGAAGAATCCGCTCGGATTCCTCGCGCCGCGCTGATCGCGCCGCGGCACCCATCGGACGTGGCACGCGTCAGCCGCGGCGTGCTTCAGCCGCGGCGCGCAGGGCTTCCAGCAGATTCGCGTCCACGGCGCCCAGCTTGCCGCTGCGCGCGGCGATCCGGCCGTCACGGTCGAGCAGCGCGATCGATGCCGAATGATTGAATTCGCCGCTCGGCAGTCGCCGGTACTGCACACCGAGCAGCGCGGCGATCCGGCGCGTGCTGTCCGCGTCGGTGCGTGCCAGGGTCCAGGCGGCGCCGCAGCCATGCGCCGCGGCAGTGCGGCGGAGCGCGGCCGGGGTATCGCGCGCCGGGTCGAAGCTGATCATCAGTACGCGGACGTGCGCGCGCTCCGCCGGCGTCAGCGCGGCGACGGTCTGCTGCAGCGTCTCGAAGATCATCGGGCAGACGAGCTGGCATTCGCTGTAGAACATGCTGGCGAGCACCGGGCCGCCACGCAGCGACGCGAGGTCGAACGACCGGTCGTCCTGGTCGGTCAGCGGGGCGTGGAACTGGTAGATCGAGTCGCCCGGCAAAGCCGCCGGCGCGTCGCCGGCGGTCGCGGACGCGACGCGCAGCGCGGCCGGCGCGCAGGCGGCAAGGGCAAGCCGCGCAATGAAGGCGCGGCGCGTCAGCATGGACTTCATCGATCGCCTCCGTCGAGATCGCGGGCGCAGCGGAAACCGAGGCTGCTGGTCGTGTCGGTCGCGGACAGCGAGGACAGCAGCGCGATGCGCATCAGCACCGCGTAGCTGTCGCGATCGATCACGCTGAGCGCGCCGCTGCCGCAGAACTTCAGGAGATCGGGATCGCCCTGCGTACGGCTGTCGCCGGCGATGAACAGCGCGTTGAAATCGTCGACCCATTCCCAGACGACGCCGTGAAGGTCGCTGACGCCGTAGGCGTTCGGCGTTGCGCCCACCCGCGGCAGCGCGCTGGCCGTCGGGCGTTCGTACCAGGCCAGGATGCGGCGGCGCCATGCCGGATCCGCGCGCGCGTCGCGGCGCGTCTCATCCGCCGCGGCCGCATACTCCCACTCGAGCCAGGTCGGCAGCCGGGCGCCTTCGCCGTCGCAGAAGGCCTTCGCGGCGAACCAACTGACGCGCGTCTGCGGGCGCTCGCCGGCCGCCGGGTCGGCGAGTTCGAGCGGCGCGCGCCAATCGGCGAGGTAGCCCGGGTCGGCGAAGACCCCCGGCACGGCATCGCGACGCCATTCGGGATGCGCGACGACGAAGGCGAGGAAGTCTCCCGCGGTGACCGGTGTCGCGCGCATCGCGAACGGCAGGATGTCCACCGGCAGCGAGACGCTGGGCGAGGCGCCCTGCGGCAGCACGCTTTCGAAGCGGCCGCCCGGCAATGCGACGTAGCCGGCGCCCGTCGCCGCGCCGCAGGCCAGCGCCAGGCCGACCGCCGCCGCCGCGAGGCGGGAACGCTGCCGGATGCCCTGCATCGACATCATCACGCGGGCGCGAGCGTCCGTCGCGCGTTCAGTGCGCCGCGGCCGCCGCAGCCGCCCCGGCCGCACGTTCCTTCTTGACGTCATCGCTCGAGATGCGCCCTCCGGGATTGCCCCAACTGTTCATCACGTAGGTCAGGATGTTCGCGACCTCGTCGTCGTTGAGCTGGTTCATCGGCGGCATCACCGAGTTGTACTCGTTGCCGCTGACGGCGACCTTGCCGTTGAGTCCGTGCAGCACGATGCCGATCGCGCGCTTGAGGTTCGCGGCCAGGAAATCGGACTTCGCCAGCGGCGGAAACACGCCCGGCAGGCCGGCCCCGTTGCTCTGGTGGCACACCGAGCAGGTGCCGGCGAACAATGCCTGCCCGGCGCGAACCTGGTCGTCGAGCGTCAGGGTCCCGCGTGCCTGCGATTCCGTCGCCTTCGACACCGCGTCGAGATTCGCGCCGGCGCGGTCGCCGAGGTAGACGGAATCGAGTTCCTTGCCGGAATAGATCGCCTTGTCCGCGTCGCCGTCGACCTTCAGGATCGCCAGCGCGCCCTTGTTGAAGGCGCGGAAGATCGAGTGGTCGACCAGCACGTAGCTGCCCGGCACCCGCGTGCGGAACTCGGCGATCGCCGCGCCGCCCGCCGGAATCAGCGTCGTCTGCACGTTGTTCTGCTCGTTGGTTCCGCCCTCGAAGCGCACCTTGTCGAAGATCGCGCCGATGACGTGGAAGCTCGAGACTAGGTTCGGCCCCCCGTTGCCGACGAAGAGACGCACATTCTCGTTGGTCCGGGCCTTCAGCGCCTTGTCGCCGGTCAGCGCGCCCTCCGCGCCATTGAACAGCACGTAGCTTGGACGCTCGTCGATCGCCTTTTCCATGTCGAATGGTTGGTTGCCCTTTTCGCGGTACTTCCCGGCCGTATAGAAATCGCCCTGCATCACGTAGTACTCGTGGTCGACCTTGGGCAGGCCCTCGGGCGGCTCGACGAGGATCAGGCCGTACATCCCATTGGCCACATGCATCCCGACCGGCGCGGTCGCGCAGTGGTAAACGTAGATGCCCTCGTTGAGCGCCTTGAACGTGAATTGCGACTCGTGGCCCGGGGCCGTGAAGCTCGATGCGGCGCCGCCGCCCGGACCGGTCACGCCGTGCAGATCGATGTTGTGCGGCATCTTGTTTGCCGGATTGTTCTTCAGGTGGAACTCGACCGTGTCGCCCTGGCGCACGCGGATGAAGCTGCCCGGCACGGTGCCGCCGAAGGTCCAGAAGGTGTAGTTGACGCCCTCCGAGATCGGCGCCTCCTTTTCGACGACCTCGAGTTCGACGATCACTTTCGCCGGATAGCTGCGCGCGACCGGCGGCGGGACGTTCGGTGGACTGGTCAGCACGGCATGGATCGGTGCGCCCTGCGGCGGGCCCAGGTCGCCGGGCGCCGGCACGGCTTCGGCGGCCAGCAGCGTGGAACTGGTCAGCATGGACAGGACGACGGCGAGCGCCCGGCGGCACGAAGGGCTGGCGTTCGGTAGGGCATTCATGCGTGGACTCCGTGACGGGTGTCGTTAAGATTCATTTCCCATGCATGTTAAAAGGCCGGTCGCGCCCCGGCGTTGATTTCGATCAAGGGGCCGCGTCGCGGCCATCGTGCGGAACGGAATGGGATCGGCGGTCAAACCCGACGCCGGCGCGGCCGCGCCGGCCGCCGGGTATGCGGCGCGCGACGGAGCGGGGCAGCTCGCTTCTACCGCTTGCGCCGCGGCGCGGCGGCCGCGAGGAAACCCTTGCGCTGCGCGATCTCGGACGCGAAGCGCTTGCCGATCTGGCCGCAGACCAGGTCGCACAGGCGATAGGTGTCGGCGTCGGAGATCCGGTAGTAGGCGCTGGTGCCGCGCGTCGCGCGTTCGACGACACCGGAGGCGAGCAGCAGCGCCAGATGCTTCGATGCGTTGGCCTGGCTCGCGCCGGTCGCGGCGGTCAGCTCGCCGACGTTGCGCTCGCCTTCGCGCAGCGCGTTGAGCAGCTTCAGGCGCGTCGGCTCGGACAGTGCCTTGAAGTACTCCGCGACCTGCTCGAGCGCGGCGTCGTCCAGTCCATCCATCGTTCGGGTCCCCGGCTTACGGCGCCGGCGCACCCGGCGCGGCGAAGTCTTCTTCCCAGAATTCGCTCGCGCTGCGCTGCCCGGCCGCGCGCCGCGCGTTTTCGATGCTGCGCAGTTCGACGCGCCTGATCTTGCCGGAAATCGTCTTCGGCAGGTCCGCGAACTCGATCCGGCGGATGCGCTTATAGGGCGCGACCCGCTCGCGCAGGAAATCGAAGATGGCGCGCGCGGTTTCGGCGCTCGCCGGGACGCCCGGCTTCAGGATCAAGAATGCCTTCGGGACCGCCAGGCGCCGCGGATCGGGGCTCGGCACCACGGCGGCCTCGGCGACGGCCGAATGCTCGATCAGCGCGCTTTCGAGTTCGAACGGGCTGACGCGGTAGTCCGAGCTCTTGAATACGTCGTCGGTGCGGCCGACGAAGGTGTAGTAGCCCTCGGCGTCGCGGTTCGCGACGTCGCCGGTATGGTAGTGCGGGCCACCGAGCGCCGCGGCGCTGCGCTCGGCGTCGCCGAGGTAACCGCGCATCAGCGCCACCGGCGCCGGGTCCAGCACGATCGCGAGTTCGCCCTCGCTGCTTACGCGGCCGTCGACGTCGAGCAGCGCGACGCGATAGCCGGGCATCGGCCGCCCCATCGATCCCGGCTTGAGCAGCTGTCCCGGCGAATTGCCGACGATGCAGGTCGTTTCGGTCTGGCCGTAGCCGTCGCGGATCGTGATGCCCCACGCGGACTTGACCTTGTCGATGACTTCCGGATTCAGCGGCTCCCCGGCGCTGAGCAGTTCACGCAGCTTGACCCGATAGGCCGCCAGATCCTGCAGCACCAGCGTGCGCCAGACGGTGGGTGGGGCGCACAGGCTCGTCACGCCGCAGCGCGCCAGCGCTTCGAGCGCGCGCTTAGGATCGAAGCGCGCCTGCTCGAGGATGAAGATCGTCGCGCCGGCGATCCACGGCGCGAAGAAGCAGCTCCAGGCATGCTTGGCCCATCCGGGCGAGCTGATGTTCCAGTGCAGGTCGCCGGGCTTGAGGCCGATCCAGTACATCGTCGACAGGTGGCCGACCGGGTAGCTGACGTGCGTGTGGAGCACCATTTTCGGCTTCGCGGTGGTGCCGGACGTGAAGTACAGCAGCAGCGGATCATCGGCTCGCGTCGGACCGTCCGGCACGAACGTCGCGCTCGCGTGCTCGGCGTCCGCGTACGGCGTCCAGCCGGGGACGCTCGCGCCGACGACGACGCGCACGCAACGGTCCGCGAGTTCGGCGAACAGCCCACTGCGCGCGACGTCGGTCACGACGCAACGGATCTCCCCGCGTTCGATCCGGTCGGCGAGATCCTCCCTCGTCAGCAGCGTCGTTGCCGGGCTGACGACGGCGCCCAGCTTGAACGCCGCGAGGGTGATCTCCCAGATCGGGACCATGTTCGGGAGCATCACGAGCAGCCGGTCGCCGCGCCGCAGGCCCAGCGCGCGCAGGTGGTTCGCGACGCGGTTCGAGCGTTCGCTGATCTGGGCGAAGGTCAGTCGCTGTTCGCTGCCATCGTCGTTGGCGATCCAGAGCGCCGGCCGGTCATTGCCGCGCGCCTGCACGTCGAAGAAGTCGAGCGCCCAATTGAACTGTTCGAATACGGGCCATTCGAATTCGCGGCAGGCCGCCGCGTAGTCGGTCCGTTCGCGGACGAGCAGATCGCGTGCCTGCAGGAAGCGTTCGCCGGGGTTCATGGGTAAGCGGTCTCCTTGCATCGTCGCCCTGGCCAGGGCGGGCGCCGACGGGATCCATACTCGTGCGGGCCAGGCAGCGGAAATTACTCCATCGAGGCGTGATTGGACAGTGCCCGGTCATCCGGACATCGAACGTGCATCGACGTGGCTGGTCGGGCCGGTGGGCGCGTGCCGGGGCCGGGGCCCTGCGGGACGAGGATCAGGTGCGGATCTCGACTTCGCCTTCGATCTCGACCGGAATGTCGAACGGCAATTCGGCCATGCCGACCGCGCTGCGGCTGTGCGCGCCGACCTCGGCGCCGAAGAGTTCGAGGATCAGGTCCGAACATCCGTTGATCACGCTGGGCTGGCGATTGAAGCCCGGCGCCGAATTGACCATGCCGAACAATCGCGTCCACGCGGCGATCCGGTCAAGGTCGCCGAGCACGCGCTGCAGGCTGCCGTGATGGACAGCGCCGTGAGCCGCGCTGCCTCGTAGGCCTGCTCCTGCGTGACCTCGCGCCCGACTTTGCCGCGTGGCTCGGCGATCGAGCCATCGGCGTTCTGCGGCCCGTGACCCGCGATCAGGGCCCGACTGCCGACGATGCGGACGAACTGGAACGGAAAGACCATCCCGCCGGGCGGCTGCAGCGGCAGCGGCAACACCAGGCCGAGCGCACGCAGGCGTTGTTCGATGGCGGCCATGTCGATCTCCTTCTGGGTTGGAAACGCGTAGCGGGGTTCGCTCTCATTGCGCTTGTGGGGCCATGAGTCCTTCGGGGCGGCCGGGCGGAAATGTCGGGCTTCCCACTCGCTGCGCTTGTGGGGCCATGAGTCCTTCGGGGCGGCCGGGCGGACTCATGCCGCAACGGCGATGATCACGCTCGGCGCCTTGAAGATTGCGGTCGCCGTGCCGCCCTCGGCGAGTTCGAGCGATCGCGCGCCCTCGTTCGTGACGATCGCCGAGATGCTGCCGCCTCCGGCCAATGCGAGCGCGACCTCCGTATTGACGGCGCCATGCGTGATCCGCGCGACGGTGCCCGCGAGCTGGTTGCGCGCCGAGAACTTCGCACCGGCGACGTCCGTCACGAGAACGATCGACGCGGCCGGGATCAGCGCGTATGCCGTGGTGCCGATCGCGAGGCCCAGCTCGGCGCGACTGTCGCTGGTCAGCGTCGCGTGCAGGCGCACACCGCCGATGATCTCGAGCTCGATCTCGTCGTTGACCGCGCCGGCGCGGATCGCGCGTACCGTGCCGGCGAATTGGTTGCGGGCGCTGGTCTTCATCGCGATGCTCTCGATCAACCGATAGTCGAGCGTCAGCCCGTCCGACGCGCTGTTCAGCCGCGCCAGAAAGCGTTCGTGCTCCCGCTGCACCAGCGCGAAGTTGCGCACGAGCTGGGCGCCGCGCGCGGTCAGGATCGTATGGCCGCCGCCCTTGCCCCCGGCAACGCGCTCGAGCAGCGGCGAACCGGCAAGGTTGCTCATCTGCTCGACCGCGTCCCACGCTCCCTTGTAGCTCAGCCCGACGGCCTTGGCCGCATGCGTGATCGAGCCCAGCTGCGCGATGGCCTCGAGCAAGGCGATGCGCCGCGCGCCGGCGAGCGCCTGGCCGCCGACCTTGATCCACAGGTCGGCACCGACTTCGACGACGTGACTACGCCGCGCCACGGCGAATCGCTCGGGCGTCGCGAAGTCGCGCCGTCGTGACGGTCCGGGCGGGGCGGACGGCGATCTCCCTGCCACCGCGGTCGGGGCTGCCGACCGCGCGCGGCGGGATCCGATCGCGCCGCGCGGATGCGGCGGGCAGGTCCGCCGCGACGAAGAACACGCCCTTGCTCGTTCCCCCGCGCAGGCAGACGGCGGGAATGCGGAGTGGTGGCGGCACGCGGATCGGCCTCGAAGTGTGTTCAGCCCCGCAAGATACGCCATGTCCCGTGCGCGAGGTCGGCGCGCGGCGCGGCGCCGCACTCGCTACGATGCGGCTCGCGCGACGCGCGCGCCATGGAGATCCGCGTGACCTTGACCGAACCGCGCCCACCCTCGAGTCCACTGCGCCTGCCCGACTCGGCCTATGCCTGGTCGCGGCTGCTCGTCGCGCTGGTCTTGATGACGATCGGCAGCGGCGCGATGTATGTCATCGCGGTCGTGTTGCCGGCGGTCCAGGCCGAATTCGGGCTGGACCGTGCCGCCGCGTCGCTGCCGTACACGCTGATGATGATCGGATTCGGCGTCGGCGGCATCCCGATGGGACGCCTCGCCGATCGCTTCGGGGTCATGACGGTTGCGTTGCTCGGCGCATGCGGCCTGGGCGCGGGATTCATCGCCGCGGGGATGGCCGGCGGGATCGCCGGCTTCGCGCTGTTCCACGGCGTGCTGCTTGGCGCATTAGGCTGCTCCGCGACCTTCGCGCCCTTGATCGCCGACACATCGCTATGGTTCGTGCGCCGGCGCGGCATTGCGGTGGCCGTCTGCGCGAGCGGGAACTACGTCGCCGGCGCGATCTGGCCGTCGATCGTGCAGCACTTCGTGACCACCATCGGATGGCGCCAGACCTAC
>Ga0213853_11196671_pt1 | contig 18486 bp, 14 predicted proteins | sample ABR_2016_MetaT_FD_164456 | JGI IMG/M metagenome (GOLD analysis project Ga0213853, IMG submission 164456) | Metatranscriptome of freshwater sediment microbial communities from post-fracked creek in Pennsylvania, United States - ABR_2016... | ecosystem: Environmental > Aquatic > Freshwater >...
GCGCGCGGTGATCAGCGAGCCGGAATGCAGCGCCGCTTCGACGACGAGCACGCCGCGCGTGAGCGCGGCGATCAGGCGATTGCGGCGCGGGAAGTGATGTGCCAGCGCCGCGCAGCCGACGGGCAATTCCGACACAAGCAGGCCATCGTGCCGGATCCGAGCGGCCAGCGCGGCATTGGACGCCGGATAGACGATATCGATGCCGCTGCCGAGCACGGCGATCGTCGCGGCTTCGTTGTCCAGGGATCCGCGGTGAGCGGCGGCATCGATGCCTCGGGCCATGCCGCTCACGATGGTCAGACCGCCGCGCGACAGGTGGTCGGCGAAGGCGGCGGCGTTGGCTTCGCCCTGGCGGGTGGCGCTGCGGCTGCCGACGATCGCCAGCGCCGGGCGCCCCAGCAGCTCGCGCCGGCCCTGAAGGAAGAGCAGGGGCGGCGGGTCGGAGAGCTCGAGCAGGCCCGCGGGATAGTCGGCATCGGCCAGGCTCAGCAGCGAAGCGCCTGCGCCGGATTCGAGCCAGTTTTCGCAGCGGTCGATCGCTTCGCGCAGGGCCGCAGTCTCGGCGCCGGCCAGGGCGCGCGCGGCCGGTTCGCCGACGATGCGCGCCAGGCTCGCCTTTGCGGACTCGAAAATCGATGCGGGCAGGCCGAATGCGGCCAGCAACTGGCGTGCGCTGGAAGGTCCGATGCCTTCGGTCAGGGCCAGGCGCAGCCAAGCGCGGCGCTCGCGTCCATCCATCGCGCTCTCCAGCGCGCCGGACGTCATCGGGCCCGCGTCAGGCAAGCTCGTTCAGTGGACCACGGCCAGGTGCCCGGGCGTCGCGGAGCTGTCGTCGTTGGCGGCGGTTTCAGACGGCTGATCGGGTTGGGTGAAGCGATCGCCGACCTTGATGGGCCCGATGGCCGTCATGACCAGCGCGTAGGAAATCCGCTCGAACACCCGGAAAACGAACATCTGGGCGATCCGTTCATTGGGCAGCTTGACGTATTCCCGGCGCTTCGCCGTGCGATCCAGCACGGTCGGGCCGGCACGGTTGACCGCAAGCACGGTGCCGATTTCGAGTCCGTCGCGGGCACCGCGATCGAGCGCAACGACGCTCCCCGCGCCGACCTGGTCGACGCCCCCGGAGACCGAGATCAGCTGGCCGGCGACCTGGCGCTGCGGGGCATGCGGCGCGTAGTTGATGAGAGGCTCGCGCTCGATCGGAATCAGGCGGTCCGCCACGCCGATTTCCTGGCGGCTGTCCAGGATCTTCAGGGTCGCGACCTCGCCGCGGCGCACGACGCGCGCGCTTCCGAGAAATTCCGCTTCATAGGCGATGGGCCGCGAGCGTTCCTTGTCGTCAGGTTCGTACAGAGGTTTGGCCGGCCGGAACACGTGGAAATCGGTCTGGCCTCGATCCTCGATGCCGCGCGCGTAGGCGAGATCGCCGCGCCCGAGGAACAGTCGGTCCTCCGGAGTTGCGACGATGCGGGGGTACTTGGCCAGCTCGTCGGCGCCCACGACGACAGGCTGCGTCAGGAAGGGCTCGATCAGGCGGTTGGGGATACTGGGAATCGGCGTCGAGCTGACATCGCCGAGGTCGCGGATCTGCGGAGTGCGCTTGACGACCGGCAGTGCCGACGACGAGGGGCTCGCCGCCGCGTCGGCCCCGGCGCCCGCGGCCGCGCCGCCCTTGCCCGAAGCCGGGGACTTGCCGCCGGCAAACTGCAAGCGGGCGCGGCCGTTGCCGCTTGATACGAGCTGCAGTTCCTGTCCGGGATAGATGAGGTGCGGGTTGGAGACATCCTGCCGGTTCATGCCCCAGAGTTCGGGCCAGCGCCATGGCGACTTCAGATAAAGCGCGGAAATGTCCCACAGGGTGTCGCCGCTCTTGACCTTGTAGCGTTCCGGCGCGCCCGGTGCCAGATCGGAAAGGGCTACGCCGGTTTGGGCGAACTTTTCGGCTGTCTGCCGCTGTTCGTCCGTGATCGGGAAACGCGAGGAGGCCCCTTGCTCAGCGGCCGCCGGCAGCGCAAGCGCGCCCAGCACTGCTGCAACGACCACGGGAAACGCAGATTTCATCATGCTCGGGCCTCGCCTAGATTCATTTCAATAGCATCTCGGACCCGGCCTGAGCCGTCCCGTCCATGGCCGCATATCTTCAGGCGCCGTTCAAGCCGGCACCCGAACCGACGTTGCAAGCTCCGCTGCGGATCCTCGCTACGACGTAAAATTGTCCGCCCAAACCCTTGATATCGCAACGGTTCCGGCCGGATGAATCCCTACCGGCTCGATGCGATCCGATCCGGGACCTAGTATGGCGAGCCCTGAGGCGTGGAAACGATGAAAAAGACGGCACTCGCCACGATATTCCGGCCAGGAGACCTGATTTGAGCCGGCTCGCCATCCTCGAATACCCGGATCCGCGCCTGACACGCAAGGCGCGGGCGGTGACCGTGTTCGACGAGGCTCTGCGCCAGCTCGTCGCCGACATGGCCGAAACGATGTATGCGGCCCCGGGCGTGGGGCTGGCTGCGACCCAGGTCGATGTGCACCGTCGCGTCATCGTCATCGACGTTTCCGAAGCCAGGAATGCCTTGCACGTGTTCGTCAATCCGGAGCTGACCTGGGCGTCGGAGGAGACCGCGCTGTGCGAGGAGGGCTGCCTGTCGGTCCCCGGGGTCTACGACAAGGTGAACCGGCCGGCGCGGGTCAGGGTGCGCGCGATGGACGCCGACGGCCGTGCATTCGAGCTCGAATGCACGGGCACCCTGGCGGTCTGCGTCCAGCACGAGATGGATCACCTCGAGGGGCGCATGTTCGTCGAGTATCTGTCGCCGCTCAAGCAGGAACGCATACGCAGCCGGATGCGCAAGCGCCACGCCAGGCGCGCGTGACGGGCCTGCCGGCATCGACCTTGCGCATCGCATTTGCAGGCACGCCCGCCTTTGCAGCCTGCGCGCTGGAGGCGATCCTGGACGCCGGCCACGTGGTGCCGCTGGTGTTCGCGCAGCCCGGGCGGCCCGCAGGTCGTGGAATGAGGCTCCAGGCCGGCGCGGTCGCCGAACTGGCGGCGGCACGCGGTCTGACGATCCTGACGCCGGCCGCGCTGCGCCCGCAGCGCGATCCGAGGCAGGCGCAGGAGTCGCTGCAACGCCTGCGCGATGCCGGCGTCGAGCTGCTGGTCGTGGCGGCCTACGGCCTGATCCTTCCGCAGGCCTTGCTCGACGTTCCGAGCGGCGTCGTCAGCGGCGGCGGGCGCATCGGCGCGGTGAACATCCATGCATCGCTGCTGCCGCGATGGCGCGGCGCGGCGCCGGTGGCGCGCGCGATCGAAGCCGGCGACGAGCGCACAGGCATCACCCTGATGCAGATGCAGGCCGGGCTGGATACGGGGCCGATGCTGGCCTGCGAGTCGCTGGCGATCGGGCCGGATGACACCGCCGGCCGCCTAACGCAACGCCTGGCGCAGCTCGGGGCGCGCATGATCGTCGCCGCGCTGGCGCAGCCTTCGACCTGGCATGCGCGGCCGCAGCCGGACGAAGGCATCACGTATGCGCGCAAGCTGGGCCGCGACGAGGCATGGATCGACTGGCGCGAGCCCGCGCAGGTCCTGGAGCGGCGGATGCGCGCTTTCGATCCGGAGCCGGGCACCTGTGGACGCCTTGAAGGCTCTCTGATCAAGCTGTGGTCGGCCCGGGTGGTCGAGCGGGATGCAGGCGCCGAGCCCGGACTTGTCCTTTGGACCGATCAAGGCCTGGGCGTGGCCTGTGGTCGCCATGTCCTGCAGATCGAGGAGTTGCAGAAGGCCGGCGGGCGTCGCATGAGCGCACGCGCTTTCCTGTCCGGCAGCCCGGTGCGCCCGGGAGCGCGCTGGGAGCAGCCGCAGAGTTCCCGCGCCGCGCGATGACGCGCGGCACAGCCTCCGGCGCACCGCTGGCGCAGGTTCTGCGAGCTGCCGCACCGGTCTGGGTTGCGGTTCACGAGGGCCGCTCGCTTGACCGTGCACTGCCGCCGCAGGCCGCGTCGCAGGGGGCCGCGCCGACGTCCCTGGCTTCTGCCGTGCGCGATGTCTGCCACGACGCTCTGCGTCGGCGCGCCCTGATCGAGGCTTTGCTCGAACGCCTCATGCAAAGGCCGGCCTCGCCGGCGGTTGCGGGCCTGCTGGCAGTGGCACTGTCGCAGCTGCTCGACCGCGCCTATCCGGACTACGCGGTCGTCGACCAGGCCGTGGCCGCGGCGCGCATCGACCCGGCCCTGCGTCCGGCGGCCGGCTTCGTCAACGCGGTGCTGCGCGGATTCCTGCGGCGCCGCGCGATCCTGCTGCCGCCACTGCTTGAAGACGACGCGACCCGGCTCAACGTGCCGCCATGGTGGCTCGCGCTCATGCAGCGGGACTATCCGCAGGACTGGCGCGCACTGCTCGAGGAATCGCTGCGCCCGCCCCCGCTGACGCTGCGCGTGAACGAGCGCCGCACCACGGCTGAGGCTTACCTGGCCCTGATGCGGAACCAGGGCATCGCCGCCAGCCGGGTCGGCCCAAGCGCGGTCTGGCTGCATAGGCCCGTTCCGGTCGCCCGCATCCCGGGATTTCGCGAGGGCCTGGTGTCGGTGCAGGATGCTGGCGCCCAGCTTGCCGCGCCCTTTCTGGGCGTCCGCGACTCGATGCGGGTGCTCGACGCCTGCGCGGCTCCAGGCGGCAAGACCGGCCACCTGCTCGAGCTCTCGCAGGCGCGGGTCGACGCCGTCGAGCTCGACCCGGCTCGCGCGCATCGCATCCAGGAGAATCTGCGCCGCCTGGACTTGCTGGGCCCTCGCGCGCGCATCCTCGTTGCCGATGCCGGCCGGCCCGCCTCGTTCTGGGACGGCCAGCCATACGAGCGAATTCTGCTCGATGCTCCGTGCACGGGTTCGGGGATTGTGCGACGCCACGTCGACCTTCCCTGGTCGCGTCGCCCGTCCGATGTTGCGCAATTAGCAACGATTCAGGCAGGTTTGCTCGATGCTTTGTGGCCGCTGTTGGCGCCGGCTGGTAGATTGCTTTACGTGGTCTGTTCGGTATTTCGGGAGGAGGCTGCTCAACAAGCCGATTGCTTTCTCGAACGCCACCCGGATGCGGTCCCGTCGCCGCTGCCGGTGACCGAGCGCACGTCCTTTCCCTTGCCCGCTTCGATCCAGTTGCTGCCTGCCAGTGCCGAACCGGTTCTGCCCGAAGACCCCGCGGCCCTTCCCGCAATCCACGACGGCTTCTTCTACGCCTTGTTTCAAAAAGCCGACAGGGTTTGAATCGTGGTGACGCAACGAGCCGGATGCCCGCGCCGTCCTTTGCGCCCGCTGCGGCCGTCCCGCCGCGACTGCGTCCGCGTCCTGTTCTGGATCGCGGCCGGGGCATCGGCGCCGCTGCTGGCGCAACCGCCGCGCGCGGCATCGACAGTCAGCCTGATTTCGGCCGAACTGCAGGGCCGCGATGAACCCGAACCGGGCCTTTACCTGAATGCCCAGTTCGACTTCGAACCCTCGCAGCCGATCGAGGATGCGGTCAGGCGCGGCATCCCGATGTATTTCACGATCGAATTCGAGATGGTGCGGGCTCGCTGGTACTGGTTCGACAAGGCCCTGGTGTCGGCGACCCTCGGCTATCGGGTGAGCTACAGTCCGCTGACGCGCCAGTTCAGGCTCTCCCGGGGCGCGCTCGCCCAGCCTTTCGAGACTCTGGGCGAGGCCCTGGCGACAGTGCGCACCGTGCGCGACTGGCGCGTATCGAACCGGATTGAAATGGCGCCAAACGATCGCCTGTTCTCCCGCCTGCGACTGCGCCTGGACACCTCGATGCTGCCCAAGCCTTTCCAGGTCGACGTCCTGACCAACCGCGACTGGGCCCTGGCGTCGGACTGGCAGCCGGTGCACATCCGTTACGACGCGCCGCGCTGAGCGCCTGCCGTGCCCAGGGCCGCCCGCTACGGTTTGATCGGAGCGCTCGCGCTGGCCGGCGTGCTGCTGTTCATCCTGGCATCGGCGAGCGGCAACGGCCAGGCTTTCGCGCGCAACTATCCGCTGCTGCTGTTCCTCAACGGGGCCATCGCGCTGGTGCTGTTCGGCGTGGTCGTGGCGCTGTCGTTGCGCCTGGTGCGCCGGGTCCGCCAGGGGCGGTTCGGCGCGCGCCTGATGACACGCTTCGCGCTGGCATTTGCCCTGATCGGCGTCGCGCCGGGCGTGCTGGTCTATGTCGTGTCCTCGCTTTTCATCTCGCGCTCGATCGAATCGTGGTTCAACGTGCAGGTCGAAGGCGCGCTCAATTCGGGCCTGGAGCTGGGGCGCGCCGTGCTCGAGGCGCAACGCGACGAGCTCAAGGCGCGCGCGCGCGCCATGGCATCGGAACTGGCCGATGCGGCTCCGGCGGACCGGATCCGGCGCCTGGACCAGCTGCGAGAACGCGGCGGCGCCGACGAAGCCCTGTGGGTGAGCGCCTCCGGCACGCTGATCGGGGTCAGCAGCGGCCGTTCGATGAACTTCCTGCCGACGCTGCCCAGCCCCAGCGCGCTGCGCTCGGCGCTGATGGCGCGGGGCCTGGCCGTCATCGAGGGCGATGAGCTGTCGACCGAGCCCGGTCGGGGCCTGCGCACGCGGGTCATTGTGCCCGTGCCGGCGCCTTCGCCCACGTCGATCCGTCTCGAAGCGCCGCGCTTCAATACGGGTCGCATGCGGCTCGATGCCTCGCCGGCGGTCCGCTTCGAGGAGCCCAGCCTCTTGCAGCTGACCCAGTCGGTCGCGCCGGACGTGGCGGCCAATGCGCAGGCGCTGCGCGCCGGCTACGGCCAGTACCAGGAGCTGTCGCTGTCGCGCGTGGGCCTGCAGAAGATGTACCGCCTGACGCTGACGCTGACCTTGCTGCTGGCCGTCTTCGCGGCCATCGCCTCCGGCGTGATGCTGGCGGGCTCGATGACGGCGCCGCTGATCGAGCTCGCCGCCGGCACGCGGGCGGTTGCGGGCGGCGACTTCCGTCCCGTGCGCGAATTCGGCGGACACGACGAACTGAACGTCCTGACGCGATCGTTCAACGCGATGACGAGGCAGCTGTCGGAAGCGCGGAACACGGTCGAGGCGCGCTCGCGCGAACTGGAGACGGCGAGGGCCTACCTGGAGCGGGTTCTGTCGAACCTGTCCGCCGGCGTCATCGTGCTCGACGCGGATGCCCGCGTCGTCACGGCCAACGTCGGCGCCGGCCGCATCCTGGGCCTGCCATTGGGCGAGCAGGCCGGACGCCTGCTGTCCGAGGTGCATCCTCAGCTGGCCGAACAGGTCTCCAGCGCCTTTCGCGACCACACGCTCGCGGCCACGCCGAAGGACTCCTGGCAGCGGCAGATGAAGCTCGACCGGGCCGGGGCCCGGCCCGATGCCGAGCCGCTGTCGGTCCTGGCCCGAGGATCGCGGCTCGCGCTCGACAACGGCACCGGCACGGTGGTGGTCTTCGACGACATCACGCAGGTGATTTCGGCACAGCGGGCGGTCGCCTGGGGCGAGGTGGCGCGGCGCCTGGCGCACGAGATCAAGAATCCGCTCACGCCGATCCAGCTGGCCGCCGAGCGACTGCAGATGAAGCTTTCCGGCGAGCTGCCGCCGGCGCAGGCCGAGGTCCTGGTTCGCGGGGCCACGACGATCATCAACCAGGTCGCGGCGATGAAGCGCATGGTTGACGAATTCCGCGACTACGCGCGACTTCCGCCGCCGCGCATGGCGCCCCTGGACCTGAATGCCTTGATCGAGGAAATCGGCACCCTGTACGGCGCTGACGGGGCACCGACCGGCGCAGCCGTGGCGATCAAACTGGAACTCGCGCGCGACCTGCCGCTGATCGAAGCCGACGCGGGGCTCCTGCGCCAGATGATCCACAACCTTGTCGCCAACGCCCAGGAGTCGATCGGCGCCTTGCGGCAGGATCCCGGTCGGCGCCTGGAGGCGGGGCGCATCGTGATCCGCACGCAGACCGCCGAGTCCGAGTCCCAGGCCGGCGCTGACACCGAAGGGCGGGCCGTGCGCCTTTCCGTCGAGGACAATGGCCCCGGATTCCCGGCGAATATACTTAGGCGCGCGTTCGAGCCCTATGTGACCACGAAACCGCGTGGGACGGGTCTGGGACTGGCGATGGTGAAGAAAATCGTCGACGAACACGACGCGAGGATAGAACTCATCAACCGGGTCGCCGGCGCTGGCGCGACGGTGACCGTGGTGTTCAGGCGCGTGCTCGAATCCCGGGCGATGGCCTGATTGCGGCCGCTGCCTTCCCACCATGGCGAACATTCTGGTTGTCGACGACGAGATCGGGATCCGCGAGCTGCTTTCGGAGATCCTTTCCGACGAGGGCCACGTGGTGCAGACGGCCGAAAGCGCCGCGGCGGCGCGCGCCGCGCGCCTGGCCGAGACGCCCGATCTCGTGCTGCTGGACATCTGGATGCCCGATACCGATGGCGTGACCCTGCTCAAGGAGTGGGCGGCCAATGGCCAGCTCACGATGCCGGTCATCATGATGTCGGGCCATGCCACGATCGATACGGCCAGCGAGGCGGCGCGCTTCGGAGCGCTGGATTTCCTGGAAAAGCCGATCGCGATGGCCCGCCTGCTCAATTCGATACGCAACGGCCTGGAGCGGGGCCGGCTGTCACGCCTTCCCGAGGTCGTCCGGCCGCTGGCGCCCGCATCGACGATCGGCGTCTCGAGCGAGGCTGCGGAAGCAGTCGATGCCCGGTCGGCACCGGGTTTTGCCGCCGTGGCCGGTGTCGCCGTCAGCCTGGACCAGCCCTTGCGCGATGCGCGCGACCAGTTCGAGCGTGTCTATTTCGAGCACCACCTCGTCAAGGAAAACTACAGCATGACCCGGGTCGCCGACCGGGCCGGCCTGGAACGCACACACCTGTACCGAAAGCTCAAGCAGCTGGGGGTCGAACTGGCCCGCGGCGGGCGCCGCCCGGAACGCCCCCCGGTGCTGGAGCGGCCGGAACTTCGTCAGACCCCCGACCTCGACGACTGAGTTCGCGCCCCGGAACTTTCCTGCGTGCGGCGCAAGCGGGGAAAGCCCGCGGGCCACCGATCGCAAAGACCGGGACCCCTCATCCCGGTCCTTTTTCCCGCCTGACGCAAGCAGGCAGACCTGCCCTCCCCGACCGCAACTTGAGGCTCTCCAGCCGTGGGCCCTGCGCGGCACGCAGGTCCCCGAATCCCTGACCTGACCGGTCCAAGGCAGATCGTTGGAGCTTCGGCCGGCCCCAGCCGCAGAGCGGGGCAGGCGCAGCAACGCGTCTGCCTCCCCCCTTCCCGCAAGGCGGGCGCAGGAGGGGGGCGGGCAAGGGTGTAAGGCAAAGAGCAGGCGGCAGCAGGTCCGGCTCCAAGCACGGGGCCATCGGGTCCGCGCAGGCACGCCAGCGCGTGCCGCTATAGTGAGCGGTTGGCCGGGAACGGGCCGCCAGGCGACGATTTGGGCGATTGCGGCGATTGCGGCGATTGAAACGATGGAATACATCCGGGTGCGCGGCGCCCGCACCCACAACCTGCAGAACATCGATCTGGAGCTTCCTCGCAACCGGTTCATCGTGATCACCGGGCTGTCGGGATCGGGCAAGAGCTCGCTCGCTTTCGACACGCTTTATGCGGAGGGCCAGCGGCGCTACGTCGAATCGCTTTCGGCCTATGCGCGGCAGTTCCTGCAGTTGATGCCGAAGCCGGACGTGGACCGCATCGAGGGCCTGTCGCCGGCGATCGCGATCGACCAGAAATCGGGCGGCCATAACCCGCGCTCGACGGTCGGCACCGTGACCGAGATCCACGACTACCTGCGCCTGCTCTTTGCCCGCGCCGGCCAGCCTCATTGCCCGGACCATCCGGATCGTCCGCTCGGCGCCCACAGCGTCGCGCAGATGGTCGACTGGACCCTGACCCGTCCGGCGGACACGCGCGTCATCGTGCTGGCGCCGCTGGTGCGCGAGCGCAATGGCGAGTTCTCCGACCTGCTCGACGACCTGCGCACGCGCGGCTTCGTGCGCTTCCGCATCGACGGGGCCATCGTCGAGGCCGACGAGCTGCCGGCGCTGGCGCGCGGCGGCCATCATTCGATCGATGTCGTCGTGGACCGGCTGAAAGTCCGCGCCGATGCAAGGTCCAGGCTGGCGGAGTCCTTCGAGACCGCGCTGCGCGTGGCCGACGGCCGCGCGCTGCTGCTCGATCTGGACAACGGCGAGGAGACGCAGTTTTCCAGCCGCTTCGCCTGCCCGGTGTGCGGCTACGCGGCCCCCGAGCTGGAGCCCAGGCTCTTCTCGTTCAACAATCCGCTCGGGGCCTGCCCGTCCTGCGACGGCCTCGGCACCAACGAATTCTTCGATGAATCCCTGGTCGTCGCGCATCCGGAGCTGACGCTGCAGGCCGGGGCCGTGCGGGGCTGGGACGCGCGCAATCGCCATACGTTCCAGATGGTCGAGACGCTGGCAAAGCACCGCGGCGCGGACATCGGCCTGCCCTGGGAAAAGCTCGATCCCGAGTTCCGCTGGCAGGTGCTGCACGGAACCGGCAGCGAGAAGATCGCCTTTGCGCACACCACGGAAAGCGGCCGGCGCGTGGTCCGGCACCATGCGTTCGAGGGCGTCATCCCGACCCTGGAGCGGCGCTGGAAGGAAACCGACGCGCCGGCCGTGCGCGAAGAGCTCGCCAAGCTGCGCAGCGTGCGGCTGTGCCCGGCCTGCGGCGGCGCGCGCCTGCGCCGCGAGGCACGCCACGTCTTCATCGGCGAGGGCACCGAGCGGCGCGCGATCTTCGAGGTCGAGCGGCAGAACCTCGCGCAGACGCAGGATTACCTGGAGCGCCTGCATCTGGACGGGGCGCGGCGCGAAGTCGGCCGGCGCATTTTGGACGAGATCGTCGCACGCCTGCGATTCCTGAACGACGTCGGATTGAGCTACCTGGCGCTCGAACGGGCCGCCGACACGCTCTCGGGCGGCGAGGCGCAGCGCATCCGGCTGGCCTCGCAGATCGGATCGGGCCTGACCGGCGTGCTGTATGTGCTCGATGAGCCTTCGATCGGCCTGCACCCGCGCGATAACCATCGGCTGATCGACACGCTCAAGCGCCTGCGCGACCTGGGCAACACGCTGATCGTCGTCGAACACGACGAGACGACGATACGCAGCGCCGATCACCTCGTCGACATGGGCCCGGGGGCCGGTGAGCACGGCGGACAGGTGGTTGCCCAGGGCACGCCGGAACAGGTCCAGGGGCAGACATCCTCGCTGACCGGGGCTTACCTTTCAGGGCGCCGCCGCATCGAGGTGCCTGACGCCCGGCTGCCGCCAGGACTGCACTGGCTCAAGCTGTCCGGCGCGCGCGGCAACAACCTGCGCGAGGTCGATCTGCAGGTTCCCGTGGGCCTTTTCGTCTGCGTGACCGGCGTTTCGGGCTCCGGCAAATCGACGCTGATCAATGACACGCTGTCGACGGCGGTGGGACGGCACCTGTACGGGTCGATCGCGCCGGCCGCGCCCTATGCCTCGCTGGAAGGCCTGGAACACTTCGACAAGCTGGTCAGCGTCGACCAGGCCCCGATCGGACGCACGCCCCGCAGCAACCCGGCTACCTACACCGGTCTTTTTGCACCGATCCGGGAGCTGTACGCCTCGACGCCGACGGCGCGCGAGCGCGGCTACGGCGCCGGCCGGTTCTCGTTCAACGTCAAGGGGGGGCGCTGCGAGGCCTGTGAGGGCGATGGCTTGATCCGCGTCGAAATGCATTTCCTGCCGGACGTCTACGTTCCCTGCGACCTGTGCCATGGCCGCCGCTACAACCGCGAGACGCTCGAAGTGCTGTATCGCGGCTTGAATATCGCCGAAGTGCTCGACCTGACCGTCGAACAGGCCACGCAGATGTTCGGCGCCGTGCCCACGCTGCAGCGCCGGCTTCAGACCCTGAGCGAGGTCGGCCTGGGCTATGTGCGCCTCGGGCAGAGCGCGACGACGCTCTCCGGCGGCGAGGCTCAGCGCATCAAGCTCGCCCTGGAACTATCCAAACGCGATACGGGCCGAACGCTGTACGTGCTGGACGAACCGACCACGGGGCTGCACTTTCACGACGTCGCGCTGCTGCTCAAGGTCCTGCATCGCCTGCGCGACGCCGGCAACACGGTGATCGTGATCGAGCACAACCTGGAGGTCGTCAAGACGGCCGACTGGATCGTCGACCTCGGGCCCGAAGGCGGCCAGGGCGGCGGCCTGATCGTTGCCAGCGGCACTCCCGAGCAGGTCGCCGCGGTCGAGGGCAGCCACACGGGCCGCTGCCTGCACGAGGTGCTGCAAGCCAGGCGGGACGCGTTTGCTTCGAGGCAAAGCTAATCTATATGGATGAGATAAGACGCGATACCGTTGATGGACAATCTGGGCCTTGCTCAAGGAAGAGAGTCGACATGCGACGGGCTCACGTGATGTTCCAGGCGATCCTGGCCGGCGCCATCCTGGCGGCAACGGCGGCGCAGGCCGCGGATGTCGGCGTTTCGATCCAGTTCAGCCAGCCGGGGGTCTTCGGCCGCGTCGACATCGGCCAGTTTCCGCAGCCGCAGGTGATCGTGGCCCAGCCGATGATCATCGCCCCGCCGCCACCGGCGGTGCCGCCGCCCGAGCCCATTTACCTGTGGGTGCCCTATGAGCATCGGACGCACTGGGAACGTTACTGCGGGCAGTACCGTGCCTGCGGGCACCCGGTTTATTTCGTGAACCACGTCTGGTACAGGAATAACGTCATTGCGCATCGCGACGAGCGGCGCGAAGCGCACGGCGAAGGCCGGCGCGAGGAATACCGCGGCGAGGAACGCCACCGCGAACACGGCCGCTCCGAGCAGGAGCATGGTCACCGCGGGCACGAGGACGACCCGCACGAGCGCGGCCGCGATCGATGACGCTGCTGACCGCTGCCGCTCGCGAAACGCCCGGCGCGCGGCGGGGAGCTCGACGGGTGAACGCGTTTGCTCATCGCCGATTCCCCCGCTTCGGGGCGGCAATGCGGGTTCGCTTCAAGGCTTGCACGGGCAGGATGATGGGAAAATGGACGTGAAGAACTCGTGGTTCTGGATCGGCAAGTACCTGGTCGTCATCGTGGTGGCGCTGGTCCTGGGCTCGGTGCTTGCAGGCCTGGAACCTTTCAGGAGCGCGACGATAGGCTCGGCCCGCATCAGCGCCGGCTCGCTGGTTCAGTTCATCGCCCATAGCGGCGCCCTGGCCTTGCTCTGGGCCCTGGGTCTGCGCCATTCGCGCCAGCTGCGGCGCACTGCCGGCCCGGCGGCGCACCTGGCCGATACGGTGCTGGCGCTGATCACGCTCGTGGTTGCCGCAAGCGCCTATGGGGTTTTGCTGCGTTTCATCACGCCGATGCTTGCGAGCGAAGCCAAGCCCTACCTCGACTGGCTCTTCATCGTCGGCATCCTGGCCTCGGCGCTGTGGCTGCTGTGGGTCCTTTTCACGGATTCGGAAGCGCTGCTCGAGGCGATCGGCAGCCTGACTTCCGCCAGAAAGAAAGACCCGCGCCCGCTGGTCGACCAGGTCAGGTCGTAAGCCTCGGCGGTCCGTCCATCGCCCCGGACTGCTCGAACAGGTCCTTGTACGCCGCGTAGGTCGACAGCGCCATCAGCGGCGCGAGCAGCAGCCAGCCCAGCATGAATGTGACCGCCGCCAGCACGGACAGGCCCATCCACAAGAGGCCGTAGACCGTCAGGGCACCCAGGTTCGCCCAGCAGGCCGACAGGCTGAGCCGGAGGGCATCGTAGGCGGACCGGTGCTGCAGGACGATCAGTGCCGGTGCGAGCCAGGCGGCCATCCCGATCGGCACGAGTAGCAGCAAGGCAGCCAGGATCATCGATGCGCCGGTGATGCCGACACCGGCCAGCACCAGCGCAACGCCGGCCGTTCCGCCGCCCATCAAGGCACCGGCGAGGGCTCCCAGCATCGTACCGATGCCGGCCAGGGCCAGGATCGCCACGACCAGCAGCATGCCCGCCAGTACCAGCAGGGCGCCGATGGCGAGCTGGCCCAATTCGGGGCCGAACCCTTCGAAAAGCGCGCCGACTTCAGGTGGCGTGCCTTCGTCGGTGCGCCGCGCGGCGAGCATGAGGCCGCCGGCGAAAACGAAGGCACCGACCTGGGCCGCGAGCGAACCGAGCACGGGAATGAAGTGCGACGCGGCCAGCATGAAGATCGCGATCAGGCACATGGCGATCCAGACGCCGGTGGCGCCGCGCTTGAAGAGCAGCTGCCAGGCGCTGCCCCACCACTGGGCGCCGTGCCCGGCATCTCGGTGCTTGAAGCTCATGGCGGCACTGCCGCCGGTGTCCTGCTGCATCTTGACGGCTCCGGGCTCGATCGCGGCGGCCGCGGCAAGGCGGTCGGGTGCTTGAAGCGGGATCGTTTATTGTCGATCATGGTCCCAGAGACGCGCGGCCGTCAAACCTGCGAGGCCCGAGGCCTGCGCATCGACGCGCCAGCCGATGGTTCAAGGAACGCGGCCGGAGCGCGAGAATGGCGGCCTTCGCCGCCGCGGGGTTCGACGATCTGCTCGGGAGGCCGGCATGACGCACGAGGATATCCTTCGCAAGGCCACGGCGGTGCTGGTCGTCGAGCGCATCGAGATCATGTACCCGACGGCCGTTAGCGTGCGGGCGGATCTACTGGAGTCGGCCAGCGTCAAGGAGGCGTTGCGCGCGGCCCCGCAGCAGACGATCCGGTACGTGGAGGTCGGCGCGCTCGAGCCGATCGAGGCCGGCCTCGCGGGCGAGCGGCGGGTGATGCCCCGCCGCACGACCTTCTACGGAAGCACCGAACTTGGCGATACCGACCCGGCCGGCAACATCATCGTCTTTGCGCGGCGCCCGGGCCATCCGCCTGCATGAAAATCCGGCGCCTGCTGGCGGTCGACGCGGTTCCTTACCGGGCCCTGATGCTCGAAGCGTATTGTGCCCATCCCGATGCTTTCACATCGAGCGCAGCCGAACGCGCCGATCTGCCGATGGCGTGGTGGCAGGCCAGGCTCGCCGGCGATGAAGACGCGCCCAGCGTGGTGCTTGGAGCGTTCCAGGACGGGCAGCTGGCCGGTGTCGCCGGCATTTGCTTCGAATCGCGGCTGAAGACCTGTCATAAGGCGAAGCTTTTTGGAATGTACGTGCCGGCCGAATGCAGACGCCACGGGATCGGCGCGGGCCTCGTCAACGCGGCCCTGGCTCAGGCGGGTGCGCGCGCCGGCGTTCGCCTCGTGCAACTGACCGTCACCCAGGGCAATCGGGCGGCCGAGGAGCTTTATCGGAAGTGCGGATTCCGGCCTTTCGGGGTCGAGCCGCATGCCGTTGCCGTGGGCTCCGGATTCGTCGCGAAAGTGCACATGTGGCGCGGGCTGGACCCGGAACTGGAGCAGGCGGCGTGGACCGCCCACGGAGCCTGACCCGGGCGCCCCATTTTCGGGCTCCTGCGGATGATGCAAGGCCGGCCGCACAGGCAAACCCAATGAATCCAGTGGCTTACGTTGACAGGCATCCAAGTTGCAGCGTGCAGGTCCAGGGTCTTCCATGCCCTCGAATGGGGAAGCCTCAGGCCTTGCAGGATATTTCCGACCGCACCGGGACGCAGCCACGATGACCCAGGACAAGGATCAGCCGCTTCGCGACGACATTCGCCTGCTGGGCCGCCTGCTCGGGGAGACGCTGGCCGAGCAGGAGGGCCGGCAGGTCTACGACCTGGTGGAGAAAATCCGCCTGCTGGCGATCCGCCAGCACCGCGACGACGATCCTGGGGCCACGGACGAGATGGAAGCGGTGCTGCATGCGGTTCCGCGGGAGGTCACGAGCCAGGTCGTGCGCGCGTTCAGCTACTTCTCGCACCTGGCGAACATCGCCGAGGACCAGCACCATGTGCGGCGGGCCCGTGCCAACGCCGCGCTGCCGCCGCGCGAGGGCAGCGTGGCCTACGCCGTGCGGCGCGCGATGGCCTGCGGCATCGACGCGCCTGGCCTGGAACGCTTCTTCGCGACGGCGCAGGTCTGTCCCGTGCTGACCGCCCATCCGACCGAGGTTCAGCGCCGCAGCATCCTGGATTGCGAATGGAAGATCGCGCATATCCTGGACACGCGCGACCGGCTCGCAATGACGCCGGACGAGCTCGAGGCGCAGGACGAAGCCTTGCGCAGCGTGATGCTGCGCCTGTGGCAGACGCGGATGCTGCGCTGGACCAAGCTGTCGGTCATGGACGAGGTGAACAACGCCCTGTCCTTTTATGACACCACTTTTCTGCACGAACTGCCGCGCCTTTACGGCGCGATGGAAGACCACCTGGGAAGCAGCGTGCCGGGATGGCCGGCACAAAAGGAGCTGCAAGCCTTCCTGCGGCCGGGCTCCTGGATCGGGGGCGATCGCGACGGCAATCCCTTCGTGACGGCCGAAGTGCTCGAGGCGACGATGCGCGCGCAGAGCCGCAAGGCGCTCGCATTCCTCTTGCAGCAGCTGCGGCAGCTCGGATCGGAGCTGTCGACCACGACCTCGCTGATCCGGGTGCCGGAGTTCCTGACGCAGCTGGCCGCGCAGTCGCCCGATCGCGATCCGCACCGCGCCGACGAGCCCTACCGCCGTGCGATCGCCGGCTTCTACGCCAGGCTGGCTGCCACGGCCAAGGACCTCGATGAGCTCGAAGCCCCGCGCCGCCCGGTCGCACCGGCGCAAGCGTATGCCGATGCTTCCGAGTTCGCGGCCGACCTGGACGTGCTCGATCGGTCGCTGCGCAGCCACAAGGCGGCGCTGCTGGCCCGCGGCAGTTTGCGTGGTCTGCGGCGGGCGGTATCCCTGTTCGGCTTCCACCTGGCGCCGCTCGATCTGCGGCAGAACTCGGACGTCCACGCCCGCACCGTGGCCGAGCTGCTTGCAGTGGCGAGGCCCGGCGTCGATTACTCGGTGATGAACGAGAAGGCGCGGGTGGCCCTGCTGCTCGAGGAGCTGGCAAGCCCGAGGCCGCTGGCGCCGCCGACAGTGCAGTACTCGGAGGAGACCCGCGGCGAGCTTCAGATCTTCCGCGCCGCGCGATCGATCCACGAACGCTTTGGCCGAGGGGCGATCGAGAACATGATCATCTCGAAGACCGACAGCGTCTCGGACATGCTGGAGCTCGCCGTCCTGCTCAAGGAGGCCGGCCTGCTGCGTCCCATGCAGCACGCGATCGACGTCAACATCGTGCCGCTGTTCGAGACCATCGGCGATCTGGCGAACGCCGGCGCGATCATGGACCGTCTGCTCGGCCTGTCTTTGTACAGCCGGCTGCTCGAGAGCCGCGGCGCCATGCAGGAGGTCATGCTCGGTTACTCCGACAGCAACAAGGATGGCGGATTCCTGACCTCGACCTGGGCGCTGTATCGCGCGGAGATCGCCCTGACCCGGGTCTTCGAGAGGCACGGCGTTGCGTTGCGCCTCTTCCATGGCCGCGGCGGATCGGTGGGCCGCGGAGGCGGACCGAGCTATCAGGCGATCCTGGCTCAGCCGCAGGGCGCCGTCCAGGGGAGGATTCGCGTCACCGAGCAGGGCGAGGTGATCGCGCACAAGTACGCCAATCCCGAACTGGGGCGGCGCAACCTGGAAGTGCTGGCCGCGGCCACGCTCGAGGCGACCTTGCTGCCGCAGGAGCACGATGCCCCGCGCCCCGAGTTCCTCGAGGCCATGGAAGAGCTGTCCCGGCACGCCTACGCCGCCTACCGCGCCATGGTCTACGAGACCCCGGGCTTCGAACGCTATTTCTGGGAGTCGACGGTGATCTCGGAGATCGCCGCCCTGAACATCGGCAGCCGTCCGGCATCGCGCAGGAAATCCACGGCGATCGAGGACCTGCGCGCGATCCCCTGGGTCTTCTCATGGTCGCAATGCCGGCTGATGCTGCCGGGGTGGTTCGGCTTCGGCACCGCCATCGAGCGCTGGACCCGTGAACACGGGGAAAGCGGCCTGGCGCTGCTGCGCGAGATGCCCCGCGAGTGGGGATTCTTCCGCACGATGCTGTCCAACATGGACATGGTGCTCGGCAAGACCGACATGGTGATCGCCGAGCGCTATTCGCGACTGGTCACCGACGATGCCCTGCGCGACTCGATCTTCCTGCGCTTGAAGGACGAGTGGCGTCGCTCGATTGCAGGCCTGAAGTCGATCACCGGCCAGGCCGAGCTGCTCGACCTCAATCCCCTGCTCAAGCGCTCGATCCGCAACCGCTTTCCCTATATCGATCCGCTCAACCATCTGCAGGTTGAGCTGCTGCGCCGCTACCGGGCAGGCGAAACCGACGAACGGGTGCAGCGCGGAATACACCTGACGATCAACGGCATCGCGGCCGGCCTGCGTAACAGCGGCTAGCCGAACTTCGCCGATTCGACCCTCGGAATGGCGGTTTTCGAGGTCGGCTCGTGACGTAGGTCGTTGATTCGTCTCGAAGCGGTGCGGCCGAATTGGCCGAAATCGCGTGTAGTGAA
>Ga0213853_11617232_pt1 | contig 18164 bp, 15 predicted proteins | sample ABR_2016_MetaT_FD_164456 | JGI IMG/M metagenome (GOLD analysis project Ga0213853, IMG submission 164456) | Metatranscriptome of freshwater sediment microbial communities from post-fracked creek in Pennsylvania, United States - ABR_2016... | ecosystem: Environmental > Aquatic > Freshwater >...
CCGCGCGCGCCCTCGAAGGCCTGCGCCAGGGGACCGCGGTGTCGGCGGTGGAGGGCGTGACGCCGGCCGCGTCGAGCTCGACCGTGGTCACCTACACCCCCGCTCAGATTCGCGCCGCCTACAGCCTGCCGGCCTTGCCGGTCGCCGGCGCAACGCCGGCGCCGACCCAGGCCGCCCAGATGGGCGCCGGCCAGACGATCTACATCGTCGATGCGATGCATGACCCGAACGCGGCGACCGAACTCGCGACGTTCAACCAGCGCTTCGGACTTCCGGCCTGCACGACGCGCGCGATCGCGAAGCTGCCGCTCGGCGCGCCCACCGCCGGCGCCTGCGACTTCGCGGTCGTCTACGGCACCGCGTCCGGCACGATGACGGCGACCGCGCCGGCCTACGACTCCGGATGGGCCACCGAGATCGCCCTCGACGTGCAGTGGGCGCACGCGACCGCGCCGTTCGCGCGCATCGTGCTGATCGAGGCACCCGATGCGTCGCTGGGCAGCCTGCTCGGCGCCGTCAACGTGGCCAATGCGATGGGCAACGGCGTCGTCTCGATGAGCTTCGGCGCGGGCGAAGGCAGCTACACGGCCAGCGTCGATGCGGCGTTCACCGGCGCCAACATGACCTACCTCGCGTCGAGCGGCGATTCGGGCGCCGGCGTCAGCTGGCCCGCGGTGTCCCCGCACGTGGTCGCCGTCGGCGGCACCAGCCTGAACGCCGCGGGCAACGGCACGCGCAGCGAATCCGCGTGGTCCGGCTCCGGCGGCGGCATCGGCGCCTACACGGCGCGGCCGTCGTACCAGTCTCGGCGTGGCCGGCAGGCCGCTCGGCGGCCCGATCACGTTCGCCGATTCCGGCGCGTCGTGGCTGCAGGTGTCGATCGGCGGCGTGCCGCTCGGCATGACGTTCTCGGCCGGCGGCATGACGCTGACCGCGCAGTGGGCGAGCCCGGTCGCCGGCGTGTATGCGCTGCAGGTCAAGGCGACCGATTCGGCCGGCCGCACCGCGACCGCCACCGTTCCGATCACGGTGACCGCACACTGAGACGCGCCCTCCTCCCGCCGGCGCCGCGAGTGTGAGACGATCGCGCAAAGGCCACGGGAGACTTTCGATGGAGACGCGCCGCTTCACGACCCGCCGCGGCAAGGTCCTGCCCATGACGCGGATCGGCCTCGGCACCGCGCCGCTGGGTGACCTGTACGCGCAGCTCGACGAGCGCGTCTCGCTCGACACCGTGATCCAGGCGAGCACCCGCGGCGTCGGCGTTTTCGACACGTCGCCGCACTACGGAAACGGCCTGGCCGAGGTGCGCCTCGGTCTCGGCCTGCGCGGCGCCCAGCGCGACTCCTACGTGCTGTCGACCAAGGTCGGACGCGTGATGGACCCGTTCAAGCAGCCGGCGCCGCCGCGCAGCGACGTGTTCTCGCCGGGATTCGCCGGCGGTTTTCCGCATGCCCCGCGCTTCGACTATTCCTACGACGGCGCGATGCGCTCGGTCGAGCATTCGCTGCTGCGCATGGGTACGCACCGCATCGACGTGCTGCTGATCCACGACGTCGACGTGTGGACGCATGGCAAGGACATCGAGCGGCGCTTCGCCGAGGCGATGGGCGGGGCCTACAAGGCGCTCGACATGCTGCGCGCCGAGGGTACCGTCGCGGCGATCGGCATCGGCGTCAACGAGGCCGCAATGTGCGCGCGCTTCGCGGCCGCCGGCGACTTCGATCTGATGATGCTCGCCGGCCGCTATACGCTGCTCGAGCACGACGCGCTCGACACGTTCATGCCGGTCGCGGTCCAGCGCAGGATCGGCATCCTGAGCGCAGGCGTGTTCAATTCGGGGATCCTGGCGACCGGCGCGGTGCCCGGGGCCAACTACAACTACTCGCCGGCCGACGACAGCGTGCTGCAGCGCGTGCGCTCGATCGAACGCGTCTGCAAGGCCCACGGCGTGCCGCTGCCCGCGGCCGCGATGGCGTTCACGGCCGCGCACCCCGCGGTGGCATGCCTGGTGCTGGGGGCCGTCAAGCCGCAGGAGGTCGACGCGCAGCTCGCGCTCGCCGAAACGACGATTCCCGCCGCGCTGTGGTCCGACCTGCGCGCCGAAAAACTGCTGCGCGCCGACGCGCCGGTTCCGTCGCCGTGATCGCCGCCTGGCACGATGACTGAAATTCTCCCGATGGTTCGGGTGGTTCGCGCCGGCGACCCGCAGGCGCAAAGCGAGCACCCGGCGACAAGCCGGCATCGTGCGGTCTATTTGTGAAGGCGCGGTGACGCGCGCATGTCCGATTCGCGACACGCGCGGGTAATGCGCGCATCAGTCGGTGGCGGGAACTTCAGCGGCGGGAACTTCGGGGGCGGCATTCCCGGCGGCCGTGGCCGCCGCGGGCGCGGCGCGCAGCAGCTCGTCGATCAGCTGGTCCTTCTCGGTCCACTGCGCCTCGATCCAGGCGCCGATGCGCTGGCGCAGCGCCTTGTCGCGGATCGGATCGCGGCCGACCAGCTCAGCGGGAATCTCGCGCCGGCACACGCGCACCGTCACCGCGTCGAGCCGGCCGCTGAGCAGGTCCCAGAAGCGCGGTGCGCCATGCGGATAGACGATCGTCACGTCGAGCAGCGCTTCGAACTGCTTGCCGATCGTCGCCAGCGCAACGCCCAGTCCGCCGACCTTCGGGCGCAGCAGGTGACGGTAGGGGCTCGCCTGGCGCGCGTGCTTCTGCGCCGAGTAGCGCGTGCCCTCGACGAAATTGATCACCGAGGTCGGGATGTGGCGGAACTTCTCGCAGGCCTTGCGCGTCGTCGCGAGGTCGTCGAGGCCGCCGCCGCGTCCGCCGCCGCGCCTGAGGAAGGGAAAATCGAGCGCCCACCAGGCCAGCCCGATCACCGGCACCCAGATCAGTTCGCGCTTCAGGAAGAACTTGAGGAAAGGGATGCGGCCGTGGAACACCCGCTGCAGCACGAGGATGTCGACCCAGCTCTGGTGATTGCTCGACACCAGGTACCACCCGTCGGGCCGCAGCCCGTCGACGCCCCGTACGTCCCAGGCGACCGGCCGGACCGCGCCGATCCACGCGCTATTGATTGCGACCCAACCCGAGGCCAGCCCGTTGAGGCCGCGGTCGCAGACGCGGCGCACCGCGTCGAAGCGCAGCAGCAGCTTGGCCAGCGCCAACGGCACCATCAGCCCGAAGACGAGCAGCGTATTCAATGCGAGCGTCAGGCCGGTCAAGACGCCGCGCAGCGTGGCCGGCAGGCGCGATCGCATCATTCAGGTCCAGGTGTTGGCGCGCGCCGCGAAGTGCGGCGTATCCTGCCTGACAACGCAGAAGCGCTGACCGGTGGGGGCCTCGAGCACCCACCAGGACCCGCCGCGCTGCACGCGGCGCGCGCCGAGCGCCTCGAGGCGCTCAACCTCGGCCTCGACGTCGTCGGTCTCGATGTCCAGGTGCACGCGGCTCGGGTGTTCCACCGTCTGCACCTCGATGTGCAGCGCGGTCTGGCGATCGATCAAGCGCATGTAGCGCTGCCCCTCGGCGCCCGGCAGCGGGCTGACCTCCATGCCGAGCGCCGCACCCCAGAACGCGGCGGCGCGGTCGAGATCGGCGTCCTGGCAGTCGATGATGAAGCCCGAAAGCTGGCTGCGATGCATGGCTTTCCCTCGGTGGGCGGGTCCGCGCGCGGTCCGTGATCGCGACGGCACGACGGAGACTGCGCGGATGCGCAGTCTCCGCTGCGAAAACGACCTTTCCGTGAACCGCGGCGGCGGCGCCAGGCCGGTCCGGTCCGGATCAGGCGGCGGCCTCCAGCGGCACGAAGATCCACAGCAGCGCGTAAATTAGCAGGCCCGCGCCGCCGGCCATCGAGAAGACGACGAACAGCAGGCGCCAGATCCAGGACTCCACGCCGGACAGGCGGCCCAGCCCGCCGCAGACCCCGCCGATCCAGCGATCCGTCAGCGTGCGCCGAAAGCCGTTGATCGAGGCCGCGGGCGAGCCGCGCGCCGGCAGCTGCACGCTGCCCAGCAGGCGCGCTTTCGCGCGCGAAAACTCGTCGTCGTTCAGCGAGCCGCGCTTGTGCAGCTCCTCGATCTGGCTCAACTCCTCACCCAACGTCATGGCCCATCCCTCCTGCGAGCGTTGTCCGCGGCGACCCGCCCGCGCCGGCGCTTCCGGATTCCGCGCGGGTCGAAACGCGCGCTAGTGTTGCAGACCGGGCGTGCCGCGCAAGCGCAATGCGACGAAATGCGCCGCCGCCGACCCGGATTGCAGCCCGCGCCGCTGCAAGGATGCCCCCGCCGGTGCGTTCGGCGCAATGTCGCATCCGCGCCGCCCCGTGTTTGGAATTCTCCGGCTTGGTCAGTAAGCTGCCGGTGTGCAATCTCGACGGGACAAGGCCATGAAGACGAGACTCTATCGCGCGAGGCTCTGCTGCGGGGCCCTGGCGTTGGCCGCACTGTGGCTCGACGCGCCGACCCGGGCCGCCGACAATGCGACGTGGCGCCCCTTCCTCGGCGGCGGCCTGACCGTCGGCGGCAGCACGATCGCGACGGTCTACTACCGCAACGGCGACTACCAGGACCTGCACGCCGGCGGCCTGGTCGCCGTCTACGGCGGGCTCGACTACCGGGTCGCCGACCGCTTTTCGCTGCAGGGCACGTTCGGCTACCACGCCGACGGCAGCAGCGGCCGCAATGGCCGCCTGACCTTCAGCCGCTATCCGCTCGAGTTTCTCGGCCACTACCACGTCACGCCGCACATCCGCGTCGGCGGCGGCGTGCGCTACGTGATCGATCCGCGCCTGTCGGGCGGCGGCGTGCTGAGCGACCAGGGGGTCGCGTTCAAGAACACCTTCGGCGGCGTCCTCGAGGGCGAGTACCTGCTGTTCGGCGACCAGCGCAGCGGCGTCGGCTTCAAGCTGCGCTTCGTCAGCGAGCGCTACACCGACAAGACCCTCGGCGCGAGCTCGAGCGGCGATCACGCGGGATTCTTCGCCAGCTATTATTTCTAGATCGCGGCGGGTGCGAGCCACCCGCCGCCCGCCTCAGCGATCGGCGATCGCGCTCCTGATCTGGTCGATGCCGACCGCGTCGTCGAGTGTCGTCAGGTCGCCTGCGTCGCGCCCCTCGGCGATCGCCTGGATCGAACGGCGCAGCACCTTGCCCGAGCGCGTCTTCGGCAGTTGATTGACGAAATGCACGCGCGCCGGGCGCGCGATGCCGCCGAGCTTCGCGTCGACCGTCGCCATCATCTCCTTCTCGAGCGCGGCGCGCGCCTCGCGCGTGTCGATGCGCCCGGCATCCTTGACGACGACGAAGGCCATCGGCATCTGGCCCTTGAGGGGATCGGCGACGCCGACCACCGCACATTCGGCGACCGCCGCGTGCGCGCTGATCGCCTCCTCGATCTCGCGCGTGCCGAGCCGATGCCCGGCGACGTTGATCACGTCGTCGGTGCGCCCGAGAATGAAGAAGTAGCCGTCCTGGTCGCGGATGCCCCAGTCGAACGTCGAGTAGGCCTGCACGTTCGGGAAGCTCGTGAAATAGGTCTGCACGAAGCGCTCGTCCTGCCCCCAGACGGTCGCCAGGCAGCCGGGCGGCAGCGGCGGCATGATCGTCACGACGCCCTTTTCGCCGGGCGTCGTGATCTCGGCGCCGTCCTCGCGCAGCAGCTTGACGTTGTAGCCGTAGGCCGGGAACGCCGGCGAGCCCGCCTTGGTCGGCGTCTTCTCGATGCCCGGCAGCGAGCTCAGGATCGCCCAGCCGGTCTCGGTCTGCCAGTAGTGGTCGTAGACCGGCAGCCCGAGCGCGCCTTCGATCCAGCGATGGGTCGGCTCGTCGAGCGGTTCGCCGGCCAGGAAGACGTGACGCAGGCCGGAGATGTCGTACTTCCCGATGTAGGCTGGGTCCTGCTTCTTCAGCACGCGGATCGCGGTCGGCGACGAGAACATCACCGAAACCTTGTGGTCCTGCACGATCTTCCACCAGATGCCCGGATCGGGACGGATCGGCAGGCCCTCGTAGACGACCGTCGCCATGCCGTTGATCAGCGGCCCGTAGACGATGTACGAGTGGCCGACCACCCAGCCGATGTCGGAGGTCGTGAAGAAGGTCTCGCCGGGCTTGCCGCAGTAGATGTGCTGCAGCGAGGCGGCCAGCGCGACCGCGTAGCCGCCGGTGTCGCGCTGCACGCCCTTCGGCTTGCCGGTCGTGCCGGACGTGTACAGGATGTACGACGGATGCGTCGACTCGACCCAGGTGACCGGCACCTGCGCGTCCATGTGGCGGGCGCGCAGCTGCGCGTAGTCCAGGTCGCGGCCGGCGACCAGCGCCATCTCCGGGTCCAGGCCGCGGTTGACGATCACGACCTTTGCCGGGGGCGTGCGGGCCAGGCGCACCGCCTCGTCGACGAGGTGCTTGTACGGTACCGGCTTGCCGCCGCGCATGCCGGCGTCGGCGGTGACCATCACCTTGGGCTGCGCATCGTCGATGCGCGTCGCCAGCGAATTCGCCGCGAAGCCGCCGAACACGACCGAGTGGATCGCGCCGATGCGCACCGCGGCGAGCATCGCGAAGATCGCCTCGGGAATCATCGGCATGTAGACCAGCACCCGGTCGCCCTTGCCGACGCCGAGCTCCTGCAGGATCGCCGCCATCCGCTGCACCTCGGCATGCAGCTGCGCGTAGGTGTAGGTGCGCTGCGTGCCGGTTTCGGTCGAAATGTAGATCAGCGCGTTCTGCTGCGCGCGCTGCGCGAGGTGGCGATCGACCGCGTTGTGGCACAGATTGGTCTCGCCGCCGACGAACCAGCGCGCAAAGGGCGGCCGCCCGTAGTCGAGCACCTCGCTGAATGGCTCGTGCCAGTCGATCAGGCGCGCCTGCTCGGCCCAGAACCGCTCCGGATGCTCGATCGACTCGCGATGGAACTGCTGGTAGGTGCTCACGACGTCTCCTCGTTCTTCTGCGGTGGAATGGGGCGCGCGGCGGCGGGCGGGGCCGCGGCGGGCCGACCCGCCGCGGCCCCGCCCATCAGATGACATACAGGTCGACGTAGTCGTTGACGGGCGTCGCCTCGAGCGCCGCCTGCGCGAGGCTCGCGGCGAGGATCGCGTCCTGCTGCTTCTTCGGGAAACGGCGCGCGAGGTTGGTGCGGAACTTCGCCTCGAGCAGCGGAATGCCGTCGGCGCGGCGCCGCTTGTGGCCGATCGGGTACTCGACGACGACCTCCTCGAGCACCTTGCCGTCCTTCAGCTCGACGGTCAGCGCATTGGCGATCGAGCGCCTGTCCGGATCGTGGTAGTCGCGCGTGAACTGCGGGTCCTCGGCGCAGGCGATCCGGTCGCGCAGCGCGTCGATGCGCGCATCGGACGCGATGCCGTCCTCGTAGTCCGCGGCGGTCAGCCGGCCGAAGATCAATGGCACCGCGACCATGTACTGGATGCAGTGGTCGCGGTCGGCCGGATTCGCCAGCGGTCCCTTCTTGTCGATGATCCGGATGCAGGCCTCGTGGGTGCGGATCGTGACCTTCGCAATGTCGTCGCTGCCGCGGCCGAGCTGCTTCAGGCGCCCGTGCAGCGTCATCGCCGCCTCGACCGCGGTCTGGCTGTGGAACTCGGCCGGGAAGCTGATCTTGAACAGCACGTTTTCCATCACGTAGGAGCCGTAGGGCCGCTGGAACTTGAACGGCTTGCCGCCGAAGGACACGTCGTAGAAACCCCAGGTCTTCGCGCTGAGCACGCTCGGATAGCCCATCTCGCCGGACTTCGCGATCAGCGCCAGGCGCACCGCGCGGCTCGTCGCGTCGCCGGCCGCCCAGCTCTTGCGGCTGCCGGTGTTCGGTGCATGACGATACGTGCGCAGCGACTGTCCGTCGACCCAGGCGAGCGAAACCGCATTGATGATCTCGTCGCGCGTCAGGCCCAGCATCTGCGCGACGACCGCGGTCGACGCGACCTTGACCAGCACAACGTGGTCCAGGCCGACCTTGTTGAACGAGTTCTCGAGCGCGATGCAGCCCTGGATCTCGTGCGCCTTGATCATCGCGGTCAGGACGTCGCGCATCACCAGCGGCCTGCGTCCGGCGGCCACCGCGTTGCGGCTCAACCAGTCGGCGGTCGCGAGGATGCCGCCGAGGTTGTCCGAGGGATGACCCCATTCGGCGGCGAGCCAGGTGTCGTTGAAGTCGAGCCAGCGGATCATCGCGCCGATGTTGAACGCCGCCTGCACCGGATCGAGCTGGAACTGGGTGCCCGGCACGCGCACGCCGTTGGGCACGACGGTGCCGTGCACGACCGGTCCGAGCAGCTTGGTGCAGGCCGGGTATTCGAGCGCTTCGAGTCCGCAGCCGAGCGTGTCGATCAGGCAGCTGCGCGCGGTCGAGTAGGCGAGCTCGCTCGCGATCGGCGTGTTCATCACGTAGTCGACGATGTCGACGAGGACCTGGTCGGGCTGCGGGCGGACATTGGACATCGGGGCGGACATGCGGTTTCTCCGGGTGGCGGGGCGGGCTGGCGGCGGGGCGGACGGCGGGCGCGATGCGATCGGGACGGCTGCGCAAAGAAATAGATACGGCTGCGCAATGCAATTGATACGGCTGCGCCTTAGCGCCGCTGCGCCAGCGGCTGGAACACGAGATCCTCGGGGCCGATGTAGTTGGCGCTCGGGCGGATGATCTTGCCATCGATGCGCTGCTCGATCACGTGGGCGGCCCAGCCCGACGTGCGCGAGATCACGAACAGCGGCGTGAACAGCGCGGTCGGAACGCCCATCTGGTGGTAGCTCACCGCGCTGTACCAGTCCAGGTTCGCGAACATCTTCTTCGCGCTCCACATCAGCGACTCGATCCGCTCGGCGATCGCGAACATCTTCGGATTGCGGGCCTCGTCGGCGAGGCGCCGTGCGACCTCCTTGATGACCTTGTTGCGCGGATCGCTGACCGTGTAGACCGGGTGGCCGAAGCCGATGATGACTTCCTTGTTCTCGATGCGGCGCCGGATATCGGCCTCGGCCTCGTCCGGCGTCTCGTAGCGGTTCTGGATCGCGAACGCGGCCTCGTTGGCACCGCCGTGCTTCGGCCCGCGCAGCGCGCCGATCGCGCCGCCGATCGCCGAATACATGTCGCTGCCGGTGCCGGCGATGACCCGGCCGGCGAACGTGGACGCATTGAACTCGTGCTCGGCGTACAGGATCAGCGAGGTGTGCATCGCGCGCGTCCAGGGCGCGCCGGGCGCCTTGCCATGCAGCAGGTGCAGGAAATGCGCGCCGATCGAATCGTCGTCGGTCTCGACCTCGATGCGCCTGCCGTTGTGCGCGTAGTGGAACCAGTACAGCAGCATCGAGCCGAGGCTCGCCATCAGCCGGTCGGCGATCGCGCGCGCGCCGGCGAGGGTATGGTTGTCGTGCTCAGGGCTGACGCAGCCGAGCGCGGCGACCGCCGTGTGCAACACGTCCATCGGATGCGCGCCGGCCGGCAGGCTTTCGAGCACCGTCTTGACGGCGGCCGGCACGCCGCGTATCGCCTTGAGCCGGGTCTTGTAGCCGGCGAGCTCGGCGCCGTTGGGCAGCTTGCCGTGCACCAGCAGGTGGGCGATCTCCTCGAACTCGCAGCTCTCGGCAATGTCCAGGATGTCATAGCCGCGATAGTGCAGGTCGTTGCCGGTGCGCCCGACCGTGCACAGCGCGGTGTTGCCGGCGGTCGTGCCCGACAGCGCAACCGACTTCTTCGGCTTGAACGCGGCGGCAGGTGCGGCGGCAGGCGCGGCGGCGGTTGACGAGTCGCTCATCGTATTCTCCTTGCGGGCAGGTCTATTTGCGGACCGCGAACAGCGCGTCCAGGTGCTTTTCGTAGGCGTGGTAGCCGATCCGGTCGTACAGCTCCTCGCGGGTCTGCATCAGCTCGACGACGTTCTTCTGCGTGCCGTCGCGGCGGATCGCCTGGTAGACGGTCTCGGCGGCGCGGTTCATCGCGCGGAACGCCGACAGCGGGTACAGCACGATCGCGACACCGGCCGAGCGCAGCTCCTCGACCGTGAACAGCGGCGTCTTGCCGAACTCCGTGATGTTCGCGAGCACCGGCACCCGGGCCGCCTCGACGAAGCGGCGAAACGTCGGCAGGTCGCCGGCCGCCTCGGCGAAGATGCCGTCGGCGCCGGCCTCCACGCAGCGGCGTGCGCGGTCGATCGCCGCGTCGATGCCCTCGACCGCGATCGCGTCGGTGCGCGCGATCACGAAGAACTGGCCGTCGGTCTTCGCATCGGCCGCGGCCTTGACGCGGTCGGCCATCTCCTCGGCCGGCACGATCTCCTTGCCGGGGCGGTGGCCGCAGCGCTTCGCGCCGACCTGGTCCTCGATATGGCAGGCGGCCGCGCCGAGCTTGATCAGGCTCTTGACCGTGCGGGCGATGTTGAACGCGCTGGGGCCGAAGCCGGTATCGATGTCGACCATCAACGGCAGGTCGCAGACGTCGGTGATCCGGCGCACGTCGGTCAGCACGTCGTCGAGCGTGTTGATGCCGAGGTCGGGCATCCCGAGCGAGCCGGCGGCGACGCCGCCGCCCGACACGTAGATCGAGCGGAAGCCCGCGCGCTGCGCAAGCAGCGCATGGTTCGCATTGATCGCGCCGATGATCTGCAGCGGCGATTCCTCGGCCAGCGCAGCGCGGAAGTGGGCGCCGGCGCTGCGGGTCGTGGGGGAAGGCGTCATCGGGGATCCTTCGGGCGGGTGCGGTGGGCGACGCGGCTTGTTCCGCAACCCGCGTGCCATCTTGCGCCGGTCCGCGCCGGCAATGTTCAAATAATTGATTGGCAAAGCATTTCCCGTATCGATCGGGGTCCGGTCGGCGGTCCGCGCCGGCCCTTCGATTTCATTTCTGCAACCGATATGTTTCAATAGAAGCGCAACAGCAACATCGTTTGCAACCCGCCTCGACACCGCCGCCAGCCCGGGACCGCCGTCGATGAATCGCCCCTCCGCAGCCGCCGAGCCGGCGCCGCAGGCGCTGCAGGCCATGCGCCGTCCGCGCATCGTCGCGGTCGGCTTTCGCCGCCTGAAGGCGATGCTGCAGGAACTCGCGCCGGCCTACAGCGCCGCGGCGCTCGTCGAGGTGCTCGACAAGGGCTTCCAGGACGCCGTCGGCGAGATCCGCGCTCGCCAGCGCGAGCAGCCGATCGACGTGCTGGTCGCCGCCGGATCCAATGGCGCGTTCCTGCGCCAGCACCTGGACATCCCGGTCGTCCTCGTCAAGGTCGGCGGATTCGACCTGATGCGGGCGCTGGGGCGCGCACGCGGGATCTCGGAGCGCATCGCGCTCGTGACCTACGGTGCGGTGCCCGACGAGGTCCGCCAGTTCGACGCACGCTTCGCGCTCGGCATCGAGCAGCGCAGCTACTCGAATCCCGAGGAGGCGCGCGACTGCGTGCGCGAGCTGCAGGCCGGCGGCATCGAGGTCATTGTCGGGCCGGGACTGGTCGTCGATTGCGCCGCCGAGGTCGGCCTCGTCGACATCTTCCTGTATTCGCAGGATGCGGTGCGCGAGGCGCTGGACGACGCGGTCGAGATCGCGCGCGTCGCGCGGATCGAGCAGGCCAAGCGCGAGCGCCTCAACGCGATCCTCGGCCACCTGCACGATGCGGTCGTCGCGGTCGACCTGCAGGAGCGGATCGATACGCTGAATCCGGCGATGGAGCGCCTGCTGGGCGCGCCGGCGCGCGAACTGCTCGGCCGGCGGCTCGGCGACGTCGCGCCGGCGCTGAGCCTGCGCGACACGCTGCGCAGGGGGGCTCCCGAGCTCGAGGCGATCGAGCACTTCGGCGCCAAGCCGCTGGTGACCAGTCGCATGCCGATCGTCGAGCAGGGCGTACAGACTGGCGCAGTGCTGACCTGCCAGGATCCGGTGTCGATCCAGCGCGTCGACCGCAGCCTGCGCGCGCGCCTGCAGCCGCGCGCCGCGTCGGCGCGCTATGCGCTCGGCGACCTCGTCGGCACGAGCGTGGCGCTGCAGCGCGCGAAGGCGCTCGCGGCCAGCTGCGCCCGCAGCCATGCGACGGTGCTGATCATCGGCGAGAGCGGCACCGGCAAGGAGCTGCTCGCGCAAGGCATCCACGGCGCGAGCCCGCGGCGCCGCCAGCCCTTCGTCGCGATCAACTGCGCCGCCTTCCCCGAGGCGCTGCTCGAAAGCGAGCTGTTCGGCCACGAGGAGGGCGCGTTCACCGGCGCGCGGCGCGGCGGCAAGGCGGGCCTCTTCGAGGCGGCGCACACCGGCACGATCTTCCTCGACGAGGTCGGCGAGATGCCGGTCTCGCTGCAGACGCGGCTGCTGCGCGTGCTGCAGGAGCGCGAGATCGTCCGCATCGGCGCGACCGAGCCGACGCCGATCGACGTGCGGGTCATCGCCGCGACCCATCGCAACCTGGACTCGCGACTGGCCTCCGGCGAGTTCCGCACCGACCTGTACTACCGGCTCAACATCCTGCGCGTGGATCTGCCGGCACTGCGCGAGCGCCGCGCCGACGTGCCGGTGCTCGCGGCGCACCTGCTGGAGAAGATCGTCGCGCAGCGTGGCGCGATGGCGCCGCCGCCCACCGAGCTGACCGGCCCGCTGGTGGCCGCGCTGGTCGAGCACGCGGCGCACTATGCATGGCGCGGCAACGTGCGCGAGCTCGAAAACTTCATCGAGCGCCTCATCGTCTACTGCGACCAGCTGGGCCCGGCCGAGCGGCGGGCTGCCGCCTCCGACCCGCTGGACGCCTTGCGCGGCATCGCGCCCGAGCTGTTCGCCGGCGATCCCGCCGCCGCCGCGCCAACGCTCGGGGATGCCGGGCGCAGCGCCGAGCGCCGGCACCTGCTCGAGGTGCTGCAGGCCTGCGACGGCGACCGCGCCCGGGCCTGCGCGCGCCTGGGCATCAGCCGGACGACGCTGTGGCGCAGGCTCAGATGAAGCCGGGCGACGACCTGTCCGGACAGCGACGCGACTACTTCTTGGTGGCGTCCGACGGTGCGGGGGCGGCCGGCGCCGGGGCGGACGCCGGCGCGCCGGACGACCCGGCGATCTCGATCTTGGACTTCGCCTTCAGGTCCTCGATCAGTTTCTGGACGCTCTGCTGCTGGGCACCCTGCTTCAGCTGGTCCTTCATGTCGTCGAACGGCGGGACGGTCTTCGGGCGCGAATCTTCCAGCAGGATCACGTGGTAGCCGAACTGGGTCTTGACCGGCTCCTCGGTGAACTTGCCCTTTTCCAGTTTCGCGACGGCGGCGCCGAATTCCGGAACCATCTTGCGCGGATCGAACCAGCCCAGCTCGCCGCCATTGGCCTTGGATCCCGGATCCGTCGACTTCTCCTTGGCCAGCGCGGGAAACAGCTTGATATCCTTCTTCAGCTTCGCGATGATGTCCTTGGCATCCGCCTCCTTCGCGACGAGGATATGGCGTGCCTGGTACTCCTCGCCGCCCATCGCCGCCTTGGCCTTTTCGTACTCGGCCTTGAGCATGTCGTCGGTGACCGGTGCGTTCTTCAGGTAGTCCTGGACGTAGGCGTTCGCCAGCGTCGACACGCGCTGCACGTCGATCTGGTCGAGCACTTCGGGGGTCTTGTCCAGGCCCTTCTTCTCGGCTTCCTGCGCGGCGGTCATCTGCAGCGCGAGCTGGTCGATGGTCTGCTTGCGGACTTCCGGCGTGTCCTGGGCGCCCTGGCCGCGCATCTTGATCAGCATGTCGACGCGCCGCGCGCTGATGGGTACGCCGTTCACCGTTGCGGCGGCGGGATCCTTGCCCTGGGCGGCGCCGCTCGGGGTGGCGTCCTTGTTGCAGCCTCCGAGGGCCAGTACGGCGGCCGCGCCTGCCAGCACGAGATGGGACTTGATCGACATCGTTGGGTTTCCTGAAGGATTGAAGCGGTAGATTCCGGCGCACGGCGCCAATCCGGCGGTTGCCGGCGGAGGGCGCGATCATGCGCGAAAAAGCCGCGCTTTCAAAACGCCGGGATCGGAAGGCCGCGCTGGAACCGAATGCCATCGGCTGCGCGTCAGGGCACCTGGCGCGCCGCAAGCGGCGCGCCGGCGACGCGCCCGATCATCGCCCGCACCGCGCGCATCTGGACCCCCGACTTCTGGTCGTAGTCGGCGCCGTACCAGCCGAGCCAGTCCCAGCAGCCTTGGGGATTCGGCAACAGGCCGTTGGCCGGCGTCGGATGGGATTCGGGATCGGCGACGGCCTGCGGGAACAGCACGATGATTCCGTTCGTATCGGCCCAGCGCCAGTAGCCCGTGTTCAGCAGGAAGTCGTCGCCGATCGTCGCGTGATCCTGCAGGCAGCCGTGCAGGGCGACGTGCAGGCCGCAGGCCGCCGCGCCGGCCGCGCAGCGCGTGGGCACGTAGACCCAGCCGCTTCGGCTCATGCCTTTTCCGGACGCGACGAACTCCGTCTGGTCGAACGCGAGCAGCGCGCCGGTACGCCGCCCGGTGTTGCGTGGCGCGAGCGTGCCGTGGATCCACTGCAGCAGCGCGCCGGCGGCATCGAAGCGGCAATTGCTGATGTAAGGCGTCAGCGACAGCGCACAGGGATTGTCGTCGCGGCTGTCGAAGTCGGTCGGAAAGGTATGGCCGGCACCCTCGATGCGTTCGTACCTGACGTTCTCCGCGGGCGCGATGCCGCCGTCCAGGTAGAGCCGCTCGACCTGGCGCGTGACATTGGGGCCGACGGTCGCGTCGTAAGTGCCGGTCAGGATGTAGATGCGCTGGGCGGCGACATGCGCGAGGTCGTCGATCCGCGTTCCGCTCCACGCGTGCAGGTTCGCGAGCGCCGGGCCGAGATCCGGCGTCGCGTTGTACATGCAGAGTGCCAGGATCGCCGCGCGTGCGCAGTCGTAGGGACCGCCGGCAAGGACGCCCACCCCGCGGAACAGCGCCGAATAAGCGATGCCCATCTGCATCGCGAAGTAGCCGCCCGACGACAGGCCCGAGATCGAGATGCGCGCCGGATCGACGTCATAGGAAGCGAGCGCCGCCGACCCGCGCGCGCCGGCCACGCTCCCGGAGCCGGCCGCGATGGCCAGAGCGAGCGCCAGGCCGCAGCGGCGCGCGGTTCCTTGCAAGTCGTGCTTGTCGCTCATCGCTTCTCCGCTGCGATCGATCGCAGCGCGCCGCATTCCGCGGCGCGCGCAGTCGGTCCAAGATAGAGGCAGAATTCCGCTGCCAGTAGCGTAAGCCTCGTGCGACCCCCTGACGAAAAGTCGACAGCCCTGCGATGAATCTGCTGCACCAGGCCTTGCAGCCGCCGTGGATCGTCGCCGGTTGCTTGCTTCTGCTGCCGCTCGTGCTGCGCGCGCTGCACGCGGTGCGCGGCGGTTTCCTGCCGCGGCCGGCCGCGCAGCACGCGTGGCTCGCCGGCGCGGTCGCCGTCGGGCTGCTCGGCCTGCTGCGCTTCGGCGCCGGTGGCGGCCTGGATTGCGGCATGCTCGGCGTCGGTCTGTACGCGGTCATGTTCGGCCGCGAGCGTGCGCTGCTCGGCCTGCTGGTGGCGCTCGCGCTGCGCTATGCGCTCGGGCACGGCGTCTGGGCCAATTTCGGCGTCGAAGGCCTGGTCTGGGCTGCCTGGCCCGCGGCGGTCGCCGATTTCCTGCAACGTCGGCTCGAGCGCCACCTGCCGCGCAACCTGTTCATCTTCATCCTGGGCAATGGCATGTTCGTCGCGCTCGTCACGACGGTCGCGACCAGCCTGGCCTTGCTGGCCGCGGCGCTGGCCTGCGACGCCGTGCCGCCCGGCGCGACGCTCGAGCCGTTCTTCGGAGCGATGCTGCTGCTGGCCTGGGGCGAATCGATCGTCAGCGGGATGCTGTTCTCGGCGCTCGTGATCTTCCTGCCGGCGGCCGTGCCGACCTATCGCGTCGAGGACTACCTGCCGCCGCCGCGGCAGGACTAAGAGGAGTGTGCGCCCATGACCCCGCCGATCAGCCGCTTCCCCGTGCCACGCCTCGATGCGCTGCCCGACGATGTGCGCGCGCGCATCGACGCGGTCCAGCAGAAGGCCGGTTTCGTGCCGAACGTCTTCCTGGTCCTCGCGCACCGGCCGGACGAGTTCCGCGCGTTCTTCGCGTATCACGACGCGCTGATGGAAAAGGACGGCGCGCTGAGCAAGGCCGAGCGCGAGATGATCGTCGTCGCGACATCCAGCGCCAACCAGTGCCAGTACTGCGTCGTCGCGCACGGCGCGATCCTGCGCATCCGCGCCAAGGACCCGCGCTTGGCCGACCAGGTCGCGTCCAACTATCGCAAGGCCGACATCACGCCGCGCCAGAAGGCGATGCTCGACTTCGCGCTGCAGACCGCGCTGTCGGCGCACACGATCGCCGAGGCCGATTTCGCGCGGCTGCGCGGCCACGGCTTCGACGACGAAGCCATCTGGGACATCGCCGCGATTTCCGCGTTCTTCGGCATGTCGAACCGGATCGCGAACCTGACCGACATGCGCCCGAACGACGAGTTCTACCTGATGGGCCGCCTGCCGAAATCCTGACGTCGCCGCCACGGCCAGACTCCGTCCAGGCCTGGGGCCAGGTCGCGCAATGCTGCATCCTCTTCGAAATCCAGCCGGCCCTTGTCGCACGGCGCGTAGCAGCCGAATCCGCGCACGAGATCGGCTGGACCGCGAGGCGGGCCGCCAAGACCCCGCCGCGGTCGCGGTTCCTCGCGCGGCCCCCGCATCCGCCGACCCATTGAAGCGCACGACACCGGCCCCATGTACCCCCCGTGCGCATTTTTCGGGAGCCGCCATGAAGGACAGGCCGACGCTGCATCAAATGTGGTCCGGAGAGGAACAGCCCCGTCCGGCGGGCGACGGCCAACCGGTCGCGACGCGTGCCGGCGGCCCGTCCAAGCCGCTGCCGAAGGACGCGATGGTCATCGTGCCCGTCCGCAATGCGGTGCTGTTTCCGGGCGTGCTGTCACCCGTGACGGTCGGCCGCGCAGCATCGGTCGCGGCGGCCCAGGAAGCCGTCAAGAACGAGGCGCGCGCGGGATTCCTGCTGCAACGCGACCCGCAAAAGGCGGATGTCGTCCCGTCCGACCTTTACTGGGTCGGAACCGCCGGGCCGATCGTTCGCTACATCACCGGCCAGGAAGGCGCGCACCACCTCGTCGTCCAGGGCGAATCGCGCTTCCGCGTGCTCGAGTTCCTCGACGGCTGGCCCTTCCTGGTCGCGCGCGTCGCGGTCATCGAGCAGCCGCAGGCCCAGGGCCCGGAGATCGAGGCGCGCTTCCTGCAGCTCAAGGAGCAGGCGCTCGAGGCGATCGGCCTGTTGCCACACGTCCCCGACGAACTCGCCAGCGTCGTGCGCGGCATCGAATCGCCCGCGGTGCTCGCCGACATGGTCGCCAACCTGCTCGACGCGAAGAACGAGGAAAAGCAGGACATCCTCGAGACCTTCGATCTCGTGCGGCGCCTCGACAAGGTCATGGCGCTGCTGTCGGCGCGCATCGAGGTGCTGAAGCTTTCGAAGGAGATCGGCGAGAAGACGCGCGCCAAGTTCGACGAGCGCCAGCGCGAGCACGTGCTGCGCGAGCAACTGCGCCAGATCCAGAAGGAACTCGGCGAGGGCGACGACCAGGCCGCCGAGGTCGAGGAGCTGAAGAAGGCGATCGCGACCGCCGGCATGCCGGAGGACGTGCTCAAGCACGCCGAAAAGGAACTCAAGCGCCTGCAGCGCATGGGCGAAGGCGGCGGCGAGCAGGCGATGCTGCGCACCTACCTCGAGTGGCTCACCGAGCTGCCGTGGAAGGCGACGCCGCAGCAGCCGATCGACCTGGCCGAGGCGCGCCGCATCCTCGACGAAGACCACTACGGCCTCGACAAGATCAAGCGGCGGATCCTCGAGTACCTCGCGGTGCGCAAGCTCAATCCGGACGGCAAGAGCCCGATCCTGTGCTTCGCCGGCCCACCGGGCGTCGGCAAGACCTCGCTCGGACAGTCGATCGCGCGCGCCACCGGGCGGGTGTTCCAGCGCGTCGCGCTGGGCGGCGTGCACGACGAGGCCGAGATCCGCGGCCACCGGCGCACCTATATCGGCGCCTTGCCGGGCAACATCATCCAGGCGATGCGCCGTGCCGGCACCAGCAATGCGGTGCTGATGCTCGACGAGATCGACAAGACCGGCGCCGGCGGCTTCCACGGCGATCCGTCC
>Ga0213853_10384569_pt1 | contig 18114 bp, 17 predicted proteins | sample ABR_2016_MetaT_FD_164456 | JGI IMG/M metagenome (GOLD analysis project Ga0213853, IMG submission 164456) | Metatranscriptome of freshwater sediment microbial communities from post-fracked creek in Pennsylvania, United States - ABR_2016... | ecosystem: Environmental > Aquatic > Freshwater >...
AATGCACCCCGAATAACAACGAACGTCCGCCAATGCTACGATCAGCAAGGAGGATACTCATGCAGTTCAGGGTTTCGCCGAAAACGCTTTCTGAATGCAGCGCCGAGGAATGGCAGGCGCGGGTCGATCTCGCGGCAGCGCACCGGCTCGCTTACATGCATAATTTCAGCGAAGGTATTTTCAACCATCTGACCCTGGTGGTGCCGGGCCGTAGCAACCGCTACTACCAGATCCCGTTCGGCATGCACTGGTCGGAGGTGACGGCGTCTTCCTTCATGGAAGTCGGCATCGACGACGGCTTGGTCAAGAGCGGGTCGGGTGACGCCGAGCGTTCCTGCTACTGCATCCACGCGCCGATCCACAAGGCGCTGCCGCAGGCGAAAGCTGTGTTTCACACCCACATGCCCTATGCGAGCGCGCTGACGCGTCTCGAAGACCCGCGCATCAAGGAGATCGGCCAGACCGAGGTCGGGATGTCCGGCGAGATCGCCTATGACGACGAGTACACGGGTCCGGCGCTCGATCCGGCGGAAGGCGCGCGGCTTGCCCGCGTGATCGGCGACAAGTCGATCCTGTTCATGGCCAACCACGGCATCTCCACGGTCGGCGAGACCGTCGCCGACGCCTATGACCGGCTCTACTACATTGAGCGCGCCGCGCAGGTTCAGATCTACGCGATGTGGACCGGGCAGCCCCTGAAGAAGCTGCCCGAGCCCGTGGTCGAGAAGACCAAGCGCGATATCGGCGGCGAGAGCCTGTACAATCCCAGCCCCGCCCAGCGGCACTTCGATGCCTTGAAGCGCATCCTCGATCGGAAAGAGCCGGACTACGCGTCGTAAGTGACAGCCGAGGGGCTCGGGCCCTCTTCCTTCTCCCCTTGTGGGAGAAGGTGGCGTTCACGAAGTCCACGCCGGATGAGGGGTTCTTTCCGCCGAGAGAGACCCCTTACCCGTCACGAACGCGCTTGGCGCGTCCGTGCCACCCTCTCCCACAGGGGGAGAGGGGAAAAACGCTGAGCTCACTGCCGCGCCCACACGATCCGCGCGATCCATGCGACTTCGGACGCCGCCAGCGTCCGGTCGGCCTGCGCGGGATTGAGCGATTGCAGCTCGAGTGCCTTCGCGGTGCGGCGCTTCAATTCCTTGACCATCACTTCGCCGCCGGACGTTTTCACCACGACGCGGTCGCCGCGCCGGATCGGCGTCGCCGGCGACACCACGATGACGTCGCCGTCGCGATAGGCCGGCTTCAACGCGTCGCCGGAAATCTCCAATGCGTAAGCGTGCTCGTCAGCCGCGGACGGCAACGCCACCTCGTCCCAATCCTTGCCGGAAGGAAGGCCGCGGTCGTCGAAATGGCCGTCGGCTCCGGCTTGCGCGAAGCCGATTCCAGGCACCGATTGCCTGGTTCGCGCGCCATCGCCGATCAACTGCACAAAACTGTCGATCGACGAGTTGGTGGCGGCCAGCGCCTTCGCCACCGATTCGGTCGAGGGCCATCGCTCGCGGCCGTCGGATGTGACGCGCTTGGATTTGTTGAAGGTGGTGGGGTCAAGCCCTGCGCGTTTGGCAAGCCCGGAAGCCGACAGCCCGGCGCGCCCGGCGAGCCGGTCCAGCGCCGTCCAGATCTGGTCGTGGGTCAGGATTCTCGGCGCTTTTGGGTGTTTGACCATCGGTTTGGGCGCCGTTCAGCGACAATAGGAATTATTCCCTCGATCAAACCGGCTTTTGTGACGTGGTGCAAGGCGCGCCCTTGAGTTGGACAGGTTGCGCCGATACGGTCCGCGGACTGGCCTTAAAACCCAACAGACTCAACACGCAAGCAGGACCGCCGGACGAGTGTCGAGGATCTACAAAATCTGCTCCGCTTCCGCCTGGCGCGAGGCCGAGCGGCAAGGCGTGTACCGCGGCAGCGCCGACGACGCGCGCGACGGCTTCATCCATTTCTCTTCCGCCTCGCAGGTCGCGCAAACCGCGAAGAAGCATTTCTTCGGCCAGCAAGCTCTGTTCCTGATCGAGGTCGATGCCGACGCGCTCGGCGAGCGGCTGCGCTGGGAGCGCTCGCGCAACGGCGAATTGTTCCCGCATCTGTATGGCGAGCTCGATCTCGGCGCGGTCCACGCCGTGCTCAGCCTGCACGCGCGCGCCGACGGCACGCACGACATCCCGGAGCTTGCCCCGTGATCCGCGCCTTCGATGCCTTTTCGCTGCCTTTGTTGCGCTGGTTCGATCCGGAGGATTCCCATCGTCTTGCGATCCAGGGTTTGAGACTGCTGCCGCCGCTGCGCACGCGCCCGGACGATGCAAAATTGGCGGTGCGGGCGTTCGGCCTGAACTTTCCCAATCCGGTCGGCATGGCCGCGGGCTTCGACAAGAATGCGGAAGTGCCGGATGCGCTGTTGCGGCTCGGCTTCGGCTTTGTCGAGATCGGCACCGTGACGCCAAGGCCGCAAAGCGGCAATCCGCGGCCGCGATTGTTTCGTCTCGAGCGCGACGAAGGCGTGATCAATCGCTTAGGGTTTAACAATGACGGCGCCGACGTCGTGCTGCGGCGGCTCGCCTCCCGCGCCCATCTCGGCGGCATCGTCGGCGTCAATGTCGGGGCCAACAGGGATTCGCCCGACCGCGTCGCCGATTACGTCAAGCTGATCGAGATGTTCGCGCCGGTCGCGAGCTATTTTACGGTCAATGTGTCGTCGCCGAACACACCGGGCCTGCGCAATTTGCAGCACGCCGCGGCGCTCGACGATCTCCTTGCCAAGGTGATCGATGCGCGCGAGCGCGTGCGAAAAAATGCCGGCGACTCGCCGGTGCTCTTGAAGATCGCGCCCGATCTCAGCCTCGCCGAACTCGACGATGTCGTGCAGGTCGCGCGCTCGCGCCGGGTCGACGGCATGATCGTCGCCAACACCACGCTGGCGCGGCCCTCGACCTTGCGCGAGCAAACCAGGGCGAAAGAGCAGGGCGGATTGTCGGGCCGGCCGCTGTTCCGCCTGTCGACGCGGATGGTCGCTGAGACCTATGTGCGCGTCGAGGGCGCGTTTCCGCTGGTCGGCGTCGGCGGCATCGACACCGGCGGCGCTGCGCTGACGAAGATCCGCGCCGGCGCCAGCCTGATCCAGCTTTATTCGTCGCTGGTCTACAAGGGGCTTGGCCTCGTCGACGACATCAAGCGCGATCTGGCGTCGACACTGTTGCGCACCGGACGCGATTCGCTGTCGGAGATCGTCGGCGCCGATGCGGCGACGATCACGGCCGAAGACTGGCCGGTTTAAGTGCATGATCCCGAAAAGTGGGAACCGGTTTTCGGAAGTGATCATGCACAAATTGTTAAAGTGGCCTGGAGAACGAAGCTTTCAACAGCCAGGAATAGCGCAGCGCCTCGAGCCCGCCGCGGGCGGCGTAATGCACCAGCAGCGCGCCCCACAGCCCGGCATTGCCGAACGGACGCAGTGCCAGCCAGGCGCTGAAGAAAATCGCGAGCGAGGCCACCATCAGATTGCGCATGTCGCGCGCCCAGGTCGCGCCGATATAGACCCCGTCAAAGGCGAACGCAAAAACCGCAAGCAGCGGCGAGGCGATGACGAAGATCAGATAGAGGCGCGCATTGTGGCGGACCTCCGCGCTCGCGGTCATGACATCGATCAGCGCAGGGCCTAATAGCGCAAAGACAGCGCTCACAGCGAGCGCAAACCCAAAGCCCCAGAACACCACCAGCCGTGTCGCGCTGGAGAAGCTGGCGCGGTCGCGCGCGCCATAGGCGCGGCCGCACAATTGCTCGGCGGCGTTGGCGAGGCCATCGAGGAAGAAGGCGCTGACCAAGAGGAAATTGTTCAATACCGCGTTGGCGGCAAGGGCAACGTCTCCCGAACGCGCCCCCTGCGCGGTAAAGAACAGCCACACCGTGATCAGCGCGGCGGTACGGATCATGATGTCGCGGTTCACGCCCAGCATGCGCATCAGCTTGGCGCGGTCGAACAGCGTCGCGCGCGGCACCGCCAATCCGCCGTCCGACAACCTTCGCGCAATCAGGACGCCGAGCAGGAGCCCGGCCGCCTCGGCGATCACGGCCGCGATTGCCGCACCGGCGATCCCTGTATCGAACACCAGCACCAGCAGCACGGTCGCCGCCATGTTGATCAGATTGATCGCGATCTGCACGCTGAGCGCCAGCATCGCGCGCGCCCGGCCGATCAGCCAGCCCAGCACGACGTAGTTGGCCAGCGCGAACGGCGACGACCAGATCCGGATGGTGAAATAGATTTTGGCGGCGCGGGTAACGGCTTCGCTGCCGCCCATCGCCTCCAGCAGCATGGCGGCGAGCGGCACTTGCAGCGCGATCAGGCCTGAACCGATCAGTGCCGCGACGATGAAGCCGCGCGCCAGGATGGCACGCAATTCCTGATGTTCGCCTGATCCGAGCGACTGCGCGGTGAAGGCTGCCGTGCTCATGCGCAGGAACGCGAACAGCCAGAACAGGCAATCGAAGATCACCGAGGCCATCGCCACGCCGCCGAGCAGCGCGGCGTCGCCGAGCCGCCCGATCGCCGTGGTCGAAACGATGCCGATCAGCGGCGTGGTCAGGTTTGCGACCATGGCGGGGCCGGCGATCGCGAAGACCTGCGCGGTCGTGACTTTCGCCGAAGGGCTTGGCGCGTGCATGCTTACAGCTCGACCACCATGCCGTCATGCGCGGCGGCATGACCGATCGTGTCCAGCCGTCCGAGCATGTCGTCGCTCATATGCGTCAGGATCAGCCGCTTCGGCCTGATCTCGTCAAGATGCGCTTCAAGCGTCGCCAGGCTGAGGTGATTCCTGACGATCTTGTCGTAGTAATAGCTTTCCGCAATGAACAAGTCGGCGTCGCGCGCGAGCGCAACAAGCGCCTCGGTCCATTCGGTGTCGGCGCTATAGGCGATAACGCGGCCCTCGGCCTCGATGCGATAGCCGAGAAACGGCCCGCCGGATTCGCCGTGCACGACGGAAAAGGGTGTGACCTTGACCGCGCCAAAGCTCCTGACCTGCTCCGGCTCGAGCGCGACGACGGCAAGCTCAAAACGCGGCTTGGTCTTCGAGGAATGCTCGAACAGCGCTTCCATCACTTGGGCCAGCCGCATCTCGATCCCTGCGGGACCGGCAATGACGAGCGGACGGCTGCGGCGGGAAAATTGCGCCTCGAGCAGCAGGAAGGGGAGGCCTGCGAAATGATCGCCGTGGAAATGCGTGATCAGGATCAGGTCGATGCCGTCGCGCGCAATACCGAGACGTTTCAGCGCGGGCAGCGACGAGGCGCCGCAATCGATCAGGAAGTTGACGTCGGCGCCGGTGACGTGGAAGCAGGTGTTCGACCTGCCACCGGAGCCGAACGCATCGCCACAGCCGACAAAGCGTAATTGCATCGGCTGTGGCCTGTTTCCGCAGAGCTATCGGCCGCGCGGCGCGCCGAACAACCGCGACAAAAACCAGATCGGCAGCACGATCACGGCGCCGAGCAGGAAATAGCGCCACAGCCCGTTGATGGCGTCGAAGCCGAGATCCCACAGGCGCTGGAACAACAGGCGGATGCTGTTGACGATGTTCCAGGGATCGAAGCCGATCGCGGCGAGCACGACGCCGACCAGGATCGAGAGCAGGACCAGCCGGAACGCCACGGCAAGCGGCGAGCCGCCGAGAAAGCGGTACAGGCCGTCATTGCTTGCCGGCAAGTCTCTGACATCGTTGTTCATCGGTCATCTCCCGCGGATTCGCGCAGCCAATACTACTACGGCGGGCAGCAGATGGGGAACCCGTCAGCTGCCGTCAATGGCGCCCGATGTTACCAAAGCTTCATCTATCGCGTCGGGCTTCAACATTCGTTCCAGCGTCTCCAGCCGGTCGGCCTCGCGCGGCGGCTTGTCCCAGCGTAAGCGATTGATGCGCGGAAACCGCATTGCGACGCCGGATTTGTGCCGCGACGAGCGTTGCAATCCCTCGAACGCGACTTCCAGCACCAGGCCCTGGTCCGGCTCGTGCACGACATGGCGGACGGGTCCGAATTTTTCCGTGGTGTTGCGGCGCACGAAGCGGTCAATCTGTATGAGCTCTTCGTCGGTGAAGCCGAAATAGGCCTTGCCGACCGGCACCAACTGCTCGCCGTCCTCGTTCTCGGTCCACACGCCGAACGTATAGTCGGAATAATAGGACGAACGCTTGCCGTGGCCGCGCTGCGCATACATCAGGACGGCGTCGATGATGTGCGGATCGCGCTTCCATTTCCACCATTGGCCTTTGGGGCGGCCCGGCAGATAAAGCGCGTCGCGGCGCTTCAGCATCACGCCTTCGACCGCTTCGGCGTCTTCACCCGCGCCGGCACTGGCCGGATCGGTGCGCGCCGCGGTCAAAGCCTGCCAGCTGTCGAAGGCAATCGTCGGCGACAGGTCGATCCTGACATCGCCGAGCCTTTTGACGAACGCTTCCAGCTTGGCCCGCCGCTCGGCAAAGGGCAATTCGCGCAAATCGTTGTTGTCGTCAGCGAGCAGATCATAGGCGCGCAAGTGGATCGGATAGTCTTTTGTCAGCTTGGGCGAGACCACCTTGCGGTTGAGACGTTGCTGCAGCACGTTGAAGGTCTGCACGCGGCCGTCGCGAACCACCAGCAGCTCGCCGTCGATCGCGCCTGGCAGGTGCAAAGAGGGCAGAAGATCGGGAAAGCTCTTGGTGATGTCCTCGCCGCTGCGCGAATAAAGCCGCGCCACGCCATGGCCCCGCGCATCGCGGCCAAAGACCGCCTGCACGCGAATGCCGTCCCACTTCCATTCCGCGATATAGTCGGACGGCTCGAGCGTGGCAAAATCGGAATCCTCGATCGCGTGCGCCAGCATTACCGGGCGGAACGGGGCGGGATCGAGATTGACCGGTTTTTCCCCGCGGCCCTCCAGCCAGGCGAACAGCTCGAGATAGGGCGGCGCCAGCCCCGGCCACATCAATTCGACCTCGTGCGGGTCCTTGTCGCCGAGCGCGGCGGCGGCGGTCTTGGCAAGCCGCGCCGAGATGCCGATCCGCATCGCGCCGGTGACGAGTTTCAACAGCGCCCAGCGTCCGGTCTCCTCGAGCTCGTCGAGCCAGTGCGCAAGCTGCCTCGGCAATTCGGTCTTGCCGAGGGTGCGAAGCGTGGTGACGACTTCGCTCAGCGTCGGCGGCGGAGGGTTGTCATGGAGGCGGTGGCGCTCACGCACACCGTGCTCGCGGTACCCCCCTCCCTGACCCTCAAGGCAGGAGGGAATGGAGAGAGCGGTCGTTGTGGCTTTCGATTCACCGCGATCTGGTTGCCCCGGATTCCGCTCGACTCCCTCCCCCCTTGCGGGGGAGGGCTGGGGAGAGGGGTGGCCCAGCAAAGACTCTTCGCCATTGGGCCTCGTCGGCCACATCAGCGCGACCGTCTCGGAGAGATCGCCGACGTAGTCATAGGACAGCGCGAACAGCACCGGATCGGTGCGCGCGGCGATCAGGTCGCGGATCAAGCCGGGTTTGGCATGCTTGAACGACAGCGCGCCGGTGAGCGCCGCCAGCGCATAGCCGCGATCGGGGTCTGCTACCTCGCGAAAATACGCCGATATCAGCCGCAGCTTGTTGTTGCGTCCGGGCTCGTAGGCGAGGCGATCCAAGAGTTCGGCGAAGCGGTTCATGCCTCATCCTCGCTCGCAGGCAACGTCTCGCTTTCCTCTTCATCGCCATAGCCGACCAGATCGAGCGGCCGCGCCGCGAGGCCTCTTGTTTGGCACCAATGCACCAGCGCGTCTTCCTGACCATGGGTGACCCAGACCTCGCCTGCGCCGGTCGCAGCGATGGTCGCGGTCAGGCCGTCCCAGTCGGCGTGGTCGGAAATCACCAGCGGCAATTCGACGCCGCGCTGGCGGGCGCGGGCGCGGACCCGCATCCAGCCCGAGGCGAATGCCGTCACCGGATCGGGAAAACGTCTTGTCCAAATGTCGGAGGTCGCGGTCGGCGGTGCCAGCGTGACGGTGCCGGCGAGTTCGGCCTTCTTCATGCCCTTGACGGCGCGCAGCTCGCCCAGCGCCACGCCGCGGCTCTGATAGTAATGCGTGATCTTTTCCATCGCGCCGTGCAGATAGATCGGCGCGTCATAACCGGCCGTGCGCAATAGCGCGATCACGCGCTGCGCCTTGCCCAGCGAATAGGCGCCGACCAGATGCGCGCGCTCCGGAAACAGCGCCACCGACGCGAGCAGTTTCCCGATCTCATCAGCAGCATTGCCGTGGCGAAACACCGGCAGGCCGAACGTGGCTTCGGTGATGAAGACGTCGCAGGGCACCACCTCAAACGACGCGCAGGTCGGATCCGGCGCATCCTTGTAGTCGCCCGAAGCGACGATACAGGTGTCCTTGCAGGACACGGCAATTTGCGCCGAGCCCAGCACATGGCCGGCGGGGTGGAATTTGACGGTGACGTCGCCGAGCCTGATCGCTTCGCCATAGCGAAGCGCCTGCGTGGAGCGGGCGAAATTGTCGCCATAGCGCAGCCGCATCATGTCGAGCGTCTCTTGCGTGGCGAGCACCGCGCCGTGGCCGGCCCTGGCGTGGTCGGAATGGCCGTGGGTGATCACCGCGCGCTCCACCGGGCGTACCGGATCGATGTGAAAGCCGCCCGCCTTGCAGCACAGGCCGGCGGGGACGGGCATCAGGATGTCTTGCGGACGCATCAGCGATATATAGGGCCTGTCGCCGCGATTTTTACCCGTCATGCGCGGGCTTGACCCGCCCATCCATCTTCCGGGAAAATATTCATTTTGATGGATTGCCGGATCCCGCCTACTACGAGGCTTCGACGGGCTACGCGTCCCGGGCCGCCGAAGCTTTAGCGAGGGCGGCAAGTCCGGCAATGACGAGTTGGAGCCAATGCCCGCGCGCCTGTTTCAGTCCTCCGGCGATATGATCGCCGATCGCCGTTTCGAATTCGCGCGCGACCTGCAATTGAAGGGCGATCTCGTTGCCGCCGCCGATCTCTTGCTGCAGGCCACCGAACTGGCGCCGAATTTTGCCTCGGCCTGGTTCACGCTCGGCAAGATCCGCGTCGAGCTCGGCCAGCATGAGGCGGCAGTCGCGGCGTTTCGCAACGCCCGTACCGCCGATCCCGACGACCGTCACGGCGCCAGCCTGCATCTGATGCGGCTCGGCGCCGAACAGATCGCGGCAATGCCGCAGGCCTATGTGCAGGTGCTGTTCGATCAATATGCGCCGCGGTTCGAGGCCGCCTTGGTCGACGATCTCGGCTATCGCGGGCCGTCGCTGCTGTTCAAGGCGGTGCTGGCAGTGCGCGCGGCGGCGAAGAAGCCCGCCTTCTTCAAGCGCGCCATCGACCTCGGCTGCGGCACTGGGCTCGCGGCATCCGCCTTCGCCCGGGAAGTCGACCATTTCACCGGCATCGACCTGTCGCCCAGGATGATCGATCGGGCGCGGGCCACCGGGCTCTATGCCGAACTGGAAGTCGGCGACATGCTGGAGGGCTTGCGCAGCAGGCCTTCGCCCGGCGCCGACCTCATCCTGGCGGCGGATGCGATGGTCTACGTTCCCGATCTGGCGCCGATATTGTCCGAAGCAAAGCGCGTGCTGATGCCGGGCGGGTTGTTGGCCTTTACGGTCGAAACGCATAGCGGAGACGGCGTCGTCCTCGGCGAGGGGCTGCGCTACGCCCACGGCGCCACTGATGTGCGCGCGGCCATCGCGGACGCCGGCTTGAGGCTGGCGCATCTGGAAGATTTGTCGGCGCGCAACGAGCACACTGTCCCGGTACCCGGCCTCGTTGCGGTCGCGGTCAAGAGCCGATCTCAATCGTGCCGCCCTCGACGAAGCGGCCCTGACGGCTTACTTCTTTAGCCGTGTCGCTCCTTGCCGAATCTTCGCAACCGACGGCCGTGCTATTGCCCGACCGCTTCCGCCGCTGGTTCGCCTCGCGCGGCTGGTCGCCGCGCGAGCATCAGCTCGCGCTGCTCGAAAAGGCCCGCGATGACCGCTCCGCGCTACTGATTGCCCCGACCGGCGCCGGCAAGACCTTGGCCGGCTTCTTGCCGACCCTAAAGGAGCTGTCCTCGCCCTCTCCTGGCCTGATCTCCACCGGCCGCAGCGTGCAGAAGAGCCGCGGCCTCCACACCCTCTACATCTCGCCATTGAAGGCGCTCGCGGTCGATATCGCGCGCAATTTGGAGACGCCGGTCGCCGAGATGGGGTTGCCGATCAAGATCGAGACCCGTACCGGCGACACGCCAGTGTCGCGGCGGCAGCGCCAGCGGCGCTATCCACCGGACATCCTGCTCACGACACCGGAGCAACTGGCGTTGCTGCTCTCATCCGACGACGCGCCGTTGCTGTTTTCGTCCTTGAAACGAGTGGTGCTCGATGAATTGCACGCGCTGGTGACGTCCAAGCGCGGTGACCTGCTGTCGCTCGGCCTGGCGCGGCTGTGGCGGCTCGCGCCGCAAATGCGCGCGATCGGGCTGTCGGCGACGGTCGCCGAGCCGGAATCGTTGGCGCGGTTTCTTTTGCCGCAGCGCGACGGCAGGAGTGAGGCCGCCGATGTCGTGATCGCCGGCGGCGCCGCAGCGCCGATTGTCGAAATGCTCGACACCAGCGAGCGCTTGCCATGGGCCGGTCATACCGCGCGCCACGCGCTCCCCGAGGTCTACGACCTGATCAGGCGCAACAAGACCACGCTCGTCTTCGTCAACACCAGAAGCCAGGCCGAGATGCTGTTCCAGGATCTCTGGCGCATGAACGATGATGGGCTTGCGATCGCGCTGCATCACGGCTCGCTCGATGTCGCCCAGCGCCGCAAGGTCGAGGACGCGATGGCGGCCGGCAAATTGCGCGGCGTGGTCTGCACCTCCTCGCTCGATCTCGGCGTCGATTGGGGCGATGTCGATCTCGTCATCAATATCGGCGCGCCCAAGGGTTCGTCGCGACTGATGCAACGGATAGGCCGCGCCAATCACCGCATCGACGAGGCTTCGCGCGCGGTTCTCGTCCCGGCCAACCGCTTCGAGGTGCTGGAATGCGCCGTGGCGGTCGACGCGATCGCGGAAAATGCGCAGGATACCCCGCCCTTGCGTACCGGCGCGCTGGATGTGCTGGCACAGCACGTGCTCGGCTGCGCCTGCGGCGAACCTTTTCTCGCCGACGAGCTCTATGCCGAAGTGCTGACCGCCGCGCCTTATTCGAGCCTGAGGCGGGCCGACTTCGACGATGTCGTGGATTTTGTCGCCACCGGCGGTTATGCGCTAAAGACCTATGAGCGCTTCGCGCGCATCAGGCAGGACAAGCAGGGCCGCTGGCGCGTCGCCAACCCGCGGGCGCGAAAAAGCTATCGCCTCAATGTCGGCACCATCGTGGAAGAGGCGATGCTGAAAGTGCGGCTGGTGCGCTCGCGCGGCGGCGGTCCAGGCTCGACCGGCGCGATCGCGCGCGGCGGGCGCATGCTGGGCGAGATCGAGGAATATTTCATCGAGGGCCTCGTGGTCGGCGACACCTTTGTGTTCGGCGGCGAGGTGGTGCGCTACGAGGCGCTGGTGGAAGATCAGGTCTATGTCTCCCGCGCCAACGACAAGGACGCCAAGGTGCCGTCCTATGCCGGCGGCAAATTTCCGCTCTCGACGTATCTCGCCGAACGCGTCCGCAAGTTGCTCGACGATAACAGCGCCTGGAACGCGTTGCCGGATCAGGTGCGCGACTGGCTACGTCTGCAAAAGGATTTTTCGCGCGTGCCCGGCGTGCGCGAGCTGTTGGTCGAGACCTTTCCGCGCGGCAACAAGCATTATTTCGTCTGCTATCCGTTCGAGGGCCGGCTCGCGCATCAGACGCTCGGCATGCTGCTGACGCGCAGACTGGAGCGCGCCCGCGCCCGGCCCCTTGGTTTTGTCGCCAATGAATATGCCCTTGCGATCTGGGGCATCGGCGAGATGTCGTTCATGATCCGCCACGGCAAGCTCGATCTCAACGCGCTGTTCGAGGCGGACATGCTGGGCGACGATCTCGAGGCCTGGCTTGCGGAATCCGCGCTGATGAAGCGCACCTTCCGCAATTGCGCGCTAATCTCCGGCCTGATCGCGCGGCGCTTTACCGACGAGGACAAGACCAGGCGCCAGGTGCTGTTCTCGACCGACCTGATCTATGACGTGCTGCGCAAGCATCAGCCGGATCATGTGCTGTTGCGCGGGGCACGCGCCGATGCCGCGACAGGCCTGCTCGATTTGCGCCGGCTTGGTGATATGCTCTCACGAATCCATGGGCGAATCACCCACAAGGAACTCGATCGCGTTTCGCCGCTCGCTGTCCCCGTGATGCTGGAAATCGGCCGCGAGACAGTCTATGGCGAAGCGTCCGACGAGCTTTTGGCGGAAGCCGCCGATGAGCTCGTCAAAGAGGCGACAGGATAGATCGTGACGGCAAGCGCGCAATCTTCGAGAAATGGCCACACCATGCGCGCTTCGACAGTTTCGATTGCAGGCGTCACCCTGCTCGCCGACCTGTCCGGCGCGCTGGTCTGGGAAGAACAGAGCCTGCTCGTCGTCTCCGATTTGCATCTGGAAAAAGGCTCGAGCTTTGCCGCGCGCGGCGTGCTGCTGCCGCCCTACGATACGGTTGCGACCTTGAGCCGGCTTGCGGCGGTGATCGCGCGGCATGATCCGCGCATGGTGATCGCGCTCGGCGACAGCTTTCATGACCGCGACGCGCATCAGCGGCTATCCGGCACCGATCGCGATGCGCTGACGGCGTTGCAGGCGCGGCGCGACTGGATCTGGATTTCCGGCAACCACGATCCAGCGCTGCCATCCGATCTCGGCGGCGTGGTCGCGACTGAAGTCGCGATCGGCCGAATCGCGTTTCGTCACGAGCCGACCGGAGCTTTCGGCGAAATCGCCGGCCATCTGCATCCCAAGGCGCGCGTTCCGACCCGTGGCCGCACCATGGAGCGGCGCTGCTTTGCCTGCGACAGCGCGCGCGCGGTGATGCCGGCATTCGGCGCCTATGCCGGGGGCTTAAGCATCCGCGACGCGGCATTCGCAAAGATATTTCAGTCGCTCGGCTTCACGGCGCATGTGCTCGGCGACGAGCGGCTGCACTCGATCGCCGCGTCGCGCTGCTGCTGAACGACAGCACAGCTGATTCTTGCTTACCTCTCCCGTAGGTAGAGGTAAAGTTAAGCCGCCGCCTTCGCCTGCACGTTGTCGCAGAACTCGGCCAGACGATCGGCCAGCCGCAACGTCGCGGGGCTCGCGTCGGGCGAAGCGACCAGCGCCACCTCGGTTTTGTCGATCGGCGCAAAGCCATCCTTGGCGGAGAGCACGCGGTGATCGGCCTGGATCGCCATCTCCGAGAGGATGCTCAAGCCCATCCCGGCGGCGACCGCGGCCTGAATGCCGGCGAGATTGGAAGACGTATAGGCCATGTGCCAGGCGCGTCCTGCGCTTTCCAGCGCATGGATCGCGCCCGCCCGGTACAGGCATCCGGCGGGAAAGCCGATCAACGGCACCGAACCTGTGCGTGTATCGCGCGGATGGCTCTTGCTGGTCACCCAATGCACCCGCTCGGGCCATACCGCGATGCCGGCTCTTTCGCCGGCCGCGCGCTTGAACAGCGCGAGATCGAGGTCGCCGCGCTCGAGATCGCGCTTCAAATAGGTGCTTTGGTCGGCGCGGACATCGAGCCGCAGGCCAGGATGCGAGCGCGAGAACGCCGCCAGCAATTTCGCCAGCCGGTAGGCGGCAAAATCCTCAGGCACCCCAAGCCGCACCGCGCCTTCATTGCCCGGCCGCGTCACCACATCGCGGGCTTCTTCCGCAAGCGACAACAGCCGCCGCGCATAGGACAACAGCCGCTCGCCGGCCTCCGTCGGCGTCACGTCCTTGCCCGAACGGATCAGCAGTGGCTGGCCGATATCGTCCTCCAGCCGCTTGATCTGCTGGCTGACGGTCGATTGGGTGCGGTGGACGCGCTCGCCGGCGCGGGTGAAGCCGCCGGCGTCGACCACCGAGACGAAACTGCGCAATAGCTCGAGGTCGAGCATGCGGGTCTCCATTCATAAATCCACTGCAGTGCAGTTTATCATTTAATTTCCAAATAGCAATGCGCGACCCTAGATCAAGCGGCAAAGGAGACTTCCCAAAGGAAACTTCCAATGTCGCTTGCGCCTTCGATCGCCGTTCCCGGCACCCGTTTCAATCCGCTGCCGTTGTATATCGGCCTGTTCTGCCTGCTGTGGAGCTTTGCCTTTGTCGCCGGCAAGATCGGCGTCACCGATTGCCCGCCGCTGATCCTGCTCACCGCGCGGTTCTTGCTGGCTGGCATCCTGATCCTCGGCATTTCCGCAGTTCGCGGCGAGGGGTGGCAGCTCATACGGCAGCTCACCTGGCGCGATGCCGCCGTGTTCGCGGTGCTCGGCGTCGCCAACAACGCGCTTTATCTCGGCCTCGGCTATACCGGATTGAAATCGGTGTCCGCCGGCCTCGGCGGCCTGATCGTATCGGCCAATCCGGTGTTCACGGCCGCGCTGGCGGCCTTGTTCCTCGGTGAGGCGCTGACCTGGCGCAAGGTTTCAGGCCTCCTGCTTGGGATTGCCGGCGTCGCTTTCATCGTCTGGCATCGCATGTCAGTCGGATCGGACAGTTTTCACGGCATCCTGTTCACGTTTGCGTCACTCGGCTCGATCGTGGCAGGCACCATCCTGTTCAAGCTGCTGGCGCCAAAGGGCAGCCTGTGGGTTGGCAACGGCATTCAGAACCTTGCAGGCGGGCTGGCGCTGCTGCCGTTCGCGTTCACGCTCGCCGACGTCAATGATGTCGTTCCGAGCGCGCGCCTGCTCGGCGCGTTCGCATTCCTGGTGCTTGGCGGCTCGATCCTGGCTTATCTGTTGTGGTTCCATCTCCTGAAGCTGTGTGGCGCGACCGCGGCCAGCGCTTATCATTTCCTGATGCCGCCGCTCGGCATGCTGTTCGCCCTCCTCGTGCTCGGCGAGCACGTCGAAATCAGGGATCTATTGGGGATCGTTCCGGTCGCGCTCGGCATTTATCTGGTGACGCGTCCGGCCGCCGCGGTGGGCCTGTCTGTCCGGAGGAGTGATTCATGACCCTATCGATCACGCTGATCGGCGGTCCGACCGCGCTGATCGAAATCGACGGCTTTCGACTGTTGACCGATCCGACCTTCGATGGGCCCGGCGCCTATCAATTGCCGCATGTGAAGCTCGAGAAGCTGACCGCTCCGGCGTTACCTGCCGAACAGATCGGCGCCGTCGATGCGGTGCTGCTCAGCCATGACCAGCACTCCGACAATCTGGATCATTCCGGCAAGGATTTTCTAGCAGGCGCCAAGCGCGTGCTGACCACGCAAGCCGGTGCCAAACGGCTTGGCGGGCAGACGGAAGGCTTGGCGCCGTGGGCGACCACCGAACTGACCGGCAAGGATGGACGCGCGCTCACCGTCACCGCGACGCCGGCACGCCATGGCCCGGCGGGCATCGAGCCGTTGTCAGGCGATGTCATCGGATTCGTGGTCGCCTCGGACCAGCCAGGCAGCCGGCCGATCTATATCAGCGGCGATACCACCTGGTTTGACGGCGTGGCGGAAGTGGCCAAGCGCTTCAGTTGCGGCGTCGTGCTGCCGTTTGCCGGCGCGGCGCAGACCCGCGGGCCGTTTCACCTGACGATGGATACCAACGACACGATCGAGACCGCACGCGCATTCGCCGATGCGGTGATCGTTCCCGTTCATACCGACGGCTGGGCGCATTTCCGCCAGAATGCACAGGATTTGCGCGCGACCTTCGACACGCTCGGCTTCGGAAAACGCCTGAAGATTCTGCAACCCGGCGTCGCCACCGCGATCGAGATGCCGCGCTAATCCTTGCTGAACACGATCGAGGCCATCCAGCCGGTCATCAGCGCCATCGCCGCGGTGACGAGCCCATAGATCAGGCCGTCCTGCCGCGCGGTGTTGGCGACGAACTGCTCGAAGCCGACCTTGACGATTTCGAACGCGGTTTCGGTCCGCGTCACCAGGCTGCCTGCCGCAAACAGCTTGATCTCGACGTCATAGGTGCCGATCGGCACCTCGGCCGGAAGCGGGATGCCGGTGCGAAATAATGTCGGCGTCAGGAACGTCACCGCCGAAGTGTCCTCGCGATAAAGCCCGCGCTGCGAGCGCAGCCGCACGAAGGCGCGGCGGAACGCGTCGTTCGGCACCACGTCGGCATAATCGGTGCCGACGCGCTGGGTCAAAAGTACATTGTCGAGGCCGAGCTGCTGCCGCCGCTCGACTTCGGGCGAGGCGATGTCGGCGAACGGGCGGTTGGAAAACAATGCGAGATAGCTCGGCACCTGCAGGAACTGGCGGTAGTCGGTGTTGATCCAGATGCCGAATTTGCGCTCCTTGCGCCGCGTCACCATGTCCGCACGCGGTCCGGAGATCGTGACCACGAGATCATAGCTGGTGCGCTCGGCCGGCGTGGAGGCGTCCTTTTCCACCGAGCCGAACAGCACCAGCTCTTCGCCGGAATAGTTGGGCGTCACGGTGACGCGGTGGTTGGAGACCGACACGATCAGCCGTTCGGCCTGCGCCGGCGAAGCGGCGACGGCCGCGCCCCACAGCAGCACGGCGACGCCCGCGAGATGCTGCCGTGCCATCATCCCGTCACTCCGGTTTCGCGGATGGTGAAGAGCTCTTCGGGCCGGATCACCAGTTCGACCGCAAAGCGGATTCCGACCGCGAGCACCAACAGCCCAAGCAAGAGCCGCAATTGCTCGCCGCGGATCCTCTGTCCCGCCCGTGCGCCGAACTGCGCCCCGGTGACGCCGCCGACCATCAGGATCAGCGCCAGCACAACATCGACCAGGTGGTTGGTGACGGCGTGCAGCACGGTGGCGAAGGTCATGGTGACCAGCGTCAGCACCATGGAGGTGCCGATCACGGTAGAGGTCGGCACCCGCAACCAATAGATCATGATCGGGACCAGGATGAAGCCGCCGCCGATGCCCATGATCGCGCCGATAAAGCCGATGATGACGCCCACCACGACAACCGGGATCACCGAAAGGTAGATCTTGGAACGCTTGAACCGCACTTTCAGCGGCAGCCCGTGGATCCAGCTATGGCTGCGGCGCGGAGCAGGGACGCCGCGCCGCGTCCGCATCATCGCCCGCAGGCCTTCCCAGAACATCAGTCCGCCGACGGCGGTGAGCAGCGCGACATAGGACAGCGCGATCATCAGATCGAGCTGGCCGAGTGCGCGAAGCTGCGTGAAGGTCCAGACGCCGAGCGAGGTGCCGACGGTGCCGCCGGTGAGCAGCACGACCGCCAGCGCCGGGTCGATGGCACGGCGCCGCCAATAGGCGATCGCCCCGGAAAACGACGAGGCAGCGATGTGGCTGGCGACGGAGGCGACCGCAACCGCGGGTGAAATGCCGATGAAGATCAATAGCGGCGTCATCAGGAATCCGCCGCCGATGCCGAACATGCCCGACACGAAGCCGACCGCCGCGCCCATCGCCAGGATGAGGAAAATGTTGACCGGGAGGTCGGCGATCGGGAGATAAAGCTGCACGGCTATCTGCTTCTTGAATTTAGCCTTGAAGCAGGCCGGCACCGCTCACGGCTGGCTGGTTGCTTGGCTTGGTTTCCAAATCGGGCATTGCCGGCAGGGGCATCCTCTCTCTCGCAATGCAGGCGAGCGAGCGCGGATCGGTTGCCGCGCCCCTGCATAACCGAAATCGCAGGCCCGAGGGACTAAAGAATCCGCTGCTTGCGGCTTTTTTTGCCGCAGGCCGCTTGTGAATTTTCGACGTGGTGAAAAATTCAGCTTAACGCGCAGGGACGCAGGCTCAGGGCCTGCGGACGGGATCGGTGATGAGGTTCATTGCGGAGGCTTCCTTCGCGCCGAGCCAGCGGACATCCTTGGTCTCGGACATGGCCGCCACGACGGAGGAAGAGACGCCCATCTTCGTCATATAGCTCAGCACCATCCCCGCGTTCCGCTGGGTTTCCGCGACCGGGTCGCGCTCCGGCGTCGGCGTCACAAAGCGATGGACCCCCAACATCGAGCCCTCGATGCCAATTCGGGGCTTGCCGCCGGC
>Ga0213853_10607797_pt1 | contig 18023 bp, 18 predicted proteins | sample ABR_2016_MetaT_FD_164456 | JGI IMG/M metagenome (GOLD analysis project Ga0213853, IMG submission 164456) | Metatranscriptome of freshwater sediment microbial communities from post-fracked creek in Pennsylvania, United States - ABR_2016... | ecosystem: Environmental > Aquatic > Freshwater >...
CGCGAACGCCGGCGGCGCCAGCACCGGCGCCCGACGCGATCCAGCACCCGATCGAGCAGGCGCCGGCCGCGGAAGCCCTGCCGGCGCTCGACCAGAGCGACGAGCCCTTGCGCGCCGCGCTCGCCGGCCTGATCGGCGCCAGGGCCGTGCGCGACTACATCATCCCGGCCGAATTGATCCATCGGATCGTCGCGACGATCGACAACCTGCCCCGCACCCGCGCCGCGGTCGAACTGTGGCCGATCAAGCCGGTTGGCGGCGGACTGACCGTCGCGAAGGGCGAGACGACGTTGGCGATCGGCGCCGACAACGCAAAGCGATATACGCCGTACGTCGTGCTTGCCGAAGCTGTCGACCCGGCCAAGCTCGCCGCGGTCTATGTGCACTTCTATCCGCTGTTCCAGTCCGCCTACCGCGAGCTCGGCTACCCGAACGGCTATTTCAACGATCGGCTGATCGTCGCGCTGGACGACCTGCTCGCGGCGCCCGAGGTTGCGCAGCCGGTCGCGCTGGTCGCGCCGCACGCGATGTTCCAGTATGCCGATCCGCAGCTCGAAGCGCTGTCGGCGGGACAGAAGGTGATGATCCGGATCGGGCCGGCGAACGAGGAGCGCATCAAGGCGCGCGTGCGCGCGCTGCGCGCGGTGCTGGTCCACGAGAAGCCGGCGGGCTGACGCCGCTACCCGCGCTGCGCGCCAGCGAGTTCTTCGGATCGCGGAACAGCAACGGCTGCTCGGCCGCGCCGCTGGCAGCCGCGCGCTGCGCCGCGTCGATCGCCGCGTCGACGATCGGACGATCCGGCGACTTCGCGCAGACCGGATCCGCCGCCGCGGCGTCGCCGGTCAGCTGGTAGGCCTGGCAGCGGCAGCCGCCGAGGTCCTGCTCGCGCTCGGGACAGCTGCGGCACGGCTCCTTCATCCACGCGGTGCCGCGAAAGCGGTTGAAGGCGTCGGATTCGCGCCAGATGTGCGCGATCGAATGCTCTCGAACGTCCGGAAACGCGATGCCCGGCAACATCCGCGCGGTATGGCAGGGCAGCGCGATGCCGTCCGGCGTGACCGCGAGCAGCACCTGGCCCCAGCCGTTGACGCATTTCTTCGGGCGTTGCTCGTAGTAGTCGGGCACGACGAACAGCAGCTTGATCCGGTCGCCGAGGCGCGCGCGATAGTCGGCGACGACCTGCTCGGCGCGCTGCAGCTGTGCGAGCGACGGCAGCAGCTTGTCGCGATTCTCGAGCGCCCACGAGTAGTACTGGCTGTTCGCGAGCTCGAGATATTCGGCTCCGAGCTCGACGCCCATCTCGATGATCCGGTCGACGTAGTCGATGTTCAGCCGGTGCAGCACGACGTTCATCACCATCGGCCAGCCCTCGGCCTTGATGAGTCGCGCGACGCGCTGCTTCAGGTCGAAGGTCTTCGTGTGCGAGAGGAAGTCGTTCATCTCGCGCGTCGAATCCTGGAACGACAGCTGCACGTGGTCGAGGCCGGCGGCCTTCAGGCGCGCGGCGCGCTCGGCGCTAAGGCCGACGCCCGAAGTCAGCAGGTTCGTGTAGTAGCCCAAGCGATGCGCCTCGGCGACGAGCTCCTCGAGATCATCGCGCACCAGCGGCTCGCCGCCGGAAAATCCGCATTGCACGGCGCCCAGCGCGCGCGCCTCGCGCAGTACGCGCAGCCAGTCCGCGGTCGACAGTTCCCGGTCGTGGCGCGCGAAGTCGACCGGGTTGTAGCAGAACGCGCAATGCAGCGGGCAGCGATACGTCACCTCGGCCAGCAGCCACAGCGGCGGGCCCGGCACGGGCAGCGGAGCCGGTGCGCCGCCGGGTGCGTCCTGCGGCCCGGCGATATCGTGCATACGTTCCATGGCGATCCTGTCGTGTCCCGGCCGGGCTATTCCGGCGGGATGCCCTGGACCTCGATCCAGCGATTGCGCAGCGCAATCGCCAGGAAGCCGCGCACGTCGGCCGCGAGTCCGGCAACGCCGAATGCCTGCTCGAGGTCCGCGACGATCTGCGGCCCGGAACGCACGCCGTCGCAGCGCTTGAGGATTTCGCCGGCGCTGCCGTTGAGCTTGACCATGCCCTCCGGATACAGCAGCACCCAGGCGCCCTGCGCCTCTTCCCATTGCAGCCGGAAGCCGCGTCCGATACGCGGCACCCCGGCGTACGCGTCATCCCCGGCGCCCGGCGCCTGCGCGGTGGCGCTCATGCGGCAGCCTTCTCGCTGCCGACCCCGTACCGCAGCGCGATCGCATCGCTGATCGACCACAGGATGTCGAGCTTGAACTGCAGGATCTCGAGCGCGCGCAGCTGCTGCGGCCGGGTCGTGAAATGCCCGAGCGTGATCGCCAGTCCCTGCTCGACATCGCGGCGCGCCTGCACGACGCGGCCGCGGAAATACCTCAGTCCTTCAGGTTCGATCCACGGGTAGTCGGCCGGCCAGTTCGCCAGGCGCTGCTTGTGGATCTCGGGCGCGAAGAGCTCGGTCAGCGACGAGCACGCCGCCTCCTGCCACGGCGCGTGACGCGCGAAGTTGACGTACGCGTCGACCGCGAAGCGCACGCCGGGAACGACGTGCCGCAGGTCGATCACCTCGTCGCGCGACAGGCCCGTCGCCTGCGCGAGCCGCAGCCAGGCCTCGATGCCGCCCGGCTCCTGAACGCCGCCGATCTCGTAGCCGTCGTGGTCGAGGATGCGCTGCACCCAGCCGCGCCGCACTGCGCGGTCGGGACAGTTGGACAGGATCGCCGCGTCCTTCACCGGGATCATGATCTGGTAGTAGTAGCGGTTCGCGACCCAGCCACGCACCTGCTCGGGCGTCGCCCGACCGGTGTTCAGCATCACGTTGTACGGATGATGGATGTGATAGGCCTTGCCCTTCGCGCGCAGCTGTTCCTCGAACTGCGCCGGCGTCCAGGCAGGTTCGTCGCCGCGGATCGCGCTCATCGCTGCATTCATCGTGCGGCCTTTTTCGTTTGCCCGCCGGGCCGGCGGTTCGCGGCGCGGACTCTCATGCGTCGATCTCCATGCCGTCGTAGGCGACCTCGATCGCGTGGCGCGCGAGCTCGGCCCGCTGCGCGCTGTCCTCGTCGAGGATCGGATTGGTGTTGTTGATGTGGATCAGGATGCGGCGGGTCGCCGCCGGCAGCCGGTCGAGCCACTCGATCATCCCGCCGGGACCGCTCTGCGGCAGGTGGCCCATTGCACGCGCGCGCTTGCCCGAGACGCCGAGCGCGACGAGCTCGTCGTCGGTCCAGCAGGTGCCGTCGACAAGCACGACGTCGCTGGCGCGCATCGCGTCCCAGACATGGTCCTCGATCCGCTCGAGCCCGGGCGCATAGAAGGCGCTGCGGCCACTGCGCTCGTCGACGATGCGCACCGCGATGTTGTCGCCGCGGCGCGGCCGGTCGCGGTGCGGCGAATAGGGCGGCGCATTGCTCGCGATCGGCAGTGCCTCGAAGCGCAGGCCGGCGGCGCACGGGATCCGCACCGGGCCATCGAGCCCGAGTTCGTGGACCGCGACGCCGCAGTAGTGGTCGAGCAGGCGGAACAGCGGATGGACCGAGACCAGTTCCTCGCGCACCTGCGGCGTGCACCAGATCGGCAGGGGCCGGCGGTTCTCGCGCAGCATCAGCAGGCCGGTCGTGTGGTCGATCTGCGCGTCGATCAGCACGATCGCGCCGATGCCGGTGTCGCGCAGCGCGCGGTTCGGCTGCAGCGGCCCGCAGGCGCGGATCTGCTCGAGGATGTCGGGGGAGGCGTTGAACAGCACCCAGTCGCCAGGCGCTTCGCCGGCTGCTCCGGCGGGCGCGGCGGCCGACGGCGTGCCGGACGGCGTGGCGGACGAAGCGGCGCGCACGGCGATCGACGACTGCGTGCGCGCCCGCGCGCGCAGCGTCCCGGCGCGCAGGCCGGCGCAGTTCGCGCAGTTGCAGTTCCACTGCGGGAAGCCGCCTCCCGCGGCGGAACCGAGCACGCGTAGTTTCATGGTCCGCCGGGGTCGGGGCGAAAGGCGTCGGGTCGGACGCCCGATGCGCGGTCGAACGAAGACCGGGCGCCGGGCAGTCCTAGGCGAAGGCTCCGCCTAAGAAGCGCTTAGCGATTCGCGATGTACAGCGTGATCTCGAAGCCGAAGCGCATGTCGGTCGCGGCCGGGGTTTCCCATTTCATCGGAATATCCTTCTTGAATTGAACTGGTTCGGAGGCGCCGGGCGCGCGCAGCGCACGACCGGCGGCGCGGCACCGGATCGGATGCCGCGACCGTCAGTGTGGCCTTCCGGCCGCGGCGCCGGAATCGGCATTTGCTGGAAACCCCCCTCATGAAAATCTGGAGCCCCGGGGCCTGTACATTCAGCGGCTACACCCCACCCGCGTGGAATCCGTCGAAGCGATCGAAATGAGCCTGCGCCTTCAGATCAACCTGATCATCGCCGCGCTGGCCACGCTGTTCGTGGCGCTGCTGGTCGGCGAGCGGATCGACGACGCGCGGCGCAGCGTGCGCGAGGAAATCGAGGCGGCAAGCCTGGTCGCCAGCCAGGTGCTGCGCCAGGTCAGCGTCGCGTATGCGCGTGGCGGCATCGGTGGAATGCGCATCTTCCTGGACCAACTCGGCCGGGTGCGCTCCAACGACATCACGCTGTACGACGACGCCGGCGGGATGCTCTACCGCTCGCCGCCCTTCGTCTACAAGGCGGGCCGCTACGCGCCGGCGTGGTACGCCCGGATCGTCGAGCCGCCGACCCAGTCGGTCGAGATCCGGCTCGACGGCGGCCGGATGGTGCTCAATGCCGACCCCTCGCGCTCCGCGCTCGACGGCTGGGACGAGCTCGTGCGCCTGCTGCAGGTCGCCGCGGTCGGCCTGGCGGCCGTCATCGCGCTGGTCTATACGCTCGCCGGATACGCGCTGCGCCCGTTCACCCGCGTCGCCGACGGGCTGCGCCGCGTCGGCCAGGGCGATTTCGGCGCCCGCCTCGCGCTGCCGCGCGGCGCCGAGGCGCGCGCAATGACCGAGGCCTTCAACCGGATGGTCCAGTCGGTACGCGACAGCGTCGCCGCCACGGCCGCCGCCGCCGAGGCGCGCGCCCGCCTCGACGAGAATCGCGCGCTGACCCGGATCATCCAGCAGCGCATCGAGGAGGAGCGGCGCAGCATCGCGCGCGAGCTGCACGACGAGCTCGGCCAGCAGATCACCGCGATCAAGAGCATGGGCCTGGCGATCGCGCAGCGCGCCGCGCCGCACGACGCGGCCAATGCGCAGACCGCGCGCCTGGTGGCCGAGACGGCGACCGGCATGTACGACGGCGTGCACCGGATGATCGCCCGCTTGCGGCCGATGGCGCTCGACGAGGCGGCGCTCGGCGTCGCGCTCGACGAGATGATCGCCGAGTGGCGCGCGCGGCAGCCGGCACTCGAATTCGCGCTGCGGCTCGAAGCGGTACCCGAGGAACTGCCGGAGGCGGTCTCGACCGCGGCCTATCGGGTGGTCCAGGAGGCGCTGACCAATGCGGTGCGACACGCCGCCGGGGCGACCCGCATCGACGTCGCGCTGCGCTGCAATGCGACGCAGCTCGCGATCCGCGTTGCCGACGACGGTCGCGGCCTTCCGGACGATTGGGATCGCCGCGGGCGCCTCGGCCTGATGGGCCTGCGCGAGCGCGTCACCGCGATCGGCGGGACCCTGGCCGTCGGCGCGGCCGGGCCGCGCGGCGTCGCGCTCGACGTCGCGTTGCCGCTGCAGTCTCCGTTCGGCGCGGGCGACGAGGCCACGATGTCATGAGTACGCCGCCGAAGCGCCGCGCGGCGGCACCGAAGATCCGCGTGCTGCTGGCCGACGACCACGAAGTCGTGCGCATCGGCTTCAAGCTGCTGCTGCAGGGTACCGACGACATCGAGGTCGTCGCCGAGGCCGACAGCGGCGAGGCCGCCTACCAGGCCTTCAGCCGGCCGGATGCCGCGATCGACGTCGTCGTGATCGACCTGTCGATGCCGGGCATGGGCGGCATCGAGGCCGTCAACCGGATTCTCGCGCGCGACCCGCGGGCCCGCATCCTGGTGCTGTCGGCGCACGAGGATGCGCTGCACCCGAAACGGTTGCTGCGCGCCGGCGCGCTCGGCTACCTGACGAAGCGCACCGCGCCGGAGGCGCTGATCGAGGCGATCCACGCGGTGGCGCAGCGCCAGCCCTACCTGGACGCGCGCATCGCGCAGCGCCTCGCGATCCCACAGTTGGATGCCGGCGGCGACCCGGTCGAACGGCTGTCGGAGCGCGAATTCGAGATCTTCGTGCAGCTGGCGCAGGGGCGCAGCGTCAACCAGATCGCCGAGGTCCACAATCTCGCGCCATCGACGGTCGGCACGCACCTGTACAACATCAAGCAGAAGCTCGGCGCGACGAACCAGGCGGAACTGACGCTGATCGCGATCCGGCGCGGCTTGATCGAGCTGTAGCGTCAAAGCACGCGGGCCGCCGCCGGCACCCGCAGCAGCCATCCCGCGGCAACAAAGCACATCACGCAGCTCACCGCGCCGGTCAGCGCGAACTTGACCAGCGCCGGCGCCGCGATGCCGCTCCACGCCAGCGCGACGCCGACGAGTATCGGCGGATGGATCAGGTAGATCGCGTAGGCGCGCCGCCCGAGCGCGCGCCATGCACCGTCGAGCCGCGCGAAGCGCCTGCGGAACCGGTCCAGCAGGAACAGGATCGCGCCCCACGCGACGAACGGTTCCCAAAACGCGTAGACGAGATCGAAGCCCAGATCGCGCAGCGCCGGGACGACGCGCCCCGCGTAATGAACGGCCGGAAGCACCGGCAGCGCAAGCAGCGCAATCCGCCACCAGAAACGCACCTGCGCCGCCGGCAGTCGTTCGAGCCAGCGCCAGCGCGCCGCACGGCGCCCGGCGCCGTACAGCACGACATAGCTCGCGAAGTAGCCGAGTTGCAGGCAGAGCACGTTGACGCCGACCGGCCAGACCTGGCGCAGCAGAAACGCCGCCGCGCCGGTCGCGATGGCGGCCAGCGCGAGCGTCCGGTTCGACGGGAAAGGCCGATGCGTCGCATCGGGAGCTTCCGGCGGCACGATCCGTGTCCGGATCACTGTCGACAACGCGAACAGCAGCAACGCAAATGCGAACCACAGCGGGCCGATCTCGAAGGTCGCCGCGCCCCACAGGCGCATCAGCGTCCCGCCGAAATCCGCGCCGTGCGCCGTTTGCGCGAGCGCGATGGTCAGCGGCCCCAGCAGGTAGCCATAGAAAAGTATCGGCACGCCAAGCCGCAGCAGCCGCGCGCCGATGAAGCGCAGCGGCCCCTTGCGCTCCAAGGCCGCCGGCGTGAAATACCCGGCCAGCAGGAAGAACAGGCCCATGAAATACGCCTGGTTGACGGTGCAGAAGAACACCAGCAGCGCAGACGCCAGCGAGCGGTCGGGCATCCTTTCGTGGACATACCAGCCGCCGATCGCGCCGTAGGTGATCGCCGTGTGGTGCAGGACCACGAGCAGCGTCAGGCAGCCTCGCAAGGCGTCGAAGCCGGGAAGCGCGCGCGTCCCGACCGCGCCTCCAGCCGCCGCGGTACCGGCGATTGACTCGTCGACGGCGACGTCCGTCATCAGTAGCTTGAGGCTTCCCCCGCGGGGAGCAAGGCGTTCGGCATCGCTCAACCCGGCGTGGCCGACCCCTGCGCCGCATCGTGCTCGGATTCGGCGTTTCGGCTGCGCGTATCGGCGAGCGCACGTAGCGCGGCGTCGAGCGCCTTCTCTCCAGCCGCGATGTCATCGAGCGGCGGCGCGTAGGGCTCGAAGTAGACGTTGGAAACCTCATCGCCGGCGATCAGCAGGAACGGAATCGCCTGCTCGCGACTACTCGTCAAGGGCAAGCTCTTCATGGATCGGCTGGGCGGATCGGCGACGCTGAGCACGCCGCTCTGGACGTACTTGAGCACGAGCTGCACGATCGTACCGTCGGCGCGCGCATAGAAATTGGCAAGCAACCCTTCATAAATGACGACGAGCCCATCATGGCTGGTCTTCGTCATCACGTGGGCTCGCATCCAGCGATGCGCCGCCGGCAGCCCATCGACCCGCGCGCGCGTTCCTTGCGTCAACGGTGCCATCCATGGGTGGCTGACCAGGGTTGGCAGCCAGCCGGCCCCAATGACGCGTCCAGCGAGCCGCCCCACGGCGTAGCTCGCGCTGGCGACGGCAACAAAATAGAGGAGGATCCGGCCGGCGTCGCCATCGAGCGTGTCGCCGATCTGGCCCGCGCTGTCGGACGAGGAGGTCGACGCCTCGGCCCGCAGGATCGGAACGAAGCGGACCAAGGCAACGCAGCGCAATCCTTCATCGGCGAGCGCCGGCAACCGGCAAAGCCATTGGTCGATGACCAGGACCGCCACGGCATGAACGACGAAAGAAACGGCGACGATCCCGGCGAGTTGCCCCAGCGCACTGATGGGCGCTTGTTCGCGAGTCAGGCGCTCAGGCGCATAGAGACCGACAAAGAAGAAGAAGCCCGGCAGCAGGAGCAGGATGACGACGACGGTCGACCAAGCAATCGACATCCTGCGGCTGCGATTCAGGAATGCGTTGAGCGCAAGGCTTCGCTTCTGGTTGTTGCGGACTTACCGCAGGGAAGGGATCAACGCGGTCGCTCGCTGCGATTTATACCGCCTGCCAGCGCGTCGCAGAGCAATGGGCCGCTAAGCCGCGCGCCGCGCGGCGAGTTGCTTTGTGTCTGAACGTTCGCTTTCACGGAGCGCCGAGATTTCCTTGACGATTTCCGTCAGCGAAACGCGGGCGCGCGCGCCCGGCGTCAGCACCCGGTTCACGATGTCGATTCGACCGTCTGCCAGCTCAACGAGTTTGGCGAACAGCGCGTCGTCCTCGGGGCTAAGCGACCGCATGGGGAACCTCCAAACAATCCGTCGCATCATTATATTATCGGGGCAACCGATCGGGGATCAAGCGCAAGGGATGACTCGGCGGTACGCCCGCGCCGATGGCAGCCTACCGACAGCGCAATGAAAGCCCATCTCAAGCACGGCAACAGTGTTGCACAACGGCCAGGTGCCGATGTGATGAGTAGACCACGAAAGCACGCGATCGGGTGCCGCCAAAGGACTCGAACCGGCAAGGTCGCCCGGCTGCGGTTGCTGAGGCGCAGCCCCGGCGCCCGAAGTCGTCGGAAAGCGTGTCGTTTGACCCCCACTTTTTTGCTGCGGCGCGGCAAATTTCCGGCTAGAATACCGCGAACGCGCTGGCCAATGTCTCGTTGCCACGCCATGCTCATCCCTCGACCAGGACGAAGCAATCACTCACTACCATGACTCATACGCCATTCCTTGTCCTCAGCCGCACCGACTGCCTCGGCTACATCGCCGCGATGCTAACCACGATCGCCTTTGCGCCGCAGGCGTGGCTGACCTGGAAGACGCGCGCGACCGAAGGCATTTCGACGCCGATGTACTTGATGTTCTCCAGCGGCGTGCTGCTGTGGGGGATCTACGGCCTGATGATCCATTCTTGGCCGGTCATGATCGCCAACGTGCTGACGCTCGCGCAGGCGCTGCTGATCCTGTCGCTGAAGCTCGGCGTCTTCCCGTTCGCGCTGCGCCCCGCGCCGGCCCGCTGAGCGGACGCGGCGTCCGGCGCGGCGGTTGCCGGCGCGGCACCGAGGTGCCGGCCGGAACCGTCGCTTCTTTGCGGGCTAGTACCGCGCGTGACCCGGCGGACCCGCGCCGCGCGATTCGGGCCGGTCCCCGACGGGCGCGGCGGCACGCGCGACGCTGACCTTGTCCGGCTCGGTCTTGACGACCGTATCCGCGGGCTCGGCGCCGCCGGATCCCCCGAGGAACAGCGAGAACACGCTGACCATCGCCGCCGACGCGACGAACAGCGCGACGACCGCGATGATGACGCGCTCGCGCGCGTTGCTGCTGAACGATGCCTTCATGATGCGACTCCCTGCGTGGGTGCTGCAGCGCGACGGCGGCGCTGCCGGCGGTCGACGACCGCCGGCGGGCTCCGCGTGATCGGCCGGTGGGCGCCGCGCGCAACCCATGGCCGTGCGGGAGCGATTCCCTGCAGCCGCCGCCTTGCATGGCGAGGACGGCGTCGGACCGCTGCCCGGTGGACGTTGCACGCGCCCGCCGGATCGGGATCGGTCGTCCGCAACCGTGTGCGATCCCGAGAGGAAATCACCTGGATCTGGACGCGTCGCAGACGCGTGGAGCCGGCAAGACCCCGGGCAGGGACCGAAAAGAAAAAGCCCGGAGGCTTGCGCGATCCGGGCTCTGCGGCGGAGAAGGAGAGGGGCGCTAGGGCGCTCCGGGGTCCTTCCCGGGTGACGCGGAACACGGATCTCGCGGCTGCGATACGACGCATCGGGATGTGCGACGGGAAATACCCATCACGAGCCCGGTGGCGTTCGCGCGCGGCGACGGCCGACAGCCGTTGCAGTGGAGATTGCGATTCACGCTCATGTTCAGCCTCCGGTGCAGGTCAAGGACGACCTGCGCGATCTGCAGCCTGCAACCTTCATTGCGCGCCCCGCGCGATGCCTGCTGCGCCTGGGCGAAGGTCCGGATGAATCCCGGACCGTGAATCTATGATAAACATCACTTTATCTTTGTCAAGGGTGCGCGCGCACGAAAATTCGACGGCTGCGCCTGGGCGACGCGCGCATCGGCGCCGGCCCGGGGCGTATCGGCGTCGAGCACGTCGAGCAGCCGGCGCCTGACCGAGTCGCGGTCGCGCCGGTACGCGTTGAGGAAGACGCCGACCGCGAAGCGCTCGTCGGCGTCCAGCGGCAGGCCGGCGTCGACCCGCGCGACGTCCACAACGCTCGCCGCATGCGCCTCGTCCAGCCAGGCGGCGGGCTTGCCGGACAGGGCCTCGAACTGGCGCGCGAGCTTCGCGCCGATATGGCGCTGCCCGCCCTTGAGCTGCGACCAGTAGCTCGGCGATATGCGCAGCTGCTCGGCGAACAGCTTCTCGAGACCGCGCACGTCGGCCACCGCGCTGCTCGCCACGGTACCGGCGACGAACGCATCGAAGAGCACCTGGGTATTGCGCAGCCGCAGCGCGGCAAGATCCGACATCACTGCATGATAAAGCGCGCTTGCGCAGCCGCCAAGCGGCGGTGATCGCGCCCGCGGACTCCTAGGCCTTGCCGGCGAGCGCGACCAGCTGGTCCAGCGCCTTGCCCCAGCCCGCATGGAAGCCCATCGCCGCATGCTTTTCCGCAGCCGCCTCGTCGCCGTGGATCACGAGCCCCCGGTATTTCGTCGCGCCGCGCTGCGTCTCGAACGTGATCACCGCAGTCATCAGAAAACCGAAGCGCTCGGCCGCGCCGGCGGGCTGAGGGCGAAAGCCCGGCAGCAGCGCGCCGGTCCAGACGAGCTTCTCGTTCGGCACGACCTCGAGATAGCAGCCGACGTTCGAGAATTCCTGACCGTCGGGCCCGCGCATCACTGTCCGGAAGATGCCGCCAGGGCGCAGGTCGATCTCGCAATCGACGGTCTGCCACGGCGCCGGCGTGAACCACTTCTTCAACATCTCCGCTCGGGTCCAGCCGGCCCAGAGAAAGTCGCGCGGAACGTCGACGACCCGCTCGAAGACCAGGTCCAGTTTGGGATCCGGCTGATGCACGATCGTTCCAGTCATCGCGTTCTTGCTCCTTCGAGGATAGATGCATCGGCGGGCGCCGCCGCGTCCGCCGGGCACGGGACGTCAACGCCGCTTGCGCAGCAGAGTCGACTTCCCGAACAGGCTCGCGACGAGTTCGACGGCCACCTCGGCGGTCCGGTTGCGCACGTCCAGCGCCGGATTCAGCTCGACGATGTCGAGCGAAGCGAGCTGGCCGGTATCGGCGATCATCTCCATGCACAGCTGCGCCTCGCGGTAGGTCGGGCCGCCGCGCACCGTGGTCGCGACGCCCGGCGCGATCTCCGGGTCGAGGAAATCGACGTCGAAGCTCACGTGCAGGTGGGTGTCGGCGTCGAGCACCGACAGCGCGAGCTCCATCGCGTGGCGCATCCCCATCTCGTCGATGAAGCGCATGTCGAAGACCTCGAGATCCGCCTCGTGGACCAGGCGCTTCTCGCCTTCGTCGACGCTGCGGATGCCGATCTGGCGCACCCAGCGCGGCGACAGCGCCGGCACCTGGCCGCCGATCTCGACGAGCGCGCGCGGGCCGTGGCCGCACAGGATAGCGACCGGCATCCCGTGGATGTTGCCGCTCGGCGTCAGCGCGCTGGTATTGAAGTCGGCGTGCGCATCGAGCCAGATCACGCGCAGCTTGCGCTCGTCCTCGCGGCACTGCGCCGCGACGGCGCTGATCGAGCCGATTCCCAGGCAATGGTCGCCGCCGAGCAGCAGCGGCAGCCGGCCGGCCTGCAGTTCGGCGCGCACCGCCGCGTGCACCGCGAGATTCCACGCGACGACCTCGCCGAGGTTGCGGTAGCCGTCGACCGCCCCGCCGCCCGGGTTGGTCGGCCCGGCGAGGTTGCCCCGGTCGGCGACCTCGAGACCCAGGCTCTGCAGTATCGGCGCGATGCCGGCGACGCGTAGCGCCTCCGGACCCATCGACGAGCCGCGGGTCCCGGCGCCGACGTCGGTCGGCGCGCCTATCAGGCTGATCGGTCGGTGCATCGGCGGGCCCGCGCGGGATTTGCAGCCGGCATTGTGCCCGCTCGCCGGCAGCACCGTATCCACCTGCATCCACCCGTATCGGCCCGTATCGATCGCCCCGGATCGATGACCCTTTATCATCTGGGGGATTCGACCCCCCGGAGACATTTTGACGCAGGCCCTAGCGTCGGCCCTGGCCCCCGCGGTTTTCGATCCGGGCAGTTGGCTGCGGCTCGACTGGATCCTGATCGTCGTCGGCGCGTGGTTGTTCGTCGGAATCCTCGGCATCGTCTGGCTGAGGCGCTTCCGGGTCGTCGCCCAGGTCCTGTTCCCGCTCGGCGCGCTGGGCGGACTCGCGCTGCTGGCGCTGGCACTGGGCGCGGTGTTCGCGCCGCCGCAGGTCGCGGAGCTGCCGATCGGCCTGCCGCAGCTGCACTATCACCTGCGACTGGACAGCCTCGCCGCCTACTTCCTCGCGGTGATCGGCGTCGCCGGCGTCGGCGTCTCGGCCTTCGCGGCCGGCTACTTCCGGCACGGCGAGGGCACGCCGCCCGGCCTGCTGTGCCTCGAATATCACGTCTTCCTCGCCAGCATGACGATGCTGGTCCTCGCCGCCGACGCCTACGCGTTCATGACGATGTGGGAAACGATGGCGCTCGCCTCGTATTTCCTGGTCGTCGCGAACCATCGCCTGCCGGAGATCCGCAGCGCCGGCTACCTGTACCTGCTGCTCGCGCACGTCGGCGCGATCGCGATCCTGCTGTGCTTCGGCGTGCTGCAGGCCAATACCGGCGACTACACGTTCGCGAACATGCGCGCGCAGCACCTGGCGCCCGGCTGGGCCGCCGCCGCCTTCCTGCTGGCCGTCCTCGGCTTCGGCGCGAAGGCGGGCATCGTGCCGCTTCACGTGTGGCTGCCGGAGGCCCACCCGGCGGCGCCGTCGCCGGTGTCGGCGCTGATGAGCGCGGTGATGCTGAAGACCGCCGTCTACGGGCTGCTGCGCGTCACCTTCGACCTGCTGCACGACGCGCCGTGGTGGTGGGGCACCGTGTTGTTCGCGCTGGGCATCGCGAGCGCGCTGTTCGGCGTGCTCTTCAGTGCGGTGCAGACCGACATGAAGCGCCTGCTCGCCTATTCGTCGATCGAGAACATCGGGCTGCTGTTCGTCGGGATCGGCCTCGCGGTGCTGTTCCGGGCCTTCGGCATGCTGCCGCTGGCGGCGCTCGCGCTGACCGCGGCGCTGGTCCATGTCGTCAGCCACGCGCTGTTCAAGAGCCTGCTCTTCCTCGGCACCGGCTGCGTGCTGCACGCGACCGGCGAGCGCAACCTCGGGCGCCTCGGCGGACTGATCCGCACGATGCCGTGGGTGGCCTGGACGATGCTGCTCGGCGTGCTCGCCAGCGCCGGCCTGCCGCCGCTCGGCGGATTCGTCGCCGAGTGGCTGCTGCTGCAGGGCTTCCTGTTCACGCCGCTGCTGCCCGATGGCTTCCTGAACATGCTGGTGCCGGTCGGCGCCGCAGCGGTCGCGCTGGTCGCCGCGCTGGCGGGCTACGCGATGGTCAAGTTCTTCGGCGTCGTGTTCCTCGGCCAGCCGCGCGAGGCCAGGCTCGCCAAGGCGCGCGACGCGCGCCCCTGGGAGCGCGCCGGCCTGCTGTGGCTGGCGGCGGGCTGCGTCGCGGTCGGCCTGTTCCCGATCCCGCTGATCGAAATGGCCGACCGCGTCACGCAGCCGCTGCTCGGCGCCGGCATTGCCGCGACCGTGCGCGCCAACGGCTGGCTGCTGCTCGCGCCGGACTCCGTCGCGCGCGCGAGCTACAGCCCGCTGCTGTTCCTGGGCGTTGTCGTCGCGATCTGCGCGGCGGCCTACCTCGCCGTGCGCCGCCGCTATCACGGCCGGCTGCGGCGCGCGGCGCCCTGGGACTGCGGCTTTCCGGCGCAGACGCCGCGCATGCAGGACACCGCCGAGGGCTTCGGCCAGCCGATCCGCCAGATCTTCGAGCCGTTCTTCCGGATGCGCCGCTCGCTGCCGTCGCCGTTCGACCGCAATCCGCGCTACGAGGTCACGATCGAGGACCACGTCTGGCACTGGATCTACCGTCCCGTCGCCGGCGCGGTCGAGCGCATCGCGCGCCTGTTCGCGCTGGTGCAGCAGGGGCGCATCGCGGTCTACCTGCTGTACAGCTTCCTGACGCTGATCGCGATGCTGATCGTCACGAAGGCCTGGCATTGAACCCGACCGGCACCGTTGCACAGCTGCTCGAACTGCTGCTCGCGCTGCTGTTCGCGCCGCTGCTGAGCGGCTGGGTCAACCAGTGCCGCGCGTGGCTGCAGAACAAGAGCGCGCCGAGCTTGCTGCAGCCGTATTGGATGCTCGACAAGCTGTTCGCGAAGGACGTCGTCATCGCGCAGCACGCGTCGCCGCTGTTCCGCACCGCGCCGTACGTCGTGTTCGGCGCGATGACGCTGGCCTGCGGCATCGTGCCGACGCTGTCGATCGACCTGCCGCTCGCGCCGGCGGCCGACGCGATCGCGCTGGTCGGGCTGTTCGCGCTCGCGCGGGTGTTCATCTCGCTCGCCGCGATGGACGTCGGCACCGCGTTCGGCACGCTCGGGGCGCGGCGCGAGATGCTGGTCGGCTTCCTTGCCGAACCGGCGCTGCTGACGGTGCTGTTCTCGGCCTCGCTGATCACCCGCTCGACCTCGCTGCCGAGCATCGTCGCGACGCTCGGGCACCGCGAGTTCGCGATCTATCCGAGCCTCGCGTTCGCGGGCGTCGCGTTCACGATGGTCTCGCTGGCCGAGAATGCGCGCGTGCCGGTCGACAACCCGGCGACCCACCTCGAGCTGACGATGATCCACGAGGCGCTGATCCTCGAGTACTCGGGGCGCCACCTGGCGCTGCTCGAATGGGCCGCGAGCCTGAAGCTGTTCGCCTACTCGTGCATCGGCCTGGCGCTGTTCTTTCCATGGGGCGTCGCCGAGGCCGGCGCGCCGCTGGCGATCGTGCTCGCGGTGCCGGTGCTGCTCGCCAAGCTCGCGATCGGCGGCGCCGCGCTCGCGCTGGTCGAGACGATCAGCGCGAAGATGCGGATCTTCCGCGTGCCGGAGTTCCTCGCCACCGCGTTCCTGCTCGCCGTTCTGGGGATGCTCGTGCATTTGCTGCTGGGAGCCTGAGATCGATCCCTTGCTGCCGCAGCTGATCAACCTGCTCGCCGCGCTGCTGCTGCTGCTCTCGTTCGCGATGCTGTCGCAGCGGCGCGTGCTGCTGCTGATCCGGCTGTTCACGTTCCAGGGAATGGCGCTGGTGCTGGCGACCGTCGTCGTCGCGCGCGTGACCGATCAGCCGCACCTGTACTGGTCCGCGCTGATCACGCTGGCGCTGAAGGTGATCCTGATCCCGACCGTGCTGCACCGCCTGATCGACCGGCTCAACGTCAAGTGGGACGTCGAGACGCTGATCAACATCCCGACCTCGATGCTGATCGGCATCGTGCTGGTGATCTTCGCGTTCAACCTCGCGGCGCCGATCTCGCGCCTGACCTCGTCGGTGGCCGGCGGGACGCTCGGCATCGCGCTGGCCTGCGTACTGCTGTCGTTCATGATGATGATCACGCGCGCAAAGGCGGTGCCGCAGGTGATCGGCTTCCTGTCGATGGAAAACGGCCTGTTCTTCGCCGCGACCGCGGCGACCTACGGGATGCCGATGGTCGTCGAACTCGGCATCGCGCTCGACGTGCTGGTCGGCATCCTGATCCTCGGGGTCTTCATGTTCCAGATCCGGGAACAGTTCGACAGCCTGGACATCCAGCACCTGGAACAGTTGAAGGATGACTGAGTTGAACCTGCTGGTTCCGGTGCTGGGCTGCCCGCTGCTCGGCGCGGCGGCGCTCGGGCTGGTCGGTCACCGCTATGGTGCCGCACTGCTGAACATCGCATTCAGCCTGGGCACGCTGCTCGCCGCGGCGGCACTGACCGCGCAGATCGTCGCCGGCGGCCCCACCTTCTACTGGGGCCAGGCGTTCTTCATCGATCCGCTGAACGTCTTCCTCGTCGCGCTGACCGCGCTGGTCGGCTTCACGACCGCGCTGTTCTCGCGCCCGTACATGCGCATCGAGCGCGACCGCGGCAAGATGACGGCGCCGCGGATGCGCCTGTACCACAGCATGTACCAGCTGTTCAACTTCACGATGCTGGTCGCGCTGACGACCAACAACGTCGGCATCCTGTGGGTCGCAATGGAAGCCGCGACGCTCGCGACCGTGCTGCTGGTCAGCGTCTACCGGACCGCGGCGAGCCTCGAGGCCGCATGGAAGTACTTCATCCTGTGCGGCGTAGGCATCGCGCAGGCGCTGTTCGGCACGATCCTGCTCTATCTGGCGGCCGACCGCGTCATCGGGCCGGGCGGCGGCGCGCTGCTGTGGACCAACCTCGACAGCGTCAAGGGCCGGCTCGAGCCGAACATCATGTCGCTCGCCTTCGTGTTCCTGATGCTCGGCTACGGAACGAAGGTCGGCCTGGTGCCGGTGCACAACTGGCTGCCGGACGCGCACGCCGAGGGCCCGACGCCGATCTCGGCCGTGCTCTCCGGCCTGCTGCTCAACGTTGCGCTGTACGCAGTGCTGCGCAGCAAGGTGCTCGCCGACGGCGCATTGCACTGGCACCTGGCCGGCAACCTGATGATCGGCTTCGGCCTGCTGTCGGTGGTCGCCGCGGCGTTCTTCCTCTCGCGCCAGCGCGACATCAAGCGGATGTTCGCGTACTCGTCGATCGAGCACATGGGCCTGATCACGTTCGCCTTCGGCCTCGGCGGCCCGGTCGCGACCTTCGCGGGCCTGCTGCACATGACGGTGCATTCGCTGGTCAAGTCGTCGATCTTCTTCGCCGCCGGCCACGCATCGCAGAAGGCCGGCACGCAGCTGATGGAGCAGATCCGCGGCCTGGCGCGCGTGAGCCCGACGGTCGGCTGGGGCCTGATGATCGGCTCGCTGGCGATCCTCGGCCTGCCGCCGTTCGGCGTATTCGCCAGCGAGTTCCTGATCCTGACGACCGCGATGCGCGAACTGCCGTGGGCCACGCCGCTGCTCTTGCTGGCGCTCGCGGTCGCGTTCGCGTCGATCTTCGGCCGGGTGCAGCAGATGGTGTTCGGCGACACGACCGTGCAGCGGCTGCCGCACCCGCCGGCGCTGCTGCCGGTATTCGCACATCTCGGGCTCGCGCTGATGCTGGGCCTGTACATCCCGCCCTACCTCGATGGCTGGTACCGGCTCGCCGCCGCGTTGATCGGAGGCTGACGATGACGACACCGGAGCCCGCGGCGACAGCGGCGACAGCGCCGGCCGCGATGCGCGCCGACGGTGCGGCGGGCACGCGGCCGGGGGTCAGCGCAGCCGACAGCGCCGCCG
>Ga0213853_10892028_pt1 | contig 17998 bp, 18 predicted proteins | sample ABR_2016_MetaT_FD_164456 | JGI IMG/M metagenome (GOLD analysis project Ga0213853, IMG submission 164456) | Metatranscriptome of freshwater sediment microbial communities from post-fracked creek in Pennsylvania, United States - ABR_2016... | ecosystem: Environmental > Aquatic > Freshwater >...
CTCGGGGCCGGCCGGAAACGCGATGTTCCACTGCCGGCAGGCGCCGGCGAGCGCGATCAGGTGCCCGGCGAGGTTGCCGCTGTCCACCGACGAGATGTAGCGCGGATCGAGCGGGCGCAGGTCGCGCGTGTCGTACCAGTTGAAGAGATGACCGCGATAGCGCGCCAGGCCGCCGACCGTGGCGAGCGTCGCCTCGAGTCGTTCGATAGTCTCGGCCAGACCCGCCCAGCCGAAGTCGCAGGCACTGACCGCCGCCAGCAGATACAGGCCGATATTCGTCGGCGAGGTCCGGTTCGCGACGACCGGATTCGGATCCTCCTGGAAATTGTCCGGCGGAAGACCGTGGTGTTCCGCGGTGACGTAGGTCTCGAAATAGCGCCAGGTGCGGCGCGCGATCAGTCGCAGGCGCGACGCGTCGCTGTCGCCGGCCGGGAGCCGCCCGGCCACCTGCGTCGAGCGGCTCGCACGCCACGCGATCGCCGGCGCGGCGATCCAGGCCAGCGCAAACGGGGCGGCAAGCGACCAGGTCGCGCCGCCGACGATCCATGCGTGCGCGAGGCAGGCCAGTCCGATCGCCATGCCGCCGCTCATCTGGCGTGTGAACCCGGCCAGGTCGAGGCGCGCATGCAGGCCGCGCTGCGCCGCGGTGACCCAGTCAAGCAGATGCCGGCGGCTGATCAGCAGGCGATAGAGTGTGCGTGCGATCGCATCGCTCATCAGCCATGACTGATCCGCGAGCCAGGCCACCAGCAGTATCGTCTGGCACAGCGCACGCCAGGCGATCGCGCCGAGATCGCGCAGGTGGCTGCGGGTCGTGATACGCGCGCGTCGCGGCCAAAGCGCGCCCGCGACTGGAAGTGCGTGGGGCAGGGCGATCGTCGAAACGATGAAGGCGGTCCACGCGACGGCGGCGTGCATGGGCTGCAGCCAGCCGACCCACAAGGCAGCGACGCTGGCGGGCGCGGTCAGCGTGCGCCGCAGGTTGTCCAGCATCTTCCAGCGCCCGATGCGCGGAATCCTCGCGTGCGCGCGTCCGGCGGGATCGTTGCGACCGACTTTTCCGGTGATCCACGGCAGCAATTGCCAGTCGCCGCGCGCCCAGCGGTGCTGCCGGGCCGTCGCCACGTCATAGCGCGACGGGAATTCCTCGACCAGTTCGATGTCGGATACCAGGCCGGCGCGCGCAAAGGTGCCCTCGAAGAGGTCGTGGCTGAGCAGCGTATCGTCGGGAACGCGGCCCTTCATCGCGGTCTCATAGGCATCGACGTCGTAGATGCCCTTGCCGGTGAACGACCCTTCGCCACACAGGTCCTGGTAGACATCCGAGACCGCCGCCGCGTAGGGATCGATGCCGCTGGCGCTCGAAAAGATGCGCTGGAACGGCGAGCCTTCGCGTCCGAGCGGCAGCGATGGCGAAACCCGCGGCTGCAGCACGCCGTGACCCTCGATCACGCGGTCGCCGGCGGCATCGAAACGCGGCCGGTTCAGCGGATGCGCCATCTTGCCGACCAGTCGGCGCACCGTCTCGCGCGGAAGCCGGGTATCGGCATCGAGGGTGATCACGAATCGCACGCCGACGCCCGCCGTCGGCGGACCGGCGCCGGCCTCGATGTAGCTGGTGTCGATCGCGCCGCGCAGCAGCCGATTCAGTTCGTGCAGCTTGCCGCGCTTGCGCTCCCAGCCGATCCACTGCTGTTGGCTCGGGTCCCACGCCCGGCGGCGGTGCAGCAGCAGGAAGCGCGGGCGGCCGTCGGGCGCGGGGTATCGCTGGTTCAGCGCGGCGATCCCGCTCGCGGCCGCAGCGAGAAGGACGTCGTCGCCGGCGAGCGACGCGGCGGCCGCGTCGGTCCAGTCCGATAGCAGCGCGTACTGCAGGGCGCCGCGCGTGCTCGCAAGGAAATGCACTTCGAGGCGCTCGACGTGCGCGGCGATCGCGTCGATCGTCGTCAGCAGGATCGGGACCGCGACCAGCGTGCGCAATTCCTCCGGAATGCCGTCGCGTAGCTCCAGGCCCGGCAGCACGCGGGCCGGCAATCCGCCGGTGATCGCGCGATTGACCAAAGCTACCGCGATCTCGAATGCGGGAATCGCCCCGAGCGCTGCAAGCACGGCGAGCCATGTGCCGGCGAGTTCGCCTCCCAGCGCGAGCAGCGGCAGCGCGAGCACCAGGGCCGCGAGCAGCACGACGCTGTTGGTGTAGCCGCGGATGCCCAGTCGGGCCGTGGCGCGGCGCGGCCACGTGCGCCACGGCGCCCTGAATCGGACCGTGCTTTCGAATCGGCGTCGTCCCGCCGCAATCAGGTGGTAGCCGGGATCATGCGTGCGCGTCGGATCGCCAGGCGCGCCGGCTGCCGAGGCTTGCCGCGGCTCGCTTGCGCCCGTGGCGGTGGGTCGGCCTGGCGGCTCGCGCGTGGCGTCGCCGCGCGAGCCGGCGGCCAGCGCCGCCAGCGCGATGTCCAGTTCGCTCATCGCCGACCCGCGCGCCAGTTCCTCGATCGCGCTGCGGTACAGATTGCGCGTCGGGAAATCCATGCTGGCGAAGTCGCTGCCACACCGCAGCGCGTCGTCGACCAGGCTGATGCGTTCGAACAGGTCGGACCAGTCGACCGCGGAAACCAGCCGCATGCTGGTGATGATGTTGCGGACCGTGACGTTGGCGGCACCCTGCTGCTGATGCTCCTGATGCACGACGTCGTCGGTTGTGGTTCCCTGCGTTGCGAGGCGCCGCTCGAGCCAGATCAGGGCCGGCATGACCTTTGGATCCTGCTCGCGCAGGCGCTGCACCAGCTGGACGGCGAAAGAGCGCAGCAGCGGTCCCGTTTCATACGAACGCAGCAGCGGGTCGACGGCAGCAGCAGGGTCCAGGTTCGGGTCGAGGAGCTGGTCGGCCAGCGTGTCGGCCTGCTGGCGCGCGACACCGCTGTCGTCGATCCGCCGGGCGATGCGGCGCAGATTCTCGACCAGTACGATCCGCAGCGTGATCGCGACCGCCCAGAGCTCGCCGATCGTCAGGACCTGGACGCGCTGGTAGGCGCGCACGAAGCGGCACAGCATTTCGGGGTCGAATCGGCTGTCGGTGTGCGCGACGAAGGCCCACGCGATGCCGAACACGCGGGGGTAGCCCGCCAGCGGTCCTGGTCCGAGCTTCGGCAGTTGCCGGTAATAGCCGGGCGGCAGGTCCTCGCGAATCGCGCGGATCTGCTCCTCGACCAAGTGGTAGTTGTCGAGCAGCCATTCGGCGGCGGGCGTGATCGCGCGGCGCGCGGTGGTCGTGGCGCCAATCGCGCGATAGCTGGCGAGGAGCACTGCCTCGTTGTCGCGCAGCCGGTCGGCGAGCGACAGCCGCGCGGCGGGCCGCTGCGTGACCGCCTGGGCCGCGGCCAGGCTGGCGGCGTGCTGCTCGAGACGCTCGACGCTGAAGAGCTCGTCGCGGATCGAGTTTTCGTTGTCCCACGGCGTTGCGTTGGCGCTGCGCCGGCCTGCCGCGGCCGACGGCGGCCCGGTGCCGAAGACCCGCGCGATCGCAGGATTCAATCGTCGATCTCGAGCGCGGTCGCCGCCCCGACACGATGGTGCCGCGGCTTGGTCATCAGACGCGCCAGCTCGTTCTTGACGACGGCATAGCACTCGCAGGTCCGCGTCTCCAGGCCGCGCCGATCCAGCACCGTGATGTGCCCGCGCCGGTAGCGGATGTGGCCGGCAAGCTGCAGCTTGCCGGCCGCCTCGGTGATGCTCTCACGGCGTACGCCGAGCATCGAGGCAACCAGCTCCTGCGTCATGACGAGCTCGCGCCCGGGCAACCGGTCGAGCGTCAGCAGCAGCCAGCGGCATAGCTGCTGCTCGATCGCATGATGGCGGTTGCACACCGCGGTCTGGGCGATCTGCGTCATCAGCGCCTGGGTGTAGCGCAGCAGCAGGCGCTGGGTCGGGCCGGCGCGATCGAACTCGGCTTTCAGGATGCCGCGCGCGATCCGGTATCCGTGTCCGCCCGTCTGGACAATGGCCGAGCTCGGTGTCGTGTCGCCGCCCATGAAGAGCGAGATGCCGACCATGCCCTCGTTGCCGACGCCGGCGATCTCGGCGGACGCGCCCGATTCCGTCACGTAGTGCAGCGAGACGACGGCGGTGGTCGGAAAATAGGCGTGCTGCAGCTGTCGACCGGGCTCGTAGAGCATGCCACCAAGCGGCATTGCAACCCATTCCCGGTGTGCAGCCAGCGCCGCGAGCCCTTCGGCGGACAGCGCGGCGAGCAGGTGGTTCTGGTCCGGATCGTGTTGGATGGTCATCGGCGACGGTTCCGCGACGATGCGCTAATCCGACGCCGCGACTTCGACGCCGATCCCGCGGTAGCCCTTGAAGCGGCAGAACGCATCGAACATCGGTTCGCCGCTGACGCGAAACTTCTGGACCGCGCCGGCGGCGTTCACCCGGCTGAACGTGAAGTCCAGGAACGGCTGCCGGTCGGCGATGGTCGCCCGCAGCGCGTCCCTCTGGCGCTCGTTCCAGCCGTCCTCCGGCTGGGTGGCGGCGGTGCCCGCCAGCGTATCGACGCGCAGCCCAAGCATTTCGAGTACCGGCCCGGAAACCTTCGTGAAGGCGCCTTTCTCGTCCTGCTCCCAGTACCAATCCGATGCCAGTTCCGTCAAGCTGCGATAGCGCGCCTCGCTTTCGCGCAGTTCCGCGGTCCGTTCGAGCACGGTTTGTTCGAGCAGGCGGTTGTATTCCTCGAGCTTTCGGTACAGCAACCGGACTTCGAGCATGTTGTGGATGCGCGTCTTCGCCTCGACCAGATCGAAGGGCTTGCTGATGAAGTCCTTGGCGCCGGCCGCCAGCGCGCGCAATTTGTGGCCGGGTTGCGCAGTCAGCACGATGACCGGCAGGTAGCTGTCGGCATCGTTGGTCTTCAGCGCCTCCATGACCTCGAATCCGTCCATCCCGGGCATCTGCAGGTCGAGCAGGATCAGGTCGAAGCGGTTCTTGCGATGCAGCGCGCAGACCTCGTCGGGCGTCATCGTCGACGTCACGTTGGCGTATCCCGCCTCGCCCAGCAGGCGCCTGAGCAACTGAACGTTGGCGTCCTGGTCGTCGACGATCAGGACCCGGGCGGCGAGGATTTCGCCGGCGGCGATCATGATGTCGTCGCCGCCGGACTCGCTGCGAGCCGGTCGTCCGCGGCGGACTTCAGCGCCGCGTCCAGCGTGTCCATGAATTCCCGGACCTTGATCGGCTTGGTCAGATAGCGGTAGAAGCCGGCCTGCAGGCCGCGCTCGATGTCGTGTGGCATGGCATTCGCACTGAGCGCGATCACCGGGATGCGCGAGGTCACAGGGTCGGCGGCGAGGATGCCCAGTGCCGTGAGCCCGCTGATGCCGGGAAGGTTGATGTCCATCAGGACGACGTCCGGCAGCACGGTGCGCGCAAGCTGGATGCCGCGATGGCCGTCGCGGGCGGTAAGCAGTCGGACATCGGGGCGGCGCTCGAGTAGTTTTTCGACCAGCAGCAGGTTGGCCGGATTGTCCTCGACGCACAGCAGCGTATGCAAGGACGCTCCGACGTGGCCTTCGGCGCCGGTGAATTCCGCCGGCTCGATCGAGTCGGCGGCCACGCACTGCGACGCGATCGCATTCAATTCGATCCAGAATACGCTGCCGACCCCGACGGTACTTTGGGCGCCGATCGCGCCGCCCATCAGTTCGACCAGTCGTTTGCTGACGACCAGGCCGATGCCAGTGCCTTCCTCCGGGCCCGATTCGCGGCCAAGCCGGTTGAACGGCTCGAAGAGCTGCGCGAGTTCAGCGGCGGACAGTCCTTCGCCGGTGTCGTGGAAGCTGATGCGCAGGCGCTGCGCGTCGCCCGGTTCGCAGCGGATCTCGACGCTGCCGCCCGGCCGGTTGTACTTGATCGCGTTCGACAGCAGATTGATGATGATCTGCTTGACCCGCGTCCGGTCGGCCTTGACGTGGTAGGCGGTGGCGATCTTAGGAAAGAACAGGCGGATGCCGCTCTTCTGGGCCTGCGGCTCGATCATCGCCTGGCAGTCGCCGAGCACCTCGGCCAGCGACATCGGTTCCGGAGACAGCGACAACCTGCCGGATTCGATCAGTGCGAGGTCGAGGATCTCGTTGATCAGGTCGAGCAGGTACCAGCCCGCCTGCAGGATCTGATCGACGCTCTCCTTCTGGCTTGAGGTCGGCGGTGGTGTGCCCGAATCGATCAGTTGCGCGAACCCGAGGATCGCGTTCAGCGGTGAGCGCAGCTCGTGGCTCATGCTCGACAGGAAATCCGACTTGGCAAGGTTGGCTTTCTCCGCGGCGAGCTTGGCGCGTTTAAGTTCGGAATTCGAAAGATGCAGGGCCCTGGCAAGTTGATCCTGCTCGGCCTCGACCTGCTTGCGCGACGTGTTGTCGGTGCCGATCATCAGGTAGCCGATGATCGCGCCCTCGTCGTCGCGCAGCGCGGTCAGCGAGACCGCCACCGCGATGCGCGTGCCGTCCTTGCGGATCTGCGTCAGCTCGAAGCTGTCCTCGATGCCGCGCGCGGCACGATAGGCGAGCGCCTCGAAGCCGGGCGCGATGGGCCGCGCGAACTCGATGCTCAGCGCCGTCGCGCGCGCCGCGATTTCACGCGGATCCGAGAAATCCGCCGCGGTGAGCCGGTTCGTGACGTCGGCGGCCGCATAGCCCAGCATGCGCTCGGCGCCGACGCTGAACACCTGGATGATGCCCGCCTCGTCGGTCGCGATGCTTGAAAAGCTTGCGCCCTTGAGCATCGCTTCCTCGATGGCGCCTTTTTTGAGCAAGGCTTTTGCGCGTTGCACGGCGATGATGCCGGCGCTGACGCCGCTGTTTCGCCGATCGGCAAGGCCGTCGATGGTTTCAGGCAACATGGATCTCCGGACGCGACGGGTCGACATGCTGGCGGCGATCGCGGATCGGTTGGAGCGAACCGTCTCGCTGCGCCTAGCGTGCGAACCCGACTGCGAGTATCGGATCAATCGGCGTCCTGCTCTGTGCGGTGGCACACTTACGGCGCGCATCAAGGAATGCGCACCGGACGGCTTGCTTCGATGATGCGCTCGGGCGGTCGCGCGACGCTGCCGAACGTCTGCTTTCGACGCGGGAAGATGGACGAAACGCGGGGATCGGTCCGTTCGCCACCGCACAATGCCGTTGCCGCGCTCGCGAGGCGCGGGGCCGTGATCGCGTTTGGGCGGGGTGCGACTCCGCTGCGTGCGGTATCGAACACCGTAGATCTCCCTAGCTGCCTATACTCGGCTCGTATCAAATATGAATTGCGCGCGCGGCCACTGCGAGCAGCGCGCACCTGGACAATCGCGATGCCTGCGCCAACCGACCCCAAGAGCAATCTGCTGATCGCCGCATTGCCCGACGCCGAATACCTGCGCTGGAAGCACGGGCTCGAACTGGTCGATATGCCGCTGGGGCAGGTTCTCTACGAATCGGGCAAGACGCTCAGCCACGTCTATTTCCCGACGACTTCCATCGTCTCTCTGCTCTACGTGATGGAAAACGGCGCGTCGGCGGAAATCGGCGTCGTCGGCAACGAAGGCATCGTCGGCATCTCGCTGTTCATGGGGGGGGAATCGACGCCAAGTCGTGCCGTCGTCCAGAGCGCGGGCGGCGCTTTCCGGCTGAACGCGCAGACGATGAAGGACGAGTTCAACCGCGCCGGCCCGGTGCTGCACCTGCTGCTGCGCTACACGCAGGCGCTGATCACGCAGATGGCGCAGACCGCCGTCTGCAACCGGCATCACTCGCTCGACCAGCAGTTGTGCCGCTGGCTGCTGCTGAGCCTGGACCGGCTGCAGGGAAACGAGCTCGTGATGACGCAGGAACTGATCGCCAACATGCTCGGCGTGCGTCGCGAAGGCGTCACGGCGAGCGCGCTGAAGTTGCAGGACGCCGGGCTGATCAGCTATGCGCGGGGTCATATCACGGTCATCGACCGCCCGGGTCTCGAAAATCGCAGTTGCGAGTGCTACGCGGTGGTCAGGAAGGAGTACGACCGGCTGCTGCCGCCGCAAACGACGGCCTGACGCGGATTATTTGCGCTATGTGCGCTGCCAGACGGACTGCCGAAATTCGGTAGTGGATACTCTGTGCCAGTCGCCGCGTGGCGGTCGCCGGTGACGCGATCATCCGGTGCGCGCGTGGTCGCGGCTGGCACGTTACGGGAGGGCCGGATTGGCCACCGCAAGGAATCAACTGATCGAAAGACTTCCGCGCGGCGACCGCCGGCGCCTTCAGGCGATCGGTACACTCATTGAATTGCGATCTCCGGACGTGCTGTGCGCGCAGGGCAAGCCGTTGCGCAACGTCTACTTCCCGACGGTTGGTTGCATCTCGTTGATCGCGTTGGTCGACGGTCACGCCGGCGCCGAGGTCGGCATGGTCGGGCGCGAAGGAATGCTCGGTGCGCATCTGGCGCTGGGCGTCACCACCGCGCCGCTCAATGGCATCGTGCAGAGCCCGGGCGCCGCCTGGCGGGTCGGTAGCGGAGCGTTTCGCGTTGAATTGGCGCGCAGCGCGCCGTTGCGACGCTGCCTACATCGCTACCTCTTCGTGCGCATGACTCAGCTCGCTACGGCGGCGGCGTGTCCACTATTCCACCCGATCGGGCCACGGCTGGCGCGCAGCCTGTTGATGAGCCAGGACCGGGCCCATTCCGCGAGCTTCCGCGCGACGCAGGAGTCGCTTGCCGACCAGCTCGGCGTACGGCGTGTCAGCGTGACGATCTCGGCCGGCGCGATGCAGCGCAGCGGGCTGATCGTCTATCGCCGCGGCGAGATCACGGTCCTCGACCGCGGCGGGCTTGAGGCAGTCGCCTGCAGCTGCTACCAGGCCGACCAGACCGCATACGCCGGGCGCATGTAGACCACCAAGCGGCAGTCGCCGGTGGCGAGGTTCGACAAAACCGGTGCGCCGGCCGCGACTGCGCCGGGATCCGCGTGGGCCAGCCGCGGTGAGGGCATCGCCGAGATGAGCGCCCGGCCCGTCCAATTCCAGTGGAAGCAATTCGACAACATCGACATGGCTGAATCGAAAATATTTTACGGAAACGAAATACCAGGCTTCGACGTGGACATCTGGACGCGGCAATTCGACGGGCAGCCGCAAATCGACGTCGTCGATCGTTTCGTGCGGATCGTGCGCGTGCGCTGCGGAGTGCCGGGCTTCGTCCCGAAGGAATTCCCCTATCGGGATCTCGCGGAGTGGTGCGACTTAGTTGGCGACCGTTAGGCGGTCGACGACACTGCGCACGCCCGCGGTGTCCCAGGCCGAATGCCTGACCAGTTCACGCTCCGACCAGGTCTGCACGGTCCCGGACAACGTGACCTCGCTGCCCTGGACGGCGACCTCGATCCCGTGGGCTTCGTTACCCGCGCGCCGCTTCAGGGCGGCTTCGACGTCCGACTTGACCGCCGTCGACTTCAGCTTGGCCTTGAGTGCGATCTGGTCGCTGACGCCTGCCCGGTGTTACCGGCAATGGCGAAAGCGCAGGATCATTTGAGCGAGATCGGTTTGTCGAACGGGTTGCCCTGGAACGGGCCGTTCATCTCGGGGTCGACTCTTGCCTGCGAAGTGAAGCGTAGGACCACTTGCCGCTGTCCCCTCGCGGGGATCGTGACGCGGTCGGTCAGCGTCTGATCCTTGTCCGAACCGTCGGCCCTGAAGGTAGCCGAGACCTCGTAGCCTCCGGCAGGAAGTGCAGCGAACAGCCAGGGGCCGTCCATCGTCTTCTCGAGAACCACGGCCTTGTCGCGCAGATTCACGATCCGCAGTTTCGCGTCGGCCAGATAAGCGCCGGACGGTTTCGCCACGGTCGCCACCCATAGGCTGTAGCGCTCGCGTTCAGCGTGCATCGACACCCGGTCGCCAACGGTGATGCCGCCGGACAAGAACGCCATTCCGCCCTCCGTCCGGCCGTCGACGATGTTCGCAGAACTGTCGGGCTGCGTCGCCGCGCGGGCCTGCATGTCGCGCGCCTCCTGCTCGATTGCAGCGGCTTTCGCGGGATCGGTGCTTTCGGCGACGTCGCCTGCATTGCCCTGCGTGGTCTGGCCGTGCGCGCAAAGCGCCAGCGCGGCGGATGCGATAAACGCCAACTTGAACTTGTTCATGGTTTTCCAATCGTGTCGAAGGCGACCCTTCGGATCGCGAGTTGTCCGGATGCGATCACATTGATTCGAAGGGGCCTGCGGATAGGGCCGCGATCACGCCCGCATGAGGATCCGAACCGCTCACATGCTGACGGCCGGCTCCGTGCCCGTCTGTTCGCTGGCGCGCATTGGACGGCGCCGAGTTTTTCCGGCCCGCTGCTTCTCTTGGCTGCCATTCGTGTGGAAACGCACGGCACTTTCGGGTGAAAGGCCACTCGCGGCCGCACTGCGTGTCGTCGGGGAGGAATCGGGCCTGAACCTGAGCAAGCTCGCGCTCGAACACCTCGGCGCGCTCGATTGCCGGGGCGACGGCGTCCTGCATCTGTTCGTGGCAACACTGTCGAAGTCCAGTCTGGATCCCGCGTCGTGCATCTGCTCGAGCAATGTCGTCGACCAGCACACCGGTCGGACGACGTCCGAGGTGGACGAATTTGCCTGGATGGTCGAGCGCGAACGCGCCCGTCATTGCCGTGAAGATATCCGGGGCATGCTCGCAGAGCTTCTGGCGGGCGGCCTCGCAGAGCGTCTGCCATTGCAGGCGCTCGCGACGGGCGATGCGCGGCTCGTGGACGAGGCGGGCCAGGTCTGACGAATCTCGGCATCCGTGCGCGCCGGGACGACGCTGAATCGTCGAACGCGGCGCTCCTTTGTTCGATATCGTACATACGCAGCATATTGCCGCCTCGCATACTGGGGTGGCGCTCGCCCGGCCGTTTCACATGGGTGATGTATTCGCCGGGAAGATAGACGCCGAGCAGCGCACGATGGAAGGGGGCGCCGGGCCAACATGGCTTGACCAGGGTCACCGCTCTTGGCCCGACCGCAACCCCCTTCCTGGAGGCACCGCGCGGTGTCCCGGCCCGGCACCGCCCTCGTTGTCCCACGTCGACAGCGCGGACTGCAATTGTCTGGACGCCGCCTGGATCCGCGCAGGGTCCCGAATCGCGCGCTGCTGCAGCAGCCACGGCTCCCCGACGCGTTCGACGACGGCAATCTCGATGCGACGTGCCATGGGCAACTCCCTTGTTCGGGGATCGGGACCGGCAGCCGCAGCGTGCGCCGCGCGCCGCGCGGACGTCTGTGCGCAAACGCACGTCGCGACGGTGCCTGCGTCGTTCCGTGGCCCGGGCGCTCGCAGTTCCCGGCACGACGCTGCGCCGCAAGAGTGGGTGCGCCAGCGAACCGACAAGTCACGATGGAATCGATAAGTTCGCCCTTCACTTGCCGACGCGATCAGATCGTCGTCGGCGGGTCAATCGCGATCATCGCGTCGCCGAACGAGGTCCTCATGAAAAATCGTACTGTTCTCGCAACCATCGTCTTCGCCGTGTTCGCGTCCATCACGGCTTGCTCCACGACGGGTTCCAAGGCGAGCGACCCGGTCGCCGAGCGCCACAGCATCAACGCCGACGTCGACGCGGCGCTGAGCAAGCTCTACGTCCAGGCGCCCGGGGCGCGCCAGCTGGTCGGGGAAGCCAAGGGTGTACTGGTGTTTCCGTCGGTAGTCTCCGCGGGCTTCATCGTCGGTGGCTCCTACGGGCAAGGCGCGCTGCGCCGCGGCGCGCGCAATGCCGGGTACTACAGCACCACCGCGGCGTCGGTCGGCCTGCTCGCCGGTGCCGACTCGAAGTCCCTGTTCTTGCTGTTCATGACCCAGGAATCGTACGACAGGTTCCTGGCCAGCAAGGGCTGGACGGCGGGTGCCGATGCGTCCGTGACCGCGTTGAACGTGGGCGCCGATGGGAGCATCGACACCAACAACGCGCAGCATGAAGTCACGAGCTTCGTGCTCAACAACGGCGGGCTGATGGCGAACCTGAGCGTCGAGGGCAGCAAGTTCACGCGCCTGGATCTCTAGGCCGCAACGCGGCTTGACTTGTTCGCGACGCGCGGGCATTGCGGGCCCGTTGACCGGCGCGGCGGGCACCCGGCCTGCCGTGACCGAAGTCGTCGTGATCAACTCGGCGCTGCGCCCGAGAAGGACACCGTGGAACCACCGATCGGACCCGAACAGAGCCAGACCAGCCAGAACATCGAAGCCGTCCTCGACTTCTACGCCCGCGAAGAGCAGAAGCTCAGTCGATCGCAACGCATCCCTCGAGCGCGTCAGCCTTCGGGTCGGGCAGCCGTTGTTCATCGGCGTGATCGCGCTGGTCGTCGCGCTGTGGATCGCCTGCAACCTTGCCCTGTCGTGGCGCGGCGCGGCGCCGTTCGATCCGGCGCCATTCGCGTGGCTGCAGGGCGTCGTCGGGCTGTCGGGCCCGGGCCCGGTGGCGGTAGCCGGAAATGACGTCCAGGATGGATCGGTACGCGATATGCTTACGGTGGCTGGCTTTCACTCAGGAGAATGCGGGCTACAGGCATTCCCGCGCGGCGGATATCGATTCGCCCCGCGGCCGATGAAGACGACATTCGGCGGTGAAGATGGCGCCCCACGCTTCGATTTCCGCCCTCGAACCCGAGTTCGACGGCTTTCTCTATGCACCAATCGGCGAAGACCGAAATGGCGAGCCGTTGAGCGTGCTGTCGGCGCTGGCGCGCGAAAACGTCGATCCGTGGGAGGAGGCCGCCATGCTGGCTCGCCTGCCCGACAAGGCCGCGATCGCAAAACTGGCCGCAGTGATCGCCGCGCTGCCCTCCGGCCCCGGGTCCGGCGCCGATCCCAAGGCGACGGCGGCCCGCCTGATCGCGCTGCTGCCGCGCCGTGGCGCGATCAAGGTCACGCCGCAGACGGGGCTGCCGGCCGCCATGTCAGCGCGCAGGCGGCCTTATGCCGCATATGTCCTGATGTTCGTGGTCGTCATCGTTGCGCTGCAACTGATCCTCGTGTTCAAGAACAGTGGTCGGTCGACCGGTCGGAATGCCCCGTTCAACGGGATGCCACCGAATTCCGCGGCACACTGATCGCATGTCGTCCGCGCGGTCAGATTGTTCATCGGACCGCGGGCCCATCAGGTGTTTCGCGTCCGAGTTCGCCCGGCGGCACCGCATTCCGGTGCGAAACGGCTCCCCGGAGCAGATCACACCAAAAGCGTCCCCCGAGATTCGTCCGCGCGTCTGAAACCGCGGGCGATGCGTGATCCGGGAGCCGGGTCGGCAGCACTTGTTCGCCTCCGGTCGGGCAGCTGTACAGGGCTCGCGACCGATGTAGAGCACGTCGATCAGCGCCGCCGCAAAAATCCAGCCTATCACGCGATTGCCGTGCCGGTCGGTGCAATACCGCACAGTGTGCGCGACGATGCGAATCCGGTGCCGAGTCTCCAGGGACGAATTCCGCGCGATCGCATTCAATGTGCGACGGCGTACAGATTTTCGCGCGCGTTGCGAGGATCGTCGTGACTTCAATCCCAACGGAGTCAACTCAGATCATGAAGAACCATTTGAAGACCACGTGCTTGATTCTCGGTGCGCTCCTGATCCCCGCTGCCGCGTTGGCAGGCGACGGCGATACCGATCGCATGCATCCGATGGCATTCGTCAAGGATTCGGTAATCACGACGAAGGTCAAGGCCAAGTTGGCCGACGAGAAGATGGGCACACTGATGCATATCGGCGTCGATACCGATGCGGCCGGTGCGGTCGTGCTGAGCGGCAGGGCACGGACGCGGACGGACGCGGACAAGGCGGTCGCCATCGCCCGCGGAACCGAGGGCGTCATGTCGGTCATGAGCGAGATCAAGATCAAGAAGGACGACTGATTCTCCTGCCGCTGCCAGGCGGTACCGGTGCGCCCCGCTTGGTGGTCGTCGGCCGGGGCGCATGCATTTCATGCCGGCATTGGCCGTGATTGGCCGGGACGACTCGCGCCACGGTCGCTGCCGGCTGCTTGTCAAGGGGCGCGCAGCCGAACGAGCGCCGCACGCAACCACTGCCCGGCACCCATTGGCGTGCTGGTCGGGCACTTGACTTGGTACGCCTGTCCACTCAGGCTGCTGCGGGTCGCTGCCTTGTCGATGAAGTCTTCGGTAGTGACGATGAGGCCACGCGCCGCAAGGAACTCGTACTTGTGAGCCATGTGCGCACGAGCGGCGGCCGCGTCATGCCAAATCCCATTGCGTTCGAACGCACATCCCGACGCCGCGACGAAATCCAGCAAACGCTTCACTTCGGCCTGTGTTGCGTTTGGCGGACCGGCGCCCGCGGCGACGCCGGCGAACGTGGCCGGCAGCGCCAGCAGGAGCCCGATGCTCGTCCGGCGCCTCACATCTCGTCGTCCAGCGGCAACAGTGCGAGACCATTGACGCGAAATCGTTGCCAGTCGCTACGCGCCGGTTCGCGGTCGTAGTCGACGGACCGGGAACCCTCCTGGGTGCGCCAGAGCAGCGCGGGTGGGGCTGCATCGCCGGCAGGCCGCAGCGCCAGCTGATAGGCGTTGACGGGTTGCACCATGGCCTCGAAGCGCGCGGCGAGCTGTTGCGCCAATTCAGGACTGTCGATCAGGAGTCCGATCTCGGTGTTCAGGTGCATCGACCGCTGGTCGAAATTCATCGAACCGATGAAAAGCCGCCGGCGATCGAAGACGAAGAGCTTCGCGTGCAGCGCGTAGTTGCCGTAGCGCGAGATCGACGCGGTCTGGCCGCTGCCGCTGGCATTGCCGAGCAGCGAGCGGATCTCATGGAGGTCCACGCCATCCTTCAGCAGCGCAAGACGGTAGTGCATGTAGGCCGCCTGTGCGGGCAGGACCGTCGATGACTCGAGCGAGCTCGTCAGGATCCGCACGCGCACGTCGCGGGCGCGCAGCGTCTCGATGAGTTTCATCCCTTCCGTGCCGGGAATCAAGTATGGCGTGATCATCAGCAATTCCTGCCGGCAGGCGAGCGCCGCGTCCGCGACCTCCCGGTGCATCAGCCGGCCGACGAGCGCGCCGTCTTCGACCTTCTTCTTGTCCGGACTGTCACTGACGAGGCGCGCGTGGGCCCAGACCAGCGGCAGTCGACCGGCCGTGATGCCTTCGAAGGGTTCGCCGGCGGCGACCCGCGCGGCGTAGTCGATCGCGTCAGGCTTCGATATCTGCGAGGGCAGGCTCAACTGGGTGCGTTGTTCCCGCAGTTCGCGGCTGGACGGGCTGGCCGCGCCGAGTGCCGCGACCGGGATCGCCAGCGCGCTGTTCCAGAATTCGTCGAAACTCGCCGACAGCTGCCGCACGATGGGGCCGATCGTGAAGACGTCATCGTCGGCGAATTGGGAATCGGGGTCGAGCTGGAAATACGGGTCGCCGATGTTGCGTCCGCCGATCAACGCGACGGCATCGTCGACGACGAGCAGCTTGTTGTGCATGCGATAATCGAGTCGCCTGGAGTTCAGTGCGAACTCCGCCGCGCGCACCGCGGCCAAGTGGCCACGGTAGGCGAAGGGATTGAAAATTCGGACTTCGATCCTCGGATGGGCCGCAAGTCGGGTGACCTGTTCGTCGCCGGGGTCGGTATCACCGTCGTCGACCAGCATCCGTACCTTGACGCCACGATCGGCCGCGCCGAGGACGGCGCCAGTCAATAGGCGTCCGGTGTCGTCGCCGCGAAAGATGAAGTACTGCAGATCGAGGCTCCGCTCCGCGGCGTTGATGATCTGCATCCGGACCAGGAAGCCGTCGGCGCCAACTGGGATGATCCTGAATCCGGAATTCCCGGAGTGTTCGCTGCCGTCGGCATCGAATCGTCGACCGAGGCGCGTTTCCTCAGGATGGGCAAATGCCGACGAGGGCTCCTTTCGGTAACCGCTTCCCGGCGGCAACGACGCGCAGCCCGCGGCCGCCAGCAGGACAATCGCGGACAGGATGCCGCGGTTCCGCATGATCATTTCAGGTGAAAGCTTCCCGCGCCAAACAGGCCCAGCAAGCCGATGACGATCAGATAGACCGCAACAATGGTGTTCAGCAGTCGCGGCACGACGAGGATCAGTATTCCCGCCAGCAGCGAAACGAGCGGCGCAATGCTCAGCGTCAGATTCATGTTGGATCCCTTCCAAGCGTTTGCGTCCGGTCACGATCATTGCGGGCTCGCGCGCGGACCGCGACGCTCGATTGCGCCAACTCGCTGCGGGCTGCCGCCAGAATACCCGGCAGATTCATGTCGAGCAGGGTCACGGGTCGGACGCCGCCGAGTCGATCATTCGGTCGCGCGAACCAGGCGGCCACGATCCATCCGTCCAAGACCGGAGTGAGTTCCGCGAGAACGCTCAGCGGCCCCGGCTTGATCGTCATCGCGCGCAGTTCGAATTGGAACATCGGGATCCAGAACGATTGATGCCAATGGAAACCGAGGATCGCGCCCGAAACGATGAGCCGCGCCAGAGCCAAGAAATCGTGCCGTGCGTGATCCTCCATCAGGTTCGAGAGCTCCTCGCCGCGCGCGATTCCGCCGGTCATGCGAAATGCTGCGCGCATGACGCCGAATCCGCGATCATTGGGTACGGTGCCGATTTCATCGCGCGGCAAAATCATCGCGCTTGCTCGTGTCAGTGATGAGTCGGGAGCGGCCGGCGCGGGAACCGACGACGCGGGTCGCGCGCGGTCGGCCACCGCGGGGCCGTTCATTCGCGATTCGAAGCACGGCCCAGCAGGCCATAGAGGGCCATCAGCGCGGCGCCGGCAAGGGCAGCCATCGCGATCGATGTGACGGGTTTCCTGCGGACATAGCCCAGGGTGCGGTCGGATGCGCCACGGACACTGGCCTCGAGCTGGCGGGTCCGTTGGCGAAGCGCATCGATGCCATCTTGAACCGCGGCGCCTGCCTGCGCGGAGCCGCGGCGCAACACCGGCCCGCCGTGGCGCTGCATGGCCTCGGCCGTGCCCATCAGTCCGTTCAGCGCATCCCCGGCAAGGGTGCGGGCCGTTTCGGCGGCCTGATCCCTCAGGCTCGCGGAACCCTTGTCAAGTCCGTCGGTGTGATCGGTGCTTCGGGTGGCGAGCAGGCGATCTACTTTCGGCGCGGTGCTCACGATGCGACAGCCTCGATGGCGCGGTGCGCATCGATGGAAAGCGCGGACCTTAGGCACCGTCGGAAGTTGCCGGCTAAGGGATTCATACTGGAGTCCAGTTTCTGGGTTGGATCCTCGACAATAGTCGCTCCGCGGAAAGCAGTCTGTACGTTGACAGACAAAGCGCCATCGGCCGCGCAATCGCCATTGCGCGCCGCTGGCGCGGCCCGCGTGCCGCAGGCACGTCTTGCCGCGACCCCGATCGGGCAATGTGCGGCACCACACCGACCCGGCATCGTGTCGACGCTAGGCTGGAACAAGCGTCGGGAGCGAATGTCCGAGTGGTGGGTCGGCGCTCTCGGTGTTCTCCACCGGGCCGCAGCGCCGGCTCGGCACACCTCACGAACGAAGGAAACGATCATGAACTGGGACATCATCGCAGGCGACTGGAAGCAGTTCCACGGCAAGGTGAAGGAGAAGTGGGGCAAGCTGACGAGCGACCAACTCGCCATGATTGCCGGCAAGCGCGATCAATTGAGCGGCACGATTCAGGCGACCTACGGGATCACGAAGGATCAGGCCGAGCGCCAGATCAAGGCATTCGAGGACATCCAGGCGGTGCAATCGAAAAGCGCCAAGCCGCTGTAGCGCAGCCTACGCGTCGGCGCGTCTGCGCATCTGCACGGCGCGTCAAGCATGCATCGGGCACGTGCTGATCGCGCGAGGCCGCGATGCCTGCGATGTGGCGATCGGCGGAACCTTCGGGCCCGACACGCTGCAGGGCTTCAGGGTCCGGACGGACGAAGTGCCGGCGGCTGGATAGCACACGAATACACCAGCAGGCGGCCGTTGAACGCCGTGCCGGCAGCCGAGACCGGTTGGTCGATGCGCTCCTCGCGGCAC
>Ga0213853_10021002_pt1 | contig 17789 bp, 15 predicted proteins | sample ABR_2016_MetaT_FD_164456 | JGI IMG/M metagenome (GOLD analysis project Ga0213853, IMG submission 164456) | Metatranscriptome of freshwater sediment microbial communities from post-fracked creek in Pennsylvania, United States - ABR_2016... | ecosystem: Environmental > Aquatic > Freshwater >...
ATTGTCATCGAGCGGCAGCGCGCGGTCGGTGTCGAGCTGGCCGTCGACGGGCGCGCGACGGTGATCCGCGCCGAGCGCGAGATCCTATCGACCGCCGGCGCGCTCGGTTCGCCGAAGCTGCTGCTGCTGTCCGGGATCGGGCCGGCCGACGAGTTGCGCAAGCTCGGCATCGACGTCGTCGCCGACCTAGCGGATGTCGGCCGTAATCTGCACGACCATTACGGCATCGACCTGGTCTACGAACTCAATGGACCGTACAGCTTCGACAAGTACAACAAGCCGCACTGGAAGGCCTGGGCCGGCCTCGAATACGCGCTGTTCCGCAAGGGGCCGGTGGCCTCGAACATCGTTGAGGGCGGCGCGTTCTGGTACGCCGACCGCGCCGCGCCGACACCCGACCTGCAGTTCCATTTCCTGGTCGGTGCCGGCGTCGAGGAGGGCGTACCCAAGATCGCGTCCGGATCGGGCGTGACGCTGAACTCGTACACGCTGCGGCCGCGGGCCCGCGGCTCGCTGCGGCTCCGCAGCGCGAATGCCGCCGATGCCCCGATCGTCGACCCGAACTTCCTCGGCGACGACTACGACGTGCAGACCTCGACCGAAGGCGTGTGGCTGAGCCGTGAGATTTTCAGCCAGCCCGCGCTGATGAAGTACATCCGCAAAGAGCACTTCCCAGGCGACCGGGTCAAGTCGCGCGCGGATCTCGAGGCCTACGCGCGCCAGTTCGGCCGCACCTCGTACCACCCGGTCGGCGCGTGCCGCATGGGAGGCGATCCGCGCTCGGTCGTCGATCCGCAGCTGCGCGTGCGCGGCATCGCCGGCCTGCGCGTCTGCGACAGTTCCGTGATGCCGCGCTTGGTCAGTTCCAACACCAACGCGGCATCGATCATGATCGGCGAGAAGGCTTCGGACCTTGTGCGGTCCGGCGCATGAGTCGTCGATCCCGGCCGTCCGGCCTTCCGGCCGATCGTCCTGACCTGGGCCTTGCCCGACGAGGATCGCGGGGATGAACATCTACTTCAATGGCACGCACGAACGGTCGTTCGGCACGTTCCCGCTCCATGGCGCGGAACTCTCGCAGGCGCTGCACGCCGCGCTGTCGGTCGGCTATCGCGCGATCGACACAGCGCAGATGTACGGCAACGAGGCCGAAGTGGGTGCCGTACTGCGCGACGCCGGTGTGGCGCGCACGGAACTGTGCCTCACGACCAAGGTCCATCCGGACAATTTCGACACCGCGCGGTTCCTGCCGTCCGTCGAGGAGAGCCTGCGCAAGCTCCGTGTCGCCCAGGTCGACGTGCTCATGCTGCACTGGCCGCCGATCAATGGCCAGGTACTCCCGTCGCTGAAGCTGCTCGAGCGAGCCGCCGCGCTCGGCCTCGCGCGCCACATTGGAGTCAGCAACTACACGGCAGCGATGATGCGCGCCGCGCGCGCGGCGATCGACCTGCCGCTGGTCAGCAACCAAGTCGAATTCCATCCCTTGCTCGACCAGTCGGTTCTGCTGCGCGCCGCCGAGGAGACCGGGATCCCGCTGTCGTCCTACTGCTCGGTCGCGCGCGGCGCCGTCTTCAAGGTGCCGCTGTTTGCGCAGATCGGCGCCGGCTATGGCAAGTCCGCCGCGCAGGTCGTCCTGCGCTGGATCCTGCAGAAGGGGCTCCCGATCAACACGATGTCGACCCGGCGCGCGAACATCCAGGCGAATTTCGACGTGATGGACTTCACGCTGTCAAGCATCGACATGGGCCGCATCGACGCGCTGGCTAGCACCGGCTACCGGGTCGTCAAAGGGCCTGCCGTTCCCTGGGCGCCGGCCTGGGATTGAACGCTCAGGTCGGGCCAACCATTTCCAAGCCAGGAGTAACTTACATGCAACCATTGGAAAAGAGAAAGCTCGGCCGCGTCGACCTCGAAGTTACGGCCTTCGGCTTCGGCACGGCGCCGTTGGGCAACATCTTCCGTTCGGTTTCCGAAGTGGATTCCGAGCAAATGTTCCGCACGGCGTGGGACGCCGGGGTGCGCTTCTACGACACCGCGCCGATGTACGGCCACGGCCTTGCGGAACTGCGTACGGGGTATGCATTGCGATGGAAGAATCGCGACGATTTCGTACTCGCCTCGAAAGTCGGCCGCAGGCTGCGGCCGGCACCGCGGGCCGGCATCGATTTCGCGCCCTGGGTTGACGCCGCGCCGTTCGCGATTGACTTCGACTACTCCTACGACGGCACAATGCGCGCGTTCGAGGATTCGCTGCAGCGGCTCGCGCTCGAGCGGATCGACATCTGCTTCATCCATGATATCGACGTATTCACGCGCGGCGCCGAGCAGCCGGTGGTATTCAAGCAGGCGATGGACGGGTGCTGGCGGGCGCTCGAGAAACTGCGTTCCGAGGGGCTCGTCAAGGCGATTGGCGTCGGCGTCAACGAGTGGCAGGTGTGCCACGAAGCGCTCCAGCAGCGCGACTTCGACTGCTTCCTGCTGGCCGGGCGCTACACGCTGCTGGAGCAGGAGGCGCTCGATCAGTTCTTGCCGCTGTGCGTCAAGCGCGGCGCGGCCGTGGTTGTCGGCGGCGGGTTCAATTCGGGCGTGCTCGCCACCGGGGCCAGGCCCGGCGCCAAGTACAACTACGCGCCGGCGCCGGCTCAGGTGCTGGAGCGGGTCGCGCGCATCGAGGCGGTCTGCGCGAACCATCAGGTGCCGTTGCCGGCAGCGGCACTGCAGTTCGTCGTGGCCCATCCGGCGATCCCGTCGTTCATCGCCGGCACGCGGACCGTCGCCCAGCTGCAGCAGAACCTAGCCTGGTTCGGCCACCCGATTCCGGGCGCGTTCTGGAAGGAGCTGAAGTCATTGGGCCTGCTGCGCGAGGACGCGCCGGTGCCGGCGGCGTGAGCCATATGCCCTGCGGGGCGACCGACCCCTCGATCCGAAGGGACACGGTCAGGCGCTGCGCCCGGCCGCGGCGCAATTCCGGGATCGGGCGGCCGTTGCGCCTGCGATTCGCGTCGTGTATAACTAACTAGTTACTTCATAACCGCGCGTACTACCGCAAACCAGGGCGAACGCATAGTCGCCCGCCGGGCCTTGCCCGGTCCTACTACACAAGGAGACGACATGAACCTGTTTGATCGTTCGGCCCCCGACCGGCGGCGCCGCTCCCTGCTCGCAGGTAGCGCGGCCTTTGCCGGCAGTTCGCTGATCGCCCCGTGGGCGGTCAGGGAGGTGTTCGCCCAGGCCAAGGACTGGACGCTCGCCTGCTCCATGCGCTCGGTCGCCAATCCCTATCACGCGACGTTCGCGAAGGGCGGAGAGAACTTCGCCAAGTCGATCGGCGCGAAGTACGAGGTGCTGGTCACCGAGGGCAACAGCGAGAAGGGCATCGCCGACATCCGCGCGCTGCTGGCCCGCACCAACGGCAAGCTCGTGCTGAACGTCGATCCCAACGACTCGCCCGACGCGCGGGTCATCGCGCAGGAGTGCAAGAAAGCCGGCGCCTATCTTGTGACGCAGTGGAACAAGCCCGATGACCTGCATCCATGGGACTTCGACCCGAATTACGTCGCGCACATGTCCTTCTATGGCGTGTCCTCCGGCAAGCAGATCGCCGAGACGCTGATCAAGGCGATGGGTGGCAAGGGCGGCATCGTCGGCCTCGGCGGCATCCTGTCCAACGTGCCGGCGATCGAGCGCCGCATGGGCCTGGACCAGGCCATCAAGGCCAACCCCAACGTCCAGCTGCTGGACTACCAGGCCGCGGACTGGAACGAGCAGAAGGCGTTCCAGATCACCCAGTCTTGGCTCACGAAGTACGGCAAGAAGATCGGCGGCATCTTCGGCGCCAACGACGGGATGGCGATGGGCGCGCTCGAGGCGCTGCGCCAGGAGGGACTCGCCGGGAAGATTCCCGTCGTCGGGATCGACGGCATCGATGCCGCCGTCGCGGCGATCGAGAAGGGCGAGCTGGCAGGCACGGTGGCCTGGGACCCGAACTGGACCGGCGGCCTCGGCCTGTCGATCGGCTACCACGCGGCGATTGGCGTGATCGACATCGCGAAAGAGCCGCGCGGCCACCGCGAGTTCTACGGCTCGGCGGTTTTCGTCACGCCGGACACCGTCAAGGCCTACAAGACCCGCTCCACCGAGCTGAATTACAAGGACTTTTGGGGCAAGGCGACCGGCCAGATCCAGTATGCCAAGGCCTGAGTAGACTGCAGCAGGCGGTGCACCGGCGGTCATTCCTGCCGGTGCCCCCATCCCTGTCCGATCCGACGACCCAATACCGACGATGGTGCCGATCCCGGCAGCAGCCCGCCAGGGGCTGCGCAGTTTCGCACCGCTAATCGTGCTGCTGGCGCTGTTCGCGGGCCTATCGCTGGCGACCGACGGCTTCTTCGATCTCTGGAATTTCGGCCGGTTGCTCAGCGCCTCGGCGATCCCGATCGTGCTCGTGATGGGCGCCACCTTCATCATCCTGACCGGCAGCGTCGACCTGTCGGTCGAGGGCGTCATCGCGGTCAGCGGCGTGCTGGTCAGCATGCTGGTGCGCAACAGCATGACGCCGCTCGACCTGGGACTCTGGGCGGTCCCGATCGGCGTCGCGCTCGGCGGCGCCATCGGGCTGCTGAATGGCGTGATCCACGTGACGCTGCGCGCGCCGTCATTCATGACCACGCTTGGCGTCGGCTTCGCCTGCGTCGGGACCGCCACCGCCGTGCTGGGCGGCGATACGGTCCGGATCTCGGACCAGACGTTCCGGGCGATCTCGCTGCAGCGCCTGTTCGGACTGCCCTACGGCGTCTGGATCGCATTCGTGACGGTCGGCGTTGCGCTCTTCATCCAGCAGCGCACGCTGGTTGGCCGCTGGCTCTACGCGATCGGCGGCGACGAGGAAATCGCGCGCCAAGTCGGCGTGCCGGTCGTGCGCACCCGTGTCCTCGCGTTCGCGCTCGCGGGGCTGTTCACGGGGCTGGCCGGCGTGCTGGCGGCCGCCCAGATCGGCCAGGGGCATGCGCTGCTCGGAAGCGGCCGCCTGTTTGTCACGATCACGTCGACCGTGGTCGGCGGCGTCGCGCTGTCGGGCGGCGTCGGTTCGGTCCTCAATGCCGTCGTCGGCGTGCTGATCGTCGTGACGCTCGATGACGGCCTGGTGCTGCTCGGCGTGCCGCCATTCTTCCAGCAGGCGGTGCAGGGCCTGATGATCATTGCCGCGGTCGCGCTGTCGCTCGACCGATCCCGCCTGGCGGTTGTCAAGTGAGCGCCCGGGCCGCGTCCACCCCGGCCGGCGCGGCCGAGCCGGCCGCACTTGAGATCGTCGATGCGACCAAGGCGTTCCCGGGGGTCGTCGCGCTCGACCGCGTCTCGCTGCGCGTCGGTCGCGGCGAGGTCGTCGGTCTGATCGGCGAGAACGGCGCCGGCAAGTCGAGCCTCGTCAAGGTGCTGACCGGCGTCTACACGCCGGACAGCGGCGAGATCCGCGTCGCCGGCCGCAAGGTGGAGTTCCACTCGCCGCGCGACGCCTTCGACCACGGCATCGGACTCGTGTTCCAGGAGCAGTCGCTGATGCTGAACATGAGCATCGCCGAGAACATGTTCCTCGGCCGCGAGTCCGAGTTCGCCTCGTTCGGCGTTCTGAACAAGCGCCGCCTGCACGCCGCGACGCGGCGCGAACTGGCCAAGGTCGATCTTGACATCGCGCCATCGACGATCTGCGCGAAGCTGAGCTTCGGCCAGCGGCAGCTCGTCGAGATCGCGAAGGCGCTGTCGCTCGACGGTCGCATCGACGGCGCGATCACGGTGCTGCTCGACGAGCCGACCTCGGTGCTCGAGGAGCGCGAGGTCAAGCTGCTGTTCCGCAAGGTGCGCGAACTGCGCGCGCGCGCCTCGTTCGTCTTCATCTCGCACCGCCTCGACGAGGTTCTCGAGATATCGGACCGTGTCTACGTGATGCGCGACGGTAAGGTTACCGGCGAGGTCAAGGCCGGCGAGGCCGATGTCCATCAGCTGCATCGCCTGATGGTCGGGCGCTCACTGCAGGCTGAGTACTACCGCGAGGCGCGCCAGGCGGCCCCGGGCACCCGCGTCGTGCTGCGCGCGCAGGGGCTGCAGCGTCATGGCGCGTTTCACGACATCAAGTTCGAGCTGCACGAGTCCGAAGTGCTCGGCATCGCCGGCGTCGTCGGATCTGGCCGCGAGGAATTGGCGCGCTGCCTCGCCGGCCTCGAAAGCCTCGACGGCGGGACGGTCGAAGTCGAAGGGCAGGCGCTGCTGCCCGGCAGCGCGACGGCCGCGGTGCGCGCCGGCATCGGATACATCCCGCGCGAGCGCAAGGTCGAGGGCATCATCGGCGCGCAGTCGGTTGCGGAGAACATGACGCTCGCGCGCCTGTCCGGATTCGCGACGGCGGGCGTGCTGCGCCGGCGACGCGAGCGCGAAGTGGCGCGCCACTGGATCGATCGGCTGCACATCAAGACGCCGGGCGAGGCCACCCCGATCGGCAGCCTGAGCGGCGGCAACCAGCAGAAGGTCGTGCTTGCGAAGTGGCGCATCGCTGGCTCGAAGGTATTGGTGCTCGACCACCCAACCCGCGGCGTCGACGTCGGCGCCAAGGAAGACGTCTACGAGCTGATCCGCGACATGACGCAGGAGGGCCTGAGCCTGATCCTGCTGGCTGACACGCTCGAGGAGTTGATCGGGCTCAGCGGGCGGATCCTCGTGATGCGCGATGGCCGCATCAGCGCCGAGGTCAATTCGGCCGCTGGCACGAAGCCGCAGCAGGTCGCGCTGATCGAGCACATGGTATGAGCGCGCTCCGCGCCCCGGCGCCTTACAACTGGCGGCACATGCTGCGCCGCCATGCGGCACTGGTCGCGCTGGTCGCGCTGACATTGCTCGTCGGGCTGCGCGAGCCCGGCTTCCTGCGGCCCGAAACGATGATGGTGCTGGTATCCGACACGACGACGCTGTTCCTGATGGCTGCCGGCGCAACCTTCGTGATCATGTTAGGCAGCATCGACCTGTCGATCCAGGCGGTCGCTTCGCTGGCGAGCGTGATGATCGCGACGATGTTCCCCGGCTGGGGGCCGTGGGCAATCCCGGCCGCACTGCTTGCGGGCGCCGCGTGCGGCCTGGCGTGCGGCTGGTCGCACACACGCCTGCGGATACCGTCGTTCATCGCGACGCTCGCCGTCAGCGGCGTCGTCGTGTCGCTGTCGTTCTGGCTGTCGAACGAGGCTTCGGTCGCGATCACGCAGGTGCACCGCGACGCCTGGCTCGGGTGGGCCACCGGCCAGAGCCTGGGCATCCGCCACGAGGTCTATGTCGGATTCGGCGCGCTGTTGTTCCTGATCTTCGTGCAGAAGGCGACGGTGTTCGGGCGACTGATCGAATCGATCGGCCACGGCGAACTGGCCGCGATCGCCAGCGGCATCCGCGTGACGCGCGTCAAGCTGTGGGTATTCGTACTCTCCGGGCTGCTTGCGGCGCTGTCGGGAATCGTCTTCTCGGCCCGGATGGCGTCTGGATCGCCGACGCTCGCCAACGAGTTCCTGCTGCCGTCGATCGCGGCGATCGTTGTCGGCGGCACGGCGCTGACCGGCGGCGTGGGTGGCATCTGGCAGACCTACCTCGGCGCGCTGATCGTCTCGGTGCTGCGGATCGGCATGACTTTCGTCGGCATCAATGTCTTCGCCCAGCAGATCGTCTTCGGCACCGTGCTGATCGTCGCCGTGGCCTTCACTATCGACCGCAGCCGGATCCGCGTCGTCAAATGACCGTTACGATGCGCAGAGCGCAGGCCGGGCTGACGACAGGCAGACGACTGCCGCTGCGGTCGGTGCGCACCGCGGGCGATCATCGGCACAATGTGCGGAAGATGAGTCCTTTCCGCCGGCTCCGGTTCGAGATGTGCGTTGCCCGACCTCGGTACCGTCGGTGCCGCGGGCCTTGGCGCGCAGAGTGCCAGTGAGCGAACCGGACCGCCGCCCTGGCGGGCTGCGCCTGCGCGACGTGCGAGCGGGCCTGGTGTTCGAGACCCCCGGCATCGTCGTGACCGAGGCGCACATCGTCGCGTATGCCGGCATCAGCGGAGACTTCTTCGGCGTGCACATGGATGACGTTTTCGCTCGCGCGCAGGGCTTTCCCGGGCGCGTCGCACACGGCCTTCTGGGACTGGCGCTGGTCGATGGCCTCAAGAACCGGGCCGAGACGCGCTTCGATGCGATCGCTTCGCTCGAGTGGAACTATCGCTTCCTGGCCCCGGTCTGCGCTGGCGACCGCATTCATGCGCGGGTCGAGGTCCTCGAATGCCGGGCAACCAGCGACGGCACGCGTGGCGTGATACGGCTTGGATTCGATGTGCTGAACCAGCGTGGCGTGTGCGTGCAGAAGGGTACTAACGCCTTGCTGGTGCACGGGTGAAGACTCCAGCGACACCGCGCAAGGCGGCTCGGCCAACTGCAGCGCCCGAAGCGGTCAATGTCCACAGGGGTGCAGCGCTGGTTGCAGCGGCGGCGCGCAAGAAGATGCCCTTCCGCGCGCGCAATCCGGAAGCGACCAAGTCCGACATCCTGGCGGCGGCGCGGGTCGAGTTCGCAAATGCCGGCCTGGCCGGCGCACGCATCGACAAGATCGCCGAGCGGTCCGGGGCCAACAAGCGGATGATCTACCACTACTTCGGCGGCAAGGAGCAACTCTTCACTGCGGTGATCGAAGATGCCTACAGGAGCATCCGTAGCGGAGAACGGCAGCTCGGCCTGGATGCGCTGCCGCCGGTCGAGGCCCTCACAAAGCTGCTCGAGTTCACGTGGGAGTACTACCTAAAGAATCCCGAGTTCATCACGCTGGTGAATAGCGAGAACCTGCACAAGGCCCGGCACATCGCCGGCGATCGTCGTCTGCGTGCGCTGCAGAAGGCCTACGTTGAATCGGTCGGCCGGATCCTCGAGCGCGGATCCGCGGCGGGGGTCTTCTATCCGGGGATCGATCCCGCTCAGCTCTGCATCACGATCGCTGCGATCGGTTTCTATTACCTTAACAACCGGCATACCGGGGGCGTGCTGTTCGGCTTTAACTTCGTCGCCAAGGATGCGCTGGCGGCACGCTGGAAGTTCAATCTTGCGACCATCCTGCGGCTCGTTGTCGTGGCGCCCGGCCGTGCCCAAGGCGTTGCCGCTTAAGCAGCAATGCGCACGACCGGATCGAGATCGCAAGTTCAGTCAGCTCTTATAACAAAGTCTTTTGCGCTGCCGTCGGACTGTAGTCTGTCGGCGCCAACAGGCAGGAGCGCCAGTCGCAAAGGCGCGACAGCACAGCCAGGCTGACCCGCATGGCGGCATCGATGCGCCGCGGCTCGATGCCGCGTTCATGGAAGAGCGCGATTTGCCGCCGCAGGACAAGTTTTTCGGCGGGAATTGCCAGCCGAGGCCGGACGAAGAGCGCTGCCAGCGGGCAAGGTCGGCAATCAACCGCACGAGAATGTCGACGAGCGCGATCACGAATTTATGATGCCATATGCGGTTTCCGCTGCTTCCGCCTGCCAGTTCCAATTGTTGCGGACCACAGGCCATGTAGCGATCGATCAGCTCGCGCACCGGCATCGCATGGGGCCGGGTGGCCAGGCTTTGCAGGCGGTGCGTGAGCGCGGTCGCGCCGGGAATCGCGGCCGCGGGTGCTGCTGGTGATGCAACCTCATCGTTCATCGTCAAACTCCGCAAAATGCCGGAAGACCGGCGGACTAGCGGAGTCCGAAGAAAAACGCCGACAGATCGTAGCTAAAACAAGAGCTTACACGGCTCTTCTGGCTCCCCGAGCTGGACTCGAACCAGCGACCTGCGGATTAACAGTCCGACGCTCTACCAGCTGAGCTATCGGGGAACGAAGCCGGTAATTATATCGGCTCCCGCCGCCCAGGCCAAACTCCCAGGGGCCAAGAGGCGCGTGAATGGCGCGGCTGCAACGCGGTTCTAGCCCTTGAGCACCGCTGCGATCGCGTCGCAGACGTAGTCGATGTTCCGATCGTTCAGCGCCGCGATGCAGATCCGCCCGGTCGACAGCGCGTACACGGCGAAATCCTTCGCCAGCCGCGCCACCTGCGCCTCGGTCAGGCCGGAGTACGAGAACATTCCTTTCTGTCGCTCGACGAACGCGAAGTCGCGCCCCACCTTGCGCTCGGCGAGCTTGGCCACCAGCGCGTGGCGCATCTTCTTGATCCGGTCGCGCATCTGGCCGAGTTCTTCCTCCCAGAGCGCGCGCAGCCGGGCGTCGCCCAGCACCGCGGCGACCACCGCGCCGCCATGGGTCGGCGGGTTCGAGTAGTTGGCGCGGATCACCCGCTTGAGCTGGCTCAGCACCCGTGCCGCCTCGTCGGCGTTCGTCGTGACGATCGACAGGCCGCCCACGCGCTCGCCGTACAGCGAGAAGGATTTCGAGAACGAGCTGGCGATCAGGAATGCCATCCCCGATTCCGCGAACATCCGCACCGCGGCGCCGTCGGCCTCGATGCCATCTCCGAAACCCTGGTAGGCGAAGTCCAGCATCGCGACCAGGTTGCGCTCGGCGACCAGGCCCACGACCTCTTTCCACTGGTCCGGCACGAGGTCCACGCCGGTCGGGTTGTGGCAGCACGCGTGCAGCACGACGATCGTGCCCGGCGCGGCGGCCTTGAGCGCAGCGCGCATGCCGGCGACGTCGACGCCATGGGTCTTCGCGTCGTAGTACGGGTATGTCGCGACATTGAATCCGGCCGCCTCGAATAAAGCGCGATGGTTCTCCCAGCTCGGGTCGCTGATCAGCACCGCGGCGCCCGGATGCAGGCGCACCAGCAGGTCGGCGCCGATCTTCAGCGCGCCGGTACCGCCCAGCGCCTGCGCGGTGACCAGGCGACCGGACTTGCGTAACGCGGAGTCGGCGCCGAACAGCAGCGTCTTCACGGCCTCGTCGTAGGCGGCGATGCCGTCGATCGGCAGGTAGCCGCGCGGGAGCGCGGTCTGCGCGCGGGCGATTTCGGCCTCGCGCACCGCGGCGAGCACGGGGATCCTGCCATCGTCGCCCAGATAGATCCCGACGCCGAGGTTGACTTTGCTTGGCCGCGTATCGGCGTTGAAGGCTTCGGTAACGCCGAAGATCGGGTCTTTCGGCGCAAGCGCGACGTCGGAGAACGGCGAAGTGGGCATCGGGACGCTCGAGTGGAAGTTTGGCGATTGTATGGGAGGCGGCGGCAATGCCACCTAACGGTGACTTTTGCGGTGCGGTGCGCACTAAAATAGTGCGCCGTGGTAAAAGGTGCACAGGGCGCGCCCTAGAGGGCCCTTAATGCTTCCGTAATTGTCGTCACAAGTTATTGATTTGTAAGGACAAGATTTGCAATGATCGTGTTCTTGGGGCTAGCCGCGCAAGGTTCGCGCTGATAGCATTCGCCGCTACCAAAAGTATATTGCGGCGCAAAAAGCGACCAGAAGTGCTTACGACGTTTCCCGACTCGCCTTTCCAGCTTTTTCAGCCCTTTGCGGCCGCGGGCGACCAGCCGCAGGCGATGGCACGCCTGTCGGAAGGGCTCGTCGATGGCCTCGCGTTCCAGACGCTGCTCGGGGTGACCGGCTCGGGCAAGACATTCACGATGGCCCATGTCATCGCGCGCACCGGGAGCCCTTCGATCGTGCTGGCGCCGAACAAGACGCTGGCGGCGCAACTGTACTCGGAAATGCGCGAGTTCTTCCCGAACAACGCGGTCGAGTACTTCGTCTCCTACTACGACTACTACCAGCCGGAAGCCTACGTTCCTTCGCGCGATCTGTACATCGAGAAGGACAGCAGCATCAACGAGCACATCGAGCAGATGCGGCTTTCGGCCACCAAGTCGCTGCTCGAGCGTCGCGATGTCGTCATCGTCGCGACCGTTTCGGCGATCTATGGCATCGGCAACCCGAACGAATACCACGCGATGATCCTGGTGCTGCGCCACCAGGACCGCCTGAGCCAGCGTGACATCATCGCACGGCTCACGTCGATGCAATACCGGCGCAACGAGACCGAGTTCACGCGCGGCACGTTCCGCGTGCGCGGCGACACGATCGACATCTTCCCGGCCGAGCACGCCGAACTCGCGGTGCGCGTCGAGCTGCTCGACGACGAGATCGACAGCCTCCAGCTCTTCGATCCGCTGACCGGCCGCGTGCGCCAGCGCATTCCTCGCTTCACGGTCTATCCCTCGTCGCACTACGTGACGCCGCGGCAGACCGTGCTGCGCGCGATCGACGACATCAAGCTCGAGCTGCGCGAGCGCCTGGTCGAACTCAACACCGCCGGCAAGCTCGTCGAGGCCCAGCGTCTCGAGCAGCGCACCCGCTTCGATCTCGAGATGCTCGGCGAGCTCGGTTTCTGCAAGGGCATCGAGAACTATACGCGCCACATCAATGGCGCGCGCGCCGGCGAGCCGCCGTCGACGCTGATCGACTACCTGCCCAACGACGCGTTGATGATCATCGACGAGTCGCACGTGACCGTTCCTCAGCTCGGCGGCATGTATCGCGGCGACCGCGTGCGCAAGGAAACGCTGGTCGAGTTCGGCTTCCGGCTGCCGTCGGCGCTCGACAACCGCCCGCTGCGCTTCGACGAGTTCGAACGCAAGATGCGGCGCTGCATCTTCGTTTCGGCGACACCTGCGGCGTTCGAACTCGAGCGCTCGTCGCAGATCGTCGAGCAGGTCGTGCGGCCGACCGGCCTGATCGATCCGCGTCTCGAGGTGCGGCCGGCACGCACACAAGTCGACGACGTGCTGAGCGAGATCGGCCTGCGCGTCGAGCGCGGCGAGCGCGTGCTGATCACGACGCTGACGAAGCGCATGGCCGAGGATCTCACCGTGTACCTGACCGAGCACGGCGTGAAGGTCCGCTACCTGCACTCGGACATCGATACCGTCGAGCGCGTCGAGATCATCCGCGACCTGCGCAATGGCACCTTCGACGTCGTCGTCGGCATCAACCTGCTGCGCGAAGGGCTGGACCTGCCCGAGGTGTCCCTGGTCGCGATCCTCGATGCCGACAAGGAAGGCTTCCTGCGGTCGGAACGCTCGCTGATCCAGACCATCGGACGGGCCGCGCGCCATATCAACGGCACCGCGATCATGTACGCCGATACGACGACCGATTCGATGCGGCGCGCGATCGACGAGACGAGCCGGCGCCGGGCCAGGCAGATCGCGCATAACCGTGATCTCGGCATCACGCCGCGTGGCGTTCAAAAGGAAGTGCGCGACCTCATCGACGGCGTGTACGACCCGACCGCCGCGCGCTCCGAGACCAAAGCGGCGGCCGCCGCGGCGGACTACGCGACGATGAGCGAGCGCCAGGTCGGCAACGAGATCAAGCGCCTCGAGAAGCAGATGTTCGAGCAGGCGAAGAACCTGGATTTCGAGAAGGCCGCGCACACGCGCGACCAGCTTGCGCGCCTGCGGGCGCAGGTATTCGGAGCCGGCTCACCGGTCAACGTGGCGAGCGCCACTGAGAAAGCCGCGTAAGAAGGATGAGCCGATCATGAAGTAGGGTCTTTGTTGTCGTCGTGGAAATGCCGGTGGAACCTTGAATTTGAACTTCCGCCGGGGGAACGAGTCTTTATCGTTGATTGATTGATTGAAATATCCAGCGGGTGATCGGAAGTCGGATCGCGGAAGTCGAATCGGAAACTGAACGAGAGAGTCTTTTCCGAACAGACAGACGGGCAGCTAGACGCGGGCCCGCACCAGAAAGGCGCGTTAACTATGACCAAGGTTCTTTTCGTTTGCATGGGAAACATCTGCCGGTCTCCGTCGGCGCAGGGTGTCTTCCGCAAGATGGTGGCGGAGGCCGGTGGCGGTCTCCAGGCCAATGTGCTGATCGATTCCGCCGGCACGCACGCGTTCCACGTCGGCGAACCGCCCGACGCGCGCGCGCAGCAGGCGGCGCAGCGGCGCGGCTACGAGATCGCCGATCTGCGCGCCCGCCAGGTCACGCAGGAGGATTTCCGCGAATTCGACCTGATCCTCGCGATGGACTGGGAAAACCTTGCGCTGCTGCAGCAGCAGTGCCCGAAGGCGTTCAAGCACAAGCTGCATCTGTTGATGCGCTTCGCCGGCGAGCACGACGCGGCGACGGTGCCGGATCCCTACTATGGCGGGCCGGAAGGCTTCAACACCGTGCTCGACTATGTCGAGGACGCCTGCCAGGGCCTGGTCGAAGTCGTGCGCAAGCGGGCGATGATGTACGCGGCGGCCTGAGGCATCCTTCGGGTTCGCGTGGCGCGGCCGGGCTCCGTCCCGGCTGCGCGTCGAAGCTCCGCGGTACCCTGTGCGGGCCGGCGCGGCGGGCCTGGTCTTTGCGCCCAGCGGAAATGCTGCGCCGCGCCCCACATTCCTGGCATCCCCAACGCCTATAGTTGACTAATCCGGTAGGGTACTGGTACATTTCCTACTAGTTTGATCGGGATTAAGCATGTGCCGGTGGGATCCGGCCTCCCGGTCGTCTCCGTCAGCGGTCGAGGCGCCTCGGCGCCGGACCGCTCGTGCCGCGCCAGCACTTGCCAAGTGTTTGATCCGGCACGCGGAATCAATAGGAGCGCGCAGATGCGGCTGACCACCAGAGGGCGTTTTGCAGTCACGGCAATGATCGATTTGGGACTGCGCCAGCACCGCGGGCCGGTGGCCCTGGCGGCCATCAGCGAGCGTCAGAAGATCTCGCTGTCCTACCTCGAGCAGCTGTTCGGCAAGCTGCGGCGCCACGGGCTCGTCGAGAGCACGCGCGGCCCCGGCGGCGGCTACACACTGGCCCGTCCGGCGCAGGGGGTCAGCGTCGCGCAGATCATCGCCGCGGTCGACGAGCCGATTGACGCAACGCAATGCGGCGGCAAGGAGAATTGCGACGATGACCAGCGCTGCATGACGCACGACCTCTGGTCGCAGCTGAACAAGCGGATGACCGAGTATCTCGATTCGGTCTCGCTGCACGACCTCGTCGAGAATCAGCGCCAGCGCGCCGCGCGGCCGGCAACGATCGCGGTGATGCACAACCAGCGCCCGGCGGTTCATGCCGAGCCCGAGCCGAGCGCGGTCGATTGATCGCAAGCCCGAGTGAACGCGATACGGAGAAGCGCATGAAGCTGCCCATCTACCTGGACTATTCCGCGACTACGCCGTGCGATCCACGCGTGGTCGAGCGGATGATCCCTTACCTGGGCGAGCATTTCGGCAATCCGGCGTCGCGCAGCCATGCCTTCGGCTGGGACGCCGAAAAGGCGGTCGAGCATGCGCGCGGGCAGGTTGCCGCGCTGGTCAATGCCGATCCGCGCGAACTCGTCTGGACCTCGGGCGCCACGGAATCGATCAACCTGGCGCTGAAGGGCGCGGCGCATTTCTACCGCGACAAGGGCCGTCACCTGATCACCGTGAAGACCGAGCACAAGGCCACGCTCGATACGATGCGCGAGCTCGAGCGCGAGGGCTTCGAGGTCACCTACCTCGACGTCGCCGCCGACGGCCTGCTGGACTTCGAGCGCCTGCGCGCCGCGCTGCGGCCCGACACCATCGTCGTCTCGGTGATGTTCGTCAACAACGAGATCGGCGTCATTCAAGACATTGCCGCGATCGGCGCGCTGTGCCGCGAGCGCGGCATCGTGTTCCACGTCGATTCGGCGCAGGCAACCGGCAAGATCGCGATCGACCTGGCCGGGCTGCCGGTCGACTTGATGTCCTTCTCGGCGCACAAGACCTACGGGCCGAAGGGCGTCGGCGCGCTGTTCGTGCGGCGCAAGCCGCGCGTGCGGATCGAGGCGCAGTTGCACGGCGGTGGGCACGAGCGCGGCATGCGCTCGGGGACGCTGCCCACGCACCAGATCGTCGGCATGGGTGCGGCGTTCGAGATCGCCGGCGCCGAGATGACCGCCGAGTGCGAGCGCATCCGCGCGCTGCGCGACCGCCTGCTCAAGGGGCTGACGACGATCGAGGAAGTGTTCGTCAACGGCGACCTCGAGCGGCGCGTGCCGCACAACCTGAACATCAGCTTCAACTTCGTCGAGGGCGAATCGCTGATCATGGCAATCAAGGACATCGCGGTGTCGTCCGGATCGGCCTGCACGTCGGCGAGCCTCGAACCGTCCTACGTGCTGCGTGCGCTTGGCCGCAGCGACGAGCTCGCGCACAGCTCGATCCGCTTCACGGTCGGCCGTTTCACGACGGCCGACGAGATCGATTTCGCGATCGACCTGCTACAGCAGAAGGTCGCCAAGCTGCGCGCGATGTCGCCGCTCTGGGAGATGCACCAGGAGGGCGTCGACCTGAATTCCGTCCAGTGGGCGGCGCACTGAGCGCGCCCGCCGGCACTATCGTTGTCCCGAGGAACTGCCATGGCATATAGCGACAAGGTCATCGACCACTACGAGAATCCGCGCAATGTCGGCGCGTTCGACAAGTCCGACGACGCGGTCGGCACCGGCATGGTCGGTGCACCGGCCTGCGGCGACGTGATGAAGCTGCAGATCCGCGTCAACGAAAGCGGCGTCATCGAGGACGCGCGCTTCAAGACCTACGGCTGCGGCTCGGCGATCGCGTCCAGCTCGCTGGTCACCGAGTGGGTCAAGGGCAAGACGCTCGACGAGGCGATGCAGCTGCGCAACACGCAGATCGCCGAGGAACTCGCCTTGCCGCCGGTCAAGATCCACTGCTCGATCCTTGCCGAAGACGCGATCAAGGCGGCGATCACCGACTACCGCGCGAAGCACGGCGGTGCGCAGGCGGGACCGGCGACGGGACTGACGACGGACGCGGCGGCGGAAGCGGCGCGGCAGGTGGCCTGAGCATGGATGGAATCGATACCCTGGCGCAGGACTTGGCAGGCCTCGGCGTCTCGATGACCGAGCGCGCGGCGGCGCACGTGGCGGCGTTCCTGGCGCGGCGCGGCAAGGGCATCGGGCTGCGCCTCGGCGTGCGGACCACCGGCTGTTCGGGGATGGCGTACAAGCTGGAATACGCGGATGAGGTGGACCCCGACGACCGGCAGTTCGAAAGCCACGGCGTCAGGATCTTCGTCGATCCCAAGAGCCTGGCGTACATCGCCGGCACCGAACTCGACTTCGTCCGCGAGGGGCTCAACGAGGGGTTCCAGTTCAACAATCCCCGCGAAAAGGACCGCTGCGGATGCGGCGAGTCGTTCCGCGTCTGAACCGTCCGCCCGCTCGCCTGATACTCGCCGCGCGGCTGCTCTGGGGCAGCCGCTTGTTTTTGCGCGGCAAGCGACGCGGCGCGTGGAATCGCAGATCCCTTTCGCAGCCACCGCCCTTGCCGACCCTGACGCCTCGACCTCGATGACGCTCGATCCCGCCCGCGACCACTTCAGCCTGTTCGGCCTCACGCCGCGCTTCGACCTCGATCGCGCGGAGCTCGAAAGGGCCTACCGTCTCGTGCAGTCGCGCGTGCATCCCGACCGCTACGCGAACGCGGCCGCCGGCGAGCAGCGCGTCGCGATGGAATGGGCCGTGCGCGCCAACGAGGCCTTCCGCGTACTGCGGGCGCCGCTGCAGCGCGCCGCCTACCTGTGCGAGCGGCACGGCGTGCCGGTCGATCGCGACACGACGGCGCGACTGCCGCTGGCGTTCCTGACGCAGCAGATGGAATGGCGCGAGGCGCTCGAGGCGGCGCGCGCGTCGGGCGGCCGCGCGGCGCTCGATGCGCTTGCGGCGGATACCGAGGCGGCGCGCGCCGCGGCGCTCGCCGAGCTGATGCAGGTGCTCGACGTCGAACCAGACTACGACGCGGCGGCGCAGCTGGTGCGCAA